>OKVS01000282.1_pt1 | contig 20630 bp, 16 predicted proteins | sample 1606911 | NCBI WGS metagenome assembly OKVS01 (sample SAMN03281016, study PRJEB24777) | human gut metagenome | isolation source: fecal sample PR161 from 1 month old female Malay infant, caesarean... | reverse complement strand
GTCTCTAATGGTGGCGCGCTTGCCATTGATAAAGACGTTGCCTTGTTCAATAAAGCGGTCCGCTTCGCGACGCGAGCAGATGCCGCTTTCGCTGATGTATTATTTAATCGGTTGATGAGTCGGGCAGCATAGATTCTCCTGTAAAGCGAAATATACCCTACCTTGTGGCGAGAAAAAAGATGTGCCTTTGCGCCCTCCGGCGCAAGGTGTGATCGACTACGCCATTTTTTCACAAAAGTGTCCCGCTCAACGCCTGGCAACTTTGCATGATGAAATATCACAGAATCAGCGATTTAGCGTGCAATGCACAAAGGTGCCAACAACCCGCTATTGATAACGCAAATGTGCAAGATTATTCGCCAGATTAGGGTGATGAAATAAAAGAAAATCGCTTTAAACGGTGGCTCTAATAGGGTTATATCAGATCAACAGCACAAACCCGCGATTTGCACAAATGTGCAGGAGCCTGCAGATGACCATGGAAAACAGTGACGATATCCGGCTGATTGTCAAAATCGCCCAGCTCTATTACGAGCAGGATATGACTCAGGCGCAAATTGCTCGCGAGCTGGGGATCTATCGCACCACCATCAGTCGCCTGCTGAAGCGCGGCCGCGAGCAGGGCATTGTTACCATCGCCATCAACTATGACTACAATGAAAACCTGTGGCTCGAGCAACAGCTCAAGCAAAAATTTGGCCTGAAAGAGGCGGTGGTTGCCAGCAGCGATGGGCTGCTGGAAGAAGAACAGCTGAGTGCGATGGGCCAGCATGGCGCCCTGCTTGTCGATCGGTTGCTGGAGCCAGGCGATATCATCGGTTTTTCATGGGGCCGCGCCGTGCGTTCGCTGGTGGAGAACCTGCCGCAGGCCAGCCAGTCACGCCAGGTGATCTGCGTCCCCATCATCGGTGGACCTTCCCGGTAAACTGGAGAGCCGCTACCATGTGAACACCTTTAACCTACGGGCGCGGGCAGCCAGACTGAAAGCGGAATCCCACCTTGCCGATTTCCAGCCCTGCTGGATAACCCGCTGATCCGCAACGGCATCATGCAGTCCCAGCACTTAAAACCATCTCATCCTACTGGGACAGCCTGGATGTGGCGCTGGTGGGTATTGGTTCACCGGCCATTTCGCGACGGCGCAAACTGGCACGCCTTCTACGGCAGCGAAGAGAGCGACGATCTCAACGCCCGCCACGTCGCCGGGGGATATCTGTTCGCGTTTCTACGATATTAACGGCGGGTTAGTCGATACCAATATGAGCGAAAAAACCCTGTCGATCGAAATGGCGAAGCTGCGCCAGGCTCGCTATTCCATCGGCATCGCCATGGGGGAAGAGAAATACTCTGGCATTCTTGGCGCATTGCACGGACGCTATATTAATTGTCTGGTGACAAACAGAGAAACGGCTGAGTTATTACTGGAAATAACACACAGGATATGATTTCACGCAGCACCCGCTGCGGGGGATCCCTTTATCTAAAGAAATGGGAGTGAATAATGAATACCTGGTTAAATTTAAAAGATAACGTCATTATCGTGACCGGCGGCGCCTCGGGAATTGGGCTGGCCATTGTCGATGAATTATTATCACAAGGTGCTCATGTCCAGATGATTGATATTCATGGCGGCGATCGTCATCACAATGGCGATAATTATCACTTCTGGCCGACGGATATTTCCAGCGCGACAGAGGTGCAACAGACTATCGATGCCATTATTCAGCGCTGGTCGCGTATTGATGGTTTGGTCAATAACGCTGGCGTGAATTTCCCGCGTTTATTAGTCGACGAAAAAGCACCGGCCGGCCGCTATGAATTAAACGAAGCCGCTTTTGAAAAAATGGTCAATATCAACCAGAAAGGGGTGTTTTTCATGTCGCAGGCGGTGGCGCGTCAAATGGTCAAACAGCGCGCCGGTGTGATTGTCAATGTCTCTTCGGAGAGCGGCCTGGAAGGCTCTGAAGGTCAAAGCTGCTACGCCGCGACCAAGGCCGCGCTCAACAGCTTTACCCGCTCCTGGTCCAAAGAATTGGGTAAATATGGGATCCGCGTGGTCGGCGTTGCGCCGGGGATCCTCGAAAAAACCGGTCTGCGGACACCGGAATATGAAGAAGGCGCTGGCCTGGACGCGCAATATCACCGTCGAGCAACTTCGCGAGGGATATACCTAAAAACGCCATTCCCATCGGGCGGGCAGGAAAACTCTCAGAAGTCGCTGATTTTGTTTGCTATCTCTTGTCAGCGCGCGCCAGCTACATCACCGGAGTCACCACTAACATTGCCGGCGGAAAAACGCGCGGTTAAGGAGGCAGTATGGTTCACGCTATCTTCTGCGCCCACGGCCAGCTGGCCGGGGCCATGCTTGATTCGGTATGCATGGTCTACGGCGAGGTTAACGTCAGCGCCGTCGCGTTTGTCCCCGGCGAAAAACGCGGCGGATATCGCCATTAACCTGGAAAAGTTAGTAAGCGCCCACACCGATGAGGAGTGGGTAATCGCGGTAGATTTGCAGTGCGGAAGCCCATGGAATGCCGCAGCCGGGCTGGCAATGCGTCACCCGCAGATCCGGGTGATTAGCGGCCTGTCGCTGCCGCTGGCGCTCGAGCTGGTGGATAACCAGTATACCCTGAGCGCCGATGACTTATGCCAGCATCTGCAGGCCATCGCCAGTCAGTGCTGTGTGGTCTGGCAGCAGCCAGAAACCGTTGAGGAGGAGTTCTGATGCAAATTACCCTCGCCCGTATTGATGACCGACTGATTCATGGCCAGGTCACCACCGTGTGGTCAAAAGTCGCCAACGCCCAGCGGATAATTATCTGCAATGACGATGTATTTAACGATGAGGTTCGCCGGACCCTGTTGCGCCAGGCGGCTCCGCCAGGCATGAAGGTAAACGTTGTCAGTCTGGAAAAAGCGGTTGCGGTCTATCATAACCCGCAATATCAGGACGAGACCGTCTTTTATTTATTTACCAATCCACACGATGTTTTAACGATGGTGCGCCAGGGCGTGCAGATCGCCACGTTAAATATTGGTGGCATGGCCTGGCGACCCGGTAAAAAACAGCTAACCAAAGCCGTTTCTTTGGATCCGCAGGATATTCAGGCATTCCGTGAACTCGATAAACTGGGCGTAAAACTCGATTTACGCGTGGTCGCATCAGATCCGTCAGTCAATATTCTCGACAAAATTAACGAAACAGCTTTCTGCGAATAAAAAATAGCGCCTGTTGTGATATGCCGTAGCAGGCAGGATGACTCACACCTTAAAGGTCATAAATTATGGAAATTAGTACCCTACAGATAATAGCCATATTTATTTTTCCTGTATTGCCGGAATGGGCAGCGTGCTGGATGAATTTCAGACCCATCGGCCCCTTATCGCCTGTACCGTGATTGGCCTCATCCTGGGCGATTTAAAAACCGGGGTTATGCTCGGCGGTACGCTGGAGCTGATCGCCCTCGGCTGGATGAACGTGGGGGCAGCGCAGTCGCCAGATTCGGCGCTGGCCAGCATTATCTCCGCCATTCTGGTGATTGTGGGCCACCAGAGCATTGCCACCGGTATCGCCATTGCTCTGCCGGTGGCCGCCGCCGGGCAGGTGCTGACCGTTTTCGCCCGTACCATTACCGTGGTGTTCCAGCACGCCGCGGACAAAGCGGCCGAGGAGGCGCGCTTTCGCACCATCGACCTGCTGCATGTCTCCGCGCTGGGGGTGCAGGCGCTGCGCGTGGCAATCCCGGCGCTGGTGGTCTCGCTGTTCGTTAGCGCGGATATGGTCAGCAGTATGCTCAGCGCGATCCCGGAATTCGTCACCCGCGGCCTGCAGATTGCCGGTGGTTTCATTGTCGTCGTGGGCTACGCGATGGTGCTGCGAATGATGGGCGTGAAATACCTGATGCCCTTCTTTTTCCTCGGTTTTCTCGCCGGGGGTTATCTCGACTTCAGCCTGCTGGCCTTCGGCGGCGTGGGCGTCATCATCGCGCTGATCTACATCCAGCTCAATCCACAGTGGCGTAAGGCTGAACCCGCCGCCTCCACTGCCCCCTCTGCCCCCGCCCTTGACCAGCTTGACGACTAATGGAGCCGAAAATGGAACAGAAAAAAATCACGCAAGGCGACCTGGTGAGCATGTTTCTCCGCTCCAACCTCCAGCAGGCCTCCTTTAACTTCGAACGTATTCATGGTCTGGGGTTTTGCTACGACATGATCCCGGCGATCAAACGCCTGTATCCGCTCAAAGCCGATCAGGTCGCGGCGCTGAAGCGTCATCTGGTGTTCTTTAATACCACGCCGGCGGTGTGTGGCCCGGTGATCGGCGTCACCGCCGCCATGGAGGAGGCCCGGGCTAACGGCGCGGCCATTGACGATGGCGCTATCAACGGCATCAAAGTGGGTCTGATGGGCCCGCTGGCCGGCGTCGGCGACCCGCTGGTCTGGGGCACGCTGCGGCCGATTACTGCGGCCCTTGGCGCCTCGCTGGCCCTCTCCGGCAACATTCTGGGACCTTTGTATTTTTCTTTATTTTCAATGCAGTGCGGCTGGCAATGAAGTGGTACGGCCTGCAACTGGGCTTCCGTAAAGGGGTCAATATCGTCAGCGATATGGGCGGTAACCTGCTGCAGAAGCTGACCGAAGGCGCCTCCATTCTCGGCCTGTTTGTCATGGGGGTGCTGGTGACCAAATGGACCACCATCAATGTGCCGCTGGTGGTTTCCCAAACGCCCGGTGCAGACGGCGCCACCGTCACGATGACCGTCCAGAACATCCTCGATCAGCTCTGCCCCGGCCTGCTGGCGCTGGGCCTGACGCTACTGATGGTGCGTCTGCTGAACAAGAAAGTGAATCCGGTCTGGCTGATTTTCGCCCTTTTCGGCTTAGGCATTATCGGCAACGCCCTCGGCTTTCTGTCCTGATTATTCCGCCCGGCGATGCCGGGGTGACGTCAACAACATAGCCCCGAAAGATGAAGGGGATGAGGTGGTTTATGCAAACAACAACGGCCCTGCGCCTGTATGGCAAACGAGACCTGCGCCTGGAAACCTTTACCCTCCCGGCGATGCAGGACGATGAGATCCTCGCCCGGGTGGTCACGGACAGCCTGTGTCTTTCCTCATGGAAAGAGGCCAATCAGGGTGCCGATCATAAAAAGGTGCCAGATGATGTGGCCACCAGGCCCATTATTATCGGTCATGAATTCTGCGGCGAAATCCTTGCCGTCGGTAAAAAGTGGCAGCATAAGTTTCAGCCAGGGCAGCGCTACGTGATCCAGGCCAACCTGCAGTTGCCCGACCGACCCGACTGCCCCGGCTACTCATTCCCATGGATCGGTGGCGAAGCCACCCATGTGGTGATCCCCAATGAGGTGATGGCGCAGGATTGCCTGCTCACCTGGGAGGGGGATACCTGGTTTGAAGGATCGCTGGTGGAGCCGCTCTCCTGCGTCATTGGCGCTTTCAACGCCAATTATCATCTGCAGGAGGGGAGTTACAACCACGTGATGGGGATCCGTCCTCAGGGACACACTCTGATCCTGGGCGGGACGGGGCCGATGGGGCTGCTGGCTATCGACTATGCGCTGCACGGCCCCATCAATCCTTCACTACTGGTAGTGACCGATACCAATAAGCCGAAGCTCAGCTACGCCCGCCGTCATTACCCCTCTGAGCCGCAGACGCTGATCCACTACCTCGACGGCCATGAGGCCAGTCGCGATACGCTGCTGGCGCTCAGCGGCGGCCATGGCTTCGACGATATCTTCGTGTTTGTGCCAAACGAACAGCTGATCACCCTGGCCTCCTCGTTGCTGGCTCCGGACGGCTGCCTGAACTTCTTTGCTGGCCCCCAGGATAAGCAATTCAGCGCCCCGATCAACTTCTACGACGTGCACTACGCCTTCACCCACTACGTCGGCACCTCCGGCGGTAATACTGACGATATGCGCGCCGCGGTGGCGCTGATGCAGGCGAAAAAGGTCCAGACGGCGAAAGTGGTCACCCATATTCTCGGCCTGAACGCCGCGGGCGAAACCACCCTCGATCTGCCTGCCGTCGGCGGGGGAAAAAAGCTGGTGTATACCGGAAAAGCCTTCCCGCTCACGCCGCTGGGCGAGATCGCCGATCCCGAACTGGCAGCGATTGTGGCGCGTCACCATGGGATCTGGTCCCAGGAGGCTGAAGCGTATCTGCTGGCCCACGCGGAGGATATTACGCATGATTAACCGCGATACGCTGCTGTGCATCTCCCTGGCGGGTCGCCCCGGCAACTTCGGCACCCGCTTTCATAACTATCTGTATGACAAGCTGGGATTGAACTACCTCTACAAAGCCTTTACGACTAAGGATATTGAGGCGGCGGTAAAAGGGGTTTCGCGCATTGGGTATCCGCGGCTGTGCGGTCTCCATGCCGTTTAAGAGAGCTGCATACCGTTTCTTGACGCGATCGATCCGTCAGCAAAAGTCATCGACTCCGTCAACACCATCGTCAACGACGACGGGAAGTTAACCGGGCTAAACACCGATTACATCGCGGTCAAAAGCCTGATCGCCAGCCATCGGCTCGATACCAACGCCAGAGTGATGATTCAGGGTAGCGGCGGCATGGGGAAAGCCGTCATTGCCGCCTTCCGTGATGCCGGTTTCCGCGACGTGATCATTGCGGCCCGCAATCGCCAGCGCGGCCTGGCGCTGGCAAAACAGTATGGCTTTCAGTGGCAGCCCCTGCCCGAAGGGATCGCAGCCGAGATTCTGGTCAATGTCACACCGCTGGGCATGGCGGGGGGAGCGGAAAGCAACACGCTGGCGTTCAGCGAGGCCATGGTGGCCCAGGCCAGCGTCGTGTTTGACGTGGTCGCGTTGCCGGCGGAAACTCCGCTGATCCGCCTGGCGCAACAACGGGGTAAGCAAACCATCAGCGGTGCGGAAGTTATTGCCCTGCAAGCCGTCGAGCAGTTCGCCCTTTATACCGGCGTACGGCCGGATAATGCGCTGGTGGCAGAAGCCTCGGCGTTTGCCAGAAGCTAGTGTCTCCCTCCCGGGAAAGGCGTCAGCCACCTCCCGGGAGGGCTATCGCGCCACAAAAGAAGCGACATAAACGGGGAAAATAACCCGTCTTAGTAGTCATCCCGGTTCGTCGTCTTCATCCGGCTGCTCCATCACGCTGTAAGCCACCGAGCAGAACAGGCTGTTCAGACGCTTCATATCCCCCAGCAGCGCCAGGTGCAACGTACTGGTTTCGATGCTCTGCACGTTCTGCTGATGCAGACGGTCAACGTGCGCATGCGAGTAGCGGCGGTTAAGAATGCGGAACCGGTGTTTGCTGCGCCGCAGGCGGCGGGCGCTGGGCACATCGCTGGAGAAGAAGACCGACATCGCCAGCTGCAGGTTGCTGAGCAGCAGATCGTACAGCGCATCAAGCTCCTTTAACCCTTCTACCGAGAAGGCGCGCCGCGCCGCCAGCGATTTATCGGCGATCTCGCTGCCCATTCGCTCGACGATATCGGACGCCTGTTCGAGGTTTAACGACATCTCAATAATTTCCGCCCAGCGCCGGGATTCCTCTTCCGCCAGCTCATCCTTTGGCATTCGCGCCAGATAGAGCTTAATAGCGGTGTAAAGTACGTTGATATCATCCGCCATACGGCGCAGCTCTTTCTCCTGACGCGGTTCGCCATGCATCACCTTGTGCAGGCTCTCCAGCATCTGCTCCATCGCGTCACCAATGCGCAGCGTCTCACGCGCGGCATTGGCCAGCGCCAGCGCCGGGGTGTCCAGCGCCGACGGGTCGAGATGCTTGGGTTTGAGATGGTTATCCAGCTCGGGCTCATCGCGGATCAGACGCTGGCACAGCTTCGCCATCGGTCCGGCAAAGGGCACCATCGCGATGCAGCGCAGCAGGTTGTAAAAGACGTGGAAGTAGATAACCAGCTCGGACTCGGCCAACGGCAGCTTGTGCATCGCCGCGGCCAGCGGATGGACGAACGGCAGAATAATCAGGCTCCCCACCAGCTTAAACAGCAGGCTGCCCAGCGCCACCCGGCGCGCCGCCGCGTTCGCCGCGCTGTTGTTAAGCATCGCCAGCAGCCCCGATCCCAGGTTGGCGCCAATCACCAGACACAGCGCCACCGGGAAAGAGATCGCTCCCGCCGCGGTCAGCGTCGCCGTTAACAGCACCGCCGCCAGGCTGGAGTAGCTAATGATTGCAAATACGGCGCCAATCAAGGCATCCAGCATGATATCGCCGGTCAGCGAGGCGAAAATCACCTGCACACCGTTCGCCTGGGTTATGGGGTGTACGGCCTGGACAATCAGCTCGAGGGCCAACAGGATCAGCCCCAGACCAATCCCCACCCGTCCAAGCTGCCCGGCGCGGGTCTGCTTGCGGCCGAGGAAGAAAATCACCCCGATAAATATCAACAACGGCGACAGCCACGACAGGTCGAAGGTCAACACCCTCGCCATCAGCGCCGTCCCGACGTCGGCCCCCAGCACCATCACCAGCGCTGGCATCAGACCCACTAAATCCTGGGCGACAAATGAGGTCACCAGCATGGTGGTGGCGTTACTGCTTTGCACCAGCGCAGTCACGCCAAGACCCGCGCAGAAGGCGAGCGGCTTTTTCTCTACGCTGCTACTGAGAACGGTACGCAGGCGAGCGCCATAGACGCGCATCACCCCGGTACGCACGATATGCGTGCCCCACACCAGCAGAGCAACCGCGGACAACAGGTGTAGCAGAGTTAACACGGAATCAGCTTCTCCTTATCGTTATAGGTTTTCCGAAGTTCAGGAACCTATCTCAGTATAAGGGGTTAACCTCAATAAAGAGACAAGGCGCTCACAGAGCGCCTTGTTTGTTGTAAGGAAAGATGACGACTAGTCCGCATCATAGCCCAGATTAGGCGCTAACCAGCGCTCAACCTCCGCCGGCGTCATTCCTTTACGCAGCGCGTAATCTTCGACCTGATCGCGCTGGATCTGCGCCACGGCGAAGTACTTGCTATCCGGATGGCTGAAGTACCAGCCGGAAACCGATGCGCCCGGCCACATGGCGAACGATTCGGTGAGCTTCATGCCGGTATGGGCTTCGACGTCCAGTAGCTGCCAGATGGTCCCCTTTTCGGTGTGCTCCGGACAGGCCGGATATCCCGGCGCCGGTCGGATCCCCTGGTAGTTCTCGCGAATAAGCTCCTCATTGCTGAGGTTCTCATTGGCCGCATATCCCCAGTAAACCTTGCGCACTTTCTCATGCAGATACTCGGCAAAGGCCTCCGCCAGGCGATCGGCGATGGCTTTAATCATGATCTTGTTATAGTCATCATGCTGCGCTTCATAGGCGTCCGCCAGCGCGTCCTCTTCCAGGCCGCCGGTCACGGCGAAGGCGCCGATGTAGTCCGCCTTGCCGCTCAGCTTCGGCGCGACAAAATCGGCGAGGCAGTAGTTGGCGAAGCCAACCTTCTCCGTCTGCTGGCGCAGATGATGGCTCACCGTCAGCACGTGGGTGCGGGTTTCATCGCGATAGATTTCAATATCGTCGCCCACGCGGTTGGCCGGGAACAGACCCACCACGCCGCGCGGGTTCAGGGTTTTCTCTGCGCTCAGCTTATCCAGCAGCTCGTTAGCATCTTTGAACAGGCGCTGCGCCTCTTCCCCTACCACTTCATCTTCCAGAATGCGCGGATATTTACCCGCCAGCGACCAGGTCATGAAGAACGGCGTCCAGTCGATGTAGTTGCGCAGAGTCTCGATACTGGCTTCCACCGTCTGTACTCCCAGACGATGAGCCACCGGCGGCGTGTAGCTCTCCCAGTCAAAGGCCAGATCGTTTTCCCGCGCGGCGGCAAGGGTCACCGGCGGCGTACGCGGTTTTTTACGCCCATGCTGGATACGCACCGTTTCATACTCTTTGCGCGTGCGGGCGACAAACTCGTCGCGCTGCGTGTCCGAGAGCAGCGCAGACACCACGCCGACGGTGCGCGAGGCGTTCTGTACGTAAACGGTCGGGCCGCTGTAGTTCTGCTCGATTTTCACCGCCGTATGCGCTTTCGAGGTGGTCGCGCCGCCTATCAGCAGCGGGATGGTAAAGCCCTGGCGCTCCATCTCTTTCGCCACGTTAACCATCTCGTCCAGCGATGGGGTAATCAGCCCGGAAAGACCAATTAGATCCGCGTTTACCTCTTTGGCCGTTTTGAGAATTTTATCCGCCGGGACCATCACGCCAAGATCGATGATTTCGTAGTTATTGCACTGCAGCACCACGCCGACGATGTTTTTGCCAATGTCATGAACGTCGCCTTTTACCGTGGCAATCACCATTTTGCCGTTACTGGAGCCCTGCTCTTTACTGGCTTCAATAAACGGCTCAAGGTAGGCCACCGCCTGTTTCATTACACGGGCGGATTTCACCACCTGCGGCAGGAACATTTTGCCTTCGCCGAACAGATCGCCGACCACGTTCATGCCGTCCATCAGCGGCCCTTCAATGACCTCAATCGGGCGGGCGGCCTGCTGACGCGCTTCTTCGGTGTCCTGTTCGATAAATTCGGTAATGCCCTTCACCAGCGAATATTCGAGGCGTTTTTTCACTTCCCAGGTGCGCCACTCCGCCTGCTGGGCATTCGCGCCGTCGTCCGCTTTGCTGCCGCGATATTTTTCCGCCAGCTCAAGTAACCGTTCGGTACTGTCATCGCGGCGGTTGAGGATCACGTCTTCGACCGCGTCGCGCAGCTCGCCCGGGAGGTCATCATAGATGGCCAGCTGACCGGCGTTGACGATCCCCATGTCCATGCCGTTGCGGATCGCGTAGTAGAGGAATACGGCGTGGATCGCCTCACGTACCGGGTCATTACCGCGGAAGGAGAAGGAGACGTTGGAGACCCCGCCGGAGATTAGCGCATGCGGCAGCTCGCGTTTGATGTCTTCGCAGGCGCCGATAAAGTCCTGTGCGTAGTTGTTATGCTCTTCGATACCGGTGGCGACGGCAAAGATATTGGGGTCGAAGATAATATCTTCCGGCGGGAAGCCGACCTCTTCGGTGAGGATTTTGTAGGCGCGACGGCAAATCTCAATTTTACGTTCGCGGGTGTCGGCCTGACCAACCTCGTCGAAAGCCATCACCACCACCGCGGCGCCGTAGCGGCGAACCAGTTTCGCATGGTGGATAAAGGATTCGACGCCCTCTTTCATCGAAATCGAGTTAACGATGCCTTTGCCCTGAATACATTTCAGGCCCTTTTCAATGACTTCCCACTTGGAGGAGTCAATCATGATCGGCACGCGGGCAATGTCCGGCTCGCCGGCAATCAGGTTAAGGAAACGCACCATCGCCGCTTCCGCGTCGAGCATCCCCTCGTCCATGTTGATATCGATAATCTGCGCGCCGCTTTCCACCTGCTGACGCGCAACGTCCAGCGCTTCGCTGTACTTCTCTTCTTTAATCAGCCGCTTAAATTTCGCCGAGCCGGTGACGTTAGTTCGTTCACCGACGTTAACGAACAGGCTATCGTCGCCGATATTCAACGGCTCCAGGCCGGCGAGGCGGCAGGCCACCGCAATTTCCGGCAACTGACGCGGCGGCAGGCCCGCTACCGCCCGGCTCATGGCGGCGATATGCTCCGGGGTGGTACCGCAGCAGCCGCCAACGATATTGAGGAAACCGGCTTCCGCCCATTCGCGAATTTGCGTCGCCATGGTGTCGGCGTCCAGATCGTATTCGCCGAAGGCGTTGGGCAGGCCGGCGTTCGGGTGCGCGGTGACGTAGCATTCGGCAATGCGCGACAGCTCCTGGACGTACTGCCGCAGCTCGTCCGGCCCGAGGGCGCAGTTCAGACCAAACGATAAGGCTTCGGCGTGACGCAGCGAGTTATAAAAGGCTTCGGTGGTCTGTCCGGAAAGCGTGCGGCCAGAGGCATCGGTAATGGTCCCGGAGATCATCAGCGGCAGGTCAACGCCTAACGCCTCCAGCTCCTCTTTCACCGCATAGATAGCCGCTTTAGCGTTCAGGGTGTCAAACACCGTTTCAATCAGGATCAGATCCACGCCACCTTCCACCAGCGCCCGGGTGGATTCGCGATAGGCGGCCACCAGCTGGTCAAAGGTAATATTACGGAACGCCGGATCGTTCACATCAGGCGAAATAGAAGCGGTGCGGTTGGTCGGGCCAAGCACGCCCGCGACATAGCGCGGTTTTTCCGGCGTGCGGGCCGTCCAGGCGTCGGCGCTGGCGCGGGCCAGCTTCGCCGCGGCAAAGTTGATCTCGGCCGACAGGGATTCCATCTGGTAATCCGCCATCGCGATGGTCGTCGAGTTAAAGGTGTTGGTCTCAATGATATCCGCGCCGGCCTCGAAATAGGCGTCGTGGATCTCGCGGATCACTTCGGGTTTGCTGAGCACCAGCAGGTCGTTGTTGCCTTTCAGGTCGCACGGCCAGTCAGCAAAGCGCTCACCGCGAAAGTCCTGCTCACTCAGACGATAGCCCTGGATCATGGTGCCCATGCCCCCATCCAGAACCAGAATACGTTCTTTTAACTGCTGATGCAGTTGCTCAACTTTGCTGCTCACACTTGCTCCCGACAACGCTCGACTCAGGCCAAATAGCCAACAAACCATACTGGCATAAACCACCGGAGCGGAAAAGACAACAACGGGCAATATGAGACATGTTCAGCTTCACTCCTCCGATGAGTCCGGTTGTGATTGCATTATTGCCAAATAAAACGAAAATTATTTCCACGATACAGAAAAAGGAGTTCGCGATGGCCACAACCCCCATTCCCGCGAAACGCGGCAGAAAACCCGCGGCTGCCACTGCCCAGCAGGCTGGCGGTCAGGTTCAGTCGCTGACCCGCGGCCTGAAATTACTCGAATGGATTGCCGAGTCCCACAGCAGCGTCGCGCTGACCGAACTGGCGCAGCAGGCGGGTCTGCCCAACTCCACGACTCACCGTCTGCTGACCACCATGCAACAGCTGGGCTTCGTCCGCCAGGTTGGCGAGCTGGGTCACTGGGCCGTCGGGGCGCATGCTTTCGTGGTCGGCAGCAGCTTTCTACAAAGCCGCAATCTGCTGGCCATTGTCCACCCGATCCTGCGCCAGCTGATGGAAGATTCCGGTGAAACGGTGAATTTAGCGGTGCTCGACCAGAGCGACCACCAGGCGATCATTATCGATCAGGTGCAGTGCACCCAGCTGATGCGGATGTCGGCGCCAATCGGCGGTAAACTGCCGATGCACGCTTCCGGCGCCGGGAAGGCGTTTCTCGCGCAGCTGAGCGAAGAGCAGGTCACCAGTCTGCTGCACCGTAAAGGGCTGCATGCCTATACGCATGCCACGCTGGTCTCCCCGCTGCATCTGAAGGAAGATTTAGCCCAGACCCGCAAGCGGGGCTACTCTTTCGATGATGAGGAGCACGCGCTCGGCCTGCGCTGCGTCGCCGCCTGCATTTACGATGAACATCGCGAACCGTTCGCGGCAATCTCCATCTCAGGCCCCATCTCGCGTATGACCGATGATCGGGTGACTGAGCTGGGCGCGCTGGTGATCAAGGCGGCGAAGGAAGTGACGCTGGCGTATGGCGGGGTTAAATAAAAAAATGCCCCAGAAGGGCATTTTAAGTAGGCCTGATAAGCGTAGCGCCATCAGGCAGATCGGCGCACCTTGCCGGATGGCGGCGTAAACGCCTTATCCGGCCTACTGTCGGCGCCATAGCGCACGCTAAAACGCTGCTTGCGCCGGTAGGCGTAGACATCTTCCACATGGCCGTTTTTAATCCGCATCTGCAGTGCGCGCCAGTAGTCGGCGCGCAGCAGGTCGGCATGCATCTCTTCAAACAGTGGCCCAATGCGCGGGTCGGCGCACAGCCAGTGGCGGAACTCCTCCGGAAACACATCGCCAGGCGAAACGCTGTACCACGGCTCGCTGGCCAGCTCATCCTCCGGATAGCGCGGCGGCGGGATCTCGCGAAAATTCACTTCCGTCATATAGCAGATTTCATCATAGTCGTAGAACACCACCCGGCCATGGCGGGTGACGCCGAAGTTTTTAAATAACATATCGCCGGGAAAGATGTTGGCGGCGGCCAGCTGGCGGATAGCATTGCCATACTCTTCTACCGCATCACGCAATGCCTGGCCGTTAACCTGCTCCAGCCACAGGTTGAGCGGCACCATTCGCCGTTCAATATAGAGATGGCTGATGACGATGCGGTCGCCGAGATCGGTGAGTTTGTTCCCCGCTTCCGCCTGCAGCAGCGCCAGCAGCGCCGGCGCGATTTGCCGTTTATCCAGCACGAAATTTTCAAACTCCTGGGTGTCCGCCATCCGCCCGACGCGGTCATGCTCCTTTACCAGCTGATAGCAAGCCCGCACATGGGCGGCGGTCATCTCTTTCTGCGGCGCGAAGCGGTCCTTGATCACCTTAAACACCCGGTCAAAGCCCGGCAGGGTAAACACCAGCATCACCATCCCGCGAATACCCGGCGCTTCAATAAACTGCTCATCGCAGCGAGTAATGTAGTGTAGATATTCGCGATAGCTTTCGGTTTTGGCATGCTTCTGACAGCCAATCGCCATGTACAGCTCGGCCGTCGTTTTACCCGGCAAGATCTCGCGCAGCCATTCCACCAGGGCGCCGGGCAACGGCGCATAAACCATAAAATAGGAACGCGCGAAGCCAAAAACGATACTCGCTTCGGCATGGGTTGTGAGGCAGGTGTCAACAAACAGCTCACCCTCTTCGCTGCGGTGGATCGGCAGCAAAAAAGGCAGCGTCGCCATCGGCATGACCAGTTTGCCCACCAGCCAGGCGGCTTTATTGCGGTAGAACAGCTCATTGGCGACCTGCAGATGACAGGTGGCGAGCAGTTCCTCCCCCAGCGCCTCCTGCAGACTGGCAATGATATAGCCGATATCCCGCGCTTTGTTTTGCCACGGTAGCCGCAGCGGCAGATCGGACAGTACTTTACCCAGCAGGTGCGACCAACCGCGTTCCGGAAAGAAATCTTTCGCCAGCGGTCGCGGGAGGGTACGAAAGGGTCGCTCGGGCTGCGAGCTGAAAATAAAGAGCCGCTCGGGGGTCAGCGAGCGGTGGTCAAACAGGCGGCAGTAGACCGAATTGAAAAAGCTCTCAGCAATTTCAAAGCGAGGGTAATCCGGTAAAAGTTGGGTGTACTGCTGTTTCACCCGCAGAAGAAAATCGACGTCGGTGCTTTTCCCTTCGGTGATGCAGCGCAGCTGCTCTACTACCAGGCCCACGTGGTGATCGTAGAGATGGATCCGCTGCTTCATCGCCTGCTGCACGGCGTGCCAGTCAGCCTGTTCAAAGCGCTGCTGCGCGCCGGAAGTGACTTCAAGAAAACGCCCATACTGCGCGTCAAATCCCTGCAATATCGTTTGGGCAATCAGTAATTCAAGACCACGCGTCATCGCTTTCCCCCATCCGGCGCCACGTCATGCCGGATGGCGCGCTCGCTTATCCGGCCTGCGTCCTCTTGCAGGCCCGGTCAGCGTCGCGCCACCGGGCATGGCTTAAAACTGATCTTCTTCGGTCGAGCCGGTCAGCGCCGTTACCGACGAGGTACCGCCCTGGATAATGGTGGTGACCTTGTCGAAGTAGCCGGTGCCCACCTCCTGCTGATGCGAGACGAAGGTGTAGCCTTCCGGCCCGGCGGCGAATTCCGGCTGCTGCACTTTCTCAACATAGTGGCGCATCCCCTCACCCTGAGCGTAGGCATGGGCGAGGTCGAACATGTTGAACCACATGCTGTGGATCCCCGCGAGGGTAATAAACTGGTATTTGTATCCCATGTCCGACAGCTGCTGCTGGAAGCTGGCGATGGTTTTATCATCGAGATTTTTCTTCCAGTTAAACGACGGCGAGCAGTTATAGGCCAGCAGTTTGCCCGGGAAACGCGCATGGATAGCCTCGGCAAAGCGGCGCGCCTGCTCGAGATCCGGTTTCGACGTTTCACACCACACCAGATCCGCATACGGCGCGTAGGCCAGCCCGCGGCTGATCGCCTGCTCGATCCCGGCGTGGGTGCGGAAGAACCCTTCGCTGGTGCGATCCCCGGTAATAAACTCACGATCGTACGGATCGCAGTCTGAGGTAATTAAATCCGCGGCGTCGGCATCGGTGCGGGCGATGACCAGCGTCGGGACCCCCATCACGTCGGCCGCCAGACGCGCCGCCACCAGCTTCTGAATCGCCTCCTGAGTCGGAACCAGCACTTTACCGCCCATATGGCCGCACTTCTTCACCGATGCCAGCTGATCTTCGAAGTGAACAGCCGCTGCACCGGCTTCAATCATCGATTTCATCAGCTCAAAGGCGTTCAGGACGCCGCCAAAACCGGCCTCCGCATCCGCCACGATCGGCAGGAAGTAGTCGATAAAGCGCGGATCGTTCGGTTCAATTCCCGCTGACCACTGGATCTGATCGGCGCGGCGGAAGGTGTTGTTGATCCGATCCACCACCGCCGGTACCGAGTTGGCCGGATACAGCGATTGATCCGGATACATGCTGGACGCCAGGTTAGCATCCGCCGCCACCTGCCAGCCGGAGAGATAAATGGCTTCGATACCCGCCTTCGCCTGCTGCAAGGCCTGGCCGCCGGTCAGCGCGCCGAGACTGTTGACGTACCCTTTTTTCGCCTCCCCGTGCAGCAGACGCCACAGTTTCGCCGCGCCAAGCTGCGCCAGCGTGCATTCCGGATTCACCGAGCCGCGTAACTTCACCACCTCTTCCGCGCTGTAGGGACGGGTAATGCCTTCCCAGCGCGGGTTCGTCCATTCTTTGTTTAATTCTTCGATTTGTTGGGTACGGGTTTTCATGTGCAGATGCTCCATATAATTTCCTGGCTCCCCAGGCTCATAGGTGAAGGACTAAATGGCGAACCACACCATCTGGCGATTAGGCCAGCAGGCGGTAGCCCGGCAATGTCAGAAAATCAATTAGCTCGTCGGAGGTGGTGATCTGCTCCATCAGTCGCGCCGCATCGTCAAAGCGGCCGTGGCTGAAGCGGTGCTCTCCCAGCTCCTCCTGAATCACCATCAGCTCTTCCGCCAGCCACTGGCGGAACAGCGCCTTAGTGACTGGGGTACCGTCGTTCAGGGTTTTCTGATGATGGATCCACTGCCAGATAGAGGTGCGCGAGATCTCGGCCGTTGCGGCGTCTTCCATCAGGCCATAAATCGGTACGCAGCCGTTGCCGGAGATCCACGCTTCGATGTACTGCACCGCCACGCGAATGTTGGCGCGCATTCCGGCTTCCGTGCGTTCGCCCTCGCAGGGAGCCAGCAGTTGTTCAGCGGTAATTGGCGCATCCTCGCTCCGGGTGACCGAGAGCTGATTCGGCTTATCGCCCAGCACGCGGTCAAACACCGCCATGGCGGTATCCGCCAGGCCCGGGTGGGCGATCCAGGTCCCATCGTGACCGTTGTTGGCCTCCAGCTCTTTATCGGCGGTGACTTTACTCAGCACCTGGCGGTTACGTTCGGTATCTTTGCTCGGGATAAACGCCGCCATACCGCCCATCGCAAACGCGCCGCGTTTGTGGCAGGTCTTAATCAACAAGCGTGAGTAGGCGCTGAGGAAGGGTTTATCCATCGTCACCACCTGCCGGTCCGGCAGTACGCGATCCGGATGGTTTTTCAGCGTCTTGATATAGCTGAAGATGTAATCCCAGCGGCCGCAGTTCAGGCCAACAATATGGTCGCGCAGCGCATGCAGGATCTCATCCATCTGGAACACCGCTGGCAGCGTCTCAATCAGCAGCGTGGCCTTGATGGTGCCGCGCGGCAGGTCAAAGCGATCTTCCGTAAAACTGAAGACATCGTTCCACCATGCCGCCTCCTGCCAGGCCTGTGTTTTTGGCAGATAGAAGTAGGGACCACTTCCTTTCGCCAGCAGCGCCTGGTAGTTATGAAAGAAATAGAGCGCAAAATCGAACAGGCTCCCGGGGATGGCCTCATTACGCCAGGTCACATGCTTTTCCGGCAGATGCAGGCCGCGCACACGGCATACCAGCACAGCGGGATTGGGCTGCAACTGATAGATTTTGCCGGCCTCGTTGGTGTAGCTGATGGTTCCGTTCACGGCATCGCGCAGGTTGATTTGACCATCAATGACTTTGCGCCAGTCAGGCGCCAGCGAATCCTCAAAGTCCGCCATAAAGACTTTGACGTTGGCATTCAGCGCGTTAATGACCATCTTGCGCTCGACGGGGCCGGTGATTTCCACGCGGCGATCCTGCAAATCAGCCGGGATACCGCGAATAGTCCAGTCGCCATTTCTAATGGAAGCAGTTTCCGAAATAAAATCCGGAAGCTGCCCGTCGTCAATAGCCTGCTGTTGCTGCAAACGCGCGGCCAGCAGCTTATTGCGCGCCGGCGTAAAGCGGCTCACCAGTTCCGTCAGAAATTCTACCGCCTCAGGCGTTAAGATCTGCTTCTCCTGCTCGCCATAGGGCTGACTAAAGGCCAGTTCATCGGTGATTGTCGCCTGCTGCGTCATTGTGCTGCTCCTCTTGGTTGATCCGCTGGAAGCGAGCGAAAGATCGTTGTGCAGTTTTCGCTCAGCACAATTAAGACTACTCAATTAATTTCCAAAATCAAAAACAATTTCCATTTTAATTTTAAATTATCATTAACACATTGATAACAATGAAATTAAAGTTATCCTCATGTATGAAGTGAATTTCGGAAATAAAAAAGGCACCCGAAGGTGCCTGAGGCGAGATGCTGAAACGCTTTAGGATCGTCTCACGTAGAGTATTATTCCAGCGTCGGATTCATATGACGCAGATCGTATGGCGTAATCTGGTAGACGTAATAGTTAAGCCAGTTAGCGAACAGCAGATTGCCGTGGCTGCGCCAGGTGGCGCGCGGTTTGTTCTGCGGGTCGTTTTGTGGGAAATAGTTATGAGGTATCTCAGGGTTCAAACCGGCTTCCACATCGCGGAAATATTCACTTGCCAGGGTATTGGCATCGTACTCCGGGTGGCCGGTGACAAAGGCGATGCGCTTATCTTTGCTGGCGAACAAATACGCATCGCCCTCTTCCGTCTCCGCGAGGATCTCAAGATCGGTATAGTCGCGAATAAGTCCGGCCGGAAAATCAGCATAGCGTGAGTGCGGGGCCAGGAAAGAGTCGTCGAAACCGCGGGTCAGTAAGGCGTGCGGATGAAGAATATGGTGTTCATAGACGCCGGAAATCTTTTCGGCGCGGGTCTGCTTGGGAATGCCGTACAGAATGTTCAGCGCGGCCTGAACCGCCCAACAGACGAACAGCGTCGAAGTGACGTGATCCTTGGCCCACTCCAGCACCTGTTTGATCTGCGGCCAGTAAGCAACATCGTTAAACTCAACCAGGCCTAAAGGAGCGCCGGTAACAATCAGGCCGTCAAAGTTCTGATCGCAGATCTCATCGAAATTACAGTAAAAGTTATTCAGATGCTCCGCAGGGGTATTACGCGACTCGCGCGCATCGATACGTAATAACTGGATATCCACCTGCAGCGGAGAGTTTGATAGCAGACGCAGGAACTGGTTTTCCGTCTCGATTTTCTTCGGCATCAGGTTGAGGATTAACACCTTCAGGGGGCGGATTTCCTGAGTCGTTGCACGTGTTGTCGTCATTACGAAGACGTTTTCATTGCGCAAGAAATTGACGGCTGGCAGCTCGTCCTGCACCCGAATTGGCATAACTGTATTACCTCATAGCATACGTATAAACGTTTAGACATCCAGATAGCTGAAGATAACCAGGAATCGGGTGAATGTCGAGTCTGCATGTTCACGGTGAGAAAATTTCACGGCGCTTGTTGAGTTAGAATATAAGAATGTAGAAAAGGAGAAAGTATGGTTATTAACATCCGCCGTTCCCGGCCTGATGAAGGGGATAAACTGACTGCGATCTGGTGTCGGTCGGTCGACGCCACGCATGATTTTCTGACAAAAGCGTATCGAAAGGAGCTGGAGGAGATGGTACGCGCATTTTTACCGGAGGCTCCGCTGTGGGTGGCGGTTAATACGGAAGACCAGCCGATCGCCTTTATGCTGCTGACCGGAGATCATATGGATGCGCTGTTCGTCGATCCGGATGTCCGCGGCTGTGGCGTGGGGAAGTTGCTGATTGAGCATGCGCTGTCGTTAACGCCGAAGCTGACGACCAATGTAAATGAGCAGAATGAACAAGCGGTCGGGTTTTATCAGAAGATGGGTTTTAGGGTGACAGGGCGCTCTGAAACGGACGATCTGGGGCAACCGTATCCGTTATTGAATTTGATGTATGAGCAGCAGGCTGAAGCAGACTACGATTGACGTCGGTAACTTTGCGGCATTGATGTCCCCTCGGCCAGCAGGTGGCCGAGGATCTGTAGCCCCGGTAAGCGCAGCGCCACCGGGGGAGATATACCCCACACAGCAAAAAAACCCGCACCTTTCGGGACGGGGTTCTTTTTAAACGCAAAAACAAAAAGCCCGGTCTTTCGACCGGGCTTTCTGCTTTATTTGATGCCTGGCAGTTCCCTACTCTCACATGGGGAGACCCCACACTACCATCGGCGCTACGGCGTTTCACTTCTGAGTTCGGCATGGGGTCAGGTGGGACCACCGCGCTAGTGCCGCCAGGCAAA
>OKVS01000278.1_pt1 | contig 20887 bp, 26 predicted proteins | sample 1606911 | NCBI WGS metagenome assembly OKVS01 (sample SAMN03281016, study PRJEB24777) | human gut metagenome | isolation source: fecal sample PR161 from 1 month old female Malay infant, caesarean... | reverse complement strand
CCCCGCACAATGAAGTCTTGTCGCAGTGAAGACAAAGGCTAACCTATGAGTCAGAGTCATTTTTTTTGCCCACCTCTCCCGCCTGAAACTCATCAACCGCTGGCCTTTGATGCGCAATGTGCGCACCGAAAATGTCTCAGAACATAGTCTGCAGGTTGCAATGGTCGCGCATGCCCTTGCGGCCATTAAAAACCGCAAATTCAACGGTCAGGTCAATGCGGAACGTATCGCGCTGCTGGCGATGTATCACGATGCGTCAGAAGTGCTGACCGGGGATCTCCCCACGCCGGTGAAATACTTCAACTCGCAGATTGCACAGGAATATAAGGCCATTGAGAAGATTGCCCAGCAAAAGCTGATTGAGATGGTTCCGGAAGAGCTTCGTGACGTCTTTGAGCCGCTGATTGACGAACATCAGTATACGGAAGAGGAAAAGTCACTGGTGAAGCAGGCGGACGCGCTCTGCGCCTACCTGAAATGTCTGGAAGAGTTGTCCGCGGGGAATAACGAATTTTTACTGGCCAAAACGCGTCTGGAGAAGACGCTGGAATCCCGCCGCAGCGAAGAGATGGATTATTTTATGCAGGTGTTTGTGCCGAGCTTCCATTTATCGCTGGATGAGATCAGCCAGGATTCTCCGTTGTAATTTTTCGCCGGGTGGCGGCTTCGCCTTACCCGGCCAACGTTTCTGCGCTCACGCTAAAACGGGAATAACACCGGAATCAGCACCACACATACCAGCATCACCAGTATGGTGAACGGTACGCCAATCTTCACGAAATCGCTAAAGCGGTAATTCCCCGGCCCCAGTACCAGCGTGTTAACCGGCGAAGAGACCGGCGTCATAAACGCCGCAGAGGCCGCCATCGCCACCATCATTGCAAAGGGGTACGGCGACACGCCCATCGATTTCGCCATCGCCAGTGCAATAGGCGCCATCAGCACCGCCGTGGCGGTATTGGAAATGAACAGCCCTATCGTGGCGCACATCACGAACAGGCACACCATCATCATATACGGACCGTATCCCCCGCCGATGTCCATGAGCCCTTTAACCACTAAATCCACCCCACCAGTTTTTGCAGGGCAAGGGCGAATGGCATCATCCCGACAATCAAAATGATGCTTGGCCAGTGAATTGCTTTATAGGCGCTCTCGGCATCAATACAGCGAAACTTGCCCATTAACAGGCAGGCAATAATCGCCGCCACCGGGTTCGGGATCTCGTCGGTGAGCATTAGTGCCACCATCAACACCAGACAAAAAATGGCGTGAGGCGCCTGGCTGTGGGCCGGAGAGGCATCGCTCTCCTCAACGGGCATGTTGAGTACCACAAAATCGCGGCCTTTTTGGCCGAGCTGGCTGATAAGCTTCCAGTTACCCACCACGAGAAAAATATCGCCCAGCAGGATGGGCTCATCCACCACTGCCCCTTCCATCGCCACGCCATCACGCTTCAGGCCGACGACATTAAGGCCGTAGCGGGTACGGAACCCCATTTCACGCACGGTTTTGCCCAACAATTCCGATTCCGGGATCAGCGACACTTCCGCCATACCCACATCCAGCGCCTGGTCGGAGAAATACTCTCCGCGTAGCACCATCGGCTCCAGCAGTTGCTCACTGCAAAACTCACGCAGATCGACCTCTGCGGTGGACATATCGATCAGCAGAACGTCACGCGCCCGGAATTCGGACACCCCGGTTCACGTTGACGATGACCCGGCGAAAGCGACGCCAGCGCTCCACGCCGATCACGTTCGCGCCATACCGTTCGCGCAGCTTCAGGTCATCCAGGCGCTGGCCGACCATTGGCGAACCGGGGCGAATAGCCAGACGGCGGGCGCGGCCGGCCAGACGGTACTCTTTGATCAGATCGCGGAAGGTGCGTCGTTTCCAGCCATCTTTAGATTTTGTCCTGCTTCTCGCCCTTTCAGGGCGAAGCGAGTCAGCAGCATATACACCACACCCATCAACAAAATGACCAGCCCAAGCGGGGTGACGCTGAAGAAGCTAAAGCCCTCCAGCCCTTCACGTATCAGCTCGCTGTTGACCACCAGGTTCGGCGGCGTCGCCACCAGGGTCATCATGCCGCTAATCAGCCCGGCAAAACTTAACGGCATCATCAGGCGCGACGGTGAGGTTTGCATGCGCATGGAGACGCTCAACACCACCGGGATAAAGATGGCAACGACGCCCGTCGAGCTCATAAAGGCTCCCAACCCGGCGACCGTTAGCATGAGGTAGATCAGCATTTTGGTTTCGCTGTTGCCAGCCACCCTCACCAGCCATGCCCCCACGAGTGTCGCCACGCCGGTGCGCACCAGGCCATCGCCGATAATAAACAGCGCGGCAATCAGAATGACGTTGGGATCGCTAAACCCCGAGAAGGCTTCCGGCAGCGTGAGCGTACCGCTCAGCGCAAACGCAACGATAACAAACAAAGCGACAGCATCCATGCGCACTTTGCCTGTAGCAAACAGAATGATGGCGATTAAAAGCAGGCTGAGCACCCAGATCAGTTCACCGTTCACAACATGTCCTTGTCAGAGAGAGATGCGAAATTGTGCCATAAAAAAGCCCCAGCAGCGTGGGGCTAAATCATGGGATTACACTTTTAGCGAGACGGTTACAATACCGTCTGGCGCCTTAGCGATATCAAGCGCGGTCAGCGTATTGAGCACAAAGTCCGCCTCGTCCAGACGGGGAGAATCGGCCGGAACGTTGACGGCAATAACGTGGCTGCCGGCGTTCAATCCGGCCAGCACGCCCGCTGCCGCATCTTCCACCACCACGCACTCCGCCGGGGGGATGCCCAGCAGCTCTGCACCCAGCAAAAAGGCATCAGGTTCCGGTTTGCCGCGTTTCACGCGCTCAGCGGTAATGAACACGTCCGGCGTGGGTAAACCCGCCGCCTTATGGCGAGCGTGAGCCACGGGAACCGAGCCGGAGGTGACAATGGCCCACGGAATTTGCGCTTCATTCAAATGCTCAAGCAGTTCACGAGCACCGGGTAACGCGGTAATGCCGTCCGTATCGGTGGCTTCAATGTGTTCCAGATATTTAAACTCCGCCTGAATTTCGTCCTCAGAGCGTCCCGCCAGAAAATGGCGGAGCGAGGTTATGGCCTGTTTGCCGTGGATAAAATTCAGCACGTCCTGATGGTCAATGCCATGTCTGTCCGCCCAATGGCACCATGAACGCTCTACAACCGGTAGCGAATCCACCAGCGTACCGTCCAGATCAAACAGAAAACCTCTACACTGCACACGCACCTCCGTCAGGCATTAATGATTTGTTGGATTTCGTTGCTGCTTAAGTGGTACTGGCGCGGGCAGGCGTGCCATGCGCTCAGCATGCGCTGGTATTTTTCCCACATAGGGGTCTGCGCGTTAAAGCCGTGGGTGCCCGCATCAAAGTGCGTATAACGCCCTTCTGTATTCACCATAAAGCGGACATAAGCTCAGATAGCGCGCTTCCGTCGCGGCATCAAAGCCTAAGAAAGTGACGCGGCGCTCGTCAATGGACTGCTGATCTTTCAGGTTGGTCCAGGACACGTGAAGCGCGTGGTACATCTCCATAATGTCGATCACGATGCGGCAGGTTTCTTCTTTCAGCTCGCCAAACTCGCGGTCCAGTTCACGCATCTGCAAACCAAAGCCGCGTTCGACGATGGTTTGCAGGCGGCTGTAGCGCGCAGCGTTATCGGGATCAAGCATAGTCATCATCTTGTACTGGTTAGACAAAATCAGACGTTGAGCATGGGTCATTTCCATCTTTCGACTCCTGTAGCGCATTGCACTGTAAAAAAGACACGGTAACGGTGTGTTACTGTGCCTTCTTTTGTTAGTCGTTTCGATGATCAATCACAAGTCATCGAGGAATGTTTTATCCAGCTGCTTAAAAGCACGCTTTAACGTGTCCGCCAGCGCCTGGTAATCCGGCTTGCCTTCAACCGGGGCCAGCGCCTGCCCGGCCTCCTCCAGTTTTCCACGCACTTCATAAAACCAGTGTAAAATTGAAGGCGGAAGCGGCGTAATGGAGCGTTTGCCTAACCACCACAGCCCCTGCATCGGCAGGCTTAACGCGAAGAGCGCCGTTGCGACGGCAGGACCAAGCTGTCCACCGAGGGCGATTTGCCAGCACAGAGTAAAGATAGCGACCGGAGGCATAAAGCGAATCGCATAGCGCGTGGCGCGGATCGTGCGATTCTCAATAAACATTGGCGCAAGGCGCTTTTCCATTGGCCACGTCTTTGCGTAATGCTGTCCCCGACGAAACAGACTGAAAAAGCTCACGGACGGGATTTCGGGTGTCGACATGGCTGTACCTCAACTTCACATATAAAAATTAAAATTTTTGTGCAAAACCACAACAGGCTATGACAACGTTCAAAATATTTTGTCATCGCTACCCCGTATCGGGTATTCTGTGCCAGCCTGATAGGGCCGTAGACGAGAAGCGTTAACTCGTCAAATTATCGCATATTATGCCATTGTCTGAAAAATGTTCAAAATGGCTTAAAATCATAGATATTTCTTCCATCCTGCCAGAATGTTCGTTTGGCATGATGTTAATCATAAACGTCTGGGTCAGCTTGCGTTACGCTTTTAGGCTCATTGACGTTTTTTTAGCCACGTATCAATTATAGGTACTTCCATGTCGAGTAAGTTAGTACTGGTTCTGAACTGCGGTAGCTCTTCACTGAAATTCGCCATCATCGATGCGCTCAACGGTGACGAGTACCTCTCTGGTTTGGCCGAATGTTTCCATCTGCCTGAAGCACGTATCAAGTGGAAGATGGACGGCAGCAAACAAGAAGCGGCTTTAGGTGCAGGCGCCGCTCACAGTGAAGCGCTGAACTTTATCGTTAACACTATTCTGGCACAAAAACCAGAACTGTCTGCTCAGCTGACTGCGATTGGTCACCGTATCGTCCACGGCGGCGAAAAATACACCAGCTCCGTTGTCATCGACGACTCTGTTATCCAGGGCATCAAAGACTCTGCCTCTTTTGCTCCGCTGCATAACCCGGCGCACCTGATCGGTATCGCTGAAGCGCTGAAGTCCTTCCCGAATCTGAAAGACAAAAACGTGGCCGTGTTTGACACCGCGTTCCATCAGACAATGCCGGAAGAGTCTTACCTCTATGCCCTGCCGTACAGCCTGTACAAAGAGCACGGCGTACGTCGTTACGGCGCGCACGGCACCAGCCACTTCTATGTGACTCAGGAAGCCGCAAAAGTCCTGAACAAGCCGGTTGAAGAAGTCAACATCATCACCTGCCACCTGGGTAACGGTGGTTCTGTTTCTGCTATCCGCAACGGTAAATGTGTTGATACCTCTATGGGTCTGACCCCGCTGGAAGGTCTGGTAATGGGTACCCGTTCCGGTGACATCGACCCGGCGATCATCTTCCACCTGCACGACACCCTGGGCATGAGCGTTGACGCGATCAACAAAATGCTGACCAAAGAGTCTGGCCTGCTGGGTCTGACCGAAGTCACCAGCGACTGCCGTTATGTTGAAGACAACTACGACAGCAAAGAAGACGCGAAGCGTGCAATGGACGTTTACTGCCACCGTCTGGCGAAATACATCGGTTCTTACACCGCGCTGATGGACGGTCGTCTGGACGCGGTTATCTTCACCGGTGGCATCGGTGAGAACGCGGCAATGGTACGTGAACTGTCCCTGGGCAAACTGGGCGTTCTTGGCTTCGAAGTCGATCACGAGCGTAACCTGGCTGCCCGCTTCGGCAAGTCTGGCTTCATCAACAAAGAAGGCACCCGCCCGGCTATCGTTATCCCCAACTAACGAAGAGCTGGTCATCGCGCAAGACGCGTGCCGCCTGACTGCCTGATTCCACACCGCCAGCAATGCTGGCGGTGCTGTTTTGTAACCCGCCCAACGCGGCGGTAACGAAAGAGGATAAACCGTGTCCCGTACTATTATGCTGATCCCTACCGGAACCAGCGTCGGCCTGACCAGCGTCAGCCTCGGTGTGATCCGCGCTATGGAACGCAAAGGCGTTCGTCTGAGCGTCTTTAAGCCTATTGCCCAGCCTCGTGCCGGTGGCGATGCGCCAGACCAGACCACCACCATCGTGCGTAAGAATTCCAATCTTCCTGCGGCTGAACCGCTGAAGATGAGCCACGTTGAGTCTCTGCTCTCCAGCAATCAGAAAGATGTGCTGATGGAAGAGATCATCGCCAACTACCACGCTAACGCGCAGGACGCGGAAGTGGTGCTGGTTGAAGGCCTGGTCCCGACCCGCAAACACCAGTTTGCCCAGTCCCTGAACTTTGAAATCGCGAAAACCCTGAACGCAGAGATTGTTTTCGTGATGTCTCAGGGGACTGATACCCCAGAGCAGCTGAAAGAGCGTATCGAACTGACGCGCAGCAGCTTCGGCGGCGCGAAAAACACCAGCATCACCGGCGTGATCGTTAACAAACTGAACGCACCGGTTGATGAACAGGGCCGTACGCGTCCTGACCTGTCCGAAATCTTCGACGACTCTTCCAAAGCGAAAGTCATCAAGGTTGATCCGGCAAAGCTGCAGGAATCCAGCCCGCTGCCTGTACTCGGCGCAGTGCCATGGAGCTTCGATCTGATTGCCACCCGTGCAATCGATATGGCGCGTCACCTGAACGCGACCATCGTTAACGAAGGCGATATCAACACCCGCCGCGTGAAGTCCGTGACCTTCTGCGCGCGCAGCATTCCGCACATGCTGGAGCACTTCCGCGCAGGTTCCCTGCTGGTGACCTCCGCAGACCGTCCGGACGTGCTGGTTGCTGCCTGCCTGGCGGCGATGAACGGCGTGGAAATCGGTGCAATTCTGCTGACCGGCGGCTATGAAATGGACGCGCGCATCAGCAAGCTGTGCGAACGTGCGTTCGCTACCGGCCTGCCAGTCTTCATGGTGAACACCAACACCTGGCAGACCTCTCTGAGCCTGCAGAGCTTCAACCTGGAAGTGCCGGTTGATGACCACGAGCGTATCGAGAAAGTTCAGGAATACGTTGCGGGCTACATCAACGCAGACTGGATTGAATCCCTGACTGCTACCTCCGAGCGCAGCCGCCGTCTGTCTCCTCCAGCCTTCCGCTACCAGCTGACCGAGCTGGCGCGTAAAGCGGGCAAACGCGTGGTTCTGCCAGAAGGCGACGAGCCACGTACCGTTAAAGCGGCGGCCATCTGTGCAGAGCGCGGCATCGCGACCTGTGTGCTGCTGGGTAACCCGGATGAGATCAACCGCGTTGCGGCGTCTCAGGGCGTTGAGCTGGGCACAGGCATCGAAATCGTTGACCCGGAAGTGGTTCGCGAAAGCTACGTTGCCCGTCTGGTTGAGCTGCGTAAGAACAAGGGCATGACCGAAGCCGTTGCGCGCGAGCAGCTGGAAGACAACGTCGTGCTGGGCACGCTGATGCTGGAGCAGGACGAAGTTGACGGTCTGGTTTCCGGTGCTGTTCACACCACCGCAAACACCATCCGTCCGCCGCTGCAGCTGATCAAAACCGCGCCGGGCAGCTCGCTGGTCTCCTCCGTGTTCTTCATGCTGCTGCCGGAACAGGTTTACGTTTACGGCGACTGCGCGATCAACCCGGATCCGACCGCAGAACAGCTGGCAGAAATCGCTATCCAGTCTGCGGACTCCGCGACCGCTTTCGGTATCGAGCCGCGCGTAGCAATGCTCTCCTACTCCACCGGCACCTCTGGTGCAGGTAGCGACGTAGAGAAAGTCCGTGAAGCGACCCGTATTGCGCAGGAAAAACGTCCCGATCTGATGATCGACGGCCCGCTGCAGTACGACGCCGCGGTAATGGCTGACGTGGCGAAATCCAAAGCGCCGAACTCGCCGGTTGCCGGTCGCGCTACCGTGTTCATCTTCCCGGATCTGAACACCGGTAACACCACCTACAAAGCGGTACAGCGTTCAGCCGACCTGATCTCCATCGGGCCAATGCTGCAGGGCATGCGCAAGCCTGTGAACGACCTGTCCCGCGGTGCGCTGGTTGACGATATCGTCTACACCATCGCGCTGACGGCGATTCAGTCTTCGCAGCAGCAGTAATGTTTTGCCGGATGGCGCTTCGCTTATCCGGCCTACAGGACCGTAGGCCCGGTAAGCGCCAGCGCCACCGGGCAACAAAAAGGCGACCACACGGTCGCCTTTTTTTTATTACAGCAGCTCCCGCGCCGCCGACACAATGTCATGCGCCGTCAGGCCATACTCTTTTTGCAGGAAGTCCTGTGTGCCCACCTGGCCGTAACGCTCCTTCACGCCCACGCGACGCATCGGCACCGGGCAGGTCTCCACCAGCACTTCCGCCACCGCTGACCCGAGACCGTTGTGAATACTGTGGTTTTCGCAGGTCACAATACGCCCGGTTTTCTCGGCATAGTTTTTCACCAGCATCCGATCGATGGGCTTCAGGGTAAACATGTCGATGACCGCTGCGCTTACCCCCTCCTGTTCCAGCTGGCGCGCCGCCTCCAGCGCTTCCGCCACCATGATGCCGTTGGCAATCAGCGTGATATCGCTTCCCTCGCGCAACACGTTGCCTTTGCCAATGGTGAAGGTTGAGCCCGGCGCATAGACGCTCGGCGCCTGCTTGCGGATGGTGCGCACCCAGTAGAAGCCTTCGAGATCGATAAGCTGACGCAGCACATCCTCGAACATCACCGCATCGGTAACTTCCAGCACCACCGAATGCGCCAGACCGCGCACGATGCCCATATCCTCGAAGGACATGTGCGTCCCACCGTTGTGGCAGGCCGTCACGCCCGCATCCGAGGCAATCACCTTCACGTTGTTGCGCTGGTAGTCCAGGGACATAAACAGCTGGTCGAAGCAGCGGCGGCTGGCAAACGCGGTGAAAGTGTGCACGAACGGCTTACGGCCGGTGAGCGACAGCCCCGCCGCAGTGCCGATGACGTTGGCCTCCATAATGCCGCAGTTAATCACGTGCTGCGGATAATCGCGCGCTACGCCGTCCATCGCCATTGAACTCATCAGGTCCGCTTCCAGGGCGATAATCTCGCTGCCGGCCTCAATCTGCTTTGCCACAAAGCCCGCGTAGACCTTGCGCATCTCAACGGCGTCTTTCTGTCCTGCCGGTGCAACCTTAATCATGTGAAGCCTCCAGTTGGCGAATCGTCTCATTGAGGGCCGCTTTGCTCTCCGCGGTCAATCGCAGGTGGTGCGAGTTGCTGAGCTGTTCCAGGTACGGCACGCCCTGCCCTTTGATGCTGTCGAGGATCACCACCCGCGGACGCGCATCGGCCTCCGGTACCCTTGAAGTCACCTTCAGCAGTGCCGGAATGTCATCCCCTTTGACCGTCACCACGTCAAAGCCAAAGGCGCGGAATTTGCCCTCCAGGTCGAAGGCACAGATGATTTCGTCCAGTTCGCCGTCGAGCTGCTGTTTGTTCCAGTCCACGAACACGGTCAGGTTGTTCAGACGATGGTGAGCGATAAACTGGAACGCTTCCCAGCACTGGCCTTCGTTCAGCTCGCCGTCGCCAACGATGCAGAAGACCCGATTCGGTCGCCCGGCCAGCTTGTGCGAGAGTGCCATACCGCCCGCAATGGAGATCCCCTGCCCCAGCGAGCCGGTGGTGGCATCCACGCCGCGCGTTTTCAGGCGGTCCGGGTGGCTGGGCAGACGCGTGCCGTTCTGGTTCAGCGTGCTCAACTCTTCAACCGGGAAGTAGCCCTTAATCGCCAGGGTGCTGTAGAGCGCCGGGCCTGCATGACCTTTCGACAGCACAAAGTAATCGCGCTCAGGCCAGTCCGGATCCGCCGGGTCGATCTTCATCACGGCGCCGTACAGCACCGCCAGGGTTTCCACCACCGACATGCTGCCGCCGTAGTGCCCAAAGCCCAGCTGCGTCAGGGATTTGAGGGTTTCAAGACGGATCTGACGCGCCAGTTCGGTTATCTCGTTCTCATTCATGATTTGGCTCCGGTATTTTCCTGCGCGTTACTACCCGCAGGTTTGTTTTCGCGAAGATGTTGTAGGCCACCAGCAGCGCGAACAGCGCCACAACCAGCCCGGTGATGGCAAGCGGTGACAGGAAGCGCGCCAGGTTGCCCAGCACAATCCCGACCGCGCCGAAGTCGGCGTCCGAGAAGGTGGTGTTAGCAAAGCCAATCGCACCCAGTACCGGCAGCAGCAGGACCGGGAGGAAGGTAATCAGCAGGCCGTTAGCAAAGGCGCCTATCATTGCCCCGCGGCGTCCACCGGTGGCGTTACCGAACACGCCCGCCGTTGCGCCGGTGAAGAAGTGCGGCACTACGCCCGGCAGGATCAACACCCAGCTAAACTGACCGCAGATCAACAACCCCACAATTCCCCCGAGGAAGCTGAACAGGAAGCCAATCAGCACCGCGTTTGGCGCATACGGGTAGACCACCGGGCAGTCCAGCGCCGGACGCGCGTTCGGCACCAGTTTTTCTGAGAAGCCGGTAAAGGCCGGGACGATTTCCGCCAGAATCAGGCGCACGCCCTGCAGGATGATGAACACGCCCGCCGCGAAGGTGATCGCCATGATGATGGCGTAGACCAGGTAGTTTTGCCCGCCGCTGAAGGTGGACTCCACGTACTCACGCCCGGCGCTTACCGCCATGATCAGGTAGATAATCATCATGGTCAGGGAGATGGAGATCGAACTGTCGCGCAGGAAGCTGAGGTTTTTCGGCAGGTTCATCTCTTCGGTGGAGCGCGAGCCTTTGCCGACCCTGCTGCCAATCCAGCCGGACAGCACGTAGCCCAGCGTACCGAAATGACCGAAGGCGATCTCATCGTTGCCGGTAATACGCTTCATATAGCGCTGCGCAATCGCCGGGAAAAAGGCCATAATCAGGCCGAGGATCAGCGAACCGGTAAATACCAGCCCTACTCCCTCGAAGCCTGCGACCGTCAGGATCACGCCAATCATGCACGCCATGTAGAAGGTGTGGTGCCCGGTCAGGAAGATGTACTTCAGGCGGGTAAAGCGCGCGACGACAATGTTCGCCACCATGCCGAAGGCCATGATCAGCGCGGTCGAGGCACCGTATTTTTCCAGCGCGATCGACACAATCGCTTCATTGTTTGGAATAATGCCCTGGATATTAAAAGCGTGCTCAAACATACCGCCTAACGGGTTTAACGACCCCACCAGCACCGTGGCGCCACCGCCCAGTACAATAAAGCCGAGAATCGTTTTAATTGTGCCTTTTACGACATCAGAAAACGCTTTTTTCTGCGCGACCAGACCAATTAACGCAATTAAACCCACCAGCACCGAAGGGACTTTTAAAATATCGACAACGAAATTCAGCGTTTCAAGGATAAACATATCCACCTCGCCTTATCAGGGTTATTGTCTGTCGAACCAGGCGCGCAGCTGCGCTTCGAGTTCGTTGATATCAATGATGTTGTTGATCACCACCAGCTGGCTTTCCGGCACGCTGGCGCTGGCCGCAATGTCTTTCGCCATCACGAACAGGTCCGCCGCGCCCGGCGTGGCGGAGGAGAGATCGGAGTGTTCAACCTCGGCCTCAATGTCCAGCTTTTTAAGCACTTTTTTAATGTTCATTTCGACCATAAAACTGCTGCCCAGGCCAGAACCGCAAATAGCCATGATTTTCATTGTTGTCCCCTTATTTTGAGTAGAGCACGCCCCATCACGCTGGCGCGTAATGTTGTGAATAATCGGATTAAAAAATTAAATCAGAAGCGGTCAATAATGGTTTTAATGTCCTCCAGGGTATTCGCCTGATGTAATTTCTCCATATCTTCGTCGCTGGAAAATAATTCAGCGAGCGCGGATATCATTTCGATATGGCTATGTTTATCCGGTGCCGCAAGCATAATAATCAGATCGACAGGGTCAAACTCTCCGGCACCAAAAGAGACGCCCTGTTTTAGTTTTAGTAATGACAAGCCCAGTCCTTTGGCGCCTTCCTCCGGCCGCGCATGCGGCATGGCTAGCCCTGGTGCCAGCACATAATAGGGTCCTAACGTATGGTGCTGCTGAATGATTGCCGTCACGTACTCCGGTGCAATCACCTGCAGATCCAGCAGCGGTTTCGCGCATATCTCCAGCGCCTGTGGCCAGCTTTCCACGCTATCCTGCAGCGTGATGGTTGTATCATATATCCAATTTTTGAGCATTTTCCCTCCCGCCAAACGCTAAAGATGGGCAAACTTTATTCAACCCATCAATCATTGGCTGCGATCGCGATCACAAAGATAGCGCTACCAATTACCAACATGCAGAAATGTGATAGCGCTATCAAAATGTAATCATGGTGTGAAATCACAGCAAAAAAAGGGATTTAAGGCGTATACTGCCTGTCACCTGAAATGAAGGAAAAAGAACGCGTCTGGTCAGCAGGAAGGTGTATGTCTTTAACCCGAAAACGGCGCAGTACCGGAAAAGTCACGCTCGCTGATGTCGCGCAGCTTGCCGGAGTCGGCACGATGACCGTCTCCCGTGCGCTCCGCACGCCCGAACAGGTTTCCGATAAACTGCGTGAAAAAATTGAAGCTGCGGTGCAGGAGCTGGGCTATATGCCCAATCTCGCCGCCAGCGCACTGGCATCCGCGTCCTCATGGACGATTGCGATGGTTGTTCCCAACCTTTCCGAAGCCGGTTGCTCTGAAATGTTTGCGGGCCTACAGCAGGTGCTGCAGCCCGCCGGATACCAGATTATGCTGGCAGAGTCCCAGCATCGGCTTGAGCAGGAAGAGAAGCTGCTTGAGACCCTGCTGGCGTCAAATATCGCCGCAGCGATTTTGCTCAGCGTCGAGCACACCGACACCGTTCGCCACTGGCTGAAAAACGCCTCGATTCCGGTAATGGAGATGGGTGCGATGCGCGCCGATCCGATCGATATGAATATCGGGATCGATAACGTGGCGGCCATGTACGAGCTGACGGAAAATGGTGATTAGGCGCGGCTACCAAAATATCGGCCTGCTGTGCGCCAACCAGGAGCAGTGGATTTTCCAGCAGCATTTGCAGGGCTGGTACAAGGCGATGCTGCGCCATCATCTGTCGCCGAACCGGGTGATTAACGCGGCGATGCCGCCGAGCTTCTCGACCGGCGCGGCACAGCTGCCAGAGTTCTTGCTGGCGTGGCCGGAGCTGGATGCGCTGGTGTGCGTATCAGACGAGCTGGCCTGCGGCGCGCTGTATGAGTGTCAGCGTCGACGCATTAAAGTGCCGGACGATCTGGCTGTCGTGGGCTTTGGCGATAGCGACGTGAGCCGCGTCTGCCAGCCGCCGCTGACGACGATGGCGGTACCGCATCGAAAGATTGGGATTGAGGCAGGTAAAGCGCTACTGGAACGTCTGAATGACGGAGACTGGCGCGACCAAAAACCCATCGCGTCCAGCCTGTGCCTGCGGGAAAGCTGTTAAGGCTTACTCAGCCTCTTCCTCTTTTTCCGCTTTGTTTTCCGGCTTAGCGGATTCGTTTTTGGCGTTGCGGGTCATCCACAGCGCCAGCGCTTTTAACGAATCCGGCGTGAACTCATCGCAGCGGGCGGTAATCTCTTCTGGCGTCATCCAGCAGACTTCGCTCACTTCCTCTTCCTGCAGGGCGAAAGGCCCATGGGAAACGCAGCTAAACAGTCCACCCCAGACGCGGCAATGTTCGTCTTCGAAATAGAACTGCCCGTGCTCGGCAAACGGCACCCCGGCGATACCTAACTCTTCTTCCGCTTCACGACGTGCGGAATCCAGCAGCACTTCATCGGCCTGCACGACGCCGCCTGCGGTGGCATCAAGCATGCCCGGAAGAAAATCTTTGGTGTCCGTGCGGCGCTGGACCAGAATCTTGCCCATGCCGTCATGCACAACGATGTACGTTGCACGGTGACGCAGGCGCTCTGCACGCATTTGTTCGCGGCTCGCCTGCGCGATCACTTCATTTTCTTCGCTGACAATGTCAACCCATTCAGTACTTGCCAAATGATTCTGCTCCACCATCGGGAAACCTTCTCGTCTAAGCGCTCTTTCGGCGCGTTTGCAGTTGTGGTGTAACTTACGGATTAATCGCTACCTGCGCAATAACTTGCTGATCATTAAGTGCGATAACGCTCAGGGTATTTCCATCCAGCAGGCCATAGCTCGCAGGATATCCGCCTTTCGGAATGCTGACCGACCCCGGGTTAAAGTGATAAATCTCACCGCGTTTTTCAGCCACCGGAATATGAGTATGGCCGTAAACCAGGACATCGCCAGCCGCGAGCGCCGGGAGATTATCCGGGCCGAAAAGGTGTCCGTGGGTCAGAAACAGGCGGCTGTTTTCCAGCAGAACCTGTTGCCATGGCGCGGTAAGGGGAAAATGCAGCAGCATCTGGTCGACTTCGCTGTCGCAATTACCGCGAACGGCGATAATGCGCGAGGCAAACGGGTTAAGCTTTTCCGCCACCTGCGCCGGGGCATAGCCTTCCGGCAGCGCATTACGCGGACCATGATTTAATACATCCCCCAGAATCACCAGCCATTGGGCCCCGCTTTGCGAAAACAGAGAAAGCACTCGCTCGGTCGCGGGCAGCGATCCATGGATATCTGACGCAAACATCAGTTTCATCCGTCACTCCCTGGTAAAAAAATCTCCCCTTATCATACCTGAAGCGTCAGGGCTTATCAGCCCGCGCGCTTAGCGGAGAGTGCCACATAGCGCTGTACGGAGGCTCGCTGCCACTGGAACGCCGCATAGTCCACCAGCAGTTGAGGGACCTCATCGCCGTTGAGTATCAAACGGTTCAGCATCAGCGCCAGATCGGTATCGGCAATACACCATTCACCGAACAGGTTCGGGTTGCCGTGAGCGAGCAGCGAGGTTGCAGTTTCAATCAGCTTTTGCGCGCTATCGACGCCTTCTGCGCTGAGCGCTGGCTTTTTCACACCGGCAAACACGACATCCGTGGAGCGCTCGACGCGAATCGGCACCAGGTCGCTACGCAGCCACGCCTGGATCTGCCGGGCGCGGGCGCGCTTTTGCAGATCGTGAGGATAGATGCGCTCCCACTCCGGCGGCGCAAAACGATCTTCCAGATATTCATCGATCGCCGAGGATTCGCTCAGTGCAAAACCATCCAGTTCCAGCACCGGCACGCGTCGCGTCAGGTCGTAACCCTGCCACTGGGGTTTGAGGTGTTCACCACCGTCGAGATCGACGGTCTTCAGCGTAAAAGAGAGCCCCTTTTCGGCCAGCGCGACGTAAACGCTCATAACATAGGGAGAAAAGAAATTTGCATCGGACCACAACGTAATTACGGGCTGGTTCATAACATCCTCATCGGCTGATCGGTTTTTACTCAACATATAATCTCTTTGCTTCGCTGTCACTTGATGAAAACTCACGATTTACAACAAGCACCTATACTCATTTGTCATGGCACCACTATTCGCATGGACAGGAGTTGAGAATGATTGACCTTTATTACGCCCCTACCCCAAACGGCCACAAGATCACCCTCTTTCTCGAAGAAGTCGAACTGGATTACAGAATCATCCGCGTGGATATCAGCAAAGGCGAACAGTTCAACCCTGTGTTTTTGGCTATCTCGCCCAACAATAAAATTCCGGCCATTATCGATAGTCAGCCGGCGGACGGAGGCAGGCCGTTAAGCCTGTTTGAATCCGGTGAAATTTTACTTTATCTGGCAGAGAAAACCGGCAAGCTGCTGAGCGGTGAACTGCGCGAGCGTCACCACACTCTGCAATGGCTTTTCTGGCAGTCAAGCGGCTTTGGGCCGATGCTGGGGCAGAACCACCACTTCACCGCCTTCGCGCCGCAGACCATTCCCTACGCCATTGAGCGATATCAGGTTGAAACCCAGCGTCTTTACGGTGTTCTGAACCAGCGGCTGGAGAAAACGCCGTGGCTCGGGGCGACCATTACAGCATTGCCGATATCGCCTGCTGGCCGTGGGTAAATACGCATGATAAACACCGGATTGACTTAGCGTCTTACCCGGCGGTGAACAACTGGTTTGAGCGTATCCGGACCCGCCCGGCCACCGAACGCGCAATGCAAAAAATCCAGCAGGTTTAATCACCTATGAGGCTGGGTGGCTGAGAGGCTCTCATGTATTATGGGCGGGAAATACTGACACGGAGAAGACCTGCAATGTCACAGCCAGACGCTATTATTCGTATAAAAAATTTACGCTTGCGCACGTTCATTGGTATCAAAGAGGAAGAGATTGCCAACCGTCAGGATATTGTCATTAATGTGGTGATTCACTACCCGGCAGACAAAGCGCGGGCCAGTGAAGACATCAATGACGCGCTGAACTATCGCACGATCACTAAAAACATCATCCAGTACGTGGAAAACAACCGCTTCTCTCTGCTGGAAAAATTAACCCAGGATGTGCTCGATATCGCACGCGATCATCACTGGGTCACTTATGCTGAAGTAGAGATCGATAAACTTCACGCCCTGCGCTATGCCGACTCCGTCTCCATGACGTTAAGCTGGCGACGCCAGGCGTAAACCTGGAGGTTGTATGAAGATTCTGCTGACCGGCGGTACAGGCCTGATTGGGCGCCATCTCATTGCGCGTTTGCAGGCGCTGCATCACGACATTACCGTAGTGACCCTGCACCCCGGAGAAAGCGCGCCAGGTGCTGGGCGCGGGGGTCGATATCTGGAAAGGGCTGCCGATCGGCAGAATCTGGACGGCTTCGACGCCGTCATCAACCTTGCGGGCGAACCCATCGCCGATAAGCGCTGGACCGAAGAGCAGAAACAGCGGTTGTGCAGCAGCCGCTGGAACATCACTGAGAAACTGGTTGAGCTGATTCGCAACAGCCAGACCCCGCCGTCGGTGCTGATTTCAGGCTCTGCGACGGGCTATTACGGCGATCTCGGAGAAGTCGTGGTGACCGAGGAAGAGCCGCCCCACAACGAGTTCACCCATAAACTCTGCGCCCAGTGGGAGCGCATCGCCTGCGCGGCGCAAAGCGATAATACCCGCGTCTGCCTGCTGCGTACCGGCGTGGTGCTTGCGCCGAAAGGCGGCATTCTGGGTAAAATGCTTCCGCCCTTCAGGCTGGGGCTCGGCGGGCCGATCGGCAACGGGCGACAGTACCTGGCCTGGATCCATATCGACGATATGGTTAACGGCATTCTGTGGCTGCTGGATAACGATCTGCGCGGGCCGTTTAACATGGTTGCGCCGTATCCGGTGCGAAATGAACAGTTTGCCCACGCGCTGGGGCATGCCCTGCATCGCCCGGCGATTTTACGCGTGCCTGCGACGGCAATTCGCCTGTTGATGGGCGAAGCGTCCGTGCTGGTGCTGGGCGGTCAGCGCGCGCTGCCAAAACGGCTGGAAGCGGCGGGGTTTGCGTTTCGCTGGTATGACTTAGAAGAGGCGCTGGGGGATGTGGTACGCTGAATATGTTACAGTGATACGCCATGTTCCGATGAAATGGCGTAACAATGGCAACCATCACTACATCCCGACTTCACCTCACCCCTTTCGAACCCTCTGACTGGGCGTTCTTCCGCTCGCTGCGCGAAAACAGCGACATCATGCGCTATATGGCCGCGATTGCGCCTGAGAAAGAGACCCGACGCGTGTTTGCCGCACGCCTGATGGCGGAGCATGTCTTCGTGATCCGCTTTCGGGATGACGATACGCCGCTGGGCGATATCGGCCTGCAAATCAGTCCTGAGAATCGTGAAGAGGCGGATATCGGTTATACGGTTGTGCCTGCCGCGCAGGGAAAAGGGATCGCCAGCGAGGCGCTGCGCGCGGTATGTGAGTACGCGTTTAACCAGACCGGCGTGAAGGCGATTAACGCGTACGTGCTGGCGGACAACGGCGGGTCTGTGCGGGTGCTTGAGAAAGCCGGGTTTGTGCGCACGCAGGTGCTTGAAAAGGCGTATGAGATTGAAGGCGTGCGGTATGACGACTGGGTGTATCGCCTGGAGTGTGGTGCGGCCTGAATGCCGGGCGGCACTGCGTTTGCCCGGCCTGGGGTTTTGTAGGCCCGGTAAGCGAAGCGTCACCGGGCGATTGGGCTGCACTGCGGGCTGATGCCCTCTTTATTTCAGAGATCCTTTAAGGAACTGCTGCAAACGCGGGCTCTGCGGGTTTGCCAGCACCTCGTCAGGGTGCCCCTGCTCTTCAATTTTCCCCTGATGCAGGAAAATCACGTGGTTCGAGACGTTACGGGCGAAGCCCATCTCGTGCGTCACCACCACCATCGTTTTGCCCTCTTCGGCCAGCTTCTGCATGATGCGCAGCACTTCGCCGACGAGTTCCGGGTCCAGCGCGGAGGTCGGTTCGTCGAACAGCAGCACTTCCGGCTCCATCGCCAGCGCGCGGGCGATGGCGACACGCTGCTGCTGGCCGCCGGAAAGGTGTACCGGATACTTCATCTGCTGGCGCTCGTCGATACCCACTTTCGCCAGGTATTTCACCGCGCGTTCCCGGGCTTCCTGCTTGCTTAAGCCGAGCACCTGAACCGGCGCTTCCATCACGTTCTCCAGCACCGTCATGTGGCTCCAGAGGTTGAAATGCTGGAACACCATCGTCAGGCGCGTACGCAGCAGGCGCAGCTGATGCTTATCCGCCACCTTCAGCTGGCCGTCTTTGTCACGCACCAGGTTGATGTTCTGCCCGCTCACCACAATCGAGCCTTCGCTCGGCTTTTCGAGGAAGTTAATGCAGCGCAGGAAGGTACTTTTACCCGAGCCGGATGAACCGATGATACTGATTACGTCGCCTGCGTTAGCCTGCAGCGACACCCCTTTCAGCACTTCATGTTCGCCGTAGCGTTTGTGCAAATCAATAACGTTTAATTTGTTCTCAGCCATCATCTTTCTCAGTGCGTCGAAGAAGGTTTTATATGCTGCAACCAGCGTTTTTCAGCCTTACGGAACAGGCTAATCAGAACATAAGAGATAATTAAATAGAGCACCGCCGCAATGCCAAACGCGGTAAACGGCTGATAGGTCGCGGAGTTGATATCGCGCGCGATTTTGAGCAGGTCCGGCACCGTGGCGGTAAAGGCGAGCGCGGTGGAGTGCAGCATCAAAATCACTTCGTTGCTGTAGGCCGGTAGCGCAATGCGCAGCGCCGACGGCAGAATAATGCAGCGGTAAAGCTTCACCGAGGAGAAGCCGTACGCGCGCGCCGCCTCGATCTCACCGTGCGGCACGGAACGAATGGCCCCGGCGAAAATCTCGGTGGTATAGGCGCAGGTATTGAGCGTTAGCGCCAGCACCGTACAGTTCAGGCCACTGCGGAAGAACGCATTCAGCATTTCCGTGCCTTTTACGATCTCCAGCGTATACATCCCCGAATAGAAGACCAGCAGCTGCACGTACAGCGGCGTGCCGCGAAACACATAGGTAAACAGCCAAATCGGGAACTGAATAAATTTATTGTTCGACACGCGACCGATGGCGAGAAACACCGCCAGAATGCCGCCCATCACCACGGAAGAAATCAGCAGCCAGAGCGTGATCGCCACGCCGGTAAAGCGGTAGCCATCTGTCCACAGCAGGGATTTCCAGTATTCCTGAATAATCTCAATCACAGGTCAGCCCTCTTCACACCCACGGAGTAGCGACGCTCGAGCAGAAGCAGCACACCATTGGAGACGGTCGTAAAGACCAGATAGATCGCGCCGCAGACCACCGCAAAGTAGAACGGCTCCCAGGTGCTCTTGCCCGCCAGCTGAGTCGCTTTCACGACGTCTTCCAGACCGAGCAGCGAGACCAGCGCCGTCGCTTTGAGGATAACCTGCCAGTTGTTGCCGATACCCGGCAGCGCATAGCGCATCATGGCCGGGAACATAATCCGGCGAAACGTTTGTGAAGAGGTAAAACCAAATGCGGTTGCCGCTTCAATGTGTCCTCTGGGAACCGCCATATAAGCGCCACGGAAGGTTTCCGTGAAGTAGGCACCGTAGATAAAACCGAGGGTGATAATACCGGCCACCATCGGGTCGATATCAATTTGTCCCATGCCCATCGCATCCGTCACGCTGTTCAGGGCAATCTGCAGGCCGTAAAAAATAAGCAGCATCAGCACCAGATCGGGTACGCCGCGAATGAGCGTGGTATAGCCTTCGAAAATGAGCGCCAGCGGTTTGTTAGCCGAAAGCTTCGCCCCTGCGCCCGCCAGACCTATCAGCACCGCCAGCACCACGGAGCTGATAGCCAGCTCAAGGGTGACAAGCGCGCCCTGTAAAATAACGCCAGAAATCCGTACAGCATACCGCGAGCCCTGTCGTATCGTGAGTGATGGACCGTGTCTTATCCCCTCCCTGAGCGGGAGGGGCCGCACGTTATTTGACGGAGCGATTAGCCGCCGTACACATTGAAATCGAAGTACTTTTTCGCTAATTTCTCGTAAGTACCGTCAGCGCGCATTTCAGCGAATGCTTTGTTCAGCGCTTCGCGCAGCTCGTTGTCTTCTTTACGCAGACCCATACCGGTGCCGACACCAAACAACTTCACATCTTTTAATGGATGGGCCGCCAAATTTGTAATCTTTACCTACCGGCGTCTTCAGGAAGCCTTCACTCGCGGCGACTTCATCCTGGAAAGCGGCGTCGATACGGCCTGCCGTCAGATCAGCGTAGATATTTTCCTGGCCCTGATAAGAGACGATTTCAATCCCCTTCGGTGCCCAGTGTTCATTACCGTAGGTTTCCTGGGTAGTGCCCTGCAGCACGCCCACGCGTTTGCCTTTCAGTGATTCGAGGGTAGGCTGGATATCAGACGATTTAGCCACCACCAGACGAGAATCTGCCGCATAGAGTTTGTCGGTTGAAGGCAATCTCCTGCTGATCGTTTTTCAGTTGAATGGAAATGATGACGGACATGATAACTGTCGATTTTTTTTGG
>OKVS01000275.1_pt1 | contig 21305 bp, 17 predicted proteins | sample 1606911 | NCBI WGS metagenome assembly OKVS01 (sample SAMN03281016, study PRJEB24777) | human gut metagenome | isolation source: fecal sample PR161 from 1 month old female Malay infant, caesarean... | reverse complement strand
AAGAACATGCGCGACCTGAAAGGCCCGCAGTTCCTGCATATCATGACCAAAAAAGGTCGTGGTTATGAACCGGCAGAAAAAGACCCAATCACCTTCCACGCCGTGCCTAAATTTGATCCCTCCAGCGGTTGTCTGCCGAAAAGTAGCGGCGGTTTACCAAGCTATTCAAAAATCTTTGGCGACTGGTTGTGCGAAACCGCAGCGAAAGATAACAAGCTGATGGCGATTACTCCGGCGATGCGTGAAGGTTCCGGCATGGTCGAGTTTTCACGTAAATTCCCGGATCGCTACTTCGACGTGGCAATTGCCGAGCAACACGCAGTAACCTTTGCTGCGGGTCTGGCGATTGGAGGCTACAAACCCATTGTCGCGATCTACTCCACCTTCCTGCAACGCGCCTATGATCAGGTGCTGCATGACGTGGCGATTCAAAAGCTTCCGGTCCTGTTCGCCATCGACCGTGCGGGCATTGTTGGCGCTGACGGTCAAACCCACCAGGGCGCTTTTGATCTCTCTTACCTGCGCTGCATACCGGAAATGGTCATTATGACCCCGAGCGATGAAAACGAATGTCGCCAGATGCTCTATACCGGCTATCACTATAACGATGGCCCGTCCGCGGTGCGCTACCCGCGCGGCAACGCAGTTGGCGTGGAACTGACGCCACTGGAAAAACTGCCAATTGGCAAAGGCATTGTGAAGCGTCGTGGTGAGAAACTGGCGATCCTTAACTTTGGTACGCTGATGCCAGAAGCGGCGAAAGTCGCTGAATCGCTGAACGCTACGCTGGTCGATATGCGTTTCGTGAAACCGCTTGATGAAGCGTTAATTCTGGAAATGGCCGCCAGCCATGAAGCGCTGGTTACCGTAGAAGAAAACGCCATTATGGGCGGTGCAGGCAGCGGCGTGAACGAAGTGTTGATGGCCCATCGTAAACCAGTACCCGTGCTGAACATTGGCCTGCCGGACTTCTTTATTCCACAAGGAACTCAGGAAGAAATGCGCGCCGAACTCGGCCTCGATGCCACCGGTATGGAAGCCAAAATCAAAGCCTGGCTGGCATAATCCCTACTCCACTCCTGCTATGCTTAAGAAATTATTCATGGCAGGAGTGGCAGCATGCAATACAACCCCTTAGGAAAAACCGACCTTCGTGTTTCCCGACTTTGCCTCGGCTGTATGACCTTTGGCGAGCCAGATCGCGGTAATCACGCATGGACACTGCCGGAAGAGAGCAGCCGTCCCATCATTAAACGCGCGCTGGAAGGCGGCATAAATTTCTTTGACACCGCCAATAGCTATTCCGATGGCAGCAGCGAAGAGATCGTCGGTCGCGCACTGCGGGATTTCGCCCGTCGTGAAGACGTGGTCGTTGCCACCAAAGTGTTCCATCGCGTTGGTGATTTACCGGAAGGATTATCCCGTGCGCAAATTCTACGTTCTATTGACGACAGCCTGCGCCGTCTCGGCATGGATTATGTCGATATCCTGCAAATTCATCGCTGGGATTACAACACGCCGATCGAAGAGACGCTGGAAGCCCTCAACGACGTGGTAAAAGCCGGGAAAGCGCGTTATATCGGCGCGTCATCCATGCACGCTTCGCAGTTTGCTCAGGCGCTGGAACTACAAAAACAGCACGGCTGGGCGCAGTTTGTCAGTATGCAGGATCACTACAATCTGATTTATCGCGAAGAAGAGCGTGAGATGCTGCCGCTGTGTTATCAGGAAGGCGTAGCGGTGATTCCGTGGAGCCCGCTGGCGCGGGGCCGTCTGACACGTCCGTGGGGAGAAACTACCGCACGACTGGTGTCTGATGAGGTGGGTAAAAATCTCTATAAAGAAAGCGATGAAAATGACGCGCAGATCGCAGAGCGGTTAACGGGCGTCAGCGAAGAACTCGGTGCAACACGAGCACAAGTTGCGCTGGCCTGGTTGTTGAGTAAACCGGGCATTGCCGCACCGATTATCGGAACTTCGCGGGAAGAACAGCTTGATGAGCTGCTGAACGCGGTGGATATCACCTTGAAGCCGGAACAGATTGCTGAACTGGAAACGCCATATAAACCGCATCCGGTCGTAGGATTTAAGTAAATCTCGCTTTTCAGCCATTTTATCTGCTGAATTCCCCATCGTCTGCGATGATGGGGACAACGTACCTCCCATCACCTTCTGTAACCATAATCCACCTCTGCAACAAAAAATTCTTGGTGATTAAATTTACAGCTATTCATCGTCTTCATCCCTTTGAGCGATTTTTGATAGTTTCTCCAGGTAATATCCCCTAAAACTGTCTTATTTAGTCAACGTAAGAGGATTACAATCATGATGAAAACTATCACCAAACAACCGATCCTGTTTACTGATGTACCGGTTGCAGATTTAAGAAACTCAATGAAGCACGATTTAAATCAAAATCTTATCGAAAGGCTATGGAACAAAATTCGTGATTTTTTTCTGGACAGTGATAAACAAAAAGCATTTAAATCGATTCATAAATACATCAATACATTGTCAGTTCTAAATTATAATTCAGCGTCATCTCCAGATCCCAATTTTAATATAGATGCATCGTCAGATTTAGACTCATATTTAAACCTGAAATTTGATAACCTCTCGCCCAAACAAAAGCAGACCACGCTTTGTTGCTTTTGGAATAAAATTGCATCCTCATTGCCAGAGCCATACAACAGCACCATCAAACATAACATTATTTTTTATAAAGTCGGAGAAAATCTGATGATACGTGGAACTATCTCTATTGTTAACGAGGTAGTAAAGACTTATTCACTCCCAATAGAAAAGGATGACAATGGATATTACGATTTCAGCGGTCTATATCTAGCACACAGCAATATTTCCGGTAAAGATCCCAATAAAGATCCCGATATAGATTTCGGTATAGATCTGGGAAACTGTAACTGCTCAAATGTCAACTTCGAACATACTTATTTTGATAGCGTCAAGTTTACAAATACGAATTGTACAAATGCGAATTTTAACAGTTGTAGATTTATCAAATGCGATCTAACAAATATGAATTGCACTGGCGCAATTCTTGATAATGCGGTGATATATGGTAAAGAAAAAGAACCTGAGATGCAATATCCAGAAGCAGATCAAATAATACAAAGGATAACTTATCAGAAATCACATGGGAATGAAACGAAAGGGATGATTCTAACTAACTGCTCCTGTGTTAAAACCACTTTCAATTGGGCAGATTTATCAGAAAGTGATTGCCAAAATGTGGACTTTAGCGAGGCTAATCTTTCAAACACTATTCTTCCTGACATCGTCAGGATGAAAGGCACGAAACTTTACCGTACCGACCTTTTTAATCCGATATTAAAAGCAGAAGCAGAATCAACAGAAGAAAAAGATATTAGCCCATTAGCAAAAATTATTCTTGACTATATTGAATCAGATAAAAACCCTGAGTCATTAAAATTTGATGAAAAATCAACAACCACTAAAATAATACAAGATATCGATAATTTTATTTTCTATAATCAGCATTTAAAGAGCATATTCAATCAAGCAATGAATCTTGAAGGAAAAATAAGCAGAAAAAAATACAATGAGATTTTTAACTATAAACAAGAACAAGCCAGGCAATATTTCATCGGCCAGTATAAAATAACAAAAAATGATTATTTAAAGAAAATACCTTTAACTGCACAATTAATTGCAAAATACAAAATGGATGATCAATTGGACCAACTTTTGGTTACCCGTGAAATTCAAGATGAAATAAAACCAAAGATTCAAGACAAAATAGATGAACTTTCTAAAAATTTATTCAACACTATAAACCAAACCATTAAGGATAACTTTGATGATATTTTTCGGCAACAGTCAGAGAATATGAGCAATTATTATGAGTTCGTCGACTGACGATATTTGAGTGTACGTGAATTATGAGTGACAAAGATACACCTTAAAATATCGCCGTATAATATATTCGGTGATGTCGGGTTTTACTTTAACAGAGTGCCCCAAAATTGGGGCACTGTTCATTTATAAATCAAACCGGGTGGTCTGGAATCGCCTACACCTCCCGGTCAATGGCATTAAAGAATACCCAGCGGCCAGTGATGACCGATAAAGTACAGGATGCCTGCGGAAATTACCCCGGCGACAATATCGTCGATCATGATCCCCATGCCGCCATGTACATTGCGGTCAAACCAGCGGATCGGCCACGGTTTCCACATATCCAGGATACGGAAAATCACAAACCCGGCGGCGACCCACTGCCAGTCATTGGTCGGCAGCGCCATGAGCGTGATCCACATACCAATAAATTCGTCCCAGACAATGCTGCCGTGATCGTGCACGCCCATGTCTTTCGCCGTTTGATGACAAAGATAGACGCCGATACAGATCCCCAGCATCACCACCAGCGAATAGAGCTGCCAGGGCAAAAAGGTCATCAGATACCAGAACGGAATCGCCGCCAGCGATCCCATCGTGCCAGGAACGATTGGGCTTAATCCACTTCCGAATCCGACAGCAAGCAGATGCCACGGATTACTCATCTTCAGGCGACTTTTCGCGACATCTTTATGGCGTGGCAAAATGGTCATATCCTTTCCAGTCGAACGTGACAGGTTCGCCGTCACGAATAAAACAAAGCCCTTCGATATCGGCGGTCATTTGCCCGATACAGGTAAACGGTACGCCCAGATGACCGAGAGCCACATCCAGCGCGCCACGGTTCAGTTCCGGCACCGTGAAACACAACTCGTAATCTTCACCGCCAGAGAGCGCCCAGCGCAGCGCCTGTTCCGGCTCAACATGGCGAGAAAGCGCATCAGAAAACGGCAGCAATCCCAGGTCAATACGTGCGCCACAGTCGCTGGCTTTCACGATATGCCCGAGATCGGAAATCAGACCGTCAGAGAGATCGATAGCTGAATTTGCCAGATCGCGCAGTGCCTGTCCCTGTAAAATACGCGGCGACGGACGGAGATGACGTTTGATCAAGTAGTTCGCATCTTTAGCATCGGCAACCTGCAAACGGTTTTGCAAAATCGCCAGCCCGGCGGCGCTATCGCCCGGTGTACCGGTCACATAGATCCAGTCACCAGGTTTCGCCCCAGCGCGCGTTAAGGCTCGTCCCATCGGAACAAAGCCGTGGATACCCAGCGTCATTGATAATGGCCCACGCGTGGTATCGCCGCCAATGAGTTGCATATCGTAATAATTGAGAAGATCAAACAAACTGTCGCTGAAGGACTCAAGCCACGCTTCGTCGACGTCCGGTAAGGTTAATGCCAGCGTCAGCCAGGCCGGATCGGCCCCCATCGCAGCCAGATCGCTTAGGTTCACCGCCAGTGCTTTATACGCCAGATCAGCAGGATCGATATCAGGGAGGAAGTGGTTGCCCGCCACCAGCGTATCAGTGCTGATCGCCAGGGTCTGTTTCTCGGGGATATTGAGAAGTGCGCAATCGTCGCCAATGCCCAGTTCGACATCAAGACGAGAACTTCTTACACGGTCAAAATAACGGGCAATCAGGGAGAACTCGCCACATGCCATACGTTATGCCTCAGCAGGTAAAAAAGAAAAGGCCGGCGATCGCGGAACGGTCTTCCGTGAATCTACCGGCCTGGATATCACTTTTTGTTAGGGCGAATCACAGGTGCTGCTTTATCGAGTACGCCGTTGACGAACTTATGGCTGTCTTCTGCGCCGAACGATTTCGCAAGTTCGATCGCTTCGTTAATGGCCACTTTGTATGGCACATCGCTACGTTTAGACAGCTCGTACAGCGCAATGCGCAGTACTGCTTTTTCTACCTGGCCCAGTTCTTCCAGCAGGCGGGACAGGTATGGCTTCATCAGTCCGTCGAGGTATGCGGTGTTAGTCGCCACCCCGGCCAGCAGCTCACGGAAGTACAGGACGTCAACGTCTTTTACATCCTGTTCAGCCAGGAACTGGTATTCAACATCAGCGATGTCGTTCTGGGACAACTGCCAGGAGTAGAGCGCCTGGACGGCACACTCACGAGCGCGGCGACGAGCAGCAGGTTTCACGGATTTCCCCTTACTAATTTCAGGCCTTGATGGCTTTCAATACATTAATCATTTCAAGCGCGGTCAGTGCAGCTTCTGCACCTTTGTTGCCAGCTTTGGTGCCAGCACGTTCGATCGCTTGTTCAATGCTTTCAGTGGTCAGAACACCAAAAGCAACCGGAATTTCGCTGTCCTGGGCAACATGCGCCAGGCCGTTGCTTGCACCACCAGCGACATATTCAAAGTGGGCAGTGCCACCACGAATAACCGTACCCAGCGCAATCACCGCGTCGTATTTACCGGTTTTAGCCAGTGCACCCGCCGCCAGCGGCAGCTCATAGGCACCAGGCACCCAAACAACGGTAATGTTTTCATCTTTTACCTGACCGATACGTTTCAGTGCGTCAATTGCACCTTCCAGCAGGCTGTCATTGATAAAGTTGTTGAAACGCGCGATGGTGATGGCGACGCGAGCGTCCGGGGTAGCAACGTTAGCTTCAATAATGTTCATTTTCTTCCTTCGGGTTCGAGTATGGCCCCGCAGGGGGGCGGATTTTAGCATAATATTTCGTGCGCTGCTTCCCTTTCGAGCCGGGAGATCATGCACCCACTAAATGCAGGCAAACATCCGGGCCTACATGACGTATCTCTTTGAATTTAAATTGGGGAGCGTCGGCTAATTTCTCAAGCCCTGGCAGCGTGCATAATCCACGGGCGTCGTTGCCTAATAGTTTAGGTGCGATATAGACAATCAGCTCATCGACTAAACCCGCCTGTAGCAATGCGCCAGCGAGCGTTGGCCCCGCTTCCACCCAGATGCTGTTAATCTGCTGTTTACCCAGTTGCATCATTAGTACAACCAGATCCAGGTGACCTTTATGCTCTGGAATCAGCAAGGTACGCACCGTTTCCGGCCACTCACGAGAATCTTCCTGCGTACGCGCGAACCAGGTTTCGCCGGGCTGCTGCACAATGCGATGTTCCGGCGTCACGCGATTTTGGCTATCAATCACAATACGTACTGGCTGACGGAGATTTTGTTGCGGGTAGAGCCCCTGAGTTTGTTCATCCAGTTCAGACCAACGCACTGTTAAGGCTGGATCATCCGCCAGCACCGTGGCGCTGCTGGTTAAAATGGCATGACTTTGCGCGCGCAGTCGTTGTACGTCGCGTCGCGCCTGAGGCGAAGTGATCCACTGGCTTTCGCCACTCGCCATCGCCGTGCGACCATCAAGCGATGCGCCAAGTTTTAACTGAATATAAGGAAAGCCGGTGCGCATCCGCTTGAGAAAGCCTTTATTCAATTGCTCAGCTTCACTCATCATCAGCCCGTGGCTGACGTCAATGCCAGCCTGTTGCAGACGGTAAAGTCCACGTCCAGCAACCTGCGGATTGGGGTCTTGCATTGCAGCAACCACGCGCGCCACGCCCGCAGCAATTAATGCATCACAACACGGTGGCGTACGACCATGATGGCTACAGGGTTCGAGTGTGACATACGCCGTTGCGCCTTTGGCTTTTTCGCCGGCCATGCGCAACGCGTGTACCTCGGCATGCGGTTCACCCGCTCGTTGATGGTAACCTTCACCGACAATTTCGCCATCTTTGACAATGACGCACCCGACATTCGGGTTGGGATGCGTGGTAAAACGTCCTCGTTGCGCCAGCTTTAGCGCCCGCGCCATGTAATACTCGTCCTGCACGGCTTAGTCCTCCAGGCGCGCGATCTCTTCGCCAAATTCTTTGATATCTTCGAAACTGCGGTAGACAGAGGCAAAACGGATATAGGCGACTTTATCGAGCTTTTTCAATTGCTCCATCACCAGATTGCCAATCATCTTGCTCGGCACTTCGCGCTCACCGGTGGCGCGCAGCTGCGATTTTATATGATTGATTGCCATTTCGACGTCATCGGAACTCACCGGACGTTTTTCCAGCGCCCGCAGCATTCCGCTACGTAATTTCTCTTCATTAAACGGTTCACGCACGTCGTTGCTTTTTACAACACGCGGCATAACCAGCTCCGCCACTTCAAAGGTGGTGAAACGTTCATTACACACCAGACACTGCCGACGGCGGCGTACGGATGAACCCTCGCCCACGAGACGAGAGTCAATTACCTTAGTGTCCACGGCGAAACAGAATGGGCAATGCATACGGCGTCCTGACCAGGTGGTTAACAGAAATCTATTTTACCCTGAACTGACGATACAACAAAGGCGCAACGCTTTTGAGATAAAGGATCGATGCTTTCACTGCTTTTACCCTCTACCATTAGGCTAATTGCGACGAGAAAGGGACGACCTATGAATACTAACGTTTTTCGACTGCTCCTGCTGGGAAGCCTGTTTAGCCTTAGCGCCTGTGTGCAGCAAAGTGAAGTGCGACAGATGAAACACAGCGTCAGCACGCTGAACCAGGAGATGACGCAACTCAATAAAGAAACGGTCAAAATCACTCAGCAAAACAGGCTGAATGCAAAATCCAGCAGTGGGGTTTACCTTCTGCCTGGAGCAAAAACACCAGCAAGACTGGAAAGCCAGATCGGTACTTTACGTATGTCGCTGGTGAATATTACGCCTGACACAGATGGCACTACCCTGACGCTACGTATTCAGGGCGAATCCAATGACCCTTTACCCGCATTCAGCGGAACCGTTGAATATGGGCAAATTCAGGGAACAATAGACAACTTTCAGGAAATCAATGTGCAGAATCAATTGATTAACGCCCCTGCCAGCGTCCTGGCCCCCAGCGATGTTGATATTCCGTTACAGTTAAAGGGTATGTCTGTGGATCAGTTAGGCTTTGTACGTATCCACGACATTCAACCTGTTATGCAGTAAACGTATTGCGGGGCGATATTGTGCGTCCCGCAACATCTTTCTCCGTCATTTTGTTACTCCGCTTACATCACCTGGATTGATAGTAAAAGTTTGCAACAAGGGTGAAAGTCAGTACAATCCCCGCCCGAATGTGTGTAAACGTGAACGCAATCGATTACGTAAATGATAGAACTGTGAAACGAAACATATTTTTGTGAGCAATGATTTTTATAATAGGCTCCTCTGTATACGAAATATTTAGAAACGCAATTTGCGCCTTTTTCACTCCCGCAAGGGATTTTCAAACAGTGGCATACATATGAAAAAAACATTACTGGCAGCCGGTGCGGTACTGGCGCTCTCTTCGTCTTTTACTGTCAACGCAGCTGAAAACGACAAACCGCAGTATCTTTCCGACTGGTGGCACCAGAGCGTTAACGTTGTCGGAAGCTATCACACCCGTTTCGGACCGCAGCTCCGCAACGATACCTACCTTGAGTACGAAGCATTCGCTAAAAAAGACTGGTTCGACTTCTATGGTTATGCGGATGCGCCGGTATTCTTCGGCGGTAACTCCGATGCAAAAGGTATCTGGAACCACGGTTCTCCGCTGTTTATGGAAATCGAACCGCGTTTCTCCATTGACAAGCTGACCAATACTGACCTTAGCTTCGGTCCGTTCAAAGAGTGGTACTTCGCGAACAACTACATTTACGACATGGGTCGTAATAAAGATGGCCGCCAGAGCACCTGGTACATGGGTCTGGGTACCGACATCGATACTGGTCTGCCGATGAGCCTGTCCATGAACGTCTATGCGAAATACCAGTGGCAGAACTACGGCGCAGCGAACGAAAACGAGTGGGACGGTTACCGTTTCAAAGTGAAGTACTTTGTGCCGATTACCGATCTGTGGGGCGGCCAGCTGAGCTACATCGGCTTCACCAACTTCGACTGGGGTTCCGACCTGGGCGATGACAGCGGTTATGCGAACAACGGTACTAAAACACGTACCAATAACTCTATTGCGTCCAGCCATATTCTGGCGCTGAATTACGATCACTGGCACTACTCTGTCGTTGCCCGTTACTGGCATAACGGTGGTCAGTGGAATGACGATGCAGAACTGAACTTCGGCAACGGCAACTTCAACGTTCGCTCTACCGGCTGGGGTGGTTATCTGGTAGTAGGTTACAACTTCTAATTGTGAGAATGCCGGATTTCATATCCGGCATTTTTTATCACTTCTTCTTGTTCATCATCGCTTTCAAATCAGCGAATGGGTTGTACTTCGCTTCACCGACATCTTTCTGCGCATCTTCCCCTGCGATAACGGTCGTACCATACTGATCCGCTTCGGTGTATTTCGAATGCTCATGATCGTGGCAATAGAGACAAAGTAATTCCCAGTTACTGCCATCTTCCGGGTTATTAGTATGGTCGTGATCAATGTGGTGAACGGTAAGTTCACGCAGGTTGGAATAAACAAACTCGCGGGAACAGCGACCGCAGACCCACGGATAGATTTTTAATGCTTTTTCGCGATAGCCGCTTTCTAACCGCGCATAGTTTTTTGGGATGATAGCCATGAAAAAGTTACCAGGATGAAATGTAGGGTTACGCGCAGTTTCCCAAGATGCGGGGATTTTCGCAATCACCTTACATCAAAAAAAATCCCGATCTTCTGACCGGGATTTTCAACATCAGCTGAAACTTGATTAAGGCAGAATTGACGGCTGATCCGCCCCTTCTTTTTCCACTTTCTGCTGCAACATGTGTTCGCGCTTCATACCCAGTTTCAGAGCCAGCGCAGATGCCACATAGATGGAAGATGCAGTACCGATGGAAACACCGATAAGCATGGTCAGCGAGAAGCCTTCCAGTACCGGACCACCGAAGAGGTACAGCATCAGGATAACCATCAAGGTAGTACCGGATGTGATCAAGGTACGGTGCAGCGTCTGGGTCAAGGACACGTTAAAGATTTCGTAAGGCGTACCGCGACGGATCTTGCGGAAGTTTTCACGAATACGGTCCGATACCACGATACTGTCGTTAAGCGAGTAACCGATAACCGACATCAACGATGCCACAATGGTCAGGTCAATCTCGATATGGAATAACGACAAAATACCCAGCGTAATGATAACGTCGTGCGCCAGCGCAATAACAACCCCTGCCGCCAGTCGCCACTCAAAGCGGAAACCAACGTACACGAGGATAGACAGCAGCGCCGCCATCAACGCCATCGCACCGGTTTGCGCAAGGTCTGCCCCCACGCTCGGACCGACGAACTCAATACGCTTCACTGCCGCATTCTGATTGGTGGATTCGTTAATCACCTTCAGAACCTGGCTGCCCAGCACCTGACCGCCGGTTTCGCCTTCAGCAGGCGGCATACGGACCATGATGTCGTGGCTGCTACCAAAGTTTTGCAGCATCGGCTCTTCAAAACCGGCTTTTTGCAATGCATCACGCATTACGTCAATTTCAGCCGGTTTTTCGAGCGTAATTTCAATAACCGTACCACCGGTGAAATCCAGCCCCCAGTTAAAGCCGCGCACGCCCATAATAACGATAGCGGCGATTAACAGCAGACCAGAGATGCCGAAAGCCCAGTAGTCCCAGCGCATAAAGTCATAGACTTTACGGCCGTGGTTTAGTTGTTCAACAGTATATTCCTGTGCCACATCGCACTCCTCAGATTGACAGCTTCTTGACGCGCTTGCCGCCATATAGCAGGTTTACGATGGCACGCGTACCGACAATCGCGGTAAACATCGACGTCGCCACACCGATACCGGTAGTAATCGCGAACCCTTTAATTGCCCCGGTACCCACTGCGTACAGGATGATGACTTTAATCAGCGTGGTGATGTTCGCATCGAAGATGGAACTGAATGCGCCACGATAACCTTCATCAATTGCCTGTTGAACAGTACGTCCGTTGCTCAACTCTTCTTTAATACGTTCGTTGATCAGTACGTTCGCATCGACCGCTACCGCAAGGGTTAAGACGATACCCGCGATACCTGGCATACTCAGCGTTGCGCCTGGCAACAGCGACATAATACCGACAATCAAGATCAAGTTGGCAATCAGAGCACTGGTCGCAATCAGACCAAACTTCTTATAGAAGATGATCATGAACAGAATAGAAACCAGCAGACCGGCAAGGCAAGCCTCCAGCCCCTGCTCAATGTTCTGCATACCCAGGGTTGGGCCAATGGTACGTTCTTCAACAATCTGAATCGGCGCGATCAACGCACCGGCACGCAGCAGCAGTGAAAGCTGACGCGCTTCGCTTGGGTTATTGATGCCAGTAATACGGAAGCTGTTACCCAGACGAGACTGGATGTTGGCGATATTAATCACCTCTTCCTGTTTCACCAGAACCGCACGACCGTTTGCATCTTTCTTACCGCTGTCTTTGTACTCCACAAACAGGGTTGCCATCGGTTTGCCGATGTTGTCCTTGGTGAAGTTAGACATGATGTTACCACCCGCGCTATCGAGCGAGATGTTAACCTGCGGCTGGTTGTATTCGTCCTGGCTGGAAGTGGAGTCGGTGATATGGTCACCGGTCAGAATTACGCGTTTGTACAGCACAACCGGCTGACCTTCGCGGGTCTGTTTCACTTCAGAGTCGCCCGGTACGCGACCGGATGCCGCAGCGGCCTGATCAACGTTGGTGTTTACCAGGCGGAATTCCAGCGTTGCCGTCGCACCCAGAATCTCTTTCGCACGCGCAGTGTCCTGAATACCTGGCAGTTCAACAACGATACGGTCAGCACCCTGACGCTGAACCACCGGCTCCGCCACGCCAAGTTGGTTTACACGGTTACGCAGGATATTGATGTTCTGCTGCACCGCATATTCACGCGCTTCACTCAGACGAGCATCGCTCATTACCGCACGCAGCTGGTTGCTGCCCTGGCTGCTAATCACCAGGTCCGGATGGCGCTTGCTCAGATACGCAATGGCTTCATCACGAGCTTTAGCATCGCGGAAAGTGATGCTCAGGCCGTAGTTGTTTTCTTTACGAACGGTGGTATACGGGATGCCCTTTTCACGCAGGTCGCTGCGCAGGCTATCGATATTTTGTTCCTGGAGTTTGCCAAGCGCGGTGTCCATATCCACTTCCATCAGGAAGTGAACGCCGCCACGCAGGTCAAGGCCGAGCTTCATCGGCTCAGCATGAATGGCTGCCAGCCAGCGCGGCGTTGCCGGGGCAAGATTAAGCGCCACGACGTATTTGTCACCCATAACGCCCATTAATGCTTCACGAGCGCGCAGCTGGGTGTCAGTGGAGTCGAAGCGCGCAAGAATAGCGCCCTCTTCCAGTGCCACAGACTTAGCAGTTATTTTTTCTTCTTGTAACGTTTTCTGGACCTGGATCAGCGTTTGCTCACTGGCGGCGACTCCGCGCGCACCAGTGATCTGAACAGCCGGATCCTCACCAAACAGGTTGGGAAGCGCATACAGCAGACCGATGACAATCACCACGATCAGCATGACGTACTTCCACAAAGGATAACGGTTTAACACGGCAATTCCCTTAGGGAAAAATTTTAATTACAGCGCCTTCATGGTGCCTTTCGGCAGAACGGCAGCTACGAAGTCACGTTTAATAACTACTTCAGTGGTGTCATTCAGTGCGATAGCAATGTAGCCGTTTTCCGCTACTTTGGTTACGCGACCGACCAGGCCACCGTTCGTCAGCACTTCATCACCTTTAGCGATGGAGTCCATCAGCTTTTTGTGTTCTTTGGTGCGCTTCTGCTGTGGACGCAGGATCATGAAATAGAAAATCAGACCGAATACCACCAGCATCAAAATCAAAGACATCGGGCTACCTTGCGCCGGTGCACCCGTTGCCGCTACCGCATCAGAAATAAAAAAGCTCATTAAATTTCCCTCATTATTAATATTAATCAACGTTCAAAGGTGGTACTTCTCGCCCCTGACGCTGGTAAAAATCAGTTACGAAGCTCTCTAATTTACCCTCTTCAATAGCCTTGCGTAAACCCGCCATCAAACGCTGGTAGTAACGAAGGTTATGAATGGTGTTGAGTCGCGCGCCTAATATTTCGTTGCAACGGTCGAGATGATGCAAGTAAGCGCGTGAATAATTGCGACAGGTGTAGCAATCACACTCAGGATCGAGTGGGCCAGTATCGCTCTTATACTTCGCATTGCGGATTTTCACCACGCCATCGGTCACGAACAAATGACCATTTCGGGCGTTGCGGGTTGGCATTACGCAGTCAAACATATCGATACCGCGACGTACGCCCTCAACCAGGTCTTCTGGTTTACCAACGCCCATCAGGTAACGCGGTTTGTCTGCCGGAATTTGCGGGCATACATGCTCCAGAATGCGGTGCATATCTGCTTTCGGCTCACCCACAGCCAGACCGCCGACAGCGTAGCCATCAAAACCGATATCTACCAGACCTTTAACAGAAATATCACGTAAATCTTCGTAAACACTGCCCTGAATGATACCAAACAGCGCATTTTTGTTTCCGAGACTGTCAAAACGCTCACGGCTACGCTTCGCCCAACGCAGAGACATCTCCATGGAGCGTTTTGCATAATCCCAGTCAGCAGGATACGGCGTACACTCATCAAAGATCATGACGATATCCGAACCAAGATCGTACTGAATCTCCATCGACTTTTCCGGGTCGAGGAAAATCGGGTCGCCGTTGATCGGGTTACGGAAGTGAACACCCTGTTCGGTGATTTTACGAATATCACCAAGGCTGAAAACCTGGAAGCCGCCGGAGTCGGTAAGGATTGGTCCTTTCCACTGCATAAAATCGTGCAGATCGCCGTGCAGTTTCATGATTTCCTGGCCCGGGCGCAGCCACAGGTGGAAGGTGTTGCCGAGGATAATTTGCGCGCCAGTGGCTTCAACTTCTTCCGGCGTCATCCCTTTTACGGTGCCGTAAGTGCCAACAGGCATAAAACAAGGCGTTTCCACTACGCCACGATCAAAGACCAGGCGGCCACGGCGTGCGCGACCGTCGGTGGTGTCCAGTTCAAATTTCATTTTTTCTCCACTACGTCAGAAAAACAGTCCAACGTTTAAACCAGCGCCGCGGAATTACTCCCCAACGCGCTCATTAATTGCCTGCGGATTGTACGTGATAAACATCGCATCACCGTAACTAAAAAAGCGATATTTCTCTTCTACCGCCGCTTTATAGGCATTCATGGTGTGTTGATAACCAGCAAATGCCGAAACCAGCATAATCAGCGTCGATTCCGGAAGGTGGAAGTTCGTCACCAGCGCATCGACCACTTTGTACTGGAAGCCCGGATAGATAAAGATTTGGGTATCGTCAAAGAACGGTTCAATGAGATCGTTTTTCGCTGCCTGAGCCGCACTTTCCAGCGAACGTACTGAGGTGGTGCCAACCGCAATCACCCGGTTACCGCGCGCTTTCGCCGCCAGTACCGCGTCTACCACATCCTGCGGCACTTCAGCGTATTCCGAGTGCATGATGTGATCTTCAATGGTGTCGACGCGCACCGGCTGGAAGGTGCCCGCACCAACGTGCAACGTCACAAACGCCATCTCCACGCCTTTGGCGCGTAATTTTTCCAGCAAAGGTTCGTCAAAGTGCAGTCCGGCGGTCGGTGCTGCTACCGCGCCGGGTTTTTCGCTATAAACCGTTTGATAAAGTTCGCGGTCTGCATCTTCGTCCGGACGGTCGATGTACGGCGGCAGCGGCATATGGCCGATGCTGTTGAGAATATCCAGCACCGAACGTTGATCATTAAATTCGACTTCAAACAGTGCGCCGTGGCGCGCGGTCATTGTTGCGTTAATACTTTCGTCATCGCCCAGCAGCAGTTCTGCGCCAGGTTTTGGCGCTTTCGAGGCGCGAATATGCGCAAGAATGCGTTTGTCGTCGAGCATCCGCTCAACCAGCACTTCAATCTTGCCGCCGCTGGCTTTACGCCCAAACAGACGCGCCGGGATCACGCGGGTATTATTAAAAACCAGAAGATCGCCGGGGTTGAGCTTATCGAGTAAATCGGTGAAAGTACCGTGCGTCAGCGCGCCCGTCGGCCCGTCCAGCGACAGTAAACGACAGCTACTGCGTTCAGGCATGGGATAGTGGGCAATCAGGGATTCGGGCAATTCAAAGGAGAAATCGGTAACGCGCATGACACTGACTCAGACTAAAATAAGAGGCGGGTAGTCTAGTGCCGGGGCGCTCTCCCTGCAACCTTTACCCTCCTTGATGGATGACATAATCTATACACAAAATCATTCAAGATGCATCGAGATGGCAACTGAATGAGTCCCCAGGAGCTTACATTAAGTAAGTGACTGGGGTGAGTGACAAATCTGTCCGGAACAGATTTGAACACCGTGTAACGGTGGCCCGTAAGGGCGAGGCTCATGGATGAGCCGAGTAACTAGCAGCCAACGAAGAGGCAGTTTGAAGGATGAAGTGTATATGAATTTTTTAGCTCACCTGCATTTAGCCCATCTCGCGGAAAGCTCGCTTTCCGGCAATTTGCTGGCTGATTTCGTACGCGGAAATCCTGAAGAAAGTTTTCCACCCGACGTCGTGGCTGGCATTCATATGCATCGGCGCATTGATGTACTAACCGACAATCTGCCGGAAGTCCGCGAAGCACGGGAATGGTTTCGTAGTGAAACCCGCCGTGTTGCGCCTATTACGCTGGATGTCATGTGGGATCACTTTCTTTCCCGCCACTGGTCGCAGCTGTCGCCGGACTTTCCGCTACAGGAATTTGTCTGTTATGCCCGCGAGCAAGTGATGACGATTTTGCCGGACTCACCGCCGCGCTTTATCAATCTGAACAACTACTTATGGTCAGAGCAGTGGCTGGTGCGCTATCGCGATATGGATTTCATCCAGAACGTGTTAAACGGCATGGCAAGCCGTCGGCCACGTCTGGATGCCCTGCGTGACTCCTGGTACGATTTAGACGCCCATTACGATGCCCTGGAAACCCGCTTCTGGCAGTTTTATCCGCGGATGATGGCACAGGCGTCACACAAGGCGCTCTGAAACTTCAAGCTCCGGCGTCACTATTTTTTAGCATTCGCATCCAGCGGGGCGGCATAACAGCTGTAAGAAAAACATTCGCTGGAATGATTGGCGATATCTTTAAAGTTGCTTTCAGCAACCCCCTCGAACATGAGTACCGTTCTGGACAACTCTCCGTTTTCATTTATATATGGAAAATCAAATTGTGTACTGAATCGCCATACATCTGTCTTTTCTGGCTCGCTGTTCACAGAGATACGTCGATGGAAGACTCCTCCTGAAAACGTGCGCCAGAACAATTGTTGATCAAAATCTTGTAATATCGCACACTTGGATGCTATTTGACGTAGTAAACCTGCATACCGTGGACTGCCATTACGAGCAACATTATACAAACCCTGACTAAAAGCATCAAACAAACAATAGATATGATCACTAGTGAAAAAAGGTCTTAATTTTTTTTGTTCTTCATCGCTGTAATCTAGGAGCATCTCATTGATTTCTTCCGGTGAGAATTTTAAGACAAAATTATCCTCAGGATTTGTTTCTTTCTTGTTTTTTTCACTATTCTTCTCCTCAATGGTCTTCGCATTTTGTTTCGCAATTTTTTTCGCATTTTCTTCCTCAGTTTTTTTCGCAATTTTTTCCCGAGTTTTTGGTTTTAGACTAACACCATCGATGTCAACCGGTGTTGTTTTCAGATCTCTCTGCGCGTCTTCCAAATTTGTCTTATAGAGATCGGGTACTTTATCGGCAGATAAGTATCCGGATGAAGATATCTGGTGTGTTCGCATGGGGGGCTGTTCACAAAGCATCGAGGCTATATCGTCTTTAAACTCTTTTACATTAAAGTTATCGGCATTAACCTTCCCTGCTATAAACCCCGCATCGGCAATTTTCTTCTCTAATTGTTTTGTACGTTTAGAATAATAAGCGTTGTTATCATAAAACTTTTCAAGAAGGGCCCACTCCTCAAGTTGCCTTATGTGATTTTTCAACTGTTGATGATCTATTTTATATTCATGTGTACTAGAATCATTTTGGTTGCAGGGGTTACAGATTTTTAAGCATAATTTTCCATCATAATTATTATCTATGGTATCAGTGAAAATATAGGACACTTCAATACTCTGCCCGTTCTTATCAGTCATCTCATATGACCATTGCCCCGTTCGTTTCGCATTCTTAATGAGTTCGATGGACTCTGCAGGACAACCATGAAGAATGGGCAGAATTTTCTCAGGATGCTTAATGAGTAAAATTATTATATTTACAATATTTGAAAAGAAATCTTTGCTATTTTTTATTTCATCGATTTTTTCCGCTGAAATGTTTACTAAGTTTTCATTTCCGGAAATGAAAAGCAATTTGCCATGGGGGCTTTTTTTAAATTGTTCTTCTGTTTTAGAAAAGACATCCTCTTTAAAAGGTGGCAACTCAGTACCAGTAATAAACGGTTTCAATAAATTCGAATTTGAAATTGTCATATCTTTGCTCCAATACAGGGTTATCCTGGAGCAGGTTGTACATAACCTCATGGGCAAAGAATACCAAAAATCGCTCATATCGAACGGGACAAATATTTAACAAACTCAGCCCTGACATTGAGCAGCTTTTTTGCGCTGCGTAGTGTCAGGGCTGATGACTAACGACGTAACAAATAAAACAGATGCTTTAGTTCATCCATACCGTAGCCGAAATGGCAGGCAAAGCCAGAATCCCGTCTGTCAGTTGCCCATGGCCTTCTTTGCGTTGCCAATGCGCAACATTAAGCAACGGTGACGCGGGTAGCACCACTTCACAGGCTTCTCCACGGTTGATTGCCACCAGTACACGCTGCTGATTCAGCACGCGGCCAAATACCACCACGTTATCTTCCGCATATAGCACCTGACAGCCGCCACGACGCAGCGCCTGACTTTTCTTACGCAGCGCAATCATTCGCTGGTACAGCGCGAATAACGCCGTATCCTGCTTTTCCACCTGCCAGGGGAACGGTTTACGGCAAAACGGATCGTTTTTACCATCCAGTCCCACTTCATCACCGTAATAAATGCACGGTACACCAGGCCAGGTGAACAACCAGACCACCGCCAGCGGCAGGCGCGCAATATCCCGACCGAGCAGCGTTTTAAATCGCGCAGTATCGTGGCTATCGAGCTGATTAAACATACGTAATTGCTGTTGATGAGAAAGCCCTGCGCGGTAATTATCCATCCAGGCCATACAGGTTTGGGCGTCAATTTGCTGCGGATCATAAGAGATATCGGTGTTGGCGAGAAATCCCCACAACGGGAATGTGAAGCCGCGATAGTTCATGGCGGCATCTTCCACATCGGCCTGTAACCATTGCCGTGCATCGCCAAAATGCTCTCCAACTATATACGCTTCCGGCTGGGTTTCTTTCGCCGCTTCGGTGATCCCGGCAACGTGCTGCAAATTATTGCGCGCCCCACCCGCTTCCCCCAGCATATGCACCACATCCAGCCGCCAGCCGTCCATATTCCACGGCGCTTTCAGCCAGTGGCGGACAATACTGTCTTCCCCGCGATAAATTTCATTCACCAGACTTTCCGACTGATAATCCAGTTTCGGCAAGCTGGCATAGCCCAGCCAGTCGAGCGCCGTGCCATCATCACTAAACGAGTACCAGTCGCGCCAGGGCGATTCGGGGTTGTGACAAGCTCCTCCCGTGCCACGATTATGCCTGTCAAACCAGGCATGGGAATCGCCACTGTGGTTAAACACGCCGTCCAGCACCAGCCGCATTCCCAGCTGCTGCGTATTGTGTCGCAAACGCAACAACGCCCCATCACCGCCAAACTGCGGATCGACATGGCGATAATCCTCGGTATCGTATTTATGTACGCTGGGAGCTTTAAACACCGGATTAAGATACAGCGCCGTCACGCCAAGTTTTTTCAGATACGGCAGTTTTTCGCTGATACCGTCCAGATCGCCGCCATAGAACGTTGATCCGCCCGCCTGCGCCGTGACCGGTTCATCCCAGTCACGCAATATGATCTCTTGTCCGGCTGCGTGATGATAATAGACATGATCCTGTTCAGCTTCACGAGGAAGACTACGGGCGAAACGATCAGGGAAGATCTGATAAAAAATCTGATCCGCAGCCCATTGTGGGCCGATATCCGGGACATCGACGGCAAACTGCTCCAGTCGTGCTGGCGGCATTCGGCTGAAGCCCTGCGGTGTAAACCAACGCTGGCGATCGTGCCACAGTAATTTGAAACTATAACGCCGCCGAGGTTGCCCGCTGGAGAGATCGATCGCCGCCCGCCATGCGGTGACGCCAGGCTGCGGCTGACTGCGCTGCTTATGCATCGGTACTGACGTTTCTTCGTTGTCGTGTTCTGTACGCAGCATAATGCGCTGCGGTGGGTCTTCGCCCGTCAGCCACAGTGTAATGAGCAGTTGATCTTTGCTTTGTTTAACAAATGGGGGCACCGGCAGGTGCCATGCATTTAACATCATAATTCCCCTGTGATGAAAATCTGATCACCTTGCCATAGCCTAATGCAGGATCACTCATCATCTGAAGGATATTTGGGGGAGGAGGACGGGGGCGGATAACTTTCGGAATAGCCGGATCAGGATTTCCTCCTGAACCGGCTTACAGAACGCAAGGATTACTGGTTTTCAGCCAGCTGACGATCGTGGCGGCGCTTAAACATCCAGCCAATCAACAGCACAACAATCCACGCGAAACCAACATACAGCGAGATACGCGTATCCGGGTGATAACCAATCAACCCGATAATAAAGAGCAGGAAAATCAAACCGCCGATGGTGGTTGCGACCCCACCCGGCACTTTAAATTTCAGCGCCTTAACTTCTTCTGGCGGCAAACGGCGACGGAAGGCGATTTGCGACAGCAGGATCATAATCCACACCCACACCGTGGCGAAGGTTGCCAGCGAAGCGATCACCAGGAAGACGTTTTCCGGCATGATGTAGTTCAGATACACCGCAAACAGCAGCGCGGTAGTCATCACCAGCACCGTAACCCACGGAATACCGCGACGCGAGGTTTTGCTGAAAATTTTTGGCGCGCTGCCCTGCTCTGCCATACCGTGGAGCATACGGCCTACACCAAATACGTCACTGTTAATTGCCGACAGCGAAGCGGTCAGCACAACAAAGTTAAGAATGCTGGCGGCAAAGGTAATGCCCATATGCTGGAACGTCAGCACAAACGGGCTACCGGCAGTGCCAACCTGATTCCACGGGTAGATAGACATAATGACGAACAGCGTACCGACGTAGAACACCAGAATACGCATCGGCACGGAGTTAATCGCACGCGGAATCGATTTCTCAGGATCTTTCGCTTCACCGGCGGTAATCCCGATAATTTCGATCCCACCGTAAGCAAACATCACCATTTGCAACGACATCACCAT
>OKVS01000274.1_pt1 | contig 21332 bp, 17 predicted proteins | sample 1606911 | NCBI WGS metagenome assembly OKVS01 (sample SAMN03281016, study PRJEB24777) | human gut metagenome | isolation source: fecal sample PR161 from 1 month old female Malay infant, caesarean... | reverse complement strand
CGCGCGGCACGGCAGCAGTCAGTACTGATGAAATGGGCGACATCATTGCCCGCTATAGTCGCCTGAAGGGGTGTAATCATGGCCAAGACGTTATATGAAAATTGTTTGATGCGCACGTTGTCTACGAGGCGCCAACGAAACCCCGCTGCTGTACATTGACCGCCACCTGGTGCACGAAGTGACCTCTCCACAGGCCTTCGACGGCCTGCGCGCGCACAAGCGTCCGGTGCGCCAGCCGGGTAAAACCTTTGCCACGATGGATCACAACGTCTCCACCCAGACCAAAGACATCAATGCTTCCGGGGAGATGGCGCGCATCCAGATGCAGGAGCTGATCAAGAACTGCAACGAATTTGGCGTGGAGCTGTACGATCTGAACCACCCGTATCAGGGCATCGTCCACGTGATGGGACCTGAGCAGGGTATTACGCTGCCGGGCATGACCATCGTCTGCGGCGACTCCCATACCGCGACCCACGGCGCGTTTGGCGCGCTGGCGTTCGGCATCGGCACATCGGAAGTTGAGCACGTTCTGGCGACGCAGACTCTGAAACAGGGCCGCGCCAAAACCATGAAGATTGAGGTGAAGGGCAAAGCCGCGCCGGGTATCACTGCGAAAGATATCGTGCTGGCGATTATCGGTAAAACCGGCAGCGCAGGCGGTACCGGTCACGTGGTGGAATTCTGCGGTGAAGCCATTCAGGCGCTGAGCATGGAAGGTCGTATGACCCTGTGCAATATGGCTATTGAGATGGGCGCTAAAGCAGGCCTGGTCGCACCGGACGAAACCACCTTCAACTATGTGAAAGGCCGTCTGCACGCGCCGAAAGGTCAGGATTTTGACGACGCGGTCGCGTACTGGAAAACCCTGAAAACTGACGACGGTGCCACCTTTGATACCGTTGTCACGCTGCAGGCGGAAGAGATTGCGCCGCAAGTCACATGGGGTACCAATCCTGGCCAGGTCATCTCCGTCAACGACAGCATTCCTGACCCGGCTTCCTTCGCCGATCCGGTCGAACGCGCCAGCGCGGAAAAAGCGCTGGCCTATATGGGGCTGACACCCGGCGTACCGCTGACCGACGTGAACATTGATAAGGTGTTCATCGGCTCCTGCACCAACTCCCGTATCGAGGATTTACGCGCGGCGGCAGAGATTGCCAAAGGCCGCAAAGTGGCGCCGGGCGTGCAGGCGCTGGTGGTTCCCGGCTCCGGTCCGGTTAAAGCCCAGGCGGAAGCGGAAGGTCTGGATAAGATCTTTATCGAAGCAGGCTTCGAATGGCGTCTGCCGGGCTGCTCCATGTGTCTGGCGATGAACAACGACCGCCTGAATCCGGGCGAACGTTGCGCCTCCACCAGCAACCGTAATTTTGAAGGCCGTCAGGGCCGGGGTGGACGCACCCACTTGGTCAGCCCGGCAATGGCCGCCGCTGCGGCAGTCACCGGCCATTTCGCCGATATTCGCAGCCTGAAATAAGGAGACAATCATGGCAGAGAAATTTACCCAACATACGGGCCGTGTTGTCCCGCTGGACGCCGCTAACGTCGATACGGACGCGATCATTCCGAAGCAGTTTTTGCAGAAAGTGACCCGCACCGGTTTTGGCGCACACTTGTTCAACGACTGGCGTTTTCTGGACGACAAAGGCGAAGTGCCAAACCCGGAGTTCGTCCTGAACTTCCCGGAATACAAAGGTGCATCCATTCTTCTGGCGCGGGAAAACTTCGGCTGCGGCTCCTCGCGTGAGCATGCGCCCTGGGCGCTGACCGACTACGGCTTTAAGGTGGTTATCGCCCCGAGCTTCGCGGATATCTTCTATGGCAACAGCTTCAACAACCAGTTGCTGCCTGTGACGCTGAGCGACGAGCAGGTCGATGAACTGTTCGCGCTGGTTAAGGCAAATCCGGGGATGGCGTTTGAGGTGGATCTGGAAGCGGAAGTGGTGAAAGCCGGGGATAAGACCTACAGCTTCAGCATTGATGCCTTCCGTCGCCACTGCATGTTGAACGGTCTGGACAGCATTGGCCTGACGCTCCAGCACGAGGACGCCATCTCAGCGTACGAGAAAAAACAGCCTGCGTTTATGGGCTAAAGGCAATGGCCCGCAGGGCGCGGGCCATTGATAAGGGTGCGTTGAGGCTCAACCACTCTGGAGAGGCGGGGACACTTCCCCCGCCAATACCGCTAACGTTTCGCTTCGTAAGCCAACACTGCCGCCAGCTCTGTTTTCTCCTGTCTGAAGTGCAACTCACACAGCGAATCACGCACCATCCAGGTGAAGATCAATAGCGTCGTACAGATCAGAAACAAACCTAACAGCAGAGTACGTTTTGGCATTCCAGCCTCCTTATTGCTTTTCGGCAATGAAGAGACTAACCTCGCAATGTTGGTTGTGAAGTTTGTCTCCCCATCAGTTTTTTGATGTGGGACTCTCCACTGTTTGCCTCTTGCGAAAGCCTGAGGCAAACAGCCTCAAGCACCCGTCACGCACTCTATGCGCCTTCTCTGTATCTGTCAGAAAATCGTTTCATTTCGTGAAGCCACCTTCCAGAATCAAACATCCTTGACCCGGCAGGTCAGCCCAAGCGTTACCACTGAAATCGCCGCAATCATCCAGTAAACCGAAGCATGACCATAACTTTGCGCCAGCGCGCCCTGAATCACCCCCGCCAGAATAACGCCCGTCGAAATGCTGTTGGTAAAAAGCGTAGTCGCAGAGCCGGCGCGGCCGGGCATGAGATCCTGGAACCAGAGCATGCCGATCCCGGCAACGATGCCAATAAACACGGCATTAAACAGCTGTAGCGCCAGCAACGCTTCACGCGAATGGAAAAGGAGCAGTCCCGCGTAGAACAGCACCCCGGCCGCCACGGCAACAATCATCATCCGACGCTTTCCGAAGCGCTTAACGTAATACCCCGCCAGAATCATCGCCGGAATTTCCAGCCCGGCGGCGGTCCCCATTAAGATCCCCGCAAGCTTGTCCGGTAAGCCCAGATCGCTGCTGATCCACAGCGGCATATCAATGATGTACATGGTGTTGCAGGTCCACATCAGCGTGGAGGCAATAAACAGCATCCGCACGTTTTTATCCTGCCAGCCGCTCACCTGAGTGATCGGCTTATCCGTCGTCTGCTCAACCCGGGCGACAGACGGCAGCGCAAAGGCAATCAGAGCCAGACTGATAATAAAAATGCCTGCCGCGATAGAAAACATGACCGTAAAGCCATAGTTCAGCGCCAGCATGAAGGCCAGCGGCGGACCGATGACCCACGCGAGCGAGAGCTGTGCGCGCATCACCGAGCTGAACATCACCACCTCTCGCGCCGAGCTGTCGGCATATTCACGGGCCAGCGCGAAGAGCTGCGGCATGGCAGTGTTCGCCAGAGAGGCCAGCAGCACGCCGCAGGTGATGAGCGTCAGGTAATGACGGTTAAAGGCAAAAAGCAGCGCGTTGCCCACGGCCATGGCGCAGCAAAAGAGGATCAGCCTGCGGCGATCGCCCTGGCTGTCGGATCGTTTCGCCAGCCCCAGGCTAACGAGGATCCCGGCAATCGCGTTAACGGTATAAAACAGGCCCACCCAAAACGGCTGCGCCCCCACCTCGCGGCTGAGAAACAGGCTCAGCGTCGGTGCCTGTAGCGCACCGGCCACGCCCATCATGAAGGCCACCAGCATAAAAGCGGCGTACACGCCGTTCAGGCGGCGCCCCATCGTCATCAACCACAGCATGCGCAAGTCCTTGTGAAAGCGAATCGAAATTGGGTGAAGAATAAACGAAAAAAGCCAGCAAAACATTTTGCTGGCGGGTGATAAACACCAATACTCAGTCACACATGATCGAGGCGAGTTAGCGAGAAGAGGTCGGTTTCGTAACGTCCCACTGCATCAGATCTTCCAGGATTCTCAGCCGGTGCTCTGCACACTGGCGGGCCAGCCAGGACACTCCCTTTGTCGCTGAAAAGTACTGCTGATAAAACTGACGTGCGGTAGACCTCTTCATAATTTACCTCCTCACTTCATCGGGAAGCATTATTGGCTTAATATAGGGATTAATAAATTGCTGATTTTTTGTCAGGAGTTCCTCTTTTATGCCATCCGGTCGACTGCAACAACAATTTATCCGCCTGTGGCAGTGCTGCGAGGGTCAATCGCAGGAGACAACGCTTAACGAGCTGGCAGAACTCCTCAACTGCTCTCGCCGCCATATGCGCACGTTACTCAACACTATGCAGCAGCAGGGCTGGCTAAGCTGGGAGGCCGAGGCGGGACGCGGCAAGCGCTCACGCTTGACCTTCCTGTATACCGGCCTGGCGCTGCAGCAGCAGCGGGCGGAGGATCTGCTGGAGCAGGACCGCATCGATCAGCTGGTCCAACTGGTGGGCGACAAAGCCGCCGTGCGCCAGATGCTGGTCTCGCACCTGGGACGCAGCTTTCGTCAGGGACGCCACATTCTGCGGGTGCTTTACTACCGCCCAATGAAAAATCTGCTGCCCGGTACGGCGCTGCGTCGCTCTGAAACCCACATGGCCCGACAGATATTCAGCGGCCTGACGAAAATAAATGAGGAAAACGGGGAACTGGAAGCGGATATCGCCCATCACTGGCAGCAGCTTTCCCCCCTGCACTGGCGTTTCTTTTTACGCCCGGGCATTCACTTCCACCATGGCCGCGAGCTGGAGATGCGTGACGTCATCGCTTCTTTAGAGCGCGCCCGCACGCTGCCGCTCTATTCGCATATCACGCGGATCCACTCCCCAACGGCCTGGACGCTGGACATTGAGCTGTCCCAGCCGGACAGATGGCTGCCGTGGCTGCTGGGCTATGTGCCCTCAATGATCCTGCCTGCCGAGTGGCGATCCCTGAACAATTTTTCCAGCCAGCCGATCGGTACAGGCCCCTACTCCGTTACGCGCAATAACAGCAATCAGCTGAAGATCCGCGCCTTCGATGACTATTTCGGCTATCGGGCGCTGATCGACGAAGTGAACGTCTGGGTGTTACCGGACCTCAACGAAGAGCTGAGCGCAGGCCTCACCCTGGAGGGGCCAACAACCAGCGAAAAGGCGTTCGAGAGTCGCCTGGAGGAGGGCTGCTACTATCTTCTTTTTGACAGCCGCAGCCACCGCGGGGCGAACCACGACGTCCGCAAGTGGATCAGCCATATTCTGGCCCCGGCGAACCTGATTTATCACGCTGAAGAGCAATACCAGACCTGGTGGTTTCCGGCCTATGGCCTGCTTCCGCGCTGGCACCATGCTCAGCCGGTGCGCAGTGAAAAACCCGCCGGGCTGGAGACCATCACCCTCAGCTACTATCGCGATCACATTGAGCACCGGTTTATCGCAAGGATCATGAGTAAGCTGCTGGCAGCCGAGGGCGTGACGCTGGCGATACAGGAAGTCGATTATGATGAATGGCACCGCGGGGATGTCGTCAGCGATATCTGGCTCAACAGCGCCAACTTCACGCTGCCGCTTGATTTCTCGCTCTTTTCACACCTGTATGAAGTGCCTCTCATTCAGCACTGCATCAGCCGGGACTGGCAGCAGGACGCCGCGAAGTGGCGGGCAGGAGAGATGGATCTGGCCGCGTGGTGCCAGGAGCTGCTGGCCGGGCAGACGATCGTACCGTTGATCCACCACTGGCTGCTGATCCAGGGACAGCGCAGCATGCGCGGCCTGCGGATGAATACCCTGGGCTGGTTTGATTTTAAATCCGCCTGGTTTGCGCCGCCGGAGCCATAACGCTTTCGTAATATTCACCAAATCATTACAATAGCGCCGTTCTCAACGGGGTGCTGCATCACAGATGTGCGCTGAGATAATACCCGTCGAACCTGATCCGGATAACGCCGGCGAAGGGATTTGAGGCTGTTTCTCAAAATCCTTTGCCACTCAACCCTGAGGTGCAAAGTGTTAAAAAACGTTCTTCCTCTGCTGGCGCTGGTTGCGCTGCCTGTTTTTGCTAAGCCTGTTCTGACGGTCTATACCTACGACTCCTTCTCCGCCGACTGGGGCCCCGGCCCGGTGGTTAAAAAAGCCTTTGAAGCCGACTGCAACTGCGAGCTGAAGTTCGTGGCGCTGGAAGATGGCGTGTCGCTGCTTAACCGCCTGCGCATGGAAGGGAAAAACAGCAAGGCCGACGTGGTGCTCGGGCTGGATAACAACCTGCTGGAAGCCGCCACGCAAACCAGACTGTTTGCCAAAAGCGGCGTAGCGGCAGATGCCGTCAACGTGCCGGGCGGCTGGAAAAACGACACCTTCGTTCCCTTCGATTACGGATACTTTGCGTTCGTCTACGATAGAAACAAACTGAAGAACCCGCCGAAGAGCCTGAAAGAGCTGATCGAAAGCGACCAGAAATGGCGCGTGATATACGAAGATCCGCGCACCAGCACGCCGGGTCTGGGCCTGCTGCTGTGGATGCAGAAAGTCTACGGCGACAAAACGCCGGAGGCGTGGCAAAAGCTGGCTGCGAAAACCGTTACGGTCACTAAAGGCTGGAGCGAAGCCTACGGCCTGTTCCTGAAAGGCGAAAGCGACCTGGTGCTGAGCTACACCACCTCTCCGGCCTATCATATTATTGCCGAGAAGAAAGACAACTACGCGGCTGCGAATTTCGCTGAAGGTCACTACCTGCAGGTTGAAGTGGCTGCCCGCACCGCCGCCAGCAAACAGCCGGAACTGGCCGAGAAGTTCCTGAAATTTATGGTCTCCCCGGCATTCCAGAACGCCATTCCGACGGGCAACTGGATGTACCCGGTTACCGACGCGGCGCTGCCGGCAGGCTTTGAGCAGCTGAACAAACCGCAGACCGCGCTGGAATTTACGCCGCAGCAGGTTGCCGCTCAGCGTGCCGCATGGATAAGCGAATGGCAACGCGCCGTCAGCCGCTGATCCCCGGCTGGTTAGTTCCCGGACTGATTGCCGCCATACTGATGGTGGTCGTCAGTCTGGGAGCGTTTCTGGCGCTGTGGTTTAACGCGCCAGAGAGCGATCTGCTCGCGCTCTGGCACGATAGCTATCTCTGGCACGTCATCCGTTTCTCCTTCTGGCAGGCGTTTCTTTCCGCGCTGCTGTCAGTCATCCCGGCCATTTTCCTTGCGCGCGCCCTCTATCGCAGACGTTTCCCCGGCAGGCTGGCACTGCTGCGCCTGTGCGCCATGACGCTGATCCTGCCCGTATTGGTGGCCGTCTTTGGCATCCTGAGCGTCTACGGTCGTCAGGGCTGGCTGGCCTCCCTCTTCAACCTGCTTGGTCTGGAATGGACCTTCTCCCCTTACGGCCTGAAGGGCATCCTGCTGGCACACATTTTCTTCAATATGCCGATGGCGACGCGCCTGTTTTTACAGGCGCTGGAGAACATTCCCGGCGAGCAGCGACAGATTGCCGCCCAGCTCGGCATGCGCGGATGGTCATTCTTCCGCTTTGTCGAATGGCCGTGGCTGCGACGCCAGATTGCCCCGGTGGCCGCGCTGATCTTTATGCTCTGTTTCGCCAGCTTTGCGACCGTGCTTTCTTTCGGCGGCGGCCCGCAGGCCACCACCATTGAGCTGGCGATCTATCAGGCATTAAGTTACGACTACGATCCGGGCCGCGCCGCGTTGCTGGCGATCGTACAGATGGTGTGCTGCCTGGCGCTGGTGTTACTCAGCCAGCGGCTGAGCAAAGCGATCCCCGCAGGAAGCAATAATCTTTCTGGCTGGCGCGATCCGCAGGACAGCCTGCACAGCCGCATCTCGGACGTGATGCTGATCGCGCTGGCGCTCCTGCTTCTGCTGCCGCCACTGCTGGCCGTGATCGCCGATGGCCTCAACAGGAATGTGGTATCGGTACTTCAACAGCCGGTCCTGTGGCAAGCCACGTGGACCTCATTGCGCATCGCGCTGGCAGCCGGGCTAATCTGCGTGACGCTGACCATGATGCTGCTCTGGAGCAGCCGCGAGCTGTACGCGCGACATGCCCGTAAAGCCGGACACGCGCTGGAACTGACGGGCATGCTGATCCTGGCGATGCCGGGCATCGTGCTGGCGACCGGCTTCTTTTTACTGTTTAACAGCACCATCGGCCTGCCGGAAAGCGCCGACGGCATCGTCATTTTTACCAACGCCTTAATGGCCATACCGTACGCGCTGAAGGTGCTGGAAAACCCGATGCGGGATGTTAACAGCCGGTACAGCGCCCTGTGCCAGTCCCTTGGCATTATGGGCTGGCGGCGGCTGAAAGTGGTCGAACTACGCGCCCTGAAGCGGCCGCTCGCCCAGGCGATGGCCTTCGCCTGCGTGCTGTCGATTGGGGATTTTGGCGTGGTGGCCCTCTTTGGCAACGAGGATTTCCGCACGCTGCCGTTCTGGCTTTATCAGCAAATTGGCTCCTACCGCAGCCAGGACGGCGCGGTCACGGCACTGCTCCTGTTACTGCTGTGCTTTGCCTTATTTACCGTTATCGAAAAACTCCCGGGGCGTGATGTTAAAACTGACTGATGTAACCTGGCTTTACCAGCATCTGCCGATGCGTTTTACCCTCTCTGTTCGTCAGGGAGAGCGAATTGCGGTGCTTGGCCCAAGCGGGGCCGGTAAAAAGTACCCTGCTCAATTTGATTGCCGGTTTTTTGCAGCCTGTCAGCGGGTCGATAGTCATTGATAATGGCGAGTATACCTACGCTCCGCCGTCTAAGCGCCCGGTGTCGATGCTGTTTCAGGAAAACAATCTGTTTAATCACCTTACGGTGTGGCAGAACATCGCGCTGGGAATCGATCCGGGGTTAAAACTCAATGCTGCGCAGCGTCAGAAGCTGGAGGCGATTGCCGAACAAATGGGCCTGTCCGCGTTGATTTCCAGACTGCCCGGTGAGCTTTCCGGCGGTCAGCGTCAGCGCGTGGCGCTGGCACGTTGTCTGGTGCGCGAACAGCCACTTCTGCTGCTCGACGAACCCTTCTCGGCACTCGACCCGGCCCTGCGCCAGGAGATGCTCTCGCTGGTGGAAGAGGTTTGCCAGCGCCAGCAGATCACGATGCTGATGGTTTCGCACAGCATTGAAGATGCCGCACGCATTGCGCCGCGATCGGTAGTGATCGCGGAGGGACGGATTTTGTGGGATGGCACAACCGACGCCTTGATGAGCGGGAAAGAAAGCGCGTCAGGATTACTGGGTATAAAACCGTAGGCCGGGCAAACGCATTGCCGCCCGGCGCTTAACGGCTCACCACCTTCAACAGGATCTCGCCGTACACCGGCATCAGCGGGTGACGAATCAGCGCGACCAGCGCCACCACCGCCACGCCCAGCGTCAGCGGGGCCAGCCAGAGCAGGCGCGTGCGCGGGAGATAGCGCGTCAGGCGATCGACGCTGGCTTTCGCGCTGCGCCATAGCCGCCAGCAGAGCCAGACCGCCAGCCACAGCAGTACCGCCGTTCCCAGCAGCAGCCACTTGAACTCACCGCTTTGCATACCGTCAGGGATATCAATGGCCGCACCCGCGAGGATCCCCGGCAGGAAGTAAAACGGCGGCCAGAATACGCAGCCGATAATGTTCGGCACCACGAATTTTGCGACGGGCAGATCCAGCATCCCCGCCACCATCGGCACCAGCGGACGCGTTGGCCCGACAAAGCGGCCTACCAGAATGGTGAACATGCTGTGCTGGTGCAGCGCATGTTCGGTTTTATCCAGCAGCGCTTTGTTCTTTTTCATGAACGACCACCGGTGCAGCGGCTTCTTAAAGCGCCAGCCCAGCCAGAAGGAGATCCAGTCCCCCAGCAGGCAGCCGATAATCCCGGCCAGCCACGCCTGCCAGAAATTGACCTCACCGCTGCCGATCAGCGCCCCAAGCCCCGCCATCATCACGGTGCCGGGCAGGATCAGCCCAACCAGCGCCAGCGATTCCAGAAACGCCACCAGCGCCACGGCGATGAGCGAGTACATAACGGACTGGGTAATAAAGTGTTCCAGCAATGCCTGCATAACTATTCCGGTCAGAAAACGAATCAGCGATTCTGCTTAGCGCCCCGCACCGCGTCAAGGCATCAATTGTCTGAATAGTTTACAGGATGCTCCTGAAGTTCACCTGAATGTTTACCGTTTATTCACATCCCGCGCGGAATTCACTGGGACTGGCGCCGGTGCACTTCTTAAACACGCGAGAGAAATAGAGCTGATCTTCAAAGCCCACGTTGCGTCCGACGGTCGCGATAGGCATCCGGGTGGTGCTGAGTAACAGCTTTGCCTGGCTGATGCGCTGATCCTCACGCCAGCTCAGCACGCTCACGCCAAGCTGCTGGCGGAACAGGTGTGACAGGCGGGACGGCGAAAGACAGACGTGCTGGGCAACGCTGGCGATATCAAACTGGCTGTCGGCCAGATGGTCGCTGATGTACTGGCAGGCATCACGCACACGGTTATCCAGCGGCGGGTTAAGCGACGCGTTAATCGCCTCCATCCGGCGCAGTAACACCTGTTCAAGCAAATTAATTGCCAGTAGCTCAGCGTAGCGCCCACCGGCCTGCCCTGCCTCTATGATCTGGGCAAACAGCTCGCGGAACTGAGCAAGATGAGCGTCGTCCGGGCGGTAAAAACCAGTGTGCGCAAAAATGGCTGGCCACGAAAGCCACTCCTGCCAGTAGGCGCGCGGGCGGAAGTAGACCCACTGGTGATACCACTCTTTGGCATCCGGATGACGCCCGTAATGGTGGATCTCGCCAGGTGGAAACAGCAGCATATCGCCGGGACGACAGACGAACTGCTGATCGTTGTTTTTGATTATCCCTTCCCCACGCACGGTCAGGTTCAGAATGTACCCTTTCATCCCAAGCGGACGGTCAACGTAAAATCGAGATATCCCTCAGCCTCGATAGGGTCAGCCCGCACCAGGTGGCGTTAACGATAACCGGCAGTAAGGGATCGTTTTGCGTTCGGCCATAGATTCAGTTCTCCCAACGGTACTGAAGGAAACCAATTGTCCATATCGTTAAAAGCCGTATAAAATGGCCTGCGACGAGATCCAAAAAGCATCACGCCTCTTTTACGTCCGCCATGTTTCAGCCTTTCCCCCTGATTTCTCCGCCAGAGTGGGCAGATAAGCAGTAACAAAGTGTCTATAAGTGCGGCAGAAATGTCCACATTGAATATTTGCACGGCGTCACACTTTCCATCTCAACAGCAATTTAGTCCATAAGATTAGCGGATCCTGCCTGACGATTTTTATCCCCAGTCTCTAATGTTCTCTCATACCTGTTTTCTGATGGAGCAACACCATGGCAATTGCAATTGGCCTCGATTTTGGCAGCGACTCGGTTCGCGCGCTGGCAGTGGACTGTACGACTGGCCAGGAGATAGCAACCAGCGTTGAGTGGTATCCGCGCTGGCAAGAGGGGCGCTACTGCGACGCGCCAAACAACCAGTTCCGTCACCACCCGCGCGATTACATTGAATCGATGGAAGCGGCGATCAAAACCGTGCTGGCTGAACTGACGGACGCCCAGCGGGCCGACGTCGTGGGGATTGGCGTCGACAGCACCGGTTCAACGCCAGCCCCGGTGGACGCTGAAGGCCGCGTGCTGGCGCTGCGCCCGGAGTTTGCCGACAACCCGAACGCCATGTTCGTGCTTTGGAAAGACCATACCGCCGTGGAAGAGGCGGAAGCCATCACCCGCTTATGCCATCAGCCGGGCAAAACCGACTACTCGCGCTACATCGGCGGCATCTACTCCAGCGAATGGTTCTGGGCCAAAATCCTGCACGTTACCCGCGCGGACGCTTCGGTCGCCCAGGCCGCAGCATCATGGATTGAGCTGTGCGACTGGGTTCCCGCCCTGCTCTCCGGCACCACTCGCCCGCAGGATATCCGCCGCGGCCGCTGCAGCGCCGGGCATAAATCCCTGTGGCATGAAGGCTGGGGCGGTCTTCCTCCGGCAGCGTTCTTCGATGAACTTGACCCTATCATCAACAAAAACCTGAAATACCCGCTCTTTACCGACACCTTCACCGCCGATATTCCGGTCGGCACGCTCTGCGAAGAGTGGGCGACGCGCCTCGGCCTGCCGCAAAACGTGACCATTTCCGGCGGCGCGTTCGACTGCCACATGGGTGCCGTGGGCGCGGGTGCGCAGCCTAACACGCTGGTGAAAGTGATCGGCACCTCCACCTGCGACATCCTGACGGCAGATAAAACCAGCGTCGGAGACCGCGCGGTGAAAGGGATCTGCGGCCAGGTTGACGGTAGCGTGGTGCCAGATTTTATCGGCCTCGAAGCCGGTCAGTCCGCATTTGGCGATATCTACGCCTGGTTTGGCCGGGTGCTCGGCTGGCCGCTGGATCAGCTGGCTGCCGCGCATCCTGAGCTGAAAACGCAGATTACCGCGAGCAAAAAACAGCTTCTGCCGCAGCTCACCGAAGCCTGGGCAAAAAATCCGTCCCTCGACCACCTGCCGGTGGTGCTGGACTGGTTTAACGGTCGCCGCACGCCGTTTGCCAACCAGCGCCTGAAGGGGGTGATTACCGATCTCAATCTGGCGACCGATGCCCCGGCGCTGTTCGGCGGTCTTATTGCCGCCACCGCGTTCGGCGCGCGCGCCATTATGGAGTGCTTCACCGAACAGGGCATCGACGTGAACAACGTGATGGCGCTGGGCGGTATCGCCCGTAAAAACCCGGTGATTATGCAGGCCTGCTGCGACGTGCTGAACCGTCCGCTGCAGATTGTGGCCTCCGATCAGTGCTGCGCGCTGGGCGCCGCGATTTTCGCTGCCGTGGCCGCAGGCGTTCATCCGGATATCCCGACCGCGCAGCAGCATATGGCAAGCGCCGTCGAAAACACGCTCCAGCCGCGTGTCCAGCAGGCACAACGCTTTGAACAGCTTTATCAGCGCTACCAGCAATGGGCAAAAAGCGCCGAGCTTCACTATCTCCCTGTCGCCGCCCCGGCCAAAAGCACCGCGGACACTACGGCAACCCTGACCCATTAAGGACACGATGATGACCATTTTTAATAATTATGAAGTGTGGTTTGTGATTGGCAGCCAGCATCTGTACGGACCGGAAGCGCTGCAGCAGGTAACGAAACACGCGGAGCACGTGGTTAACGCGCTGAACGCGGAAGCCAAACTGCCGTGCAAACTGGTGCTGAAGCCGCTGGGTACGACGCCGGACGAAATCACCAATATCTGCCGTGACGCCAACTACGACGACAAATGCGCCGGCCTGGTCGTGTGGCTGCACACCTTCTCCCCGGCCAAAATGTGGATCAACGGCCTGGCAAATCCTCAACAAACCGCTGCTGCAGTTCCACACTCAGTTCAATGCCTCCCTGCCGTGGGACAGCATCGACATGGACTTTATGAACCTGAACCAGACCGCGCACGGCGGCCGCGAGTTCGGCTTCATCGGCGCGCGCATGCGCCAGCAGCACGCTGTGGTCACCGGCCACTGGCAGGACGGCAAGGCGCAACAGCGTATCGGCTCCTGGATGCGTCAGGCGGTCTCTAAACAGGATACCCGCCATCTGAAAGTGGTGCGTTTCGGCGACAACATGCGTGAAGTGGCGGTGACCGACGGCGATAAAGTCGCGGCGCAGATCAAGTTCGGCTTTTCCGTGAATACCTGGGCGGTGGGCGACCTGGTGCAGGTGGTGAATGACATCAGCGACGGCGACGTGAGCGCGCTGGTGGACGAGTACGAAAGCAGCTACCGCCTGACGCCTGCGGCGCAAGTTAACGGCGACAAGCGCCAGAACGTGCTGGATGCAGCGCGCATTGAGCTGGGCATGAAGCGTTTTCTGGAACAGGGCAGCTTCCATGCCTTTACCACTACATTTGAAGACCTGCACGGCCTGAAACAGCTGCCGGGTCTGGCAGTACAACGTCTGATGCAGCAGGGCTACGGCTTTGCGGGCGAAGGCGACTGGAAAACTGCCGCTCTGCTTCGCATCATGAAGGTGATGTCGACCGGTCTGCAGGGCGGCACCTCCTTTATGGAGGACTACACCTACCACTTCGAGAACGGCAACGATCTGGTGCTCGGTTCGCACATGCTGGAAGTGTGTCCCTCCATCGCGGTTGAAGAGAAACCGATCCTTGACGTGCAGTACCTCGGCATCGGCGGCAAAGCGGATCCGGCCCGTCTGATCTTCAACACCCGTACCGGTCCGGCCATCAACGCCAGCCTGATCGACCTCGGCGACCGCTTCCGCCTGCTGGTGAACTGTGTCGATGCGGTTGAAACTCCGCACTCTCTGCCGAAGCTGCCGGTCGCCAATGCCTTGTGGAAAGCGCAGCCGGACCTGCCAACCGCGTCAGAGGCTTGGATCCTGGCGGGTGGCGCGCACCACACCGTCTTCAGCCACGCGCTGGACCTGAACGATATGCGCCAGTTTGCCGAGCTGCACGATATCGAGCTGACCGTGATTGATAACGACACCCGTCTGCCAGCCTTTAAAGACGCGCTGCGCTGGAACGAAGTCTATTACGGTTCAAAACGCTAAGTACGTAATGCCCGGTGGCGCTGCGCTCGCCGGGCAGGGAGACAACGATGTTAGAAGATCTCAAACGTCAGGTACTTGAAGCCAACCTGGCGCTGCCAAAACATAACCTGGTGACCCTGACCTGGGGCAACGTCAGCGCCGTTGACCGGGAAAAAGGGGTATTCGTGATCAAGCCTTCGGGCGTGGATTACACGGTGATGACCGCAGAGGATATGGTCGTGGTCAGCATCGAAACGGGTGAAGTGGTGGAAGGTAACAAAAAACCGTCGTCCGATACGCCCACCCACCGTCTGCTGTATCAGTCCTTCCCGACTATCGGCGGCATCGTGCATACCCATTCGCGTCACGCGACCATCTGGGCGCAGGCGGGCCAGTCCATTCCGGCCACCGGCACCACCCACGCGGACTACTTTTACGGCACCATTCCCTGCACGCGTCTGATGACCGATGCGGAGATTAACGGTGAGTACGAATGGGAAACCGGGAACGTGATCGTCGAAACCTTTGAAAAACAGGGGATCGACGCGGCGCAAATGCCCGGCGTACTGGTGCATTCCCACGGCCCGTTTGCCTGGGGTAAAAACGCGCAAGACGCGGTGCATAACGCGATAGTGCTGGAGGAAATCGCCTACATGGGGATCTTCTGCCGCCAGCTGGCACCGCAGTTGCCGGATATGCAGCAAACCCTGCTGGATAAACACTACCTGCGCAAGCACGGCGCGAAGGCCTATTACGGACAATAAACTGTATATATCCCCAGCATAAAACATTCAACCAGGCTATAATCAGGCCTGGTTTTGTTTTATGGGATGGCGGCGTGGCACAGGCGCAAGAAGGCTTTTTACTGACCCGACACTGGCGGGATACCCCTCAGGGCACCGAGGTTGCGTTCTGGCTGGCGACAGATAACGGCCCGCTGCACGTTACGCTTCCTCCTCAGGAATCCGTGGCGTTTATCCCTGAACATTACGTCGAGAAGGTAAAACAACTGCTGCGCGATGAGAACGGCTGGCGCCTCACTCCTCTTGAGCTAAAAGATTTCCATCGTCAGCCGGTGTATGGCCTATACTGCCGCGCCCATCGCCAGCTGATGCGCTACGAAAAATTACTACGCGAAGCGGGCGTGACGCTCTACGAAGCGGACATTCGTCCGCCGGAACGCTTTCTGATGGAGCGGTTTATTACCGCCCCCGTCTGGGTTGACGGCGCTGAGCAAAACGGCACCCTTATCAACGCTCGCCTGAAGCCTAATCCGCATTATCGCCCCCCGCTAAAGTGGGTTTCCCTGGATATCGAAACCACCCGTCACGGCGAGCTGTACTGCATCGGCCTGGAAGGCTGCGGGCAGCGGGTTGTCTATATGCTCGGACCGCCGAACGGCGATGCGTCCGCGCTCGATTTTCAGCTTGAGTACGTCAACAGCCGACCGCAGCTGCTGGAGAAGCTTAACCAGTGGTTTGCCGAGCACGACCCGGACGTGCTGATCGGCTGGAACGTGGTGCAGTTTGACCTGCGCGTGCTGCAAAAACACGCAGAGCGGTATCGCATCCCACTGATGCTCGGGCGCGGAAATACGGAGCTGGAGTGGCGCGAGCACGGCTTTAAGAACGGTGTGTTCTTTGCGCAGGCCAACGGCCGCCTGATTATCGACGGCATCGAGGCGCTGAAATCCGCGTTCTGGAATTTCTCCTCCTTCTCTCTGGAAGCGGTAGCGCAGGAATTGCTCGGTGAAGGCAAATCCATCGACAATCCGTGGGACCGCATGGACGAGATTGACCGGCGCTTCAACGAAGACAAACCGGCGCTCGCCACTTATAACCTGAAAGACTGCGAGCTGGTGACGCTGATATTCCACAAAACCGAGATCATGCCGTTCCTGCTGGAGCGCGCGACGGTAAATGGCCTCGCGGCTGACAGGCACGGCGGCTCGGTAGCCGCCTTTAGCCACCTCTATTTCCCACGAATGCACCGTGCGGGCTATGTTGCGCCCAACCTCGGGGACGTACCGCCGCAGGCCAGCCCCGGCGGCTACGTGATGGACTCCCGCCCAGGACTGTATGACTCGGTTCTGGTGCTGGACTACAAAAGCCTCTACCCGTCAATTATCCGCACTTTCCTTATTGACCCGGTGGGGCTGGTGGAGGGGATGGCGCAGCCAGACGACGCGCACAGCACCGAAGGTTTTCTCGGAGCACGCTTCTCGCGCGAAAAACACTGTCTGCCGGAGATTGTGGGGAACATCTGGCACGGCCGCGACGAGGCGAAACGTCATGGCAACAAGCCGCTCTCGCAGGCCCTGAAAATTATTATGAACGCTTTCTACGGCGTGCTGGGTACCAGCGCCTGCCGCTTCTTCGATCCGCGTCTGGCGTCGTCCATCACCATGCGCGGACACGACATCATGCGTCAGACCAAAGCGCTGATTGAATCCCGGGGCTATGACGTTATCTACGGCGACACGGATTCAACCTTTGTGTGGCTTAAGGGCGCACATTCAGAAGACGACGCCTCACGAATCGGCAAAGAGCTGGTGGCCTTCGTAAACGACTGGTGGCAGGAACATTTGCAAAAAGAGCGGTTAACCAGCGCATTAGAACTGGAATTTGAAACCCACTTTGCCCGCTTTTTAATGCCCACCATCCGCGGTACTGACCAGGGCAGCAAGAAGCGCTACGCCGGACTGATCCAGGAGGGTGAAAAGCAGAGAATGGTGTTTAAGGGGCTGGAGACGGTGCGCACTGACTGGACGCCGCTGGCCCAGCAGTTCCAGCAGACGCTCTATCTGCGGGTGTTTCGCAATGAGCCGTATCAGGACTACGTGCGCGAAACGATCGCCAGCCTGATGGCCGGCGAGCTGGATGACCAGCTGGTGTATCGCAAGCGCCTGCGCCGCCCGCTGGCGGAGTACCAGCGCAACGTTCCGCCCCACGTGCGCGCCGCGCGCCTGGCGGACGAAGAGAATGTACGCCGTGGCCGCGCGCCACAGTATCAGAACCGGGGGACGATAAAATACGTCTGGACAACGAACGGGCCGGAGCCCGTTGATTACCAGCAGTCGCCTCTCGATTACGATCACTACCTGACCCGCCAGCTTCAGCCGGTTGCGGAGGGAATTTTACCGTTCATCGACGACGATTTTGCTACACTTGTGACAGGGCAACTTGGCCTATTTTGACGCGTGACGAAATGGCTGCCATCCAGTACCATAGCGCCCTTTCCATTCCCGGACCCATTTTTCGATGACCGTCTTTTTTGACGGGGGTCGAACTATTGCCTGCAATTAAAGATTAGAGCCGAACAACTATGCCTTTTACACTTGGTCAACGCTGGATCAGCGATACAGAAAGCGAACTTGGATTAGGAACCGTCGTTGCCGTTGATGCGCGCATGGTTACCCTCCTCTTCCCTGCTACCGGTGAAAACCGCCTGTACGCTCGCAATGACTCCCCTGTGACCCGCGTAATGTTCAATCCGGGCGACACCGTGACCAGCCACGAAGGCTGGCAGCTAAAGGTTGAAGACGTAAAAGAAGAGAATGGACTGCTCGCCTACATCGGAACGCGTCTTGATACCGACGAGACGAACGTCATCCTGCGTGAAGTACTGCTCGACAGCAAACTGGTGTTCAGCAAGCCGCAGGACCGCCTGTTTGCCGGGCAAATCGACCGTATGGATCGCTTCTCCCTGCGCTACCGCGCGCGTAAGTTCCAGAGCGAACAGTACCGCATGCCGTGGAGCGGCCTGCGCGGCCAGCGCACCAGCCTGATCCCCCACCAGCTGAATATCGCCCATGACGTGGGCCGTCGCCATGCGCCCCGCGTGCTGCTTGCCGACGAAGTGGGCCTGGGCAAAACCATCGAAGCAGGCATGATCCTGCACCAGCAATTGCTCTCTGGCGCTGCCGAGCGCGTGCTGATTGTCGTGCCTGAAACCCTCCAGCACCAGTGGCTGGTGGAGATGCTGCGCCGCTTTAACCTGCGCTTCTCCCTGTTCGACGACGAGCGCTATGCCGAAGCGCAGCACGACGCGGACAACCCGTTTGAAACCGAACAGCTGGTGATCTGCTCGCTGGATTTCGTGCGCCGCAGCAAGCAGCGCCTTGAGCATCTGTGCGATGCCGAATGGGACCTGATGGTCGTCGACGAAGCGCACCACCTGGTGTGGAGCGAAGATGCCCCAAGCCGCGAATATATGGCGATTGAACAGCTTGCCGAGCGCGTGCCCGGCGTCCTGCTGCTGACCGCAACGCCGGAGCAGCTCGGTCTGGAAAGTCACTTCGCCCGTCTGCGCCTGCTCGATCCAAACCGTTTCCACGACTTCGCTCAGTTCGTGGAAGAGCAGAACAACTACCGTCCGGTTGCGGATGCCGTCGCGCTGCTGCTGGCGGGTAAACGTCTCTCAAACGATGAACTCAACACCCTGAGCGATCTGATTGGCGAGCAGGATATCGAACCGCTTCTGCAGGCTGCGAACAGCGACAGCGAGAATGCGGGATCCGCGCGTAAAGAGCTGATCGACATGCTGATGGACCGTCACGGCACCAGCCGCGTGCTGTTCCGTAACACCCGTAACGGCGTGAAAGGTTTCCCGAAACGCGAGCTGCACACCATTAAGCTGCCGCTGCCGACGCAGTATCAGACGGCGATTAAAGTCTCCGGCATTATGGGCGCGCGCAAAACTCAGGAAGAGCGCGCGCGTGACATGCTCTACCCGGAACAGATTTATCAGGAATTTGAAGGCGATACCGGCACCTGGTGGAACTTCGACCCGCGCGTCGAGTGGCTGATGGGTTACCTGACCGCGCACCGCTCCCAGAAAGTGCTGGTGATCTGCGCCAAAGCCGCCACCGCGCTGCAGCTGGAACAAGTTCTGCGCGAGCGCGAAGGCATTCGTGCCGCCGTGTTCCACGAAGGCATGTCCATCGTCGAGCGCGACCGCGCGGCGGCGTGGTTCAGTGAAGAGGACAGCGGCGCGCAGGTGATGCTGTGCTCCGAAATCGGTTCTGAAGGGCGTAACTTCCAGTTCGCCAGCAATCTGGTGATGTTCGATCTGCCGTTCAACCCGGATCTGCTGGAGCAGCGTATCGGACGTCTGGATCGCATCGGCCAGGCGCATGATATTCAGATCCACGTTCCGTATCTGGAGAAAACCGCCCAGTCCGTTCTGGTTCGCTGGTATCACGAAGGTCTGGATGCGTTTGAGCATACCTGCCCAACGGGTCGCACCATTTATGACCAGGTGCATGGCGATCTGATCGGTTACCTGGCCGCGCCGGAAAATACCGACGGTTTTGACGATTTGATTAAATCCTGCCGCGAGAAACATGAAGCGCTGAAGGCGCAGCTTGAACAGGGCCGCGACCGCCTGCTGGAGATCCACTCCAACGGTGGCGAAAAAGCGCAGGCGCTTGCCGAGAGCATTGAAGAACAAGATGACGACACCAGCCTGATCGGCTTCTCGATGAACCTGTTCGATATCGTCGGCATCAACCAGGACGATCGTGGTGAGAACCTGATCGTGTTAACCCCATCAGACCACATGCTGGTGCCCGATTTCCCGGGTCTGCCGGAAGATGGCTGTACCATCACCTTCGAGCGTGACGTGGCGCTGTCCCGCGAAGATGCTCAGTTCATCACCTGGGAACACCCGCTGATCCGCAACGGGCTGGATCTGATCCTCTCCGGCGATACCGGCAGCAGCACCATCTCCCTGTTGAAAAACAAGGCGCTGCCCGTAGGCACGCTGCTGCTGGAGCTGATCTATGTTGTGGAAGCGCAGGCGCCGAAACAGCTGCAGCTCAACCGCTTCCTTCCGCCAACGCCGGTGCGTTTGCTGCTGGATAAAAACGGTACGAACCTGGCAGGACAGGTGGAGTTCGAAGCTTCAACCGCCAGCTGAGCGCGGTCAACCGCCATACCGGTAGCAAACTGGTCAACGCGGTGCAGCAGGACGTGCACGCCATTCTCCAGCAGGGCGAAATCCAGATCGAAAAAGCGGCCCGAGACCTGATTGACGCCGCGCGCAATGAAGCCGACGAGAAACTGTCTGCCGAGCTGTCCCGTCTGGAAGCGTTAAAAGCGGTCAACCCGAACATCCGCGACGACGAACTGGCAGCAATTGAAAGCAACCGTCAGCAGGTGCTGGAAAGCCTGAATCAGGCGGGATGGCGTCTCGACGCCCTGCGTCTTATCGTTGTGACGCATCAGTAAACGGAGCGCAAGATGGTGATGGAGCCGTATAATCCGCCGCAGGATCCCTGGCTGGTCATTCTGTATCAGGATGAACACATTATGGTGGTCAACAAGCCGAGCGGCCTATTGTCCGTGCCGGGCCGTCTGGATGATCACAAGGACAGCGTGATGACGCGCATTCAGCGCGATTATCCGCAGGCCGAGTCCGTCCATCGCCTGGACATGGCCACCAGCGGCGTGATTGTGGTGGCGCTGAATAAAGCGGCGGAGCGCGAGCTGAAGCGTCAGTTCCGCGAGCGCGAGCCGAAGAAGCAGTATGTTGCCCGCGTCTGGGGCCACCCGGCGCAGGCGGAAGGGCTGGTGGATTTACCGCTGATTTGCGACTGGCCGAACAGGCCAAAGCAGAAGGTGTGTTATGAAACCGGCAAAGCGGCGCAAACCGAATATGAAGTGCTGGAGTACGCGCCGGATAACACCGCGCGCGTCATGCTTAAGCCGATTACCGGACGTTCACACCAGCTGCGCGTGCATATGCTTGCGCTGGGTCACCCGATTCTGGGTGACCGCTTCTACGCCCCGCCAGAGGCCCTGGCGTTAGCGCCACGCCTGCAGCTCCATGCGCAGACGCTCACCATCACCCACCCTACTTTCGGTAACGCGATG
>OKVS01000273.1_pt1 | contig 21402 bp, 16 predicted proteins | sample 1606911 | NCBI WGS metagenome assembly OKVS01 (sample SAMN03281016, study PRJEB24777) | human gut metagenome | isolation source: fecal sample PR161 from 1 month old female Malay infant, caesarean... | reverse complement strand
CCATACTTCGACATCCTTCGTAAATCTTTATAAGTAAGATGGAATGAACCGGTAGGGAGTCACGAGTTGTACAATTGCTCGCCAACTCTCGCCAGTACAATTTAGAGAAATACGGAAATGCGTCAAGCAATTGACGAGGTGGACGGTGAAAAATGCGTCAAAATTTGAAGCAGTTAACGCTATTGCCGGGGAATGTGACAGCCGTCGCGGATAGAAGCGATAGATGATAGTTATCTATGATCTATTGTAGATTTGTAACGTGCATAACCTCAGATCATCGACAGGCCGCGGCCTGTTGGCAACAGCAACCGATGACGAACATTGACGATGAGTAAGAGAGATTGGCTGGACTTCGATCAACTGGTAGAAGATGAAGTTCGTGATGCGCTTAAACCACCATCTATGTATAAAGTGATATTGGTCAATGATGACTACACTCCGATGGAGTTTGTTATTGACGTGTTACAAAAATTCTTTTCTTATGATGTAGAACGTGCAACGCAACTGATGCTCACGGTTCACTATGAAGGTAAGGCGATTTGCGGCGTTTTTACCGCCGAAGTTGCGGAAACCAAAGTCGCTATGGTGAACCAGTATGCCAAGGAGAACGAGCATCCATTGCTGTGTACGCTAGAGAAAGCCTGATTACAGGCATGAAAATTGGGGGAGGTGCCTATGCTCAATCAAGAACTGGAACTCAGTTTAAACATGGCTTTCGCCAGAGCGCGCGAGCACCGTCATGAATTTATGACCGTCGAGCACTTGTTGCTGGCTTTGCTCAGCAACCCCTCGGCACGCGAAGCGCTGGAAGCCTGTTCCGTGGACCTGGGCGCTTTGCGTCAGGAACTTGAAGCCTTCATCGAACAGACCACTCCCGTCCTTCCGGCTACGGAAGAAGAGCGAGACACCCAGCCGACGCTAAGCTTTCAGCGCGTGCTGCAGCGTGCGGTTTTCCACGTCCAATCCTCCGGTCGCAGCGAAGTGACCGGCGCTAACGTACTGGTCGCGATTTTCAGCGAGCAGGAGTCGCAGGCCGCCTATCTGCTGCGTAAACATGAAGTCAGCCGCCTTGATGTGGTGAATTTCATCTCTCACGGCACGCGCAAAGACGAGCCCAGCCAGCCTTCGGAAAACAATGCGAGCCAGCCGGGTAACGAAGAGCAAGCAGGCGGGGAGGATCGTATGGAAAACTTCACCACCAATCTCAACCAGCTTGCGCGCGTAGGCGGTATCGATCCGCTGATCGGCCGTGATAAAGAGCTGGAGCGTGCTATTCAGGTATTGTGCCGCCGCCGTAAGAACAACCCGCTGCTGGTGGGAGAATCCGGCGTCGGCAAGACCGCGATTGCGGAAGGGCTCGCCTGGCGTATCGTCCAGGGCGACGTGCCGGAAGTGATGGCGGATTGCACTATTTACTCGCTGGATATCGGTTCGCTGCTGGCAGGAACCAAATATCGCGGCGATTTTGAAAAACGCTTTAAAGCGTTGCTGAAACAGCTTGAGCAGGATACCAATAGCATCCTGTTTATCGATGAGATCCATACCATCATCGGCGCAGGGGCGGCCTCCGGCGGCCAGGTTGATGCGGCTAACCTGATTAAACCTCTGCTTTCCGGCGGCAAGATCAGGGTGATTGGCTCCACGACCTACCAGGAGTTCAGCAACATCTTCGAAAAAGATCGTGCCTTAGCGCGTCGTTTCCAGAAAATCGACGTGACCGAGCCTTCTGTCGAAGAGACGGTGCAGATCATCAACGGCCTGAAACCGAAGTATGAAGCGCACCACGATGTGCGTTATACCGCTAAAGCGGTGCGAGCGGCGGTCGAGCTGGCGGTGAAATACATCAACGATCGTCATCTGCCGGATAAGGCGATTGACGTGATCGACGAAGCGGGCGCGCGGGCGCGGCTGATGCCGGTCAGCAAGCGTAAGAAAACGGTCAATGTGGCGGATATCGAATCCGTGGTTGCGCGCATCGCGCGTATTCCGGAGAAGAGCGTCTCCCGCAGCGATCGCGATACGCTGAAAAACCTTGGCGACCGCCTGAAAATGCTGGTCTTTGGTCAGGATAAAGCGATTGAAGCGCTTACCGAAGCCATCAAAATGGCGCGTGCCGGGCTTGGACATGAGCATAAACCGGTTGGGTCCTTCCTGTTCGCCGGGCCGACCGGGGTTGGGAAAACTGAAGTCACCGTGCAGCTGGCGAAAGCGCTGGGTATTGAACTGCTGCGGTTTGATATGTCCGAGTATATGGAACGTCATACCGTCAGCCGTTTGATTGGCGCCCCTCCGGGATACGTCGGTTTCGATCAGGGCGGGCTGTTGACCGATGCGGTTATCAAACATCCGCACGCGGTGCTGCTGCTTGATGAGATCGAAAAAGCGCATCCGGATGTCTTCAATATCCTGCTGCAGGTGATGGATAACGGTACGCTGACCGATAACAACGGCCGTAAAGCGGACTTCCGCAACGTGGTGCTGGTGATGACCACCAACGCCGGGGTGCGTGAAACCGAGCGTAAATCGATTGGTCTTATTCAGCAGGATAACAGCACCGATGCGATGGAAGAGATCAAAAAGATCTTTACGCCGGAGTTCCGTAACCGTCTCGACAACATCATCTGGTTCGATCACCTCTCTACCACCGTGATCCATCAGGTAGTCGATAAGTTTATCGTCGAACTGCAGGTACAATTGGATCAGAAAGGCGTATCGCTGGAGGTGAGTCAGGAAGCGCGTGACTGGCTGGCAGAGAAGGGCTATGACCGGGCAATGGGCGCGCGTCCAATGGCGCGGGTGATCCAGGATAACCTGAAGAAACCGTTGGCGAACGAGCTGCTGTTTGGTTCGCTGGTGGACGGCGGCCAGGTTACCGTTGAGTTGGATAAAGCCAACAATGTGCTGACCTACGGCTTCCACAGCGCGCAGAAGCACAAACCGGAAGCGGCGCATTAATAAATTCTGAATTGTTCAGTGATAAAGACCGGGCTGGTGACAGCCCGGTCTTTTTTTATTAGCGTGGAGCAGGACGGATCACATCACAAGGATGAACCATGAAACCCGGCAAGCTATTGCTCTGCGCCTCACTGGCGCTGTTTTCTATTACCGCTCAGGCGCAATGTCCGGATATGACGGGAAGTTATCGTTTTACCGGTGCTGAACATCCCTTCTACCTGGTGAAAATCCCAGGACAATCACGCTATAACGCTTTTTTCCCCAACGAAGCGGGCCAGTTTACCCGGGTGCAAACGGTCGATATCTCCGCGGAAGAGATGAAGACGCAGCAGATACCGGAGTGCGCATTAATTATCCAGCGTGTTGGTATGATGATGAAAACCAACAAAGGGGAAAAGGTGGATGTGATGACGCAGTTACAGAACTACACTACCGAGAAAACCATTACCACCGAATATGGCTTAATGATATATGCTGGGTTCGCTTCCGATTTTATTGGCATCGATAAAATCAGCGCTCAGGTACCGAAAGAAGCGCAAAACGACACCTTGCCGTTGATTACAGAGGCGCAATAATAAGTCGCTGTGAGGGAAGTTGAAATGAAAAGACCGGGCAGGAGCCCGGCCTTCAGCATCTGACGCCTTAGCGGCGGAAACAATTAGCGACTACGGAAGACAATGCGGCCTTTGCTCAGGTCGTACGGGGTCAGCTCAACAGTCACTTTGTCGCCCGTCAGAATGCGGATGTAGTTTTTACGCATTTTACCGGAAATATGCGCAGTTACCACGTGACCGTTTTCCAGTTCTACGCGGAACATAGTGTTAGGCAACGTTTCAAGTACGGTGCCCTGCATTTCAATATTGTCTTCTTTGGCCATCTAGTCCTCTGGGGTATCACTACCGTAGTTTTGAACCGGCAAGATAATGCCGAAGTTCAGCAAGTATGTAAAGTTTTACGTATACCCAAAACAGTTCGCGTCGCAGGCTGGCGGTAAATAATAGCGCGCAGCCAGCGCCTGCAGCTTAAAACATGACGGGTATAAATCGCCGAAGTAGTTTTGGCGCATTGCCCGGAATACACGCGGTAAAACCACATGACAGGCGCAAACGTAAAGGGCAGTGACAGAACGATGGGCGTTATCTGACTCTTAATATTCCCAAACGGCGGCGGGGCAACAGGCAGAAGCTACTCTACCGCGCAATTATACCACCGCGCTAAGAAATGTGCTGAAAACATTTATCCATTACCGGTAAATAGCACCCTTGGTACCCAAAATCGCTCCGGTAAGCGATAGGTGCGTAATACGGAAAGGTAATCGAGATAATCGCGGCGCGGGATTTCAATCGCTCCTAAAGAGGCGGTATGCGCATTAAGAACCTGACAGTCAATTAATCTGCCACCGCCCTGGGCAAAAGCCTGACAGAAGATCATTAGCGCGGTTTTGGAGGCATTTTCCGCCCGGCTGAACATCGACTCGCCGCAAAACAGCGCTCCCTGCGCCACGCCATACATGCCGCCGACCAGCCTATCCTCATCCCATACTTCGATGGAGTGAGCATGACCGAGTTCATGTAACTGGTGATAGGCCTGAACGATACCATGGGTGATCCAGGTGCCTTCATCGCGATGGCTGGCGCAGCCCTCGATAACCTGGCCGAAGGCGTGATTGAGCGTCACCCGATAGGGCGAACGTTGATGGAAACGTTTCATGCTCCGGCTATAGTGGAATTGCTCCGGCCACAGTACGGCGCGTGGATCGGGCGACCACCATAAAATAGGGTCGCCGGGAGAAACCATGGAAAGATACCGCGCTGATAGGCCATCAACAAACGGGCTGGGCTGAGATCGCCACCCAGCGCCAGCAGGCCATTTGGTTCACGCAGAGCGCCTTCCGGGGAAGGGAAGGCGATAGAGTCACGAGAGAGCTGAACCAGACGCATTTTTGACCTCAATACGCACCAGCAATTGTTGACAATAATAGCTTACAGACGTTGCTTGAACTGGTAATAACGGCCCTGTTTCGCCAGCAGCTCTGCGTGACTACCTTGCTCAATAATTTGGCCGTTGTCCATGACTATTATCTGATTAAAACGCGCCAGCCCGCGCAGACGGTGAGTGACCATCAACACGGTTTTATCGCGCATCACTTCACTAAGTAAATCAAGGATCTGGCTTTCCGTTGTTGCATCCAGGCCTTCGGTGGGTTCATCAAGTAGCATTAACGGGGCATCGTGCAATAGCGCGCGGGCGATAGCCAGTCGACGTAATTCGCCGCCGGAAAGCTGACGTCCGCCTTCGCCAAGCCAGCTATCCAGGCCGCTATCTTCCAGCAATTTCTCCAGGCCGACTCGCGCCAGGATTTCGGCAAGCCTGGCGTCGCTGACCTGCGGCGCGGCGAGCAGCAGATTATCGCGCAGCGTCGCGCTGAAGAGATGCACCCGCTGCGGCACGACGCTCATCGCCTGGCGCAGGGTCGTTTCAGACAGCTCGCTAAGTGGCTGGCCATTTAGCTGAATCTGACCGTTGGCCGGATCCCAGGCGCGGGTCAATAGCTGCAGCAGAGTCGATTTACCGCAGCCGGTACGGCCAAGAATGGCGATATGCTCGCCTGCCGCGACCTGCAGAGAAATATCTTTTAGCGCCGGGGCCGACTGCTGCGGGTAGCTGAAGGTTACCTCATTCAGGGTAAGCGCTACCTGGGAGAAGCTTTGCGGCGTCTGCTGGCTGAACGTCACCTCGGGCTGCTGCTCGGTAATCTGCGTAATGCGGCGAGCGGACGCGATGACCTGGCCGAGATGTTGGAAGGCGCCGGTGACCGGCGCCAGCGCTTCAAATGCCGCTAAGGCGCAGAACACGAAGAGGGCGATCAGCGCCCCCGGCTGGCTATTACCGCCAACGCCTTCGGAGGCCATCCACAGCATGGCGATCACTGCGATGCCGCCAATCAGCAGCATCAGCGCCTGCGACAGGGCGGTGAGCTCAGCCTGGCGGCGCTGCGCCTCCTGCCAGCGCTGTTCCGTTTTTTCCCATCTGTTTACGGTAGCGATCGCTGGCATTAAACAGCATTAACTCGGCTTGCCCCTGTAGCCAGGAGGTGAGTTGCTGGCGATACTGCCCGCGGAGCTGGGTGATCTGCTCCCCGGTCGGCTTACCGGCACGGTAAAACAGCGGTGGCAGCAGGAGTAGCGTCGCCAGCATAATTCCGCCAAGCGTTAGCGCCAGGGTGACATCGAGTACGCTTAAGCCGATGGTCACCACCAGGATGACCACCAGTGCGCCAACCAGCGGCGAGATCACGCGCAAATAGAGGTGATCCAGCGTATCGACATCTGCCACGATGCGGTTGAGCAACTCACCCTGACGAAAACGCGCCAGCCCGGCAGGGGAGAGCGGCAGTAGTTTGCTAAACGTGGCGACGCGCAGGTGCTGCAATACCCGGAAAGTGGCATCGTGGCTCACCAGACGCTCAAAGTAGCGGCCGGCGGTACGAATAATTGCCGCGCCGCGAACGCCTGCGGCAGGCAGCATGTAGTTAAAACTGTAAATCCCGGCGACCCCGACCACCGCAGAGGCCGACAGGAACCAGCCGGAAAGCGTTAATAGCCCGATACTTGCCAGCAGCGTGACGATAGCCAGCACCACGCCGAGGGTCAGCAGCCATTTGTGGCGTTTGTATAGCGCCAGATAGGGTAACAGTGCGCGCATTTAAATTTCCTCCTGGCGATGGGCTAACAGTGAGGCAAACGCGCCTCCAGCGGCAGAAAGCTGCGCATAGCCGCCTTGCTCGACAATCTGACCATCCTGCATTACCCAGATAGCATCCCACTCGGCCAGTCCTGCCAGTTGGTGAGTAACCATCAGCGTGGTCTGCTGGGTAGAAGCGTTAGATAGCGCCTGCATCACACGCTGTTCGCTGTGAGCGTCAAGGCTGGCCGCTGGTTCATCAAGCAGCAACAGGCGGCACGGCACCAGCAGCGCGCGCGCAACGGCAATACGCTGAGCCTGGCCGACCGAGAGGCCGCCAGCCTGATCGCCTAACGGGGTATTAATACCTTGTGGCAATTGGGAAATAAATTCGCTGACCCAGGCCTTATCCAGGGCTAGCTGCAGTTGCGCTTCCGTGGCTTCTGGCCACGCTAGCAGCACGTTTTCACGCAGCGTGGCGGCGGGCAATTGCGGGTTTTGACCGACCCAGCTAATTAGCCGACGCCAGCGTTCAGCATCGAGATCGCGCAGCTCCACGCCGTTAACCTGTAGCGAACCTTCATAGGGAAGAAAGCCTGTCAGCGTATTCAGCAGCGAGCTTTTACCGGAACCGCTCTGGCCGACCAGGACCACGCGCTCGCCAGCGTTCAGGGTGAAACTCAGCGGGCCTGCCAGCGTTTTGCCTTCCGGCGATTTCACCATCAGATCGCGGGCTTCGAGGCGAATCAGTTCATGATCGCTTAGCGTTTTCTCGCCCCGTTCAGCCTGCGCCAGCGGCGTTTCCATAAAAGTCTTCAGGCTATCCGCCGCGCCAATGGCCTGCGCCTTGGCATGGTAAAATGTGCCTAAATCACGTAGCGGCTGGAAAAACTCCGGGGCCAGAATCAGGGTTAAAAAACCGGACATCAGCGTGACGCCGACGCCGTAGTGGCCGAAGTCGAGCTCGCCGAGGTAGGAAAAACCGAAATAGACCGCCACCAGCGCGATAGAGAGCGAGGTAAAGAATTCCAGCACGCCGGAGGAGAGAAAGGCCAGACGCAGGACTTCCATCGTCCGCTGGCGGAAATCCTGCGACGCATCGCGGATATTGTTAATTTCCGCCTCGCCGCGGTTGAACAGGCGTAGCGTTTCCATGCCGCGCAGACGGTCGAGGAAGTGGCCGCTAAGGCGACCGAGCGCAAGGAAATTGCGCCGGTTAGCATCGGCGGCGCCCATCCCGACCAGCGCCATAAAGAGCGGGATCAGCGGGGCGGTGCCGAGTAAAATTAGCGCGGCTGCCCAGTTGCTGGGGAAGATAGTGATAACAATCAGCAGCGGCACGCAGGCGGCCAGCGTCATCTGCGGCAGATAGCGCGCGTAGTAATCATGCATATCGTCGATTTGCTCAAGGATGAGCGTCGCCCAACTGCCGGCGGGTTTTCCTTGAATCCAGGCTGGGCCCGCCTGCTGAAGACGGTCAAGCACCTGGCGGCGAATTTCATAACGGATATGCTGGCCGGCGTGGAAGCCGACGCGTTCGCGTAGCCACACCACCCAGGCGCGCAGGATCAGCACCAGCGCCAGCAAGGTAAACGGCAGCAGCAGCGCCGTCGCCGGGATATTTTCCATTATCATTCGGTGAAGTATTCGCGCCAGGAACCACGCCTGAGCGACGATCAATAGACCGCTCACGACGCCCAGCAGGCGAGAAATCATCAACCAGCGACGGGAGATAATGCTTTTTTCTTTTAACCAGCGGGTTAACTCTTGTTGACGGGTTTTATTCATTGCGCGCTTAGCAGGTGTCGTTATGAGATTTTTGGGCATGGCAATGTTACAACGGGGCAAAAATAAAGGCGACTTTTCGTCGCCTTCTTTACCTTTGTTACTGACTTGTAAAGATTATTTGCAAGCGTCAGCTAAACCATCCAGATAGCGTTCCGCGTCCAGCGCCGCCATACAGCCGGTGCCGGCGGAGGTAATCGCCTGACGGTAGATATGGTCCATCACGTCGCCCGCGGCGAACACGCCAGGGATACTGGTTTGCGTGGCGTTGCCGTGGATGCCGGATTGTACTTTGATATAACCGTTTTCCAGCGCTAACTGACCTTCAAAGATAGCGGTGTTCGGGCTGTGTCCAATGGCGACGAACAGACCGGCGACGTCCAGCGTCTCAACGTTATCGCTATTTTTGGTATCGCGCAGACGCAGCCCGCTGACGCCCATCTGGTCGCCGGTGACTTCTTCCAGGGTGCGATCGGTGTGCAGCACGATATTGCCGCTTTCCACTTTATCCATCAGGCGCTTGATCAGGATTTTTTCCGCACGGAAGGTGTCGCGACGGTGGATCAGATGCACTTCAGCAGCGATGTTGGACAGATACAGCGCTTCTTCAACCGCCGTGTTGCCGCCGCCGATGACCGCGACTTTCTGGTTACGATAGAAGAAACCGTCGCAGGTGGCGCAGGCAGAGACGCCGCGTCCTTTGAAAGCTTCTTCAGAAGGCAGACCCAGATAACGGGCGGAAGCGCCGGTAGCGATAATCAGCGCGTCACAGGTGTACTCGCCGCTGTCGCCGACCAGGCGGAACGGACGGTTTTGCAGATCGACGCTGCTGATATGGTCGAAAATAATTTCAGTTTCGAACTTGGTGGCATGCTCGTGCATGCGTTCCATGAGCAGCGGACCGGTCAGATCGTTTGGGTCGCCTGGCCAGTTTTCCACTTCAGTGGTGGTGGTCAGCTGACCGCCTTTTTCCATGCCGGTGATCAGCACCGGCTGCAGGTTTGCGCGCGCAGCATAGACCGCCGCGGTATATCCTGCAGGTCCAGAACCTAGAATAAGCAGTTTACTGTGTTTGGCTGTGCCCATGAGATCCCCATATTTTATTGGCATACATTGGGCTGGATTGTAGGGAATTTGCGGGCGTAAAAAAAGAGCGTAGCGATTTTGTTAACGATATGTGCAATAGAACCCGCCGATGGATTGGCGATTTAACGAGCGGAAAATATAATTAATTCTACTGTTAGCGCCCTGATTATAAGATGAAAACATGAGATTCAGAGGGGGTTGATGATGAATATCTGGCATCTTGTACTAAAAATCGATGTTTTGCTTTGACAATCCCCTGTGCTTTTGCGAAAACATTCATGGAAGAAGAAAAGCAGTGTTTCGCGTGTGGCGAATGTTCATGCACGCAAATGCCATTTTTATCCGGGTCAGCGAAATCTACGCATGGTGTGGACAGACGCCATGCGTGATGTCGGTGACTGCCATCAGGCAACGGGCTTCTCACGTACCCCTGGGTTACTCAACGTCGTACGGGTAATAACGGGATGGGCTCTGGCAGTGAAGGCGCAGAGTCAGAACAGGAGTAGGGAAGGAATACAGAGAGACAATAATAATGGTAGATAGCAAGAAACGCCCTGGCAAAGATCTCGACCGCATCGATCGTAACATTCTGAATGAACTGCAAAAAGACGGGCGTATTTCCAACGTCGAGCTTTCCAAACGGGTGGGACTTTCTCCGACGCCTTGCCTTGAGCGTGTGCGTCGACTGGAAAGACAGGGTTTTATTCAGGGCTATACGGCGCTGCTCAACCCGCATTATCTGGATGCATCACTTCTGGTATTTGTTGAGATTACTCTGAATCGTGGTGCGCCAGATGTGTTTGAGCAATTTAACGCCGCAGTACAAAAACTTGAAGAAATTCAAGAGTGTCACTTGGTATCCGGTGATTTTGACTATCTGTTGAAAACCCGCGTACCGGACATGTCAGCGTATCGTAAATTGCTGGGCGAAACCCTGCTGCGCCTGCCGGGCGTAAACGACACCCGTACCTACGTGGTTATGGAAGAAGTCAAGCAGAGTAATCGTCTGGTAATCAAGACGCGCTAACACGGAACAGGTGCAAAATCGACGTAGTTTGATTACACTCCTGTTAATCCATACAGCAACAGTGCCGGGGAGACCCGGCGCTGTTGTCCGTTTTAGCAGCAGGCAGGAAATTGCCTGATACCTGGAGAGCCTTTCTTGAGCCAGGAATACACCGAAGACAAAGAAGTCAAACTAACGAAGCTAAGCAGCGGGCGCCGCGTTCTTGAGGCGTTACTCATCCTTTGCTCTCTTTTTGCCATCTGGCTGATGGCGGCATTACTGAGCTTTAATCCATCCGATCCCAGTTGGTCACAGACCGCCTGGCATGAGCCTATCCATAATCTGGGCGGCATGCCCGGCGCGTGGCTGGCGGACACGTTATTTTTCATCTTTGGCGTAATGGCCTACACCATCCCCGTGATTATCATCGGCGGCTGCTGGTTTGCATGGCGTCATCAGGAAAATGACGAGTATGTCGATTACTTCGCTGTTTCGTTGCGCTTGATCGGCGCGCTGGCGCTGATCCTCACCTCCTGCGGCCTGGCGGCAATTAACGCCGACGATATCTGGTACTTTGCCTCCGGCGGCGTCATTGGCAGCCTGCTTAGCACCACCTTACAACCCTTGCTGCACAGCAGCGGCGGCACTATCGCCTTGCTCTGTATCTGGGCCGCGGGTTTAACACTGTTTACCGGCTGGTCATGGGTCAGCATTGCCGAGAAACTCGGCGGCGCAATCCTTTCTATTCTGACCTTTGCCAGTAATCGTACCCGTCGGGACGATACCTGGGTTGATGAAGGGGAATATGAAGATGATGAATATGAAGATGAAGAAGACGACGATACCGCACAGCCGCGGGAATCGCGTCGCGCCCGCATCTTACGCAGCGCGCTAGCGCGTCGTAAGCGTCTGGCGGAAAAGTTCGCCAACCCGATGGGGCGTAAAACCGATGCCGCGCTGTTCTCCGGTAAACGTATGGATGATGCGGAAGCAGTACAATACAGCGCCAGCGGCGCGCCTGTCGCTGCGGATGATGTCCTGTTCTCAGGCGCCAGCGCCGCGCGTCCTGGCGATTCAGACCCTTACGATCCGCTACTGAATGGCCATACGGTGGCCGACCCGATCGGCGCCGCCTCCGCCGCTGTCGTTGCGCCGCAGGCATGGGCGGAGCAGGGGACAGGGCAGGCATACCAACCGGAGGCCGCTCACCTGCAACCACCGGTGTATCAGCCTGAATATGCGCCGCAGCAGCCGCCGGTTTATCAACCGGAAGCCGCGCATCCTCAGCAGCCGGCGTATCAGCCTGAGTATGCGCCGCAGCAGCCGCCGGTTTACCAGCCGGAAGCCGCGCATCCACAGCAGCCAGTGTATCAGCCGGAATACGCGCCGCAGCAGCAGCCGGTTTATCAGCCGGAAGCCGCACACCTGCAACAACCGGTGTATCAGCCTGAGTATGCGCCGCAGCAGCCGCCGGTTTACCAGCCGGAAGCCGCGCATCCACAGCAGCCGGCGTATCAGCCTGAGTATGCGCCGCAGCAGCCGCCGGTTTATCAGCCGGAAGCCGCGCATCCACAGCAGCCGGCGTATCAGCCTCAGTATGCGCCGCAGCAGCCGCCGGTTTACCAGCCGGAAGCCGCGCACCCACAGCAGCCGATATACCAGCCTGAACCGGCTGTTCAACAACCTGTTTATCATCAGGAACCGGCGCCAGCCGCTGAGCCTGAGGCTCCTCAGGAAGAAACTAAACGCCCGCCGATGTACTACTTCGAGGAAGTCGAAGAGAAGCGCGCGCGCGAGCGTGAGTTGCTGGAATCCTGGTATCAGCCAATCCCTGAACCAGCGAGCCCGGTGGCGACCAAACCGATAACCACCCCGGCTGCCCCATCCAAACCGTCAGTTGATGCCGCCGCCGTGACGGCCGTCGCTGCAGGCGTTCATCAGGCCACCACTTCTGGCAGCGCAGCCGCAGCCGCCTCAGTGGCGTCAACCGCCGCTGACGCAGCGCCAGTTTTCAGCCCGGCATCCAGCGGCCCGCGGGTACAGGTAAAAGAAGGCATTGGTCCGAAATTGCCGCGTCCGAATCGCGTCCGTGTGCCGACGCGTCGGGAGCTTGCTTCCTATGGCATTAAGCTGCCGTCTCAGCGTATTGCTGAAGAGCGCGCGCGTCGGGCCGAGCTTGAACATCATTACGATAATGAGCCGCTGAGTGACGAAGAAGCCGATGCGCTGGAACAGGACGAGCTGGCGCGTCAGTTTGCCGCTACCCAGCAACAGCGCTATGGCGAGTCCTGGGAATCCGAAAGCGATGAGCAGGACGAAGACGCTGCCGCTGAAGCCGAACTGGCGCGCCAGTTTGCCGCGACCCAGCAGCAGCGCTATGCCAGCGAGCAGCCGCCGGGAGCCAATCCCTTCTCACCGGCGGACTATGAGTTCTCGCCGATGAAAACGCTGGTCAATGATGGTCCAAGCGAGCCGTTGTTTACGCCGACGCCGGAAGTGCAGCCCCAGCAACCGGCTCAGCATTATCAACAACCGGCAGCCGCGCCACAGCAGGGTTATCAACCTGCGCAGCCGCCCGTACACCATCAGCCGGTAGCGCCGCAGCCGCAGGCTTACCAGCCTGCGCAGCAGCCAATGCAGCAACAACAGCCGGTTGCTCAGCAGTCTTATCAGCAGCCCGCGCCGTCGCCTCAGGATAGCCTTATTCATCCGCTACTGATGCGTAATGGCGACAGCCGTCCACTGCAAAGACCAACAACGCCGCTGCCGTCGCTGGATCTCTTGACGCCGCCGCCGAGTGAAGTTGAACCTGTTGATACCTTTGCGCTTGAGCAGATGGCGCGTCTGGTTGAAGCGCGTCTCGCCGATTTCCGCATTAAAGCGGATGTGGTGAACTACTCGCCGGGTCCGGTGATCACTCGTTTCGAGCTGAACCTCGCGCCGGGGGTGAAGGCCGCGCGTATCTCTAACCTGTCGCGCGACCTTGCGCGTTCGCTGTCGACCGTGGCGGTGCGTGTGGTGGAAGTTATTCCGGGTAAACCATACGTTGGCCTGGAATTACCGAACAAAAAACGCCAGACCGTATACCTGCGCGAAGTGCTCGATTGTCCGAAATTCCGCGAGAACCCATCGCCGCTTACCGTGGTGCTGGGCAAAGATATCGCCGGCGATCCGGTGGTGGCCGATCTGGCGAAAATTGCCGCATCTGCTGGTTGCCGGTACCACTGGTTCTGGTAAATCGGTCGGCGTGAACGCCATGATCCTGAGCATGCTCTACAAAGCGCAGCCTGAAGACGTGCGTTTCATCATGATCGACCCGAAAATGCTTGAGCTGTCGGTGTACGAAGGTATCCCGCATCTGCTGACGGAAGTGGTCACCGACATGAAAGACGCCGCCAATGCGCTGCGCTGGAGCGTCAATGAAATGGAGCGCCGTTATAAGCTGATGTCGGCGCTGGGCGTGCGTAATCTGGCGGGCTACAACGAGAAGATCGCTGAGGCCGCACGCATGGGACGCCCGATCCCGGATCCTTACTGGAAACCGGGCGACAGTATGGACGCCGTGCATCCGGTGCTGGAAAAACTGCCGTACATCGTGGTGCTGGTGGATGAATTCGCCGATCTGATGATGACCGTCGGTAAGAAGGTGGAAGAACTGATTGCGCGTCTGGCGCAGAAAGCGCGCGCGGCTGGCATTCACCTGGTGCTGGCGACCCAGCGTCCGTCGGTTGACGTGATTACCGGTCTTATCAAGGCCAACATTCCGACGCGTATCGCCTTCACCGTATCGAGCAAGATTGACTCGCGTACCATCCTTGACCAGGGGGGCGCAGAATCGCTGCTGGGCATGGGTGATATGCTCTATTCCGGGCCGAACTCCACGATGCCGGTTCGCGTCCATGGCGCGTTTGTCCGTGACCAGGAAGTACACGCCGTGGTGCAGGACTGGAAAGCGCGCGGTCGTCCGCAGTATGTTGACGGTATTACCTCTGATAGCGAAAGCGAAGGCGGTGGTGGCGGCTTTGATGGCGGGGAAGAGCTGGATCCGCTGTTCGATCAGGCGGTCAACTTCGTAACCGAGAAGCGCAAAGCCTCGATCTCGGGGGTGCAGCGTCAGTTCCGTATCGGTTATAACCGCGCGGCGCGTATCATTGAGCAGATGGAAGCTCAGGGGATCGTCAGCGAGCAAGGCCATAACGGTAACCGTGAAGTCCTGGCACCGCCGCCCTTCGAGTAAGTGCAAAGTTCGGTAAATAAGCGCAAAATCAGCCTGTTCTGCTATTCCGTTGCTCTCAACGGCTCTACAGTAGGGACAGAACAGGCTCCCGCGTCGGGAGTGACGCACAATAAGGATCAACAATGAAGAAACTTGCCATCACCTGTGCATTATTGTCTGGCTTCGTGGTAAGCCAGGTTTGGGCAGACGCTGCCGGCGACTTAAAAAGCCGTCTGGATAAAGTCAGCAGCTTCCATGCCAGCTTCACTCAGAAAGTGACCGACGCAAGCGGTAATGCCGTGCAGGACGGGCAGGGCGATTTGTGGGTGAAACGCCCGAATCTGTTCAACTGGCATATGACCCAGCCGGATGAAAGTATTCTGGTATCGGATGGGAAAACGCTGTGGTTCTATAATCCGTTTGTGGAGCAGGCAACCGCGACCTGGCTGAAAAACGCGACCAGCAACACGCCGTTCATGCTGATCGCCCGCAACCAGTCAGCGGACTGGCAGCAATACAACATCAAACAAAACGGCGATGATTTTGTGCTGACGCCGAAAAGCGGTAACGGCAACCTCAAGCAGTTCACAATCAATGTGGGCCGTGACGGTACTATCCATCAGTTCAGCGCCGTCGAGCAAGACGACCAGCGCAGCAGCTATCAGCTGAAGTCGCAGCAGAATGGCGCCGTCGACGCATCTAAGTTCACTTTTACGCCGCCGCAAGGGGTGACGGTGGACGATCAACGTAAGTAGAGGCGAATGTGAGCAACTTTTCGCTCGATTTTTCCGATAATGCATTTCAACCTCTGGCCGCCCGTATGCGGCCAGAAAATTTAGCGCAGTACATTGGCCAGCAGCACCTGCTGGCGCCGGGTAAACCGCTGCCGCGGGCGATTGAGGCAGGGCATCTGCACTCGATGATCCTGTGGGGGCCGCCGGGCACGGGTAAAACTACCCTTGCGGAAGTGATCGCTCGCTACGCCAATGCTGATGTCGAGCGTATTTCGGCTGTTACATCTGGCGTCAAAGAGATCCGCGAAGCTATCGAACGTGCGCGGCAAAATCGCAACGCTGGTCGACGCACTATCCTGTTTGTTGATGAAGTGCATCGTTTCAATAAAAGCCAGCAGGATGCCTTTCTGCCGCACATCGAAGACGGCACTATTACTTTTATTGGCGCGACGACTGAAAACCCGTCATTCGAACTTAATTCCGCTTTGCTCTCCCGCGCCCGAGTCTATTTGCTCAAATCACTGACCACGGACGATATCGAGCAGGTGCTCAACCAGGCGATGAGCGATAAAGCGCGAGGCTACGGTGGGCAAGATATTATCCTGCCGGATGAAACCCGCAAAGCGATTGCCGAGCTGGTCAACGGCGATGCGCGCCGGGCGTTGAACACGCTGGAAATGATGGCCGATATGGCTGAAAACGACGATTCAGGCAAGCGAGTGCTGAAAGCGGAACTGCTTACCGAAATTGCCGGCGAGCGTAGTGCGCGTTTTGATAATAAAGGCGACCGTTTTTACGATCTTATATCCGCGTTACATAAGTCCGTGCGCGGTAGCGCGCCGGATGCGGCGCTGTACTGGTACGCACGGATTATTACCGCAGGCGGCGATCCGTTGTATGTTGCTCGCCGTTGTCTGGCTATCGCGTCTGAGGATGTCGGCAACGCCGATCCTCGCGCCATGCAGGTAGCCATTTCCGCGTGGGATTGTTTTACTCGCGTTGGGCCGGCGGAAGGTGAGCGGGCTATCGCTCAGGCGATTGTTTATCTGGCCTGCGCGCCGAAGAGCAACGCGGTCTACACCGCCTTTAAGGCCGCGCTGGCCGACGCCCGCGATCGCCCTGATTACGACGTGCCGGTTCATTTACGCAATGCGCCGACCAAACTCATGAAAGAGATGGGCTATGGTCAGGAATACCGCTACGCGCACGATGAACCTAACGCCTACGCCGCCGGCGAGCAGTATTTCCCGCAGGAAATGGCGCAAACGCGCTATTATCAGCCAACAAACAGGGGGCTCGAGGGCAAAATCGCTGAAAAGCTCGCCTGGCTTGCCGAACTGGATCAAAATAGCCAGATAAAACGCTACCGCTAATTGTGGCGTTGCGGTAAGGTTATTACCTATATTTCCGTGGCCGTAGTTTGCGGCCATTTTTCCTATTTAAATTCGATAAGCACAGGATAAGCATGCTCGATCCCAATCTGCTGCGTACCGAGCCAGACGCAGTCGCAGAAAAACTGGCACGCCGGGGCTTTAAGCTGGATGTAGATAAACTGCGCGCTCTTGAAGAGCGTCGTAAAGTTCTGCAGGTTCAAACCGAAAACCTGCAGGCGGAGCGTAACTCCCGATCGAAATCCATTGGCCAGGCGAAAGCGCGCGGGGAAGATATCGAGCCATTACGCCTGGAAGTGAACAAGCTTGGCGAACAGCTGGATGCCGCAAAGTCCGAGCTGGAAACGCTGCTGGCGGAAATTCGCGATATCGCGCTGGCGATCCCGAACATTCCTCACGATGACGTGCCGGTGGGACGTGACGAAAACGACAACGTTGAAGTCAGCCGCTGGGGTACGCCGCGTCAGTTCGATTTCGAGGTGCGCGACCACGTTACGCTGGGTGAAATGCATGGGGGGCTGGATTTCGCCGCCGCCGTTAAGCTGACCGGTTCCCGTTTCGTGGTGATGAAAGGCCAGCTGGCTCGCCTGCACCGCGCGCTGGCGCAGTTTATGCTGGATCTGCACACCGAACAGCACGGCTATAGCGAGAACTATGTTCCTTATCTGGTGAACCAGGACACGCTGTATGGTACTGGCCAGTTGCCGAAATTCGCCGGCGACCTGTTCCATACTCGTCCGCTGGAAGAAGAAGCCGATAGCAGCAACTATGCGTTGATTCCGACCGCCGAAGTGCCGCTGACTAACCTGGTCCGCGACGAAATCATCGACGAAGACGATCTGCCGATTAAAATGACCGCCCATACTCCGTGCTTCCGTTCTGAAGCGGGTTCGTATGGTCGTGATACCCGCGGTCTGATCCGTATGCACCAGTTCGACAAAGTTGAAATGGTGCAGATCGTACGTCCGGAAGACTCTATGGCGGCGCTGGAAGAGATGACCGGCCACGCTGAGAAGGTTCTGCAACTGCTGGGTCTGCCGTACCGTAAGGTAGCGCTGTGTTCCGGCGATATGGGCTTTAGCGCCTGTAAAACCTATGACCTCGAAGTGTGGGTTCCGGCGCAGGATACCTATCGCGAAATTTCTTCCTGCTCCAACGTCTGGGATTTCCAGGCGCGTCGTATGCAGGCGCGTTGCCGCAGCAAGTCCGACAAAAAGACTCGTCTCGTTCACACTTTGAATGGTTCTGGTCTGGCGGTTGGCCGTACGCTGGTTGCGGTGATGGAAAACTATCAGCAGGCCGATGGCCGTATCGAGATCCCGGAAGTCCTGCGCCCGTATATGCGCGGCCTCGAGTATATCGGGTAATCTTTTCTGCTCTTTCCTTAAAAGCGCCTGCGGGCGCTTTTTTTATATCCTTATTGATACCGGGCAATAATCCATTCAGTGAATCCGGTGATACTCCCTTTGGATTAATACAGCATAAAAAGCCAATAAAATCCGATATATATAAAATTATATAACGATTGTCAGCTTATTGTGAGCAACCAAAGCGAGTATCTATGAAAATCAAAGCCCCCGATGCTTTACTGGCTGCCGAAGTTAGCCGACGTGGTTTAATGAAAACCACGGCGATAGGCGGCCTGGCGATGGCCAGCAACGCATTGACCTTGCCCTTCACGCGTATTGCGCACGCCGCTGATACGCTGGCGCCAGTGAGTGAGAAAGTGGTCTGGAGCGCCTGCACCGTAAACTGCGGCAGCCGCTGTCCGCTGCGCATGCACGTGGTTGATGGTGCGATTAAGTACGTAGAAACCGATAATACCGGCGATGATAACTACGACGGTCTGCATCAGGTTCGCGCCTGTCTGCGAGGCCGCTCTATGCGCCGCCGCGTCTATAACCCTGACCGGCTGAAATATCCGATGAAGCGCGTCGGCAAACGCGGTGAAGGAAAATTTGAACAAATTAGCTGGGAAGAGGCGTTCGACACTATCGCCAGCAATATGCAGCGTCTGATTAAAGATTATGGCAACGAATCTATCTATCTGAACTACGGAACCGGTACGCTCGGCGGGACTCTGACTCGTTCCTGGCCGCCAGGAAAAACGCTGATTGCTCGTCTGATGAACTGCTGCGGCGGCTATCTCAATCATTATGGCGACTATTCATCGGCGCAGATTGCGGCTGGTTTGAATTACACCTATGGCGGTTGGGCCGATGGCAATAGCCCGTCGGATATCGAAAACAGTCAGTTGGTGGTGCTGTTTGGCAATAACCCTGGCGAAACGCGCATGAGCGGCGGCGGGGTGACTTACTACCTTGAACAGGCGCGGCAGAAATCCAATGCCCGCATGATCATTATCGATCCGCGTTATACCGATACCGGCGCCGGGCGTGAAGATGAATGGATCCCGATTCGTCCGGGAACCGACGCGGCGCTTATTTCAGCGCTGGCTTGGGTGATGATTACTGAAAATCTGGTCGATCAGCCCTTCCTCGATAAATACTGCGTCGGCTACGATGAGAAAACCCTGCCTGCCGATGCGCCGGCGAATGGACATTATAAAGCTTACATCCTTGGTCAGGGTTCCGACGGTATCGCTAAAACGCCGGAGTGGGCATCCACCATTACCGGGATACCGCGTGAGCGCATTGTGAAGCTGGCTCGCGAGATAGCGACGGCGAAACCGGCGTATATCAGCCAGGGGTGGGGACCTCAGCGTCACGCCAACGGCGAAATCGCCACCCGCGCCATCTCCATGCTCGCCATTCTGACTGGCAACGTAGGGATTAACGGCGGCAATAGCGGCGCGCGTGAAGGTTCATATAGCCTGCCGTTCGAACGTATGCCGACGCTGGAAAATCCGGTTGAGACCAGCATCTCTATGTTTATGTGGACCGATGCGATTGAACGTGGTCCGGAAATGACCGCGCTGCGTGATGGCGTACGCGGCAAAGATAAGCTCGACGTGCCGATCAAGATGATCTGGAACTACGCGGGTAACTGCCTTATCAACCAGCACTCCGAGATCAACCGCACCCACGAAATCCTGCAGGACGATAAGAAGTGCGAAATGATCGTGGTAATCGACTGCCACATGACGTCGTCTGCGAAATACGCCGATATTCTGCTGCCGGACTGTACCGCCTCTGAGCAGATGGACTTCGCGCTGGACGCCTCCTGCGGCAATATGTCCTATGTCATCTTTGCCGACCAGGCGATCAAACCGCGTTTCGAATGCAAAACCATCTATGAGATGACCACCGAGTTGGCGAAACGCATGGGGGTGGCGGAGAAATTTACCGAAGGCCGGACTCAGGAAGGATGGATGCGCTATTTGTATGAGCAGTCGCGGAAAGCGATTCCCGAACTTCCGGATTTCGATACTTTCCGCCAGCAGGGCATCTTCAAGCAGCGTGACCCGCAAGGTCATCATGTGGCGTATAAAGCCTTCCGTGAAGATCCGCAGGCCAACCCGCTGACCACGCCATCGGGCAAAATCGAGATCTATTCCCAGGAGCTCGCTAAAATCGCCGCGACCTGGGAGCTGCCGGAAGGCGATGTCATCGATCCGCTGCCGATCTACACTCCTGGGTTTGAAAATTACAACGATCCGTTGTCCGCCAAATATCCGTTACAGCTGACGGGATTCCACTACAAGTCTCGTGTCCACTCAACTTATGGCAACGTTGATGTCCTGCAGGCAGCCTGCCGTCAGGAGATGTGGATCAATCCGATCGATGCGAAGACGCGCGGCATCGTCAATGGCGATCGCATTCGTATTTTCAACGACCGCGGCGAAGTCCATATCGAAGCGAAAGTGACGCCACGTATGATGCCGGGCGTCGTCGCGCTGGGCGAGGGCGCCTGGTATAACCCGGACGCCTCACGCGTGGATCAGGCCGGCAGCATTAACGTGCTGACCACCCAACGTCCGTCGCCGTTGGCGAAAGGCAACCCATCGCATACCAACCTCGTCCAGGTTGAAAAGCTGTAAGGAGTAACCGATGACAACTCAGTATGGATTTTTTATCGATTCCGCCCGTTGCACCGGTTGCAAAACCTGCGAGCTGGCCTGTAAAGACTACAAGAACCTGACGCCGGACGTCAGCTTCCGTCGTATCTACGAGTATGCCGGCGGCGACTGGCAGGAGGACAACGGCGTCTGGAATCAGAACGTTTTTGCCTACTACCTTTCCATCGCCTGTAACCACTGTGAAGACCCGGCGTGCACCAAGGTCTGTCCGAGCGGGGCGATGCACAAGCGCGAAGATGGTTTTGTGGTGGTCAATGAAGAGGTGTGCATTGGCTGTCGCTACTGCCATATGGCCTGCCCGTATGGCGCGCCGCAGTACAACGCCGCTAAAGGGCATATGACCAAATGCGACGGCTGTCACGAACGCGTCGCACAAGGAAAGAAACCGATTTGCGTCGAGTCCTGCCCGCTGCGGGCGCTGGACTTCGGGCCGATTGCCGAACTGCGTGAAAAGCACGGCCAACTGGCCGCCGTGGCGCCGCTGCCGTCGGCGCACTTCACCAGGC
>OKVS01000266.1_pt1 | contig 21910 bp, 18 predicted proteins | sample 1606911 | NCBI WGS metagenome assembly OKVS01 (sample SAMN03281016, study PRJEB24777) | human gut metagenome | isolation source: fecal sample PR161 from 1 month old female Malay infant, caesarean... | reverse complement strand
CACGTGCCTGTTGTTTGGTTTTTCGTGCCATAGGTTAATGACTTTACAGAGGTTACGTTTACATACATTTGTGAATGTATGTACCATAGCATGACCATAATAGAAAGACTGTAGTGGGTTTTGTGGTTGTTTGAGCCACTGAACATTTTGAAAATTGGACACTCGAGGTTTACATATGAACAAAAACAGAGGGTTAACGCCTCTGGCGGTCGTTCTGATGCTCTCAGGCAGCTTAGCGCTAACAGGATGTGACGATAAACCGGCTCAACAGGGAGCCCAGCACATGCCGGAAGTCGGTATTGTGACGCTCAAATCCGCACCTCTACAAATAACCACCGAACTGCCAGGCCGCACCAGCGCCTATCGCATTGCGGAAGTCCGTCCTCAGGTCAGTGGCATTATTTTAAAACGTAACTTCGTGGAAGGTAGCGATATCCAGGCCGGCGTCTCCCTGTATCAGATCGATCCAGCCACCTATCAGGCCAGCTATGACAGCGCCAAAGGCGACCTGGCAAAAGCCCAGGCGGCGGCAAACATGGATCAACTGACGGTCAAGCGTTATCAGAAACTGTTGGGCACCAAATATATTAGTCAACAAGACTACGATACCGCCGTTGCGACGGCGCAGCAGAGCAATGCGGCCGTGGTCGCGGCGAAAGCGGCCGTTGAAACCGCGCGCATCAATCTGGCCTACACCAAAGTCACCTCGCCGATCAGCGGCCGGATCGGTAAATCCGCCGTGACCGAAGGGGCGCTGGTACAGAATGGTCAAACGACCGCCCTGGCAACCGTTCAGCAGCTGGATCCGATCTATGTTGACGTCACCCAGTCGAGCAATGATTTCCTGCGCCTGAAGCAGGAGCTAGCCGACGGCCGCCTGAAACAGGAAAACGGCAAAGCGAAAGTGGAGCTGGTGACTAATGACGGTCTTAAGTATCCGCAGTCCGGCACGCTGGAATTCTCGGATGTCACCGTCGATCAGACCACCGGCTCAATCACGCTACGCGCTATTTTCCCGAACCCGGATCACACCCTGCTACCGGGGATGTTCGTCCGTGCCCGTCTGGAAGAAGGGATTAACCCTGACGCCCTGCTGGTACCGCAACAGGGTGTTACCCGTACGCCGCGCGGCGACGCCAGCGTCATGGTAGTGGGGGAAGGCGATAAAGTCGAAGTCCGCCAGGTCACTGCTTCTCAGGCGATCGGCAATAAATGGCTGGTCACTGACGGTCTGAAATCCGGCGATCGCGTTATCGTCACCGGCCTGCAAAAAATCAAACCAGGTGTGCAGGTAAAAGCGCAGGAAGTAGCTTCTGATGATAAACAGCAAGCCGCAGGCAACGCGCCATCAGAACAAACCAAGTCTTAACTTAAACAGGAGCCGTTAAGACATGCCTAATTTCTTTATCGATCGCCCCATATTTGCATGGGTGATCGCCATTATCATCATGCTGGCTGGGGGATTATCGATCCTCAAATTGCCGGTGGCGCAATATCCGACGATTGCGCCGCCAGCAATTTCCATTACCGCCATGTACCCCGGTGCTGACGCCGAAACGGTGCAGAACACCGTAACTCAGGTTATCGAACAGAATATGAACGGTATCGATCACCTGATGTACATGTCCTCAAATGGCGACTCCACCGGTACGGCAACCATTACGCTGACCTTCGAATCCGGTACCGATCCGGATATCGCCCAGGTTCAGGTTCAGAACAAGCTGGCGCTGGCGACGCCTCTGCTGCCGCAAGAAGTACAGCAGCAAGGGATTAGCGTTGAGAAAGCGTCCAGCAGCTTCCTGATGGTTGTCGGCGTCATTAACACCAACGGCACCATGAACCAGGACGATATTTCGGACTACGTGGCGGCCAACATGAAGGATCCGATTAGCCGTACCAGCGGCGTCGGCGACGTTCAGCTATTCGGTTCCCAGTATGCGATGCGTATCTGGATGGATCCAAACAAACTGAACAACTTCCAGCTTACGCCGGTGGATGTGATCAGCGCCCTGAAAGCGCAGAACGCCCAGGTGGCCGCGGGCCAGTTAGGCGGTACGCCGCCGGTGAAAGGCCAGCAGCTTAACGCCTCGATCATCGCGCAGACGCGTCTGACCAATACGGAAGAGTTTGGCAACATCCTGCTGAAGGTGAACCAGGACGGTTCCCAGGTTCGTCTGCGTGATGTCGCCAAAATTGAGCTGGGCGGCGAAAGCTATGACGTAGTGGCGAAGTTTAACGGCCAGCCGGCATCCGGTCTGGGTATTAAACTGGCTACCGGCGCGAACGCGCTGGATACCGCCAACGCTATTCGCGCTGAACTGGCGAAGATGGAGCCGTTTTTCCCGTCGGGGATGAAGATCGTTTACCCGTATGACACCACCCCGTTCGTGAAAATTTCTATTCACGAAGTGGTTAAAACGCTGGTGGAAGCGATCATCCTGGTGTTCCTGGTCATGTATCTGTTCCTGCAGAACTTCCGCGCCACCCTGATCCCCACCATCGCGGTACCGGTGGTCCTGTTAGGCACCTTCGCGGTGCTGGCGGCGTTTGGCTTCTCGATAAACACCCTGACGATGTTCGGGATGGTGCTCGCCATCGGCCTGTTGGTGGATGACGCCATCGTGGTGGTAGAGAACGTCGAGCGCGTGATGGCGGAAGAGGGTCTGCCGCCGAAAGAAGCGACGCGTAAATCGATGGGACAGATTCAGGGCGCGCTGGTAGGTATCGCTATGGTGCTGTCGGCGGTATTTATCCCGATGGCGTTCTTCGGCGGCTCAACCGGGGCCATCTATCGCCAGTTCTCCATCACTATCGTTTCCGCGATGGCGCTGTCGGTACTGGTGGCGTTAATCCTGACGCCGGCGCTGTGCGCCACGATGCTGAAACCCATTCAGAAAGGCAGCCATGGCGCGACCACCGGCTTCTTCGGCTGGTTTAACCGCATGTTTGATAAGAGCACGCACCATTACACCGACAGCGTAGGCAACATTCTGCGCAGCACCGGTCGTTATCTGGTGCTGTATCTGATCATCGTGGTGGGTATGGCATGGCTGTTCGTCCGTCTGCCGAGCTCGTTCCTGCCGGACGAGGACCAGGGTGTATTCCTGAGTATGGCGCAGCTGCCTGCCGGCGCCACCCAGGAGCGTACGCAGAAAGTGCTGGATGAGATGACGAATTACTATCTCACCAAAGAGAAGGACAACGTGGAATCCGTGTTTGCGGTTAACGGCTTCGGTTTCGCCGGCCGCGGCCAGAACACCGGTATCGCGTTCGTTTCGCTGAAAGACTGGAGCCAGCGTCCGGGTGAGGAAAACAAAGTTGAAGCGATCACCGCGAGAGCAATGGGCTACTTCTCGCAGATTAAAGATGCGATGGTCTTCGCCTTTAACCTGCCGGCTATCGTTGAACTGGGTACCGCGACCGGCTTTGACTTCGAGCTGATTGACCAGGGCGGTCTGGGCCACGAAAAACTGACCCAGGCGCGTAACCAACTGTTTGGCATGGTGGCGCAGCATCCTGACGTGCTGACCGGCGTGCGCCCTAACGGTCTGGAAGATACACCGCAGTTTAAAATCGATATCGATCAGGAGAAAGCTCAGGCGCTGGGCGTCTCCATCAGCGACATTAACACCACGCTGGGCGCAGCCTGGGGCGGAAGCTATGTCAACGACTTTATCGACCGCGGCCGCGTGAAGAAAGTGTACATCATGTCCGAAGCGAAATACCGTATGCTGCCGGAAGATATCGGCAAGTGGTATGTTCGCGGCAGCGATGGTCAGATGGTGCCGTTCTCTGCTTTCTCGACCTCGCGTTGGGAATACGGTTCGCCGCGTCTGGAACGCTACAACGGTCTGCCGTCACTGGAAATCCTCGGTCAGGCCGCGCCAGGCAAGAGTACCGGTGAGGCGATGGCGCTGATGGAAGAGCTGGCGGGTAAACTGCCTTCCGGTATCGGCTACGACTGGACCGGGATGTCTTATCAGGAGCGACTGTCCGGCAACCAGGCCCCTGCCCTGTATGCCATCTCGCTGATTGTCGTCTTCCTGTGTCTGGCGGCGCTGTATGAGAGCTGGTCGATTCCGTTCTCGGTTATGCTGGTCGTCCCCTTGGGTGTGGTCGGTGCGCTGTTAGCCGCCACCTTCCGCGGGCTAACCAACGACGTTTACTTCCAGGTGGGTCTGCTGACCACCATCGGCCTGTCGGCGAAGAACGCAATATTGATCGTTGAATTCGCCAAAGACCTGATGGAGAAAGAGGGCAAAGGGCTGATTGAGGCGACGCTTGAAGCAGTACGTATGCGTCTACGTCCAATCCTGATGACATCTCTGGCGTTCATCCTCGGGGTAATGCCGCTAGTTATCAGCTCCGGCGCCGGCTCCGGTGCGCAGAACGCCGTCGGTACAGGCGTAATGGGCGGGATGGTGACCGCGACGATCCTGGCGATCTTCTTCGTGCCGGTGTTCTTTGTGGTGGTTCGTCGCCGCTTTAGCAAAAAATCGGAAGATATAGAGCACAGCCATCAGGTTGAGCATCATTAATCTTCACTCCTGAACAAAGGGCCGCTACCGCGGCCCTTTTTTATCACTGGCTGGCAAGGCACATATTGCCATTGTTTATTTTTCGTTCTGCATTTAATATATATTGATATGGCGCAGGCTATTTTTAGCAGCTTGTTCAACAACTCGGGATCGGCAAACACTCATTTACCAGGAATAATCTTACTATCATTATCCACGGGTCGGCGGTTTCTGAACGCGACAGCTGCCTGCCTTAAACCAATGATTCATAAGATTTCTCTATTTCTCCGGCTGTGGGCCAGCGCCTGCGAAATTAATTCGTCTATTTTTAAGATAATTTCTCGCTGATAATTGTAATTTTTCGTAATAGCACGATGAAATCTGTTGGAGAGTGGATTATAGTTAAATCAGCAGGATTACTCAGTTAGTGTCAGGTCAGTTAGTCGTGTTCATCCCACAACGGTGTTTGCTAGTCGTCGTTTAAACCACTCAAAAGGGGATGCGTTATGGACGAATACTCGCCAAAAAGACATGATATTGCACAGCTACGCTTTCTCTGCGAAACGCTGTATCATGACTGCCTTGCAAACCTGGAAGAGAGCAACCATGGCTGGGTCAACGACCCGACGTCGGCTGTCAATCTCCAGTTAAATGAATTGATCGAGCACATTGCCACATTCGCTCTTAATTATAAAATTAAGTATGCAGAGGATAATAAGCTGATCGCTCAGGTTGACGAATATCTGGACGACACTTTTACGTTGTTCAGTAACTACGGCATTAACTCTACGGATTTGCAAAAGTGGAAAAAATCCGGTAACCGACTATTTCGTTGCTTTGTCAACGCCAGCCGGGAAAACCCGGCCAGTCTATCGTGTTAGAATTATTACAATCAAAAGGTGGAATTATGTCTGATAAGCCATTAACTAAAACAGACTATTTGATGCGCTTACGTCGTTGCCAGACAATTGACACGCTGGAGCGCGTCATTGAAAAAAATAAATATGAACTGTCTGATAATGAGCTGGCGGTATTTTACTCAGCTGCCGACCATCGTCTGGCGGAACTGACCATGAATAAGCTATACGATAAAATCCCGACTTCTGTCTGGAAATTTATCCGCTAATTTACGCGTACTACGTGGTCTGCTGGCCGGACGGTACGGGTCAGCCGCCATAGGGTATCTTTGTGATAGACATCACATCATTCAGCCAACAGCAACCCTGTAACCGGTTTCTTTTTTATACTGCTACGGCCATCAACAGTCAGGTATAAGGAAGACCCATGAGTGAAGAAAAACGCAAAATGATCGCCGGTGAGCTCTATTTATCTGGCGACCCAACGCTTCGCGCCGATCGCCTGCGCGCCAGACAGTTGTTGCACCGTTATAATCATTCCGCCCCGGATGACCAGGAACAACGTCAGCATATTCTGGCCGAGCTGTTCGCTCGCGCCGGCGATGCGTATATCGAGCCAAGCTTTCGCTGCGACTATGGTTATAATATTTTTCTCGGCGCCGGTTTTTACGCCAATTTTGACTGCGTGATGCTCGACGTCTGCCCTATCCATATTGGCGATAACTGTATGCTGGCGCCAGGCGTCCATATTTATACCGCCACTCATCCGCTGGACGCCGATGCGCGTAATAGCGGCCAGGAATACGGCAAGCCGGTAACTATTGGCCACAATGTGTGGATTGGGGGTCGGGCAGTGATCAATCCCGGCGTGACCATTGGCGATAATGCGGTCATTGCGTCCGGCGCGGTAGTCACCAAAGACGTCCCTGCCTGTACCGTCGTCGGCGGTAACCCGGCGCAGATCATTAAGCGCCTTCCGCCGACAAATCCGTAACTGTTATGCTTTTCTGTAACTGATCTGTTACTTTCTCCGCAGAATATTGCAACATAAAATAGCCTTCAGGCTGAGCCTGCCGCGCCTGGTCCGCCGGGCGCGGCAGGCTCATTGCATAATTCGAGGACCAAGATGACAGAAATACAACGCCTGCTGATTCACACCATTGACGAACTCAACGTCCAGGAAAAACGCGATAATCGCCCGCGTTTTAGCATCAGTTTTATCCGCAACCATCCGGGACTGTTTGTTGCCATGTATGCCGCGTTTCTGGCGACGCTGGTGGTCATGCTGCGCTCTGAAACGCTGGTAGACTCGGTCTGGTTGCTGGTGGTGCTGTTCATTCTGTTCAACGCCTTTTTCTTCTTTGACGTCTATCCACGCTATCGCTACGAGGATATCGATGTCCTCGACTTTCGCGTGTGCTACAACGGGGAATGGTACAACACCCGCTTTGTCCCCCGGCAGCTGATCGACCGTATCCTGCAGTCGCCAGACGTCGATAGCGAGCAGAAGGCGCAGCTCAAAAAGATGGTCGCCACCAAAGGCGAGCTCTCCTTCTACGATGTCTTTACCCTCACGCGCGCCGGTGCTGCGCAATAAGGCGATTTAGGGTCCGCAGCGCCGGGAGATAGCGAGAAGCAGAGGTATTGCCATACCCAAGCACCAGTCCGCTCCGCGCTCGCTGCGGGTCGAGATAGAAATGACTTAACGCGGCGGGCGCCAGCTGAAACTGGCGCGCCTGCTGCGCAAGCGTCCGGTCATTAACGCCCTCCATCGCCACCGTCAGGTGCATCCCCCCTCCCCCGCCGAGAACGTCGCACGGCACGGTTATCTCTTGCGCCAGCGCCTCGCGCAGCTGTTGCTGACGTTTACGGTACAGGCGGCGCATCGCTGCCAGATGGCGCGCATAGTGTCCCTTCTCGATAAAGCTGGCCAGCGCCCGCTGTTCAGCACGGTGTCCCCCGCGCAGCAGCGCGCCAATGGCGTCCTGAGCAGCATCCGCCAGCGCGGGCGGCATAACCATAAAACCGATACGCAACGCCGGAAACAGCGTTTTGCTGAAGGTGCCGAGATAGACCACCGGGGCATCAGGCACCATTCCCAGCATCGCCGGGATCGGTTCTCCGCTATGGCGAAACTCGCTGTCGTAGTCATCCTCCACAATCCACGCCCCGTGCCGGCGGGCATATTCCACGAGCGCCAGACGGCGCCCGGCGCTCATGATGCTCCCACAGGGATACTGGTGTGAAGGAGAGGTGAAAATGAGCCGGGGCGGCTCCGCGACGCCGTTGGCAATACACATCCCTTCATCGTCGACAGCCATTCCTCTGACCCGCAGTCCCGCCCGCTGAAAGCCACTCCTCGCCCCCAGGTACCCCGGTTCTTCCAGCCACACGCTGTCGCCCGGGTTGGTCAGTAGCGAGGCGCATAAGTTGACGCCTTCCAGCGCGCCTTCGGTGATGACGATCTGCCGGATATCGCACCGGATGCCCCGGGAGAGCGCCAGATGACGAGCGATAGCCTCTCGCAGCAAAGGATCGCCCGCGGCTTCGCCATAACCCAGCAGCGCGCTACCATCTTCGCGTAGCACGTTATCCATCAGTCGCCGCCACAGCGGCAGCGGGAAATAGTTTACCGCCGGCATGCCTGGCGTAAATGCCAGCGTCGGTGAGTCGCGGCGCATCGCGGCTGGCAGCCTTTGCAGCCGCTCAGGCAGCACGACGGGCGGCATCTGACCCGCCTCCTGGCGGCAGGAGGCGAGTGGTGCCACCTGCGTTCCCTGACGGCTCCGTGTCAGGTACCCCTCCAGCGCCAGCTGTTCCAGTGCGGCATTGACCGTATTCCGCGACAGGTGTAGCCGTTCGGCCATCACCCGCGATCCGGGTAAACGGCAGCGGGCCGTCAGGGTTCCCTGCAGGATAGCGTCACGTAAGGTGTGGTAAAGGGCGCGCTGTAAGGTTTCGACCGTGCGGTTCCGCATCCCCTGCGTCAACAGCGTAAAAAACCCCTCGTCCGGTATATTCATATTGCCTCCTCGTGGCCCCATAAAAACATACTCTAATGGCACTTTTTATGGAACCAGCGAGCGCGTACGCTGCCTGTAAATCCCCAATAAGGAAACCGCAATGTGCGAATATAATCAGTTTGGCCAGGCGCTCGGCGTCGCGCTGCCTGACTGGCAGCCGCGCCCCTGGCCGACACGACAGGTATTACAGGGCAGCCGTTGTCGACTCGAACCGCTGACTCTTGCTCATGCCAGCGATCTGTTCGCCGCTCACCAGCTGGCGCCAGACGCCCGCAGCTGGACGTGGCTGCTGCGTGAACCTGAGAGCAACCTTGCAGAATTCAGTGCCTGGGTGGAGCAGGTCGCCACGCTGGCAGACCCGATTCATTTTGCCGTCGTTGACCAGCAGCGAGGGAAAGCGGTCGGCTCGCTGGCGTTAATGCGTATCGATATCGCTCACGGTGTGGTAGAGGTGGGGCATGTGCATTTTTCACCGTTACTGAGCCGAACGGCCATGGCCACCGAAGCGCACTGGCTGTTGATGCAGTATGTCTTTGATACGCTCGGCTACCGTCGCTATGAATGGAAATGCAACAGTCTTAATATCCCATCAGCCCGGGCGGCAAGGCGGCTGGGGTTTCAGTACGAAGGACGTTTTCGCCAGGCGCTGGTGAGTAAAGGACACAACCGGGACACGGACTGGTTTTCGGTGATAGACGGCGAATGGCCGGAGCTGGATAACGCCATGCGCCAATGGCTGGCCGCCGACAATTTTACCGCCGACGGCCAACAGCGCCGCTCGCTGGAGAGTTTCCGTTAACGGCGTTTTTTGCGCCCCTGCACCGCTTTGAAGCGGGGGTTGCTCTTACAGATAACGTACAGCCGCCCTTTGCGTTTAACCAGCTGGCAATCCGGGTGGCGCTGTTTAGCGCTACGTAATGAGTTGACGACCTGCATCATGCTTTCCTTTTCGCATCAATAAAGCCGCCGAAGCGCTGGCGGAATCGGGCTGCACTGCCTTCATTGGCGAAGGTTTTTTGTTTGCCCGTGTAGTACGGATGCGATTTCGAGGAGACGTCGATCGTCACATACGGAAAAGTTTCGCCATCGAGTTCAATCACGCGATCGGTGCGGATAGTTGAGCCGACTTTAAAATACTCATTCGCGCTGGTGTCGTGAAACACCACCGTACGATAGGGAGGATGGATATGGGCTTTCATGATGACCTCTTTATTACGTTATAACATAACAATAAGGTTACGCCGTGCTGTGACAAAGATCAACCCTGCTCAATTTAAGGGTAAGGTGATAAGGCGAGTTTCCCCGCCTTTGGCGTCAGGGTGCCAGACGGTGGGCGATGGCGCGGAGCTGTTCCGCAATGGCCTGCAGATCTTTTCCCTGCTCGATTCGGGCGCCGCTGGAATGGCGTATCACCAGGCGCGCCGGCAGAATGGATGAGGTATGAGGCGCCCCGCTGGTGCTGGCGAGGATCCGCCGCACCGCCTCTTTCCCCTGCAGGTCGAGGTCGAGCGACACGGTACTCAGCGCCGGATAGAAAAAGGAGCTTTCGTAGGTATCGTCATAGCCAATAACCGACTTCTCACCCGGCACCGCCACCTGATGCTGATGGAAGGCGCTGAGCACCCCCAGCGCCATCTGATCATTACCCACCAGCACAGCGCTGAAATTAGGCGTTTCGCGCAGCATCTGCAGCGCGCCGGCGTAGCCGCTCTGCGCATCCCAGTTGCCGTGCAGGACGGTCACCGGCTTCAGACCGTAACCATCCAGGGTCTCCAGCCAGCTTTTTAACCGGAGTTTGGCCGAGACTGAGCTGTCCGGCCCCGCCAGCAGGGCGATCTCCCGATGCCCCATCTCATAGAGATATTTGACGCTGGCCCGGGTGCCGTCCGCCGGGTTAAACGAAACGTTAAACACGGAGCTGTAGGGATCAACGTCGAGAAACAGGCAGACGATATCATCGTTGTCAGCAGCGATTTTCTGCGCCTGTTCGGTCTCCAGCGGCACGTTGATAATGACTTTATCCACCCGCTGAGATTTCAGCTCATTGATGGAATCCTGGATACTTTGGTTGACGCTCTCATCGATCATCGAAATCAGAACCTGGTAACCTTCCAGGTTGGCATAGCGTTTTACCGCCGCCGCCACCTGGGAAGGCGCATGCCAGGCCAGAGAAATAGTCACCAGCCCGACCGTCTGGCTCTCCTTCCCCACCAGCTGCTGCGCCAGCCGGTTTGGCACATAGCGTAAGGCCTCTATCGATTTCTCCACCTTGCGACGCGTCGCTTCGGATACATTAGCTGATTTGTTGAGTACCCTGGACACGGTCTGGTAAGAGACGCCCGCATGGCGTGCGACGTCTTCCAGAGTAGCGCTTTTAGACTTCATGGTCCGGTTCCTTATGTTGTTATCCCATGATTGTAACAGGGGCCATTTGAAAAAACGCTCACCGCCACCTCTCACTGCAAAACAATAGCGATAAAAGTATTACGTTCACAATACAACGAATTGTGAATCATCTCACCCATCGCAACAAAAACCACCGTGATTATTTGCAGTTAGTCACACAATAATCATATCTCATTTGCCTGAAGTTACATTTAGGCATTTTATGACACCAGTTATGTGAACGTAATACAAAACAATAAGAGGATAGAGATGAACACTACACTGCGCGCCCTTTCAGTCGCGTTAGCCGCTGCGCTAATCGCTCCTTCCGCGTTTGCGGCCACCGCCGCGATCCCAACGATCGATTTCCATGGCTATATGCGCGCCGGGGTTGGGGTCTCCGGCGACGGTAGCGAAGCGGAATGGCAAAAAAATAAGCTGGGCCGTTTGGGGAACGAGTCGGATACCTACGGCGAGCTGGAGCTGGGCTCTGAGGTCTATAAGAAAGATGACGTCAGCTTCTATCTCGACAGTATGGTCAGCATGGTCTCCGACGGCTCTAACGATAATGAAACCACGCTGAACGATGATGCACAGTTCGGCTTACGTCAGTTGAACCTGCAGATAAAGGGGCTGATCCCTGGCGATCCGAATGCGGTGATCTGGGGCGGTAAACGTTACTACCAGCGCCATGATCTGCATATCATCGATACCAAATACTGGAACATTTCCGGCTCCGGAGCCGGGGTGGAAAACTACACCCTCGGTCCAGGCGCCGTCTCGCTGGCCTGGATCCGCGGCGATGCCAACGATGTTGACTATCGCGTCGATGGCGACAGCAACGTCAATATCAACTATATCGATTTACGCTACGCGGGCTGGAAGCCATGGGCGGGCTCGTGGACCGAATTCGGTATCGACTACGCGATGCCAAACACCACCAAAAAACAGGATAGCTACGGCGGACTGTACGATGCTGACAACGGCGTCATGCTGACCGGTGAAATCAGTCAGGATATGCTGGGCGGCTATAACAAAACCGTGCTGCAGTACGCCAACAAAGGCCTGGCGCAGAACATGGTCTCCCAGGGCGGCGGCTGGTACGATATGTGGAACTACGTGAACGACGCCACCGGTTATCGCGTGATTAACACCGGCCTGATCCCGATTACTGAGAAGTTTTCTATCAACCACGTTCTGACCTGGGGCTCGGCGGATGACATTACCGACTATACCGACAAAACGCGGATGCTGTCGCTGGTCGCCCGCGGGCAGTACCAGTTCACCGACTACGTGCGCCTGATTGGCGAAGTCGGCGGTTTCTATCAGAAAGACAGCTACAACAATGGCACCAGCTACAAACAGGCCGGTGAGAAATACACCATTGCGTTGGGCCTGGCGGACGGGCCAGACTTTATGTCACGTCCGGAATTACGCATTTTTGCTTCATATTTGAATGATTCCGAAGATGGTAAACCGTTTGAAGACCAGACGGCGAATAATACCTGGAATTTCGGCGTGCAGGTTGAGGCCTGGTGGTAATTGCGCACGGCTAAGACTCATACGTTATTTTTATCTCCTGCTGTAAGACTGTTAATTATCTTCCGGTAAACTTTATTGCCACTGCTGTCTTTGTCTTATTTTCGGGATAACCTGCTTTCAGGTTATCCCGTTTTATTTATTTCCGGGCGGCAAAATGTTCATCCAGAAGCTGACGCAGCGCATCGGACTGTTTACCGAAAATAGCATGCACCTGCTGACCAAGAATAATAACCCCCAGCGCGCCCTGCTGCTGTAATGCTTCGGAGTCCACGGCCGCAAGATGGCGAACGCTAACCCGCAGACGGGTAATACAGGCGTCCACTTGCGTAATATTCGCTTCGCCACCAAAGGCCTGAATCAGCGCCTCGATTTGCTGTTTTTCCGCCTCGCTTAATGGCTGTGCCGGACGCGCTGGGGAGAAATAGTGCAGGAAGGATTTTAAACTCACCATAATAAACTCCAGGTTTAAGATAAAAAAAAGCCTGCTCGTCAGAGCAGGCGTGGAGAAGAAGAAATTACGCGTGACGACGGAGAATACGGCAATCCCATGCCGACAGGGTCAGTGGAGCCGATACCGCCGCGTCGGTCAGGCAATCCCAATACCCTTGCGGCAGGGTCAGGGTATGGTTTTGCGCGCTGTAGTTCTGCAGGAAGATAAATGCGTTGTCACCGTCGGTGCGCGCAGTCGCCACCACGCCGGGTGGTAACTCCGTCGCTATCGCCCGCGGCAGGGCCAGCTCCTTGCTCAGGGCGGTAAAGAAATCGCGCTGGAAGGCTAAATCGTTGCGGGAGGCCACATGCCAGGCTTTGCCTTTCCCGAACGCGTTCACCGTCACAGCCGGCCGTCCGGCATAAAAATCATCCCGGTAGGTGGCCAGCGCCTGGGCGCTCTCGATATGGATCAGTTCGCAGAGATGGCGCACCTGATAAGGGCCCTGCAGACCGCACTGATTCCCGGCAAGCCCCTGCACCAGATTAAACTCGCCGTCATTCAGGCAGTCGATCTCTTCCGCCCAGATCCCCAGCAGATTGCGCAGCGGGCCCGGGAAGCCGCCGAGATAGCAGAGATCGGACTCATTGACGATACCGGTCCAGTAGGTGGTCACCAGGTGGCCGCCGTTGGCGACAAACGCCTCCGCCCGACCGGCAAAGCCGTCGCGCACCATATATAACATCGGGGCAATCACTAACTGATACGGCGTTAAATCGACATCGGCGTCAATCACATCGACGGCGATGCCCTGCTCCCAGAACGGGCGGTAGTGCTCGTTGACCGTCTTCTCATATTCCATCCCAAGATTGCGCGGCCCCTGGGCGTCATCCAGCGCCCAGCGGTTCTGCTGGTCGAAGATAATCGCTACTTTCGCCTCGGTGCGACAGCCCCTCACCTCCGGCAGCTTGCTGAGGATCTCGCCGAGCTGGCAGACTTCGCGGCCAATGCGGGTATCAATATGTCCGACGTGGTCGACCACTGCGCCGTGAAATTTCTCAACCGAACCGCGGCTTTTCCGCCACTGGAAATACTGCACCGAGTCGGCGCCATGCGCCACCGCCTGCAGCGAGGAAAGAATATGCATTCCCGGCTTCTTCAGTTTGCTGGTCGGCTGCCAGTTGGTGGCGCCCGGGGTGGACTCCATCAGCACAAACGGTTTGCCGCCCTTCAGGCTGCGCATCATGTCGTGATACATCGCGGTGTAACAGGCCAGCGCGGTTTCGTCTTTATCGCGGTGCCACATCGGATAGCTGTCCCAGGAGATGAAATCCAGCGCCTCCGCCAGCTGCCAGTAGTCGTAATCGTAGAAATACTCCATAAAGTTGGTAGTCACCGGCAGGGAAGCATTCGCCGCCTTCAGCGGAGCAATTTCATGGCGGCAGAAATCGGTCACCTGAGCGGTGTTAAAGCGATGCCAGTCAAGATTAAGACCGTGGATCGACATCTCGCCCTGCGGCGCAGGCGATTCAATCTGCGACCAGTCAGTATAGGTATGACTCCAGAAGGTGCTCCACCAGGCCTGGTTGAGGTTCTCCAGGGTCTGGTAACGCGCCTTCAGCCAGTCGCGAAAACGGTTCTGGCAGAGATCGCAATGGCATTCACCGCCATATTCGTTGGAAATATGCCAGCCCAGCACCGCCGGGTGTGAGGAATAACGTTCTGCCAGCAGGGTATTGATTTGCAGGGTTTTCTCGCGATAGACCGGTGACGACATACAGTGGTTGTGACGGCCGCCGTGCAGGGCCGGCACCCGATCGCGCCCCACCCGCAGAACCTGCGGATAGCGCTGCGACATCCACGCCGGACGCGCGCCGCTCGGCGTGGCCAGAAAGACATGAATGCCGGCGGCATACAGTTTATCGAGGATAATATCCAGCCAGGCGAAATTAAATACCCCTTCGCGTGGCTCCAGTTTCGCCCAGCTAAATATTCCCACCGACATCACATTGCATTTTGCCTGCTGCATCATGGCAATGTCTTTATCAATAATATCGGGGTCATTCTCCCATTGCTCCGGATTATAATCCGCGCCATGCAGCAGCGTACTAACCTTCGGATGTAAAGGTGCAAATTTATTCATAATAAACTTCCTGAAAAAGACGACAAAAAAATTAATTAAAAACTTTTACCGACGGCAATACTTTTCCCTGGCAATCAAATAGCGCCTGATTTTCACGTGCATTACCCTCTTTCCACTCGTCGTGGATATATTTCATCCCCGCCGGGGTGGCCCAGGTATTTCCCGGCACGGCAATCCATGTAGGCTCCCAATAGAAAATACCTTTACCACGCTGGTCTGGCACATCAACCACCGCCTGCATTAAATCGTGAATATAGTTATATTGCCCCTGTACGCTGGCGGGATATCCCCCATCCTTTTCCTCTTTCGCCTGGAAACTATTTTCCGCGTTATCGCAGTTGGCCAGGGTATAGGCATAGGCCGCCTCGACGACGATGACGTCTTTGTTATAGCGTTTGCTGATGTCATCCATATTGGCCTTCAGGGCGCTGATCGGGCCATTCCAGTAGGTGTACATCGACAGACCAATCACGTCATACGGTACATGGCGCTTGTCGATCTCATCAAACCACCAGCGGAAGGTATCGTTCTTGGTCCCTTCGGCCAGATGCAGCATGATTTTCACCTGCTCGCCCTGGCGCAGGTTCTCCTTCAGGCCAGCGATAGCCGCGTTCAGCAGGCCAGCCAGCCGGTCGAACTCTCCGCCGCCCTGCCCCCAGCTTTTCCCTTCCGGCCACAGGATGCCGCCGTTGATTTCGTTGCCGATCTGCACCATATCCGGCAGCACGCCCGCCTGCTTAAAGCGGGCGATGGTATCGCGGGTATAGTCATGAATCGCCGTTTTCAGCTGCGGGTAATCCAGCTTTTCCCAGGCTTTCGGCTTGAACTGCTTGCCGGGATCGGTCCAGAAATCGCTGTAGTGAAAATCAAGCAGCAGCTTCATCCCCTGGGCTTTCGCCCGTTTCGCCAGCGCCAGGGTGGTGGCCAGATCATTGTTCCCACCGCCATAGTCCTCGCCGCTCGCCGATTGCGGATCCACCCACAGACGGAGGCGGACATAGTTGACGCCGTTCTCTTTCAGAATAGCGATCGGATCCTTGCGCTGATTATTCTGATCGTAGAACGTCGCCCCGTGCTTTTCGGCGTCCAGCAGCGTGGAGATATCCGCGCCTTTGATAAAGTCCGCCGGCATGCCCTGAAACGCGCGGGTTGCAAGCGCGTCCGCGGCCAGAGAAGAGGTGGAGAAACTGCATGCCAGACAAACCGCAAGCCATGCGGGTGTGAATCTTTTCATGTGCTTATCCTTTAGTACTGCCCGAGGTCAGGCCGGAGACGAAGTATTTTTGTAGCGCCAGGTAGAGGATCGCCACCGGTACGGCGATCAGCACCGCCCCCGCCGCGTAGGTGGTGTAGCTGGCACCCATTTTTTGCGCCACCAGGTTATACAGACCGATAGGCAGCGTGTATTTATCCGGGGTACGCAGGATGGTGCTGGAGAGGATGAAATCCCCCAGCGGCCCAGTGAACGAGAACAGCGCCACCACCGCGAGGATGGGCCTCGACAACGGCATGATGATCTCGATAAAGATGCGAAAGCTGCTGGCGCCGTCCATGCGAGCGGACTCATCCAGGTCTTTAGGGATCGCGTCGAGATACCCTTTCATCAGCCAGGTATTCATCGGGATCATTCCCCCGACGTAGATCAGCACCAGCGCCAGATGGCTGTTAATCAGGCCAAGCAGTTGCGACAGGACAAAGATGGCAATCAGCGCGGAAAACTGCGGGATCATCTGCAGCAGCAGGAACAGCATCAGCCCGTTCTGCCGCCCTTTAAAGCGGAAGCGGGAGAAGGCGTAAGCGGTAAAGCTAACGCTAATCAGGGTCAGCACCATGGTCAGGAAGCTGATTTTCATCGAGTTCCAGTACCAGGTGAGGTAATTCACATTGCCATTGAACAGATCGGCATAGTGCTGGAACGACACATTTTCCGGAATGATTGAGGTACTGAGCAGGCTATTGCCGGCGTTCAGCGACGCCCCGACCGTCCAGACCAGCGGATAGATAATCACCACTGAGACCAGAATAACCACCAGCCAGGTGAGAGAGAGCCGGATCCACTTTTCGCGTTTAATACTGGGTGATTGAGCCATGTTGCTTCCCTTACGCCATGTCGTCATTTTTGAAGGATTTGGTGGCGCGGAACTGCCACAGCGCCAGGCCGACGACAAAGATCGACAGCAGGATCGTGATGGTCGCCGCGATGGCGTACTGCGACGAAGACATCGTCAGCTTATAGATCCACGACACCAGAATATCCGTCCCGCCGGCGTTAGAGCCTGCCACCGCAGGGCCGCCGTTGTTGAACAGGTAAATGATATTGAAGTTATTAAAGTTGAAGGTGTACTGGGTGATGATGATCGGCGCGATCGCATACAGCACCAGCGGCAGGGTGATGGTGCGCAGACGGGTAAAGGCGCTGGCGCCGTCCATCGTCGCCGCTTCATACAGATCGTCCGGGATCGCCTGCAACACGCCGGTGGTCATGGCAAAGACAAACGGGAAGCCAAGCCAGGTCTGCATCATGATCAGCGCCGTTTTGGTCCAGAACGGATCGGTGAGCCATGCCTTCGGACTGATGCCAAAAAAGGACAGGATCGCGTTGTTGATGACCCCGAAGGAGTCGTTGAACATGCCGGCAAAAACGAGAATGGTGACAAACCCCGGCACCGCCCACGGCAAAATAAAGATGGTGCGGATCAGCGGCTTAAAGCGCAGATCTTTTTGGTTCACCAGAATCGCCAGCAGCACGCCCACCGTACACTGCAGGGTGGTCGCCAGCAGCGTCCACACCACGGTCCACTGCAGCACATCCAGGAAAGTGGAGCGCCAGATGGAGAGGGTGAAAATATTAATAAAGTTTTTCAGCCCCACCCAGTCCACCAGCTTCGCCGGCGGGGTGTGGTACAGGTTGTAGTTGGTGAAGGCGATGGCGAAACCGAACAGAATCGGAAAGATCACCACAAACACCAGCAGAATAAAGCCCGGGGTGATCATCAGGTACGGAAAGCCGTCGCTCAGCAGCATCTGGTACTGCTTACGCACGCTGTTGAGGGCGATCCCCTCATCGCGTTTTTTGCCGTTGAGCCACGCATCCCGCAGCGAGAGAAAATAGATCAGCACGCCGAAAGCGACGATCAGCACGCTGATAATCCCCTCGGCTAACAGGAAGATAGAGTTATCCCGCGGTACCTCTTCACCCAGGGTATATAACCCCCACAACCCCTCACGCAGGAAATCATAAAAAATCCCCAGAAAGCTGCTCAGCAGCACCAGGAAGACCAGCCCTTTCAGCCACTGGCGATGATAAAACTGACCGAAACCCGGCACGATTGCCAGCAGCAGGCCGCACCATGCATGGCGCCCGGGCCCGCGTGCGTCGCTAAAATTTTCGCTGGAATGGATGCTCACACTCGACTCCTTCTACAAACGGGAGGTCCCCCTCCCGCTCGGTGACTTCACGTGACGGTGAATTACTGATTGCTGGCCTGCATCGCTTCGATCTGCATCGTGATCTGTTTCACCGCGTTATCGAGCGCGGCCTGCGGCGCCTGCTTACCGGTGAGGCTCAGTTCAAGCGCGGCGTTGGCCGGCCCCCACACTTCCCCCATCTCGGGAATGCCCGGCATCGCTACCGCTCGCGCCGACTGGATGGCGACGGCGCTGGCCTTTTGGTCGTTTTTAATCACCGGATCGTCAATCATCGCCTTCAGCGGCGGAATTTCGCCAGTGGCGACATAGCGGGCTTTCACATACTGCGGCTGGTTGATGAACTCGATAAACTGTTGCGCCAGCGCTTTGTCTTTACTCCAGGTCGATACTACATAGCCTTTGACGCCGAGGAAGGAGCTCATCGGCTTGCCGTCCGGCAGGGTCGGCAGGGGCGCCACGCCATAGTTAATGCCAGCGGCTTCATACGGCTGGAAGGCCCAGGGGCCGTTGATCACCGCCGCCGCTTTTTTCTCGGTAAACAGGGAATCGATGGCATTCAGCCCGTTATCGCCGAGGATCCCCGCCGGAAAGACCTTCTCGGCATAGAATTTTTTCAGGAAGGTGACGGCTTCCACGGCGCCGGGGGTATTGAGACCCACCTGCTGCGGGTTAAAGCCGCCGCTGTCGTTTTTAGCAAAGATATAGCCGCCCATCGGGCCAATCGCCCCCCAGCTGTAATAGATCTGGTCAAACTTGGCGAGCAGGCCGTATTTGTTCTGCTCGCGCTGGGTTTTCGAGTAGTCCAGCCAGGCCTGCAGGCTGTCCAGCGGCTTGTCGATCAGGTCCTTGTTGTAGATAAGCACCAGGGTTTCCACCGCCTTCGGGATCCCATACAGCGCGTTGTCCATGCGGAAGGCATTGATGGAGGCTGGCGTAAAGGCATCCTGTTTCGCCTGATCGACGCTGAGCGGCGAGAGTAGTCCCTGAACCACGGCGCCGCCGAGCTGGTCATTCGGGATCACCAGCACGTCCGGCCCAATGCCCGCCGGGCCGTCGAGGCGCAGTTTTTCCAGTTGCTGGGCGTAGGGCATCTCCTGGAGATTGACCTTCACGTTGTACTGCTTTTCAAAATCGCTAACCGCGGTTTTGATGCCAGCGGATTTTTTAATGTCCTCCCAGACGTTGAGCTGCCCGGCGGCATGCGCCTGCAGGCTGGCGAGTTGCCCCGCCGCCAGGGTGGTAAGGATCAGTGCAGCAAGCGTGTTCTTTTTCATTATCAACCTCATGTGAAGGTATAACAATTTAATGGTTTTTATTTGAATTCCGTCTGCCAGTTAGAAAAATAAATCTTTTCGAACTGCCGTATTACGTGGAAAACATGTTCTGATGCGCTTTTGTTATACGCTACGCTTTGATCGTTGATAAAACTACCATAAGCTGCCAGTTGTGTGATCATCCTTGCAGAAATGAAACGTCCCTGTATGGCGCAAAATCCGCGGAAGTTATAGTCAGGGCATGATTTTACTGCTGTTGAACATCGTCACACCGATTTGTTACACGTAATACAAATCACACTCAACATAGCGATAAGCCAACGGCAAATAACAGCTACTCACTCCGGGGAATGTGGATGTCCAATATACGACTGAGGAATGTCACCAAAAGGTTCGGCAGCACGGTGACGCTGCACCAGGTCAATCTCGATATTGAAGATGGCGAGTTTGCCGTCTTCGTCGGCCCTTCCGGTTGTGGAAAATCGACGCTACTGCGCATGATTGCCGGGCTGGAAGAGGTCAGCGAAGGAGAAGTACTGATCGGCGATGAGGTGATGAATGATGTCGTGCCCGCCCGCCGCGGCGTGGCGATGGTCTTCCAGTCCTATGCGCTCTATCCGCACATGACGGTGGCAGAGAACATGGGCTACGGGCTGAAGGTGAATAAAGTGCCGAAAACGGAGATCCGTCGCCAGGTGGAAATGGTGGCTAAAACGCTGCAGCTCTCGCACCTGCTGGATCGTAAACCGAAGCAGCTCTCTGGCGGCCAGCGGCAGCGCGTGGCCATTGGCCGGGCGATCGTGCGTAATCCCCGGGTGTTTATGTTCGATGAGCCGCTCTCTAACCTTGATGCGGAGCTGCGCGTCGATATGCGCCTGCATATTGCCCGTCTGCACCAGGAGCTGAAGACCACTATGGTGTATGTCACGCACGATCAGGTGGAGGCGATGACGCTGGCCGATAAAATCGTGGTCATGAACTACGGGAAAGTCGAACAAATGGGTTCGCCGATGGCGCTGTACTACAATCCGGTCAACAAATTCGTCGCCGGCTTTATCGGCTCGCCGAAGATGAACTTTCTGCCGGCTATCGTCAGCGACTGGCAGCCGGAACGCTTAACGGTCACCCTCGCGCAGGACCATCAGCTGGCCCTGAATATCGCCACCCAGCCGCTGAAGCCCGGCGCTGCGGTGACGCTGGGGATCCGGCCGGAGCACCTCACCCCGGAAGTCGCCACCGGTACCGTGGTGGAGTTTCAATGTGAAGTGGTGGAGCGTCTGGGCAACAATACCTATCTGTTCGGCCAGTGCTACGGCCACGACAACGTCAAGGTTCTGCTGCCCGGCGACGTCCATTTCCGCCCCTGGCAGAAAATTAAGCTGGCTTTCGATGAGCGCTTCTGCATGGTGTTTGATGAGAACGACCTGCGCATCAGCGCTGATATCCCGGCGCCGGATGCACACTAGCTAACATATTGCTGTCATCTGCGCAGCGTATGCTGCGACTGAATGCCGGAACACACCCTGCCCGGCATTCACACCCTCATTTTTATTCTGCTACATCGGAATCATCCTTCTCTCCCGGCATCGCAGCCTGTTGTGATGCCGGCTTTTTCCCCAAACGACGCGTTTTCTCCCGCTGCGCCCGAATTATCTTTCGCATATACTGATGACACCCGGCGAACGATAAGGACACAGGCATGAGGACCCGGCATCTGATGGCGCTGTTTACAGGAGTGCTGATACTGGCCATCATCCTGCCCATTTCACTCAGCATCTGGCAGGCGGCGCGGCAGGCCAAAATGCAGTTCTATCGTGAACTGGATGACTATTCCAACCGTATCGTCGTTCGGACGCTGCAGGTTGCCGACCAGGCCCGGGAAGCGTTACGAGAGGCTGACGCACACACCGCCGCCTCCTGTAGCCCTGAACATCTGCTTACGCTCCGCCGCATCGCCTATACCCATCGCTACATTCAGGAAGTGCTCTGGCTGCGTGATTCCGTGCCGCAATGCTCCTCCCTGGAAGACCATAGCGTCGCGGTCACCTTCCCCCCGCCGGACCATATTGCCCCCGACGGCTATCGCACCTGGCTGACCTCAATTAACGATCTTGGCCTCGATCATCAGATGACGGCCATGGGCAGCCGCAGCACATGGTGATGATCGACCCCGTCTCCTTTATTGATGTCGTTCCCGCCAGCGAAGAGAAGATCCATACCATCGCTGTTTGGCCTGGACCACCAGAAAATGGTGATCAGCAGTCAGCCGCTGCCGGCGAAAGTCTGGCAACGCATTAAAGATCCGCATAT
>OKVS01000265.1_pt1 | contig 21969 bp, 26 predicted proteins | sample 1606911 | NCBI WGS metagenome assembly OKVS01 (sample SAMN03281016, study PRJEB24777) | human gut metagenome | isolation source: fecal sample PR161 from 1 month old female Malay infant, caesarean... | reverse complement strand
TAAAGTTTCAGCTTGAGCTGATGGGCATCCAACACATCCCATACCAAAGCTCATTAATACCTCAGCAGCTGTTGGCATTTTTCTTATTACTTCTCCAATTGTCATGTCTTTAGTTATCATAATAAACTACACCTCTCTTAATTAAATTAAAAGTTATATCCTTAATTATACTCCCTATAAATTTCAAATACAAGTATTTCACTCTGAATTATAATATTTAAAATAAAACTTATATATACTTTTCTATATTTAATTTTTCTATTATATCTTTTATCACAATCCTATCTGGAGGATTAACCTCTTCTAGTGAAGGAATATCTACCTTTTTAAAAAATAAAGCATCTGCGCTTTCTTCTCCATCTAAGACTACTTCTCCTTCATAATCATTTGAAATAAATATAGAAGATGCATTATAAATTTCATCTCCATTAGGATATTTATTGTAACACTCTTTACCAGAGTAAACATTAAATAAGCTTAAACTCTTAACCTTAAGCCCCACTTCTTCGTATGCCTCTCTAATAGCAGCTTCCTCAAAACTTTCTCCAAGCTCTAAACTTCCTCCAGGAAGTCCCCATTTATTATTGTCAGTTCTTTTTTGTAATAATACCCTTCCCTTTTTATCAATTATTATGATTCCAGCTGAACACATTATAAGTGGTCTATGTGGATTAGGAAGTTCTTTTCTTAAATCCATTATATATCCCATACAATTCTCCTCTTAAATTACATAATTTTATTCTAAATTAATTTAAAAATATTATACCCTAAAATAAAAAATAGCTTAAGATTAAATAATCTTAAGCTATTTTAAACTAATTATTCTTTACTACTTATTAAAGTTCTTCTCTTACTCTTATAGTTTGGTTTCTCTTTGGTCCAACACCAACTATAGAAACTTTAGTTCCTGTGAACTCTTCTATTCTTCTTAAGTAAGTTTTAGCGTTCTCTGGTAACTCTTCGTAGCTTCTTGCATCAGCAACTTCTTCGCCCCATCCTTCGAACTCTTCATATACTGGTTTACATCTAGCTAAATCTTCTAAACTAGCTGGGAAGTAATCTATAACTTTTCCATCTAATTCATATCCAACACACATTTGTATTTTATCTAATCCAGCTAATGTATCTATTTTAGTTACTACTAATGAAGTTAATCCACAAACTCTTGTAGTAGTTTTTAAGATAACAAGGTCTAACCAACCACATCTTCTTGATCTTCCTGTAGTTACTCCGTACTCATGACCTTTTTTCTCTTATCCAATCACCAGTTTCATTTTCAAGCTCTGTTGGGAATGGTCCTTTACCAACTCTTGTAGTATAAGCTTTAGCTATACCAACAGCATTAGTTACCATGTTTGGTCCTATACCTGCTCCACTAGCAACTCCACATGAAGTTGTGTTTGATGATGTAACATATGGATAAGTTCCATAGTCTATGTCAAGAAGCATTCCTTGAGCTCCTTCAAATAATACATTTTTATCAGCTTGGATAGCGTTGTATATTTCAACTGAAGTATCTTTAACATATGGTCTTAATCTTTCAGCAAATGCCATATATTCATTGTATATTTCATCGAAGTTTAACTCTTCTCCACCTAATAATTTGATGTATCCATTTTTCATTTCGATGTTTATTCTTAATTTTTCAGCAAAAGAATCTTTGTGCATAAGGTCACAAACTCTTATTCCTGATCTTTCATATTTATCTGTATAACAAGGACCTATTCCTTTGCAAGTAGTTCCTATATCATTTTTTCCTCTAGCTTTTTCTTTTAACTTATCTAAAGTTATGTGGTATGGCATTATAAGATGTGCTCTATCACTAACTATTAATTTCTCTGGAGTTACATTTTACTCCTAAGCCTTCTAAATAATCTATTTCTGTAAATAGTGCTTTAGGATCTACTACAACACCATTTCCTATTACGTTTAATTTCTCGTCATGTAATATTCCTGAAGGTATTAAGTGTAACTTGTATTGTTTGTCTTCAACTTCAACTGTATGTCCAGCGTTATTTCCTCCTTGGAATCTAACAACTACTTCTGCCTCTTCTGCTAAGTAATCTGTCATCTTTCCTTTTCCTTCGTCTCCCCATTGAGCTCCTAATACAACAAATGCTGACATTTTTTATTTCCTCCTTATAAAAGAACATTAACATTCTTTTTTATAAACCATAACGGTTGATTAACTTTTTCCGAGTAGACAACGTTCGTATTTATAGGTATTTTTGCTATAAATTTCATTGTCCTATACCATATTAACAGAGTAAAACTCTTAGGTCAAGGCAATAAAAACGAATATTTTAACATATTTTTAGTCCTAAAGTTCATTTTATTTAATTCAATTAAATAATATTTAATTTAATAATATTTCTTCGTCAAAATTCTCATTAATATTACTCTTTTCCTTATACTTATTCTTATCAATAAATTGATTTTTTACTAAATATTTTTACTTCTAAAACTAATTAAATTATTAACATTAAATTTAGATAAAATTTCAATTTTGATTTTTAAAAATGTTATACTATATTTAACGAAAGAATTACTTAATTAGACACTAAAAATCTTATTTTATTAAATATAACAAAGGAGGATAAAAAATGAATACATATGGTGTTTTCGATATCCTTGGACCAATTATGATTGGACCATCTAGCTCTCATACTGCAGGGGCTGCTAGACTTGGAAAAGTAGCTAGAGCAATCTGTGGTAAACCAATGAAAAAAGTTACTTTTCTTTTACACGGTTCTTTTGGCAAAACTTATAAAGGTCATGGTACAGATAAAGCTTTAGTAGCAGGTATCCTTGGAATGGAACCTTCTGATACACACCTTAGAAATTCTTTAGAAATAGCAAAAGAAAAAAATATTGAAATAGAGTTTAAAGAAGTTGATTTAGGAGATGCACATCCTAATACAGTTAAATTTATAATTGAAGATATTGATGGTGTTTTTCATGAAATAGTAGGATCATCAATAGGTGGTGGAAGTATTAAAATCACTGAGGTAAATGGTAGCGTTGTTGAATTTACTGGTGAATACCCAACACTAATAATCTCACATAAAGATGTTCCTGGAGCTGTATCTAAAGTAACAGCCATAGTTTATGAGCATAATATTAATATAGCTTTCATGAAAGTCTTTAGAACAGAAAGAGGAAAGGCTGCAAGAATGGTCTTTGAAATGGATAGCCCTATTACAAAGGACATTATTGATGAAATTAAGAAAGTTGAAGCTGTTGAAAAACTAGTTGTTATAAACCCAGTAAAGGAGGATATTTAGATGATTGCAAGAAGCGGTGCTGAATTATTAGAAATATGTAGAGAGAATAATTTCTCCTTAGCTGAATACGCTATTCAATATGAAATGGAAAGTAAAAACTGTACTAGAGAAGATGTAATAAAAGGTATGGAAAAAGTTCTTCAAGTTATGAAAGAAGCAGCTAATGAAGGGCAAGAAAAAGAAGTTTATTCTGTAAGTGGATTAATTGGCGGAGATGCTTATAAATTAAAAAAATACTTAGAAAAAGGGGATACTTTAACTGGGAATGTTATGGTTGGCGCTATGGCAAGAGCCTTATCTTGTTCAGAAGTAAATGCTTCTATGGGAAGAATAGTGGCATGCCCAACAGCTGGTTCTTGTGGAATATTACCTGCTGTAATATTAACTGTAGGAGAAAGATTAAATCTAAGTGATGAAGAACTTATTCAAGGTTTATTAGCATCCTCTGCTGTAGGTATGATAATTGCGCAAAATGCAACATTAGCCGGTGCTGAAGGTGGATGCCAAGCTGAATGTGGGTCTGCTGCTGCTATGGGAGCTGCTGCCACTGTAGAAATGATGGGTGGAACTCCAGAAATGGCTTTAGATGCTGGGGCAATAGTATTTAAAAATATACTTGGTCTAGTTTGTGATCCAATAGCTGGCTTAGTAGAAGTACCTTGTGCTAAAAGAAATTTTGCAGGAGCAGTTAGCGCCTTAACAACTGCCGACTTAGTTATGGCAGGCATACATAGCAAGATACCTTTTGATGATACAGTTGAAGCTATGTATAGAGTAGGAAAATCTTTACCTGCTTCTCTAAGAGAAACTGCCTTAGGTGGTTTAGCAATTACTAAAACAGGACTTAAATTAAAAGAAAAAGTTTTTGGTAAAGATAAATAATTATTTTTTAATGAGCATATGTAATTATATATGCTCATTTTATTTTTAAATAATTAGCATTCAATATTAATATACGCTTTTTAATTTTATATTGGTATTTCTTCAAAGTTACTAGTAAATTATTGACATTTATTATGATAATATTGTAATATTAACTTGTAATAACATCATTATCTTTGGTGCTTTTTTGATTTCTACCAACTGGTAATGACAACATTATAATAGGGGTGAGATTTATGAATAAAATTTTTGGATTACTCAAGAAGAATTATCCAGCTTAAAAGCCACTTATACAGCCAATGAAATATATCAACAACCAGAATTATGGAAAGAGACTTTAAACATAGTAGAAAATAATAAAGAAGCTATAAATAAATTCTTAGAAAAAAATTTAAATAAAGACAATGTAAGAATAATCTTAACTGGAGCAGGAACATCTGCCTATGTTGGAGATACCATATATCTTTATTTAGCTAAAAAGTTAGGTAAAAGAGTTGAAGCTATAGCAACTACTGACTTCGTTTCAAATCCAGATGAATATATAGATGAAAATGCAAATACCATCTTAGTTTCTTATGCTCGTTCTGGTAATAGCCCAGAAAGTGTTGGAACTTATGATTTATTTGAAAAGAAAGTTAAAAATCTAGCACACATAGTTGTTACTTGTAATAAAGAGGGTGAGCTTGCTAAGAAGTCTCAAGAAAAAGAAGGAAACTTAGTTTTATTAATGCCAGAAAAATCAAATGATAAGAGTTTTGCTATGACAAGTTCCTTTACTTGTATGACATTAGCTACTCTACTTTTATTTGATATAGCTAATCTAGAAGAAAATAAAAAAATCGTTGAAGAATTAGCTACTAAAGGACAAGCTTCTCTTGATAATCAATGGAAAGATGCAAAAGCAATTTCAGATTTAGGAGCAGAAAGAATTGTTTATGTAGGTTCTGGCGCCTTAAAGGGTCTTTGCCATGAAATGGCTCTTAAAAATTTAGAATTAACTTCTGGTAAACAAGTTACTGTTTGTGAATCAATCTTAGGCTTTAGACATGGTCCTAAGTCAATAATAAATAATAATACTTTAGTTATATTCTTATGCTCTACAAATGATTATACAGCTCTTTATGATTATGACTTAATAAAAGAAGTTTATAATGATGAAGGTACTCAAAAGGTTGCTGTTTTAAATTATTTTGACAGAGAAAATCTTAAGGAAATTTCTCATAAATATATAACAGCTAATGGATCTAAATTAGATGATACATTTATAGCATTTAATTATATAATATTTGGTCAAATGATTTCTTTCTTTAACTCTTTAAGACTTGGAATTTCTCCTGATAATCCAAGACCTGATGGAACAGTTAATAGAGTTGTTCAAGGGGTTATAATTCACGAATATAATAATTAATTTATGAGAGGTGTTTTTTATGAATAAAATTAAATCTACTAAAGATATGCTTTTAAGAGCTCAAAAAGGAGGATATGCTATTCCTGCTTTTAACATACACAATCTAGAAACTTTTCAAGTAGTTGTTGAGACTGCCGCTGAGCTTAACTCTCCTGTCATAATCGCAGGTACTCCTGGAACTATTGATTATGCTGGTCCAGATTATATAGTAGCTATGGCTGAAGTAGCCTCTCAAAAATATGATATTCCAATAGCAATTCACCTTGACCACTTTGAAGATCCAAAGCTTATAAAAAGTCATATAATAACTGGATTTAAATCTTGTATGATAGATGCTTCCCATCTTTCCTTTGAAGACAATGTAAACATGGTAAAAGAAGTTGTAGACTTTGCTCATAGATATGACGCTACTGTTGAAGCTGAACTTGGTAAACTTGTTGGAGTTGAAGATGACTTAGTGGTAGATGAAAATGAAGGAGCATATACAGACCCTGATGCAGCTTTAGAATTTGTTGAAAGAACAGGTGTAGACTCACTTGCTATAGCAATTGGAACTGCTCATGGATTATATAAAGGAACTCCTAAATTAGACTTTGATAGATTAGTTAAAATTAGAGAAAAGGTATCTGTACCTTTAGTTTTACATGGTGCATCTGATGTTCCAGATGAATTAGTTAAAAAGCTATAGAACTTGGAATATGCAAGGTTAATGTTGCTACAGACTTAAAGATTCCATTTTCAGATGCAGTAAAAGATTATTTCATAGCTAATCCAAAGGCTAATGACCCAAGAAAATATATGACTCCAGGTAAAGAGGCTATGAAGAAAATAGTTGAACACAAGATTCTTCTTTGTGGTAGTAATGGTAAATGCTTAATTATTTAATTTTATATATAAAAGAGACATCAAATTTTTTTGATGTCTCTTTACTTTATTAATCTTCTTCTAAAACTACAGTATATTCAAATTTATCTCCTCTTGAAACACTTACTGTATACTCTATAACTCTTTCATTTTCAAAGGTAACTCTTTCAATTCTCATTGCAGCTGTACCATCTTCCACATTTAATAATTTTGAATCACTCTTTGAAATTAATATTGGTTTAAAACTTTCCTTAGCCTTAGTTAGACTAACATTATAGACTTCTCTAAATATATCATACATAGGCTTTTCTTTAAGCATCTTTTCTTTCAAATCAATAAATCTATATTCAGGTAAATAAGTACACTCTACCATCATTGGAACTTCATCTGCTATTCTTAGTCTTACTATCTTATATACCAGTGAGTTTTCTTCCACTTTTAATTTTTCAGAAATCTTATTGTCAGCTCTTATTAAATCAAAGGATAATATTTTTGAAGATGGATTTTTCCCAAGCTTTTTCATTTCTTCAGTAAAACTATAAAATTTTAATAATTGTTGTTTATACACTTTAGAAGATATAAAAGTTCCCTTTCCATGGACCTTATATACATACTCTTTTCTTTCTAATTCTCCAATAGCTTGCCTAGCTGTTGTTCTACTAACATTATATTGCTCACATAATTCTCTTTCAGATGGTAACTTATCATTTTCCTTAAGTTCTCCGCTATTTATAAGATCAATTAGCTCTGTTTCTAATTGATGATACAGGGCTATGCCCCTGCTTCTCTTAAACATTCTTCCACCCCTAAATTCTAATAATACTATTTATAGTGTTATCATATTTACTATTTTTTTTCAATGTTTTTCTCTATAAAGCATAAACTCACAGTATATACAAACTGTGAGTCTTTAAAAATAATTATTTTCAATTTTATAAAACCTTAGAGACACAATACCTTTCTACAGTCATAGTAATATTTTTTGTTTTGTCTATTATAATCTCTACAGTTTCTTTATTAACCTTTGAAACCTTTCCATGTATACCACTACTTAAAACAACATTTGAGCCTACTTTTAAATTAATCTGTTGCTCTATTATCCTAGCTTTATCTTTGTTAACACCTTTAAAACTAACAATATACCAAACTAAAAATACTGCTACTAGAACTAATAAAATAATCATAAAAGTTTTCATTGGTCTCCCCACTTTCTTATATGTTTAATAATTCTCTCACACTACAAACACTATCTTTGCCATCATTTTTTATCTTTTCAACTAATTCTTTTATATCACTAAAACAATCTCTCTCCATTGTTGCAGTAACAACCATAGGCAAGTTTACCCCTGTTATTACCTCTACCTTATCTGATTTATATAAATTTAAGGCTGATTGATTCATTGGAGTTGCTCCTAATAAATCTACAAGAACCACCACTCCCTCACCACTATTTAATTCATTTATTTTTTCTCCAAGCTCTTCACCAAAACTTTCTGCATCTTGTCCTCTTTTTAAAGATACTATGCTAAATTTCTCTTGGGTTCCACAAATCATATCTATTGCATCAAATAACCCCTTTTGCCATTTCACCGTGAGTTGCTACTAGTACACCTATCATCCTTCTTTGCCTCCTAAAAACCTATTTATTAATATATGGACTGTATCAAAATAACTTTTTAATAAAACTCATAAACAATATTAATAAGTAATTTTAATAATATTCTTTTAAGCTTTATTACTCTCCTTTGATACAGCCCACCTTAAATCAAAACAAAATATACTTATTTAAATTATGCAACTATTCCTAAAGCACCTAAAGTTGTGAATAATATGAACATACATATAACAATTTTGACTGGGCTCCACTTTTTATTTCTTAATAAGTGGAATACTCCTAAAACAGCTAAAACAGGAAGTAGTTTAGGGAATAAACTATCTAAAGTTGTTTGAAGAACAAATTCATATCCTCCAAAGTTAGCTTGGATTGGAGTTGTAATATTGATTATTGAACCAATCATACCTCCAACAACTATTAATCCTACGATTCCAGCTCCAAAAGTAACCTTATCCATCATGCCAGCTGAGCTTGTAGCTAAATCTGCACCCTTTTGATAACCTAAAGTTATAAGTTTCCACTTAACAAATAAGTTCCAGCTTATGAATATGATTTGTGTAATTATAAGAGCTACTAAGGCACCAGTAAAATCTTCAGTTAAAGCCATAGATGCTGGTATAGATATTAATAATGGTCCTAAGATTGCAAACATCATACTATCTCCGATACCTGCTAAAGGCCCCATCATACCAGTTTTAATACCTCTTATAAGCTCTGGATCAGCTTTTTGTTCTTCTAAAGCAGCAACTATACCTAAGATAACGGTTGCACCGTAGTTAGGACAAGTATTAAAGAATTCCATATGTCTAGTTAAAGCCTTTTTCATACCCTCTGGGTCATCTTTATAAACCTTCTTTAAAATTGGTGATATAGAAATTGCAAATCCTAAAGCCTGCATTCTTTCATATGACCAAGAAATTTGTAATAATAAATGGTTTAAAAAGACTTGCCATAAATCTTTTTTTGTTATTTTAGATTCCATTAGAATTCGCCTCCTATCTGCTCAAAATCTTCCTCATTATTTACTTTAGCTCCATCATTTTTATGATATAACTCAACGTAAATAACAGCAGTTATAAGACCTATTAAACCAACTGCGATCATTGGTAAATTTAAGAAACATACTAATATGAATCCCATAATAGCAAAATACCATTGTTTAGTTATTGGTAGGTAGTTTAATAATATTGCAACCCCTAATGCTGGCATTGCACGTCCTGCAGCAGCGAATCCATTAGTTAACCATACAGGAACCTTTTCTATAAATGCAGTAGCAACCTCTGAACCAAAGAATGCACCTACGAAAACAGGAATTGCTCTTGATAATCCCCATGGAATTGATCCAAATAAATGCCATCTCCACATTCCTTTTAAGTTTCCATTTGCAGCATGTGAATCAGCTTTATGAGCACAAATTCCAGTAGATAATCTCGCTAATACATCTAAGTATGATCCTAATAAAGCTATTGGAACTCCTAGTGCAATACCACTTTCATAACTTCCAGTTAAATAACCAAAAGTAACTCCTAAAATAGCACCAGTAGTATAGTCTGGAACAACAGCTCCACCATATGAGTGAACTCCAAGAGACATCATTTCTAAAGTAGCCCCTACAAAAAGACCAGTTTGAATATCTCCTAAGATAAGACCTGCTCCAAAACAGCTATTAACGGCCTATGCACTAAACTAGATAAGGACCTAGCTATCTCATTAATGCTTAGGAAAGCCCATACAGAGAGTAGTAAAATTTGTATAATTCCTATTTCTTGCATAAACATATCCCCCTAATTATTAAATTGTATAATCCCCCTTAAAATAATTAACTTTTAAAAACCTCTACTAACGGTCTAATATCTTGCTTTGAGTCTGTCGGAATCATTTGGAAGTAGCAATTAACATTTTTATCTAGCAAACTTTTTAATGCTTCAAACTCTTTTTCTGTAACAAATAGTTTTTCACTTAATTTTTTAGCATTTGGTTTATGAGTCATATTGCCTATATTAAGGTCCATATATTTAAATCCACCCTCATAAATCCTATTAGCATCTACCACATCCTTAACTAATAGAAAAACTCTCTCATTTGGAGCTAGTCCTCTATTTAAGTATGCAATAACCTTATCAACTGGCTGCATTGATATTCTTACTTGCTTTGGAGCAGCTAATTTTAGTATTGCTTGTTGATTTGGATCACTAGCAACCATATCATTGGCAACTATAATATGATTTGGATTTGTCATTTTAGACCAAGCCAAGGCTACTTGTCCATGAATAAGTCTTCCGTCAACTCTGAAATGTACTATTGGCATTTTAAATCCTCCTTAATATTGTTTGTACTATTATATGACTCTAAAAATTCTAGTAATACATCTTTATAATAATTTTATAATTAAATTATTATTTTAAACGAAAAAAAATCTCCTAGAAAAATCTAGGAGTTCTTGTAGGAGTTTTATTATGTTTGTTTGTGTTTGTTATGTTTGTGTTTGTTTGTCTTTATCCAGTTCATGAATAATAATCAATCTCTAATTGATAATGATTATCATGATTAAAGTATATATGTTTTTTTATTTTTTGTCAATAAAAAACATTACATTTTTTTAGATTTTTTGAACATTTTTTCATGGCACTCATTACAGAGCTTCTAAATCCAGTCTCTTCTAACTCTAAAACAGCTTCAATAGTTGTTCCTCCCGGTGAGCAAACATTGTCTTTTAACTTAGCTGGATGCTCTCCAGTTTCTAAAACCATCTTAGCTGATCCTAATACTGATTGAGCAGCTAATTTATAAGCCTTATCTCTACTTATTCCCTCTCTAACAGCAGCATCTGCCATAGCTTCTATAAACATATAAACATAAGCTGGTGATGACCCACAAAGTGCTATAAATCCATGGAAATCTTTCTCACTTAACACCTCTGATTTTCCAAAAGAATTAAATATATCCATAACTTCTTTTAATTCTTCTTCATTTACTAATTCATTAGGACAAATAGCGCTCATTGCTTCTCCTACTAAAGCTGGAGTATTTGGCATAGTCTTAACTATTTTTATTTCTTTCTTAAACCATTTTTCAACATCACTTAAATTAATGCCTGCTGCTATAGTAACAATAGTCTTATTTAAGTCTACACAGTCTCTTATTTCTTTTATAACTTTTTCATACATATATGGCTTTACTGCAAGAAATATTATGTCACTGTTATTACAAACTTCTTTGTTATCAAGAGTTGTATTTATTCCTAATTCATTTTTTATTCTTTCTGCACTTGATTCTCTTGAACATGATGCAATAATATTTTCTTTGCACACAATACCTGACTTTAATATTCCTAAAACCATAGCACTTCCCATGTTACCGCAGCCTATGAATCCAATTTTTTATTCATATTATCCTCTCCTTTTTAATACAGATGGTAATTATTTTACTAACTTAATTTCTTAATAGTCATTTTAACTATTTAGTATCTAATTATAAATACTTTAATTATTATATACCTTTTAATATGTAGCTACCAATAATAAAATTAAAGGGCATATCAGCATTCTGATATACCCTAAATTTATTAAACATCCTTATGAATAGCTTCATAATCTGCAAATTTACTGTATTGACCTAGCCATGCAAGCTTAACTGTTCCAACTGGACCGTTTCTCTGCTTAGCTATTATACATTCTCCAACATTTTTATCTTCTGTTTCCTTGTTATAGTACTCATCTCTATATAAGAACATAACAAGGTCAGCATCCTGCTCTATTGATCCAGATTCTCTAAGGTCAGATAACATAGGTCTATGGTCTGCTCTTTGCTCTGGAGCACGAGAAAGCTGAGATAATGCTATAACTGGACATTCCATTTCCTTAGCTATAGCTTTTATATTTCTTGAAATCTCCGCAACTTCTTGTTGTCTACTTTCACCACTTCCACTCATAAGTTGTAAGTAGTCTATAAGTATAAGATCTATTCCATATTCCATTTTTAATCTTCTACACTTAGATCTCATTTCCATTACAGAAACCCCAGCAGTATCATCTATGTATATCTTAGCCGATGCTAGTGGGCCTGATGCTCTAGCTATATTGTCCCAATCCTCAGGAGTTAATTTACCTGTTCTAAGACTTAACATATCCACATTAGCCTCTGAACATAATAACTTATATGCAAGCTGTTCCTTTGACATTTCCAAAGAGAATATAACAACACTCTTTCCCTCTCTTAAAGCAGCATGTTCTGCTATGTTAAGAGCAAAGGTTGTTTTACCCATAGATGGTCTTGCTGCTATAAGCACCATATCCCCTTTTTGGAATCCAGATGTCATCTCATCCAAATCTTTAAATCCAGAACCAACACCTGTAAGTTCCCCTTCATTATTAAATATAGCCTCTATTTGCTCAAAACCTCTTTCAAGAACAACGCTTAAAGGCTCAAAATCATTTGATGATCTCTTTTCAGATAAATCAAATATTTTCTTCTCTGCTGAATCTATAACTTTTTCAACATCTTCTTGATTGTTATAACAATCCTCTATAATTTCTGTAGAGGATTTTATAAGTCTTCTAAGCATAGCTTTTTCATCAACTATTTTTATGTATGATTTTATGTTAACTGTACTAAGTACAGATGCACTTATCTCTGTTACATAACTTATACCACCGGCTTTTTCAAGTCTATCAGTAGATTTTAAATACTCTAAAAGAGTTAATTGGTCTACAGCTTGATCTCTTTGGTACATTTCTATTATACTTTGAAATATTACCTTATGAGCATCTCTATAAAATGAATCCTTATTTAAAACCTCAGCGGCTTGAGCTATGGTTGTTCTATCTATTATCATTGCCCCTAAAACAGATTGTTCCGCTTCTATACTTTGTGGCAAACTCTTCATTACTGGTGCTTCCATTATTCCTAATTTTCCTCCTTTCCCTTAAAATAATTTTCTAATATCATTAAAAGTTTATAAGATACTCTAAACCTTATAAACTTTTCTTAAACTTTTTATAATTAAATATTCTATTATAATTTCATCAGCTATTATCCAATATATCCCAAATAAATTACTTTATACAAAAAAATATAATTTAGTGACATAATACATAATTAATTTTTTAATTATAAAAACTAATTAATAAAATACTACTCCACTATATATAATACATTAAAATTTATCAATATATATAGAAAAATAACTAGAAAAATGCTTTATCACAATATATATAATACATGAAATCTTGTAAAAAACCTATAGTTTTATTTATACTATGTAAATTTAAAAGACAAAATAAAAACCTAGAAATAAATCTAGGTTCTTTATTTTTAATTAAAAGCTATTTCCATAAGCTCTTCTATAGAACTTATAGCTTTAACTTCTATATCTTCTAATCCTTTAGGGATTTCATTTTCATTATCTTTAGGAACAGTTACTAACTTAATTCCCTTTCTTCTAGCTCCGTATATTTTTTCAAATATACCTCCAACTGGCTTAATCTTTCCTCTTAAAGAAATCTCTCCAGTTATAGCTAAGTCTTGTCTTATTGGCTTTTCTAATAAAGCACTCATTATACATATGGTAATGGCAGCTCCAGCAGATGGTCCATCTATCTTTCCTCCACCAATTACGTTAACATGTATATCATAGTCATTTATATCCTTATCAGTTAGCCTTTTTATTACAGATGCAGCATTAAATACAGAATCCTTAGCCATTGAACCAGCAGTATCATTGAATCTTATTTTTCCAGCACCCTTTTTCTTAGCTTTAAAAGCAGTGGCTTCAATCTCTATTGTTGAGCCTAAGAATCCTGAAACTCCAAGTCCATAAACATGACCTACTTCTTTTTCTTCTAAATTTTCTAGTATTTCATATGGAGTAAATCTTCCTATGCTTACAACTTCATTTAAATCCTTTGAAGTTATTTCTAGGTCTTCTGGAACTTCTCCCTCTAAGCCATAAATAGCATGACCATAAGCATCTGCTAATATATTTACAGCTCTTCTACCTTCTATAGTATAAGAAGCTATTTTCTTTTCTAAACCTTCTTCAAGCTTAACATTAAGCTTCTTAGCTGCATTTAATACTATCTTTTCAATATCTCTTGATGATAGTGGTTCAAAATAAACCTCTGTACATCTTGAACGTAAAGCAGGATTGATTTCTCCTGGTTCTCTAGTAGTTGCTCCTATTAAAACAAAATCTGCTGGAGCTCCTTTATCAAAAAGATATTTTATATATTTAGGTGTATTTTCATCATCTGGATCATAGTAAGATGATGAGAATTCAACTCTCTTATCTTCTAAAACTTTTAAAAGTTTATTTTGAAGTATTTCATCTAATTCTCCAATTTCATCTATGAATAATATACCACCATGAGCTTCAGTAACTAAACCTGGTTTTGGTTCTGGAACTCCTATTTCAGCTAAGTCTCTTTTGCTACCTTGATATATTGGATCATGTACTGAACCTAAAAGTGGGTTTGTAATTTCTCTTGGATCCCATCTTAAAGTTGTACCATTAACCTCTATGAATTTTGATCTATCATCAAATGGAGTTGATTTTAATTTCTTAGCTGTTTCTAGAGCAATTCTAGCAGCTGTTGTTTTACCAACCCCTGGAGGTCCATAAAGTATTATATGTTGAGGATATGGTGAAGCTAGTTTTGAAAGAAGTGACTTAACAGCTCTCTCTTGACCAACTACCTCATCAAATGAATCAGGTCTTAATAAAGACATTATATTCTTATTTGGAACTCTTTCATCTAACTCTTCAAGCTCCTCAAGCTTTTTCTCTGTCTTAGCATTTTCTGGACCTTTTTTCTTTTTCATTATGTTTACTCTAAGTTCATCAACATACTTTTCTTGCTTTTCCATTAAGAATTGTTCAACTTCTTTTTCTATTTTATTTTGAACATATCTTCTAGCAATAGCATCTGATATCATAGCACAAACATCTTCTAAAGCTTCATTTATAGTTTCTTCAGTTGGAACTTCACTTAAACCCTTTCCTTCAGAAACAATTTTACTTAATCCATAAAGTCTTTCATAAGGATCAGTTGAATTTATATAATTTTGTACTTTAAATCTTATAACTCTCGCTCTAAATGCACCTTCGTCTAATATATTATTTATTATATCTTTTAGTGCTTCAACTTGAGATTCTACTCCAAGTTCACTATTCATAACATCTTGTAGAACCTCTAATTCTTTAATTGATTTCAAAATAGAATCCTCCTCTTATTGAACAGGAACAACCATAACCTTCATTTTTGTTGAAACTTCTGGATATAGTTTAACTTCTATGTTATAAGTTCCTGCAATTTTTATTGTATCCATAACAATTTTCTTTTTATCAACTTCTACATTAAATTGTTTTTTGATAAGTCCTGCTACATCTTTGCTAGTTATAGCTCCGAATAATTTTCCATTATCTCCAGCCTTACCATCTATTTTTATTACTTTGTCTTTTAAATCAGCAGCTAAAGCTTGAGCAGCTTCTAATTCAGCTAACTTTTGTCTTCTTTCGTTCTCTTTTTTATTATTTAATATATGAAGATTATTATCAGTAGCTTCTTGAGCTAATTTCTTTGGAAATAAAAAGTTTCTAGCATATCCATCTGATGCATTTATAACATCGCCTTTTTTACCTAATTTTTTAACGTCTTGAAGTAATATTACTTTCATTTTATTCACCTTCCCTTGAGTTTTTTGCAATAGCTTCTTTTATTTTTTCTATAGCCTCGTCAATAGTGGTATCCTTAATCTTAGCGCCAGCCATAGTCATATGACCTCCGCCACCAAGTTCTTCAAGAATCACTTGAACATTAATATCCCCTAAAGATCTTGCACTTATAGCAACATCTTCACCTAATTTTATTAATACAAATGAAGCTTGTATTCCAGTAATATTTAAAAGTTCATCAGCAGCCTGAGCTGCCACAACAGTATCAGTAATATTTTCTGGGCAAACTGCTATTGCTATTTTATTTTCTACCTTTGCAGATTTTATTATTTCTGCTTTTGCTATATAATTTTCTAAGTTATTACTAAATATTTTTTTGATTTCTACTGTGTCTGCACCTAATCTTCTTAAAAATGAAGCTGCTTCAAAGGTTCTTACACCGGTTTTAAAAGAGAAATTCTTGGTGTCTATATAAATTCCAGCTAAAAGACCTTCTGCTTCAATTCTATTTAATTTAGGCTTATCTAACATATACTGAACCATTTCAGTAACAAGTTCTGATGTAGATGAAGCATATACCTCAATATAATTTAATAGTGCTCCTTTTATATCCTCAGGACTTCTTCTGTGATGGTCTATTACAACCACCCTTTCAATAAGTTCTGTTAACTCTCTATCTAATACATAATTTGCACTATTAACATCTACTATTATTAATAAAGTATTGTCATCTATATTCTTTTTAGCTTCTTCAGTAGATATAAATAGTTTACTATATTCTTCTTTTTCTTTAACTCTATCTAAGAAAAATTCTATAGCATTAGTATCTTTTTCTAATACTATATTAACATTTTTTCCTAACTTCTTCACTACTGAAGCTAAACCAAATGAAGCACCAAAACAATCCATATCAGGATTTTTATGTCCCATTATATAAACAGTACTACTTTCATAAACAAGTTCTTTTAATACATGGGCTACAACCCTAGCTCTAACTCTTGTTCTCTTTTCAAGTTCCTTAGCATTTCCTCCAAAGAACTCAATATTTTTACCTGATTTAATAACTGCTTGATCTCCACCTCTACCTAAAGCTAATTCCTTAGCCTTTGTGGCATCATCTTGGTTTTGTGCAGGAGTTTCTCCACCTCTTCCAACACCTATGCTTAAGGTTACTTCTATTTCATTCCCTAAGTTAATTTCTCTTATAGTATCTAGTATATCAAACTTTTTAGAAATTTCCTTACCAATAATAGCATCATCTACTGATAAAATATATTTACTATTATCATACTTCTTTATCATGGCATTTAGTGAATTTCCATAGTTATTTATTGTTCTTTCTATTTCTGCTATAAGTAGCGGTTTTTTGTCATCATCTATTGTCTTTAAAACTTCACTAAAATTATCAACTTCTAAAAGCATTATACTTTCTTTTGTGGCCTTCTTTAAATAAGTAACATCATTAAAAAATACCAAAAAATACTTTTTATCTGATTCGTCTAATTTTAAACCCTCACTATAAACTTCATAGATATTACTTTTTATTTTTATATTTTGAGAATTTTCTTTTCCTGTTCTAATTATCTTATCTAAAGCAACACCTTTTATAACAGATACTAAATTCGTTTCTAGTAAATCTTCACTATTTATAAGCTTACTAAACTTATGGTTATACCATATTATTTCACCAGTAGAATTTAATATAGTTAATGGGAAAATCAAATTAAAAATATTGTCTTTAACTTTCTCATCTACATTTTTATATAATTTATCTATCTTTTCTTCCTCGTCCTTTTCTTCTCTTAAAAAGTCAGATATTTTATAGATTAAATATATTATATATATAAAAGCTATTACTAAAGATACTATTTTAAAGTTTAATTTCCAAAATACTAAGCATGCTAAAACTACAAATGCAAAGTAAGCTAAAAAATTTTATTATAATCTTCCAATATTGATTTCATTTTAACAGCCCCTTACTAAATATAAATATTAGTTATTGCACTTTCTTTTTTAGTTTCTCCTTAATGTAACTTCCTAAACTATTTGGATCTACACCTCTTATATCAATTAATACATCAATCAATCCTAATATTCCAAATAATTGTGGTATTGAAGTAACCATTAATATACTAATAAAAACTATTAAAAAATTGCTAAATCTATATCTATACTTTAATAAATTTGAGACTACAGCCAATCCTTGAATTATAAGCATAGCAAATAATAAATTTAGTGTAAGCATATACATACCCTTATTACTTATTACTCCCTTGCTTACTAAAAGCATAACAAAAAGATTTATTAATACAACTGCCGCAATTAATATTGGGTTAAAAAACCACTTTGAAAAAGGTGGTAAGCTATTTAATTTAAATCCTAATTTATTAATAATATACTTTCCAACGGTATAACTTAAAAATGCTCTCATTATTATAACCACAACTAATACCATAGGTATCATATTAATTATAAAACTTGCATCCATAGACTTCATAAGCTCTATCATTTGAGTGTTAGCCTGTGAACTTCCAATCATTTGTTCACTTATTTTAGCAGCTTCATTAAAAACATTTACTAAGTCATTTATATATTGATTAAATGTAATTCCTGTAAATACTGAAAATAATAATGCTATTTCTATTAATACACCAATTGTATTTGCTACAATTAAATATATAAATGATTTTATTCCTGAAAACTTCTTTCTAACACAGGTTCCTAAAACCAAACCTATAATTCCATTTGTTACGGCTAATTGGATTCCATATATAGAACCCATGAAAAATCCAATCAAAATTCCACTAATAACAATAGAACAAATAGAGGTTTTAAGATTATACTTTAAATACAATAAAGCTATAGGAATTGGAATAGCAAAGCTTATTATTGTACCTATTCCTGGTAAGCTAGTAAGCATCATAAGTACAAATGTTATTGCTGACATTATTCCAGCTTCAACTATAGATTTACTCTTATTCTTTTCTTCCATATGTTCCTCCAAATAAATTATCTTCTTTCTTTTAAATGATTAAATAATTTAGTTAAGTTACCTCCTTGTTTTTCTAAATTATCTTCTTCAACTATACCAATCTTTAAACTTTTTTTAATTGTCTCATCTACTTCTATTGCAGAATGACCTAACTTATCTGCTAAAATGTATAATAAAATAATTAAAGATGCTATGCAGTTTACTATGGCATCTTTTGCTACATTACTTCCTCTTGTTAAAAGTGTAAATAGTTCTCCTAATATGCAGATAATTTGAGCCTTTATTTCTTCAATAATCTTTATATCTCCCATGATATTAAAGTTATCTTTTTTCATATTTCCCTCCCAATTATACCCTTTATTATATACCTTTATTTTATTTATTTTTTTAGTCTTATGCAATAAATGAGACTTAATTCAGAGAAGCCTTAAAAACTCTAAATTATAGTAGCATTTATATTAAAGTGTACATGTTTTAATAAGTATACACTTTAATATACTTACCACACAAATAAAATTTTCTTAAACCATTTAATAAGACTATTTAAAAACTTTAATGATTATAATAATTTAATATATAATAAAAAAACCCCTGAAAATATCAGGGGTTTGCAACCATTACTCAGTTGTGAATGGTAATAATGCGATATTTCTTGATCTCCTGATAGCATCTGTTAATTGTCTTTGATGCTTAGCACAAGTTCCAGAAATTCTTCTTGGTAATATTTTACCTCTTTCTGTGATGTATTTCTTTAATTTAGCTACATCTTTGTAATCTATTGATTCAGCTTTATCAACGCAGAATATGCAAACTTTTTTTCTTGCTCTTCTGAATTTTCCGCCTCTTTTTACGTTACTCATCACTATTTCCCTCCTTACCTAAAATCTGAATTAGAATGGAATGTCTCCATCATCAATTGGTGTCATATCATCATTACTATTGAATGATGAATCACTAAATGAATTGTCTGGCATACCGAAAGAACCACCGAAATCATTTCCTGAACCAAAGCCTGAGTTTCCTCTTGCTCCACCATTTCCTGAATCGATAAAGTCAAAACTTTCAACAACTACGTCAGTAGTATATCTTCTAGTTCCATCTTGAGCTTCATAACTTCCAGTTCTTATATTTCCTGAAACAGCCAATTGTCTGCCTTTAGTAATATATTGAGCTATGGTCTCACCAGTTTTTCCAAAAGCTATGCAACTGATAAAATCAGCTTCATCTTTTTTGAATTGTCTATTTACAGCTAGTGTAAATCTTGCAACTGCTGTACCGCTTCCTGCTGCAAATCTAAGCTCTGGATCTTTAGTAAGTCTACCAATTAAAACTACTTTATTCATTTACGACCACCTCTTATTGCTCTTCTTTAACGATGATGTGTCTGATTATTCCGTCAGTTATTCCGAATACTCTGTCTAACTCTTTTGGTAATTCTGGGTTAGCAGTGAAGTTGATTAAAGTATAGTAACCTTCGTTAACTTTAGCGATTTCGTAAGCTAATTTTCTCTTACCCCAGAAATCAACGTTGTCAACTGTACCATTTCCGTTTTCTATAACACCCTTGAATTTTTCGATTAAAGCTTTAACAGCTTCCTCGTCTAATGATGGGTGAGCTACGAATATAGTTTCATATTTTCTCATCATTTACACCTCCTCCCTCTGGACTACGGCTATGCTCTAGCATAGCAGGGATTACAATTAAATATTCTAACATTAAAAGAGGGTTATTGCAACCCTCTTTATTAATGTAAACATAACTTTTATAAATTTATTTTTTTAAAAATTTTATTCATTAATTTCTTCCTCTGGAGCATTTGATTTTATAATCTTTTTTACTCCCTTTTGGAATTTAGATCTAGGAATCATTACAATTCTTGAGCATCCTAAACATTTTATTTTAATATCAGCTCCAACTCTTATAACTTCCCACTCATCACTTCCACAAGGATGTACTTTCCTCATTTTAACTATATCACCAATATAAAATTTGTTTATCAAATTAAATAACCTCCTCTAAAATAAAATTTATATAAATTAACCTGTAATTATTTCTTTCATATATTTCTTTTTATCAAGAGTCATTTTTATTTCTCTTTCTTAACTCTACTTCTGTTTCCCAAAGTTTCATTAGATTTTACTTTTCCATCAAATTCTAAGAATTAACACTAGAACTTGTTAGGTCTGTAACTCCCCAAACCTTTAATGGTTCTGTTATATCATTATTTTCTTTATTATATGTATCACAAACTGAGTTTATAGTGTTTATTACTTTATTTATATCATCGCTATATGAAATTCCAATATCAATCTGAACTCTCATATCACCTCTACAATTATTTGTTACTATTCTTATCATTCCATTTGGAATAATATGAAGAGAACCATCTTGATCCCTAAGCTCAGTTGTCCTAAGACCTATTACCTCTACAATTCCACTTACACCTTCTATGGTTACATAATCCCCAACATTGTATTGGTTATCAAAAAGTATAAATATCCCATTTATTACATCTTTAACAAAACTTTGAGCTCCTAAACCTACGGCTACTCCTCCTACAGAGGCAAAGGCCCAAGATATATTTCCAAATATAATAGATAATATAGTTGTTATACCTATAAAATATACTGAATACATCAAAATACTTTTTAATAAAGTTCCCAATGTATTTGCCTTTCTTGTGTCTAAGGAGAACTTAAAGTTTGTATCTATTTGTTTTTGCACAGCTTTATCTATTAATTTGCTTCCTATTTTAATTACCAAAATCATAAAAATAACTATGACACATATTGTTATAAATTTTTTTAATAGAAAATCAATAGTAGATAAAGATATCTTTATTTTCCCAAGCTTAATGTGATCAAATTCAAAATTAATTCCAAGCAAACTATCTAATAACATTAAACCACCCCTTATGATTTTGAAATAAATATTATTTATATATTTCAAATCCTTTATTGGTTATTGAATATATATTTTTAAATTTAATTTCTAAAGTTTCTATCTTTTCTAATTGATCTTTATTAAAGGCTGAACTTATTCCACAACTTTTTGTTATGTAAGTTGGAGTTGGCATTATTATAAATGATATTCCATTTTCTTTAAGTATTCTTTCTCCTTCCATAGCCTCGTGTGTATTATTAAAAACCATGATAAAGTCTTTCATACTATTTTTCCTCCTAAAAAAGTATATCGTTTTATTAGTATATATTATAAGTATATATCATAAAAGTTAACACTTTCAAAATAAT
>OKVS01000264.1_pt1 | contig 21995 bp, 16 predicted proteins | sample 1606911 | NCBI WGS metagenome assembly OKVS01 (sample SAMN03281016, study PRJEB24777) | human gut metagenome | isolation source: fecal sample PR161 from 1 month old female Malay infant, caesarean... | reverse complement strand
GACCCGCGCTATCAGCAGGCAGCTGAAGTATGCGATTTGCTGGCGATCCAGAAGCAGCCGTGGGTGCGCTCCGCCACGCCGGCGGTTTCAAAAGCCTGCGCCTGCGCGCCAACAATATTGACGTTGCCGCCAGCGCGGAGGGGTCGGTCCGCAGTATTTTAATGTCTACGGCATGACCTTTAGCGAAGGTAATACCTTCAATGAACTGCAGCTCAACAGTCGGGCACAGGTGGTAGTGCTCGACAGCAATACCCGTCGGCAGCTGTTTCCCAATAAAGCGAAAGTGGTGGGAGAGGTGATTCTGGTGGGCAATATGCCGGCCACGGTGATTGGCGTTGCGGATGAAAAACAGTCGATGTTCGGCAGCAGCAAAATTCTCCGCGTCTGGTTGCCCTACACCACCATGGCGGGAAGAGTAATGGGCCAGTCGTGGCTGAACTCCATCACTGTGCGCGTTCATGAAGGCTACGACAGTGAAACCGCAGAGAAACAGCTGCTGCGTCTGCTGGAGCTGCGGCATGGTAAAAAAGATGTATTCACCTGGAATATGGACAGCGTCTTGAAAACCGCCGAAAGGACCACACATACCTTACAGCTGTTCCTGACATTGGTGGCGGTGATTGCCCTGGTGGTCGGCGGGATTGGCGTAATGAATATTATGCTGGTGTCGGTGACCGAACGAACCCGGGAGATCGGCATCCGCATGGCGGTTGGCGCCCGGGCCAGCGATGTGCTGCAGCAGTTTCTCATTGAAGCGGTGCTGGTTTGCCTGGTCGGTGGCGCGCTGGGCGTAGCATTGTCGCTGATGATCGCCTTTATTTTACAGCTGTTTCTCCCCGGCTGGGAGATTGGTTTTTCTCCGCTGGCGCTGCTGACGGCGTTTCTCTGTTCGACGCTGACCGGGGTGCTGTTTGGTTGGCTGCCTGCGCGCAACGCGGCGCGGCTCGATCCGGTGGATGCCCTGGCGCGAGAATAGGCGGGGCGAGAAATAAAAATGCCAGTCAGAAGGACTGGCATTTTATTAGCAGGATGTACACAATGAAGCAAAAGAGTTATGCAGCCGTTTCCGCTTCCACAGGGACGATCACGCTGGCGTGATTGCCTTTTGGCCCCTGGTGAACATCAAACCGAACGGCTTGTCCGGCTTTTAGCGTTCTGTAACCATCCATCTGGATGGTGGAGTAATGGGCGAAAATGTCTTCGCCGCCGCCCTCAGGGCAGATAAAACCGAACCCTTTGGCATTGTTGAACCACTTAACAGTACCCATTTCCATACTTCGACATCCTTCGTAAATCTTTATTAGTAAGATGGAATGAACCGGTGGTGGAGTGACGAGTTGTTCAATTGCTCGCCAACTCTCGCCACTACAATTTAGAGAAATACGAAAACGCGTCAAGCGATTGAGGAGGGGGAACGGCGAAAAATGCGTCAAAATTTGAAGCAGTTAACGCTATTGCCGGGGAATGTGACAGCCGTCGCGGATAGAAGCGATAGATGATAGTTATCTATGATCTATTGTAGATTTGTGATGAGCATAACCTCTGGTCATCGACAGGCCTCCGCCTGTTGGCAACAGCAACCGATGATGAACACTGACGATGAGTAAGAGAGATTGGCTGGACTTCGAGCACCTGGTTGACGACGAAGTTCGTGATGCGATTAAACCGCCATCTATGTATAAAGTGATATTGGTCAATGATGACTACACTCCGATGGAGTTTGTTATTGACGTGTTACAAAAATTCTTTTCTTATGATGTTGAACGTGCAACGCAACTGATGCTCACGGTTCACTATGAAGGTAAGGCGATTTGTGGCGTGTTTACCGCGGAAGTGGCGGAGACCAAAGTCGCTATGGTGAATCAGTACGCGAGGGAGAACGAGCATCCATTGCTGTGTACGCTGGAAAAAGCCTGAATACAGGCATGAAAATTGGGGGAGGTGCCTATGCTCAATCAAGAACTGGAACTCAGTTTAAATATGGCTTTCGCCAGAGCGCGCGAGCACCGTCATGAGTTTATGACCGTCGAGCACTTGCTGCTGGCTCTGCTAAGCAACCCCTCGGCCCGTGAGGCCCTGGAAGCGTGTTCAGTGGACCTGGTGGCATTGCGTCAGGAACTTGAAGCCTTCATCGAACAAACCACACCCGTTCTGCCAGCCACGGAAGAAGAGCGCGACACCCAGCCGACGCTAAGCTTCCAGCGTGTGCTGCAGCGCGCCGTCTTCCACGTACAATCTTCTGGCCGCAGCGAAGTGACCGGCGCCAACGTGCTGGTGGCGATTTTCAGCGAGCAGGAGTCGCAGGCCGCCTACCTGCTGCGTAAACATGAAGTGAGCCGTCTTGATGTGGTGAACTTCATTTCTCATGGTACACGCAAAGACGAGCCGAGCCAGTCTTCCGATAACAGCGGAAGCCAGCCTGGCAATGAAGAGCAAGCCGGCGGGGAGGAACGTATGGAAAACTTCACCACCAACCTCAATCAGCTTGCTCGCGTCGGCGGCATTGATCCCCTGATCGGCCGTGAAAAAGAGCTGGAGCGCGCGATTCAGGTCCTGTGCCGTCGGCGGAAAAATAACCCGCTGCTGGTGGGGGAATCCGGCGTCGGTAAAACCGCGATCGCCGAAGGCCTTGCCTGGCGTATTGTGCAGGGCGATGTGCCGGAAGTGATGGCCGACTGCACTATCTACTCGCTCGACATTGGCTCTTTGCTGGCAGGGACCAAATATCGTGGCGATTTTGAAAAACGCTTCAAAGCGTTGCTCAAACAGCTGGAGCAGGATACCAACAGCATCCTGTTTATTGATGAAATCCACACCATTATCGGTGCGGGGGCGGCGTCTGGCGGCCAGGTCGATGCGGCTAACCTGATCAAACCGCTGCTTTCCAGCGGCAAGATCCGGGTGATCGGCTCCACCACTTACCAGGAGTTCAGCAACATCTTTGAAAAAGATCGTGCGCTGGCCCGCCGTTTCCAGAAGATCGATATTACCGAACCGTCGGTGGAAGAGACGGTCCAGATTATCAACGGCCTGAAGCCGAAGTACGAAGCGCACCATGATGTGCGTTATACCGCCAAAGCGGTGCGTGCGGCGGTAGAACTGGCGGTGAAATACATTAACGATCGTCATCTGCCGGATAAGGCGATTGACGTCATTGACGAAGCGGGCGCGCGGGCGCGCTTAATGCCGGTCAGCAAGCGTAAGAAAACGGTTAACGTGGCGGATATCGAATCAGTGGTGGCGCGCATTGCGCGGATCCCTGAGAAGAGCGTCTCCCGCAGCGATCGCGACACGCTGAAAAACCTGGGCGACCGTCTGAAAATGCTGGTCTTTGGACAGGATAAAGCCATCGAGGCGCTGACCGAGGCTATTAAAATGGCGCGCGCCGGGCTGGGCCATGAGCACAAGCCGGTGGGATCGTTCCTGTTCGCCGGGCCGACCGGGGTCGGGAAAACCGAAGTGACCGTCCAGCTGGCGAAGGCGTTAGGGATTGAGCTGCTGCGCTTTGACATGTCCGAATATATGGAACGTCATACCGTCAGCCGTTTGATCGGGGCGCCTCCGGGCTACGTCGGCTTCGATCAGGGCGGGCTGCTGACCGATGCGGTGATTAAACATCCGCACGCGGTATTGCTGCTTGATGAGATCGAAAAAGCGCATCCGGACGTGTTCAACCTGCTGCTGCAGGTGATGGATAACGGGACGCTGACCGATAATAACGGCCGTAAAGCGGACTTCCGCAACGTGGTGCTGGTGATGACCACCAACGCCGGGGTGCGTGAAACCGAGCGTAAATCGATTGGCCTTATTCAGCAGGACAACAGTCCGGATGCGATGGATGAGATCAAAAAGATCTTTACGCCGGAGTTCCGTAACCGCCTCGACAACATCATCTGGTTCGATCATTTGTCTACCACGGTGATCCATCAGGTTGTCGACAAGTTTATCGTCGAGCTGCAGGTCCAGCTGGACCAGAAAGGCGTCTCCCTGGAAGTGAGTCAGGAAGCGCGCGACTGGCTGGCGACGAAAGGCTACGATCGGGCGATGGGGGCACGTCCAATGGGACGCGTCATTCAGGACAACCTGAAAAAACCGCTGGCGAACGAACTGCTGTTTGGCTCGCTGGTCGACGGTGGTCAGGTCACTGTCTCTCTGGACAGCGACAAAAATACGCTGACTTACGACTTCCAGAGCGCGCCGAAGCACAAACCGGAAGCGGCCCACTAAGGCGATATCTTCAATGTAAAAAAACCGGCCAGGGGCCGGTTTTTTTTTGCTGACGGCAGATGACGGCAGAAATGAAAAGACCGGGAATTATCCCGGCCTTCAGCATCTGACGCCTTAGGGGCGAAAACAATCAGCGACTACGGAAGACAATGCGGCCTTTGCTCAGGTCGTACGGGGTCAGCTCAACAGTCACTTTGTCGCCCGTCAGAATGCGGATGTAGTTTTTACGCATTTTACCGGAGATATGCGCGGTTACCACGTGACCGTTTTCCAGTTCTACGCGGAACATAGTGTTAGGCAACGTTTCAAGTACGGTGCCCTGCATTTCAATATTGTCTTCTTTGGCCATCTAGTCCTCTGGGGTATCACTACCGTAGTTTTGAACCGGCAAGATAATGCCGAAGTTCATCATGTAAGTAAAGTTTTACGTATCTACCCTGAATCATTCACCTTGCCGCAAGGCGCATAGTCAGCGCAGCGGCTACGGAAATATGACGGGTATGAATCGCCGAAGTAGTTTTGGCGCATTGCCCGGGACACACACGGCCATGCCGCGTGACAGGCGCAAACGTAAAGGGGAGTGACAGAACGATGGGCGTTATCTGACTCTTATTATTCCCAAACGGCGGCGGGGCAACAGGCAGAAGCTACTCTACCGCGCAATTATACCATCCTGACGCAAAATGTGCTGAAAACATTTTATTATCCGCCAGGAAATAGCACCCGCGGCACCCAAAATCGCTCGGGCAGTCGGTAGCCGCGTAATACCGACAGATAGTCCAGATAATCGCGGCGGGGAATATCCACTGCGCCTAATGACGCGGTATGGTTGTTCAGTACCTGACAGTCAATTAATTTACCGCCGCTGTGCGCAAAGTCCTGGCAAAATACCAGCAGCGCGGTTTTGGAGGCATTTTCCGCCCGGCTAAACATCGATTCGCCGCAAAACAGCGCTCCCTGCGCTACGCCGTACATTCCTCCCACCAGGGTATTCTCCTGCCAGACTTCAATGGAGTGGGCATGACCCAACTCATGCAGCTGGTGATAGGCGCGAACGATACTGCTGGTTATCCAGGTGCCTTCGTCACGATCGCTGGCGCAGCCCTCAATCACTTCGCCAAAGGCGTGGTTGAGCGTGACCCGGTAGGGCGAACGCTGATGAAAGCGCTTCATGCTGCGGCTGAGATGGAATTGCTCTGGCCAAAGTACCGCCCGGGGGTCGGGCGACCACCAGAGGATCGGGTCGCCAGGGGAAAACCAGGGAAAAATACCACGCTGATAGGCCATCAGCAGCCGCGCGGGGCTCAGATCGCCGCCGAGCGCCAGCAGGCCATTAGGTTCTCGCAAGGCGCCTTCCGGAGAGGGGAAGGCGATAGAGTGCCGGGAGAGCTGAACCAGACGCATTTTAACCTCAATACGCATCAGCAAAAATTAGATAATAGAATAGCCTACAGACGCTGTTTAAACTGGAAGTACCGGCCCTGTTTAGCGAGCAGCTCCGCGTGACTACCTTGCTCAATTATCTGGCCGTTGTCCATGACTATTATCTGATTAAAACCCGCCAGGCCCCGCAGGCGATGGGTCACCATCAGCACGGTTTTGTCGCGCATGACATCTGCCAACAGATGCAGGATCTGGCTTTCGGTGGCCGCATCCAGACCTTCTGTCGGTTCATCGAGCAGCATCAGCGGCGCATCGTGGAGCAGCGCGCGGGCAATGGCCAGTCGGCGCAGTTCGCCGCCGGAGAGCTGACGCCCGCCTTCGCCCAGCCAGCCGTTAAGACCACCATCTTGCAGCAGTTTTTCGAGACCCACCTTCTCAAGGGTAGCGCTGAGATGAGCGTCATCCGCTTCAGGCGCCGCCAGCAGCAGGTTGTCGCGCAGGGTGGCGCTGAACAGGTGCACGCGCTGCGGCACTACGCTCATTGCCTGCCGCAGAGTGGCTTCGCTGAGGCCGGAGAGCGGCTGATTGTTGAGCAGAATCTCTCCCTGTGACGGGTCCCAGGCGCGGGTAAGCAACTGCAACAGCGTCGATTTTCCGCAGCCGGTCCGGCCAAGAATGGCGATGTGCTCTCCGGCGGCAATCTGCAGGGAAATATTCTCCAGGGCAGGGGAGGGCTGCTGAGGATAGCGGAAGGTGACCTCCTGAAGCGTTAGGGCCACCTGCGCTGGCGGACTGGCTTCATCTTCGACAAAGGTGACCTCCGGCTGCTGGTCGGTAATCTGCGAGATCCGCCGCGCGGAGGCGATCACCTGGCCTAAATGCTGGAAAGCGCCAGTAACCGGCGCCAGGGCTTCAAAAGCCGCCAGCGCGCAGAATACGAATAGCGCGATCAGCGCCCCGGGCTGACTATTGCCGCCGACGCCGTCTGAGGCCAGCCAGAGCATGGCCACCACGGCGATGCCACCGATTAACAGCATTACCGCCTGCGAAAGCGCGGTCAGCTCGGCCTGGCGCCGCTGTGCATCCTGCCAGCTCAGCTCGGTCTTTTCCATTTGTGCGCGGTAGCGGTCGCTGGCGTTAAATACCATCAGCTCCGCCTGACCCTGCAGCCAGGCGGTGAGCTGTTGGCGATACTGGCCGCGCAGCTGCGTCATACTTTCGCCGGCTGGCTTACCTGCGCGATAGAACAGCGGCGGCATAACCAGCAGGGTCGCCAGCATGATACCGCCGAGCGTCAGCGCGAGGGTGACGTCGAGCAGACTTAATCCGCAGGTGACGACCACAATCACCACCAGCGCGCCGACCAGCGGCGAAATGACCCGCAGGTAGAGATGATCCAGGGTGTCAACGTCGGCCACCACCCGGTTGAGCAGCTCACCCTGGCGAAAGCGCGCCAGCCCCGCCGGAGAGAGGGGGAGCAGTTTGCTGAAGGTGAAAACGCGCAGGTGCTGCAGCACGCGAAAGGTAGCGTCGTGGCTGACCAGGCGCTCAAAGTAGCGCCCGGCGGTACGGATAATTGCCGCGCCGCGAACGCCCGCGGCAGGCAGCATATAGTTAAAACTGTAGATCCCGGCGACGCCCACCACCGCTGAAGCGGAGAGGAACCAGCCGGAGAGCGTCAGCAGGCCGATGCTGGCCAGCAGGGTCACAATGGCCAGCACGACGCCAAGCAGCAGCATCCATTTATGGCGTTTATAGAGCGCCAGATAGGGTAAAAGTGCACGCATTTAAATCTCCTCCTGACGATGGGCCAGCAGCGCCGAGAAGACCCCACCAGCACGGGCCAGCGTGGCGTAGTCGCCTTGTTCGATAATCTGTCCGTCCTGCATCACCCAGACGTCGTCCCAGTCGGCCAGCCCCTCGAGCTGGTGGGTGACCAGCAGCGTGGTTTGCTCACTGGAGGCGTGGGTCAGGGCCTGCATGACTCGCTGTTCGCTATGGGCGTCAAGGCTGGCGGCAGGTTCATCCAGCAGCAGCAGGCGGCACGGCACCAACAGCGCGCGGGCGACCGCGATACGCTGCGCCTGGCCTACCGACAGACGCCCCGCCTGATCGCCTACGGCGGTATGGATCCCCTGCGGCAGCAGGGCGATAAACTCGCTGACCCAGGCCTTGTCCAGCGCCAGCCTAAGCTGTGCTTCGCTAGCTTCGGGCCACGCCAGCAGCACGTTTTCCCGCAGCGTGGCGGCAGGCAACTGCGGATTCTGTCCTACCCAGCTCAGCAGGCGGCGCCAGCGCTCAGCGTCCAGCTCGCGCAGCTCTACGCCGTTGACCATCAGCGACCCCTCATAGGGCAGAAAGCCGAGCAGTGTATTCAGCAAAGAGCTTTTCCCGGATCCGCTCTGGCCGACCAGCACCACGCGAGCGCCGGCGGGCAGCACAAAATTAAGCGGCCCCGCCAGAACTTTACCTTCCGGAGATTTGATCACCAGGTCGCGCGCTTCCACGCTAATCAGATCGTTGTCATTTAACGTTTTCTCGCCACGCTCTACCTGGGTCAGCGGCGTTTCCATAAACGTTTTCAGGCTGTCTGCGGCGCCCACGGCCTGAGCTTTGGCATGGTAGAAGGTACCCAGGTCACGTAACGGCTGGAAAAATTCCGGGGCGAGGATCAGCGTCAGGAATCCCGCCATCAGCGTGACGCCCGCGCCATAGTGGCCGAAGTTCAGCTCGCCAAGGTAAGAAAAGCCAAAATACACCGCTACCAGCGCAATGGAGAGGGAGGTGAAAAACTCCAGAACCCCGGAGGAGAGGAAGGCCAGACGCAGGACTTCCATGGTGCGTTGGCGAAAATCCTGCGAGGCGTCGCGAATATTATCGGTTTCTGCCTGACCGCGATGAAAAATACGCAGGGTTTCCATGCCGCGCAGGCGGTCGAGGAAGTGGCCGCTGAGGCGGGCCAGCGCCTGGAAGTTACGCCGGTTGGCGTCGGCGGCGCCCATCCCGACCAGCGCCATGAAAAGCGGGATCAGCGGGGCGGTGCCGAGAAGGATTAGCGCGGCGGCCCAGTTAATCGGAAAAATAGTAATAACGATCAGCAGCGGTACGCAGGCCGCCAGCGTCATCTGGGGCAGGTAGCGGGCATAATAGTCGTGCATGTCGTCGATTTGCTCAAGAATAAGCGTTGCCCAGCTGCCGGCCGGTTTGCCCTGGATCCACGCCGGGCCTGCCTGCTGGAGGCGGTCAAGAACCTGGCGGCGAATTTCATAGCGAATATGCTGCCCGGCCTGAAAGCCGACCCGCTCACGCAGCCAGACCACCCAGGCGCGTAGTACAAAGATCAGCACCAGCAGCGTGAGCGGCAGCAGCAGGGCGGTCGCTGGAATATTCTCCATCACCATCCGGTGCAGGATCCGCGCCAGGAACCATGCCTGCGCCACGATCAGCAGACCGCTCGCCACGCCAAGCAGGCGGGAAATCATCAACCAGCGACGGGAGATAATGCTTTGCTGTTTTAACCAGCGGGTTAACTCTTGTTGACGGGTTTTATTCATTGCGCGCTTTGCAGGTGTCGTTATCGGAGTATTGGGCACGGCAATGTTACATCGCAGCAAAAATAAAGGCGACTTTTCGTCGCCTTCTTTACCTTTGTTACTGACTTGTAAAGATTATTTGCAAGCGTCAGCCAAACCGTCGAGGTAACGCTCCGCATCCAGCGCCGCCATGCAGCCGGTGCCCGCAGAAGTGATGGCCTGACGATAGATATGGTCCATGACATCGCCGGCGGCGAACACGCCCGGGATGCTGGTCTGGGTCGCGTTGCCGTGGATACCGGACTGCACTTTGATGTAGCCGTTCTCCAGCTCCAGCTGGCCTTCAAAGATGGCGGTGTTCGGGCTGTGGCCGATGGCGACAAATAAACCAGCCACTTCCAGGGACTCGACATTGTCGCTGTTTTTGGTATCGCGCAGACGCAGGCCGCTGACGCCCATCTGGTCGCCGGTCACCTCTTCGAGGGTACGATCGGTATGCAGCACGATGTTGCCGCTTGCCACTTTATCCATCAGGCGTTTGATGAGGATTTTTTCCGCACGGAAGGAATCGCGACGGTGGATCAGGTGTACCTCAGAGGCGATATTCGACAGATACAGAGCCTCTTCCACTGCGGTGTTGCCGCCGCCGATCACCGCCACTTTCTGGTTGCGATAGAAGAATCCGTCGCAGGTAGCGCACGCGGAAACGCCGCGGCCTTTGAAGGCTTCTTCGGAAGGCAGGCCCAGGTAACGGGCGGAAGCGCCGGTGGCGATGATCAGCGCGTCACAGGTGTACTCGCCGCTGTCGCCTGTCAGACGGAACGGGCGGTTTTGCAAATCGACGCGGCTGATATGGTCGAAAATGATCTCGGTTTCAAATTTTGCGGCATGCTCGTGCATGCGCTCCATCAGCAGCGGACCGGTGAGATCGTTCGGATCGCCTGGCCAGTTTTCCACTTCCGTCGTGGTGGTCAGCTGACCGCCTTTTTCCATCCCGGTGATCAGCACCGGCTGCAGGTTGGCGCGTGCGGCATAGACCGCCGCGGTGTATCCCGCAGGTCCAGAACCAAGGATAAGCAGTTTACTGTGTTTGGCTGTGCCCATGAGATCCCCATAATAATTGGCATACATTGGGCTGGGATTGTAGGGAATTTGTTGTCGTAAAAAAAGAGCACAGCGATTTTGTTAACGATGTGTGCAATAGAAGCTGCCAATGAATTGGTGATTTTCCCGGCAAGGAATATAACTATTTCTACTGTCGGCGGGACAATTATAAGACGAAAAAATGAGAATCAACCAGGGCGGATGATGAATATCTGGCATCTTGTACTAAAAATCGATGTTTTGCTTTGACAATCACCTGTGCTTTTGCGAAAACATTCAAGGAAGAAGAAAAGCAGTATTTAGCGTGCGGCGAATTTTCATGCACGCAAATGCCATTTTTATCCGGGTTAACGAAATCTACGCATGGTGTGGACAGACGCCATGCGTGATGTCGGTGACTGCCGTCAGGCAACGGGCTTCTCACGTACCCCTGGGTTACCCAATGTCGTACGGGTGATAACAGGATGGGCTCTGGCAGTGAAGGCTCAGAGCCGGAACAGGAGTAGGGAAGGAATACAGAGAGACAATAATAATGGTAGATAGCAAGAAGCGCCCTGGCAAAGATCTCGACCGCATTGATCGTAACATCCTGAATGAATTGCAAAAAGATGGGCGAATTTCTAACGTCGAGCTTTCTAAACGGGTGGGACTTTCTCCGACGCCTTGCCTTGAGCGTGTGCGTCGTCTTGAAAGACAGGGTTTTATTCAGGGCTATACGGCGCTGCTCAACCCGCATTATCTGGATGCATCACTTCTGGTATTTGTTGAGATTACTCTGAATCGTGGCGCACCGGATGTGTTTGAGCAATTTAACGCCGCAGTACAAAAACTTGAAGAAATTCAAGAGTGTCATCTGGTTTCCGGTGATTTCGACTATCTGTTGAAAACCCGTGTACCGGATATGTCAGCGTATCGTAAATTACTGGGCGAGACCTTGCTGCGCCTGCCGGGCGTTAACGACACCCGTACCTACGTGGTAATGGAAGAAGTCAAGCAAAGTAATCGTCTGGTTATTAAGACGCGCTAACACGGAACAGGTGCAAACTCGACGTAGTTTGATTACACTCCTGTTAATCCATACAGCAACAGTGCCGGGGAGACCCGGCGCTGTTGTCCGTTTTAGCAGCAGGCAGGAAACAGCCTGATACCTGGAGAGCCTTTCTTGAGCCAGGAATACACCGAAGACAAAGAAGTCAAACTAACCAAACTCAGCAGCGGGCGCCGACTCCTTGAGGCGATGCTCATCCTTTGCTCCCTCTTCGCCATCTGGCTGATGGCGGCACTACTGAGCTTTAACCCCTCGGACCCCAGCTGGTCGCAAACGGCATGGCATGAGCCTATTCATAATTTAGGCGGCGCCCCCGGCGCGTGGCTTGCCGATACCCTCTTTTTCATTTTTGGCGTCATGGCCTACACCATCCCGGTGATCATCATCGGCGGATGCTGGTTTGCCTGGCGGCATCAGGAAAACGACGAATACATTGATTATTTTGCCGTTTCCCTTCGCCTCATCGGTGCGTTAGCCCTGATCCTGACCTCCTGTGGTCTGGCGGCGATTAACGCCGATGATATCTGGTACTTCGCCTCCGGCGGGGTGATCGGCAGCCTGCTGAGCACCACGCTGCAACCCCTGCTGCACAGCAGCGGCGGCACCATCGCCCTGTTGTGTATCTGGGCGGCCGGGCTGACGCTGTTCACCGGCTGGTCGTGGGTCAGCATTGCGGAAAAGCTGGGCGGCGGCATCCTGTCCGTTCTCACCTTTGCCAGCAACCGTACCCGTCGGGATGATACCTGGGTCGATGAAGGCGAATACGAAGACGACGAGGAAGAGTACGACGACGAAGAGGCGGCCAGGCCGCAGGAATCGCGTCGCGCCCGTATCTTACGCAGCGCGCTGGCGCGGCGTAAGCGTCTGGCCGAGAAGTTTACCAACCCTATGGGGCGTAAAACCGACGCTGCGCTTTTCTCCGGCAAACGGATGGATGACGGCGAAGAGGTGGTGCAATACAGCGCCAGCGGGGCGCCTGTTGCCGCCGACGATGTACTGTTTTCCGGCGCCAGCGCCGCGCGTCCCGCAGAGGATGATGTGCTGTTCTCCGGCGCCAGCGCCGTGCGCCCGGGCGATTTCGACCCTTACGATCCGTTGTTGAATGGCCACAGTATCGCTGAGCCGGTAAGCGCAGCGGCGGCGGCTACTGCCGCGCCGCAGGCGTGGGCAGAATCACCGGTGGGCCATCACGGCGCTGCGCCAGCTTATCAGCCGGAAGCCAGCTATCCGCCGCAGCAGGCCTATCAGCCTGAACCCGCTCCGTTCCAGCAGGCTGCTTATCAGCCGCCAGCGGGGCAAACCGCACCGCAGGCGTATCAGCCTGAGCCAGCGCCGTATCAACAGCCGGTTTACGATCCGCGTGCCGGTCAACCTGCGCCGCAGGCCTATCAGCCTGAGCCAGCGCCGTATCAGCAGCCGGCTTACGATCCGTATGCCGGTCAACCTGCGCCGCAGGCCTATCAGCCTGAGCCAGCGCCGTATCAGCAGCCGGCTTACGATCCGCATGCCGGTCAACCTGCGCCGCAGGCCTATCAGCCTGAGCCAGCGCCGTATCAGCAGCCGGCTTACGATCCCTATGCCGGTCAACCTGCGCCTCAGACCTATCAGCAGCCGGCTTACGATCCGAATGCCGGTCAGCCCGCGCCGCAGCCGTATCAGCCGGAGCCAGCGGCGTATCAGCCGCAAAGCGCGCCAGTTCCCCCACCGGAGCCAGAGCCCGAGGTCGTGCAGGAGGAAGTGAAACGTCCGCCGCTCTATTATTTCGAGGAAGTGGAAGAGAAGCGGGCGCGCGAACGCGAGCTGTTGGCCTCCTGGTATCAGCCAATTCCTGAGCCGGAAAGTCCGATTGCCACTAAACCGCTGACGCCGCCGACCACTGCGTCCAAACCGCCAGTGGAGACAACCGTAGTCTCTGCGGTAGCGGCTGGGGTGCATCAGGCTACCGCCGCCAGCGGCGGCGCGGCGGCAGCAACCTCGTCCACTGCCGCATCCGCTGCGGCTACGCCATTGTTCAGCCCGGCGTCCAGCGGCCCACGGGTTCAGGTGAAAGAGGGCATCGGTCCAAAACTACCGCGGCCCAATCGCGTGCGTGTTCCTACGCGTCGGGAACTGGCCTCCTACGGCATCAAGCTACCGTCGCAGCGGGAGGCGGAACAGCGCGCGCGGCAGGCGGAGCGCGATCCGCATTATGATGATGAGCTGCTCTCGGATGAGGAAGCGGATGCTATGGAGCAGGATGAACTGGCTCGCCAGTTCGCCGCCACCCAGCAGCAGCGCTACGGTCATCGCTGGGAAGACGATAACGCGACTGATGACGATGAGGCCGACGCCGCGGCGGAAGCGGAGCTGGCGCGTCAGTTTGCCGCTACCCAGCAGCAGCGGTACGCTACCGAGCAGCCGCCGGGCGCCAACCCGTTCTCGCCGGCAGATTATGAATTCTCGCCGATGAAAACGTTGGTCAATGACGGCCCGAGCGAACCGCTGTTTACGCCGACGCCGGAAGTCCAGCCGCAGCAGCCGGCCCAGCGCTATCAACAACCGGCGGCCGCTCCGCAGCAGGGTTATCAGCCTGCGCAGCATCAGCCGATACACCATCAGCCTGTGCCGCCGCAGCCGCAGTCCTATCCGACTGCGTCGCAGCCCGTACAGCCGCAACAACCGGTTGCCCCGCAGGGGCATCAGCCTGCCGCCCCTGCGCCGCAGGAGAGCCTGATCCACCCGCTGCTGATGCGCAATGGCGATAGTCGACCGCTGCAAAAGCCGACCACGCCACTGCCGTCGCTGGATCTGCTTACCCCGCCGCCGAGTGAAGTCGAGCCGGTGGATACCTTTGCTCTCGAGCAGATGGCACGCCTGGTGGAAGCGCGACTCGCCGATTTCCGCATTAAAGCGGATGTGGTGAACTACTCACCGGGGCCGGTGATCACCCGCTTCGAACTGAATCTGGCGCCTGGCGTTAAGGCCGCACGGATCTCTAACCTGTCACGGGACCTGGCGCGATCGCTGTCAACGGTCGCCGTGCGCGTGGTGGAGGTGATCCCGGGCAAACCGTATGTCGGGCTTGAGCTGCCGAATAAAAAACGCCAGACCGTCTACCTGCGTGAAGTGCTCGACAACGCCAAGTTCCGTGATAACCCATCTCCGCTCACCGTGGTGTTGGGTAAAGACATCGCTGGCGATCCGGTAGTAGCCGATCTGGCGAAAATGCCGCATCTGCTGGTGGCCGGTACCACCGGTTCCGGTAAGTCTGTTGGCGTCAACGCCATGATCCTCAGCATGCTCTACAAGGCGCAGCCGGAAGATGTGCGTTTCATTATGATCGACCCGAAAATGCTCGAGCTGTCGGTCTATGAAGGAATTCCGCACCTGCTGACGGAAGTGGTCACCGACATGAAAGACGCCGCCAATGCGCTGCGCTGGAGCGTCAATGAGATGGAGCGCCGCTACAAGCTGATGTCGGCGCTGGGCGTGCGTAACCTCGCGGGCTACAACGAGAAGATCGCCGAAGCCGCGCGCATGGGACGTCCGATCCCGGATCCGTACTGGAAGCCTGGCGACAGCATGGACGCCGTACATCCGGTGCTGGGAAAAACTGCCGTACATCGTGGTGCTGGTGGATGAATTCGCCGATCTGATGATGACCGTCGGCAAAAGGTGGAAGAGCTGATCGCTCGCCTGGCGCAGAAAGCGCGCGCGGCGGGGATCCACCTGGTGCTGGCGACACAGCGTCCGTCGGTAGATGTTATTACCGGCCTGATTAAGGCCAACATCCCGACGCGCATCGCCTTTACCGTGTCGAGTAAAATTGACTCACGTACCATTCTCGATCAGGGCGGCGCGGAATCGCTGCTGGGTATGGGGGATATGCTTTACTCCGGGCCGAACTCTACCACGCCGGTGCGCGTCCACGGGGCGTTTGTGCGCGACCAGGAAGTCCACGCCGTGGTTCAGGACTGGAAAGCCCGCGGTCGCCCGCAATATGTGGATGGCATTACCTCCGACAGCGAAAGCGAAGGCGGCGGTGGCGGCTTCGATGGCGGGGAAGAGCTGGATCCGTTGTTCGATCAGGCAGTCAACTTTGTGACCGAGAAGCGCAAAGCGTCGATTTCCGGGGTTCAGCGTCAGTTCCGCATCGGCTATAACCGTGCCGCGCGTATTATCGAACAGATGGAAGCGCAGGGTATCGTCAGCGAGCAGGGCCATAACGGTAACCGCGAAGTGCTGGCGCCGCCGCCCTTTGAATGAGTGCAAAGTTGGGTAAATAAGCGCAAAATCAGCCAATTCTTCTGTCCCGCCGCCGCCGGCGGTCCTACAGTAGGGGCAGAAGAGGCTCCCGCGTCGGGAGTGACGCACATTAAGGAAGAACAATGAAAAAACTCGCAATCACCTGTGCATTACTGTCTGGTATGGTCGTCAGCCAGGTCTGGGCAGATGCGGCCAGCGACTTAAAAAGCCGTCTTGATAAAGTGAGCAGCTTCCATGCCAGCTTCACGCAAAAAGTCACCGACGGCAGCGGTAACGCCGTGCAGGACGGGCAGGGAGACCTGTGGGTGAAACGCCCGAACCTGTTTAACTGGCATATGACCCAGCCGGATGAGAGCGTCCTCGTTTCGGATGGTAAAACGCTGTGGTTCTATAACCCGTTCGTCGAGCAGGCCACGGCGACCTGGCTGAAAGACGCTACCAGCAACACGCCGTTTATGCTGATTGCCCGCAACCAGTCCAGCGACTGGCAGCAATATAATATCAAGCAAAATGGCGATGATTTTGTGCTGACGCCAAAAAGCGGCAGCGGCAACCTCAAGCAGTTCACGATCAACGTCGGTCGGGACGGCACTATCCATCAGTTCAGCGCCGTCGAGCAGGATGATCAGCGCAGCAGCTATCAGCTGAAATCGCAGCAGAACGGCGCCGTCGACGCAGCTAAGTTCACCTTTACGCCGCCGAAAGGGGTGACGGTGGACGATCAACGTAAGTAGAGGCGAAAGTGAGCAATCTGTCGCTCGATTTTTCCGACAACGCGTTTCAACCTCTGGCCGCTCGCATGCGGCCAGAAAATTTAGCGCAGTATATTGGCCAGCAGCACCTGCTGGCGCCGGGTAAACCCCTGCCGCGGGCCATTGAGGCCGGGCACCTGCATTCGATGATCCTCTGGGGGCCGCCGGGTACCGGCAAGACCACTCTGGCGGAAGTGATTGCCCGCTACGCCAGCGCCGATGTCGAACGGATCTCAGCGGTAACCTCCGGGGTGAAAGAGATTCGCGAGGCTATTGAGCGCGCGCGGCAAAATCGCAACGCCGGCCGGCGAACCATCCTGTTTGTTGACGAAGTGCATCGCTTTAATAAAAGCCAGCAGGATGCCTTTCTGCCGCATATTGAAGATGGCACCATTACTTTTATTGGCGCGACCACCGAAAACCCCTCCTTTGAGCTTAACTCGGCGCTGCTCTCCCGCGCTCGCGTCTACTTACTGAAATCGCTCACCACCGACGATATCGAGCGGGTGCTTGACCAGGCGATGAACGATAAAACCCGCGGCTACGGCGGCCAGGATATCGTTTTGCCGGATGAGACCCGCAGGGCCATTGCCGAGCTAGTGAATGGCGACGCGCGGCGAGCGCTGAATACCCTGGAAATGATGGCCGATATGGCCGAAAGCGATGACTCGGGCAAGCGGGTGCTGAAGGCGGAACTGCTGACCGAGATCGCTGGCGAGCGCAGCGCGCGCTTTGATAACAAAGGCGACCGGTTCTACGATTTGATTTCTGCTCTGCATAAGTCGGTGCGCGGTAGCGCGCCGGATGCGGCACTTTACTGGTACGCGCGGATCATCACCGCCGGCGGCGATCCGCTGTACGTTGCCCGCCGCTGTCTGGCGATTGCCTCGGAAGATGTCGGCAACGCCGACCCGCGGGCGATGCAGGTCGCCATTTCGGCGTGGGACTGCTTTACCCGCGTCGGGCCGGCGGAAGGCGAACGGGCGATTGCCCAGGCCATTGTCTATCTGGCCTGCGCGCCGAAAAGCAACGCGGTGTACACCGCCTTCAAAGCGGCGCTGGCCGACGCGCGGGATCGTCCTGACTACGACGTTCCGGTGCATCTGCGCAATGCGCCGACGAAGCTGATGAAAGAGATGGGCTACGGCCAGGAGTATCGTTACGCTCATGACGAACCCAACGCCTACGCCGCCGGCGAGCAGTATTTCCCGCAGGAAATGGCGCAAACGCGCTATTATCACCCGACAAACCGGGGGCTTGAGGGCAAAATTGGCGAAAAGCTCGCCTGGCTCGCTGAACAGGATCAAAATAGCCCGATAAAACGCTACCGCTAATTGAGGCGTTGCGGTAAGGTTATTACACTATTTCCGTGGTCGTAGTCTGCGGCCACTTTTCTTTTTTAATTCGATAAGCACAGGATAAGCATGCTCGATCCCAATCTGCTGCGTACCGAGCCAGACGCAGTCGCAGAAAAACTGGCACGCCGGGGCTTTAAGCTGGATGTAGATAAACTTCGCGCGCTTGAAGAGCGTCGTAAAGTTCTGCAGGTGCAAACGGAAAACCTGCAGGCGGAGCGTAACTCCCGATCGAAATCCATTGGCCAGGCGAAAGCGCGCGGGGAAGACATCGAGCCATTACGCCTGGAAGTTAACAAGCTTGGCGAACAACTGGATGCTGCAAAATCCGAGCTGGAAACGCTGCTGGCGGAAATTCGCGATATCGCGCTGGCGATCCCGAATATTCCTCATGATGATGTGCCGGTTGGTCGCGACGAAAACGACAACGTTGAAGTTAGCCGCTGGGGTACGCCGCGTCAGTTCGATTTTGAGGTGCGCGATCATGTGACGCTGGGTGAAATGCACGGGGGGCTGGATTTTGCCGCCGCCGTTAAGCTCACCGGCTCGCGCTTCGTGGTGATGAAAGGGCAGCTGGCCCGTCTGCACCGCGCCCTGGCGCAGTTCATGCTGGATCTGCACACCGAACAGCATGGCTACAGCGAAAACTATGTCCCGTACCTGGTAAACCAGGATACCCTGTATGGCACTGGCCAGCTGCCGAAATTCGCCGGCGACCTGTTCCATACCCGTCCGCTGGAAGAAGAGGCTGACAGCAGCAACTACGCGCTGATCCCGACGGCGGAAGTGCCGCTGACCAACCTGGTGCGCGATGAAATCATCGACGAAGACGATCTGCCGATCAAAATGACCGCCCATACGCCGTGCTTCCGCTCTGAAGCCGGTTCCTATGGCCGCGACACCCGCGGTCTGATCCGTATGCACCAGTTCGATAAAGTTGAAATGGTGCAGATCGTCCGCCCGGAAGACTCTATGGCCGCGCTGGAAGAGATGACCGGTCACGCCGAGAAAGTGCTGCAGCTGCTGGGCCTGCCGTACCGTAAGGTCGCGCTGTGCACCGGCGATATGGGCTTCAGCGCCTGCAAAACCTATGACCTCGAAGTATGGGTTCCGGCGCAAAACACTTATCGTGAGATCTCCTCCTGCTCCAACGTCTGGGATTTCCAGGCGCGTCGTATGCAGGCTCGCTGCCGCAGCAAGTCCGATAAGAAGACCCGTCTCGTTCATACCCTGAATGGTTCTGGCCTGGCAGTAGGTCGTACGCTGGTGGCGCTGATGGAAAACTATCAGCAGGCTGATGGCCGTATCGAGATCCCGGAAGTGCTGCGCCCGTATATGCGCGGCCTCGAATATATCGGCTAAACTTCTCACTCCTTCTTTTAAAAGCGCCTGCGGGCGCTTTTTTTACGCCCTTATTGATACCGGGCAATAATCCTTGCCGCGAATGCAGTGATACTCCCTTTGGATTAAACCAGCATAAAAAACCAATAATATCGCAAAGCATTATATATATGTCTATATAACGCTTGTCAGTTTATTGTGAGCAACCAAAGCGAGTATCCATGAAAATTAAAGCCCCTGATGCTTTACTGGCTGCTGAGGTAAGCCGCCGTGGTCTGATGAAAACCACGGCAATAGGCGGCCTGGCGCTGGCCAGCAACGCACTAACGTTACCCTTTACCCGACTGTCGCATGCTGCCGATACGCCGGCGCCCGCCAGTGAGAAGGTGGTCTGGAGCGCCTGCACCGTCAACTGCGGTAGCCGTTGCCCGCTGCGCATGCACGTGGTGGATGGCGCGATTAAATACGTCGAAACCGATAATACCGGTGATGATAACTATGACGGTTTGCACCAGGTCCGCGCCTGCCTGCGTGGGCGTTCAATGCGCCGCCGAGTCTATAATCCGGACCGTCTGAAGTACCCGATGAAGCGCGTTGGTAAACGCGGTGAGGGCAAGTTCGAGCAAATCAGCTGGGAAGAGGCGTTGGATACCATCGCCAGCAATATGCAGCGGCTGATTAAAGAGTACGGCAACGAATCCATCTATCTGAACTACGGCACCGGCACGCTCGGCGGGACGCTGACCCGCTCCTGGCCGCCGGGGAAAACGCTGATTGCCCGTCTGATGAACTGCTGCGGTGGCTATCTCAACCATTATGGCGACTATTCATCAGCGCAGATTGCTGCCGGTCTGAATTACACCTACGGCGGCTGGGCGGACGGCAACAGCCCATCGGATATTGAAAACAGTCAGCTGGTGGTGCTGTTCGGCAATAACCCCGGCGAAACGCGGATGAGCGGCGGCGGGGTGACGTACTACCTTGAACAGGCGCGGCAGAAATCCAATGCCCGGATGATAATCATCGATCCGCGCTATACCGACACCGGCGCCGGGCGTGAAGATGAATGGATCCCGATTCGTCCGGGGACCGATGCGGCACTGGTTTCGGGCCTCGCGTGGGTGATGATCACCGAGAATCTGGTCGATCAGCCGTTCCTCGATAAATACTGCGTGGGATACGACGAGAAAACGCTGCCCGCCGGTGCGCCAGCCAATGGTCATTACAAAGCTTACATTCTTGGCCAGGGCACTGACGGTATCGCCAAAACGCCGGAGTGGGCCTCGACAATTACCGGTATTCCGCGCGAACGCATTGTTAAACTGGCGCGCGAAATTGCCACCGCTAAACCGGCCTATATTAGCCAGGGCTGGGGTCCGCAGCGTCACGCCAACGGTGAGATCGCCACCCGCGCCATCTCAATGCTCGCCATTCTGACGGGTAACGTCGGGATCAACGGCGGCAATAGCGGGGCGCGCGAGGGCTCGTATAGTCTGCCTTTTGAGCGTATGCCGACGCTGGAGAATCCGGTTGAGACCAGTATCTCGATGTTTATGTGGACCGATGCGATTGAGCGCGGCCCGGAAATGACCGCTCTGCGCGACGGCGTACGCGGTAAAGATAAGCTCGACGTGCCGATCAAGATGATCTGGAACTATGCGGGCAACTGTCTGATTAACCAGCATTCTGAGATCAACCGGACCCACGAAATCCTGCAGGACGACAAGAAATGCGAGATGATTGTGGTCATTGACTGCCATATGACCTCCTCGGCGAAATACGCTGATATTCTGCTGCCGGACTGTACCGCCTCCGAGCAGATGGATTTCGCGCTGGATGCCTCCTGCGGCAACATGTCCTACGTTATCTTTGCCGATCAGGCCATCAAGCCGCGCTTTGAATGCAAAACCATCTATGAGATGACCAGCGAACTGGCAAAGCGTCTGGGCGTCGAAGAGCAGTTTACCGAGGGCCGTACCCAGGAAGGCTGGATGCGCTATCTGTATGAGCAGTCGCGCAAAGCGATTCCCGACCTGCCGGATTTCGACACCTTCCGTCAGCAGGGCATCTATAAGCAGCGCGATCCGCAAGGTCATCATGTGGCCTACAAAGCCTTCCGTGAGGATCCGCAGGCTAATCCGCTGACCACGCCTTCGGGCAAGATCGAAATTTACTCGCAGGATCTGGCGAAAATCGCGGCCACCTGGGAGCTGCCGGAAGGGGATGTTATCGATCCGCTGCCGATCTACACCCCGGGTTTCGAAAACTACAACGATCCGCTGACAGCGAAATACCCGCTACAGCTCACCGGCTTCCACTATAAATCTCGCGTCCACTCGACCTACGGCAACGTCGATGTGCTGAAGGCCGCCTGTCGGCAGGAGATGTGGATTAACCCGATCGATGCCCGCAAGCGCGGCATTGCCAACGGCGATCGTATTCGCATCTTCAACGATCGGGGTGAAGTGCATATCGAAGCGAAGGTGACGCCGCGCATGATGCCGGGCGTCGTCGCGCTGGGGGAAGGGGCCTGGTACAACCCGGACGCCTCGCGTGTGGATCAGGCGGGCAGCATCAACGTGCTGACCACCCAGCGTCCGTCGCCGCTGGCGAAGGGAAACCCGTCGCATACCAACCTCGTTCAGGTTGAGAAGCTGTAAGGAGTAACCGATGACAACTCAGTATGGATTTTTTATTGATTCCGCCCGTTGCACCGGTTGCAAAACCTGCGAACTGGCCTGTAAGGACTACAAGAACCTGACCCCGGAGGTCAGCTTCCGCCGCATCTATGAATATGCCGGCGGCGACTGGCAGGAGGACAACGGCGTCTGGCAGCAGAACGTGTTTGCCTATTACCTCTCCATCGCCTGTAACCACTGTGAAGATCCGGCCTGCACCAAGGTCTGTCCGAGCGGCGCGATGCATAAGCGCGAAGACGGTTTTGTGGTGGTCAACGAAGAGGTATGCATTGGCTGCCGCTACTGCCATATGGCCTGCCCGTACGGCG
>OKVS01000260.1_pt1 | contig 22857 bp, 30 predicted proteins | sample 1606911 | NCBI WGS metagenome assembly OKVS01 (sample SAMN03281016, study PRJEB24777) | human gut metagenome | isolation source: fecal sample PR161 from 1 month old female Malay infant, caesarean... | reverse complement strand
TTCTTCACTTGGTGTTCCTAAAGCGACAGCTTCTGTCTCTTTTCCTAATTCTTTTTGTAAGTAAGCAAAACTAATTGCTGCTCCGATAGCATCTGTATCAGGATTTTGGTGTCCAAAAACTAAAATTTTTGACATAATACACACTCCTTGGTTTTGATTCACTCTTAATGATAACAAAAAATAGAAAAGAAACAACAAAAAAATTGTCTTCTTTTCTATTTTTTCGTTTGTTAACGTGCTAGATAACCTTGATAGTCCTCGACATGTAGTAGTTTTTTCGCATTTTCAACACGATCATTTTTAGGAGGTTCAATTCCTTCTAATGGATAAGGAATACCTAGTTCTTCCCATTTGTACTTGCCCATCGTATGGTAAGGAAGCACTTCAACTTTATCTACATTGTTTAATGTTTTTATGAAGGCATCCAGACGGATTAAATATTCGTCGTAATCACTACGTTGAGGCACCAATACGTGGCGAATCCAAACAGGTTTGTCAATTTCAGATAAATAGGTAGCCATCTCTAAAATATTATCATTTGATTGCGTTGTTAACAGTTTATGTTGCTCGTTATCAATATGTTTGATGTCAAATAAGAGTAAATCTGTATACTTCATCAATTCATCAAATTGACTAATGAAGGGTTCTTCCCGAGTAAAAGGCTTGCCACACGTATCTAAGGTTGTATGAATGCCTTGTGCTTTGGCTTTTTTAAATAAATCGATTAAAAAGTCCATTTGCAATAGCGGCTCACCACCACTGACAGTGATACCACCCTTTTCGCCCCAATAAGAGCGAAAACGTAATGCTTCCTCTAATACTTCGTCAGTCGTCACCACACGACCACCGGAACCAATTTTCCAAGTATCTGGATTATGACAGAATTGACATCTCATGCGACACCCTTGTGTAAATACGATAAAACGGACACCTGGGCCATCAACGGTACCAAAATTTTCTGTTGAATGAATTCTACCTGTAACTGGTGTTGTCATAATGATCCCTCTTCTTTCAAACGAAAAGGATGACACGTTAAATGTCACCCTTTCAGTTAAATAATGTAAATGTTTTTATAGTCTGTCGTGTGAAGTTCTTGAAATAACGTCTGCTTGTTGTTCAGGAGTTAAGTCACGGAATTTCACGGCATATCCAGATACACGGATAGTTAAGTTTGGATATTTTCTGGATGTGCTTGTGCATCTAATAATAATTCGTTTGTAAATACGTTTACGTTTAAGTGGTAACCACCTTTATCGAAGTATCCATCTAATACGTTACGTAAGTTGTTAATTCTTGTGTCGTCGTCTTTACCTAAACCATTAGGGTTGATGGTTTGTGTATTAGAAATACCATCTAAAGCGATTGTATATTCTAAACGAGCTGTTGAGTTTAATGAAGCTAACAAGCCATTTTTCTCACCTAAGAATTTACCGTCTTGATAACTTGGGTTCGCACCTGGTGCAAGAGGTTTGCCGGCACGACGTCCGTCAGGCGTGTTCCCTGTTGCTTTACCATAAACAACGTTTGAAGTGATTGTTAATAATGAAGTCGTTGGTTTAGAGTTACGGTATGTGTGTTGACGTTTAATTTGTGTCATAAAGTAATCTAAAATCCAGTTAGCCATTGCATCGGCTTCTTCGTTATCATTTCCGTACGTTGGGAATTCTTTTGTTGGTACATAATCAATTGCCATACCATCTTCGTCACGGATTACTTCTACTTCACCGTGTTTAATTGCCATGATACTATCAGTCGCATGAGAGATTCCGGCAATACCAGTTGCGAATGTCCGTTGTAAATCAGTATCCATTAAAGCTAATTGTGGTGCTTCATATGCATATTTATCATGCATGTAATGAATAATGTTTAATGTGTTAACGTACAATTCAGCTAACCAGTCTAAGATGTCTTTATAGCGTTCCATGAATTCGTGGTAATCTAATTTGTCACCAGTCATTGGACGATATTTTGGTGCTACTTGCATTTTAGTTTTTTCGTCGACCCCGCCGTTAATTGCATAAAGAACAGCTTTCGCTAAGTTCGCACGAGCGCCGAAGAATTGCATATCTTTACCCATAACTGTTGCAGAAACACAACATGCGATTGCACAGTCGTCAGAGCCCCAGTTTTCACGTAATAAGTCATCGTTTTCAAATTGGATAGATGAGCTTTCTTTCGCGATTTTAGCTGCATATGTTCTGAAACCTTCTGGTAAGTGAGAAGAATACAATACAGTTAAGTTAGGTTCTGGAGATGGTCCCATGTTTGTTAATGTGTGTAAGATACGGAAGTCATTTTTGGTAACTAATGAACGACCGTCAATACCCATACCAGCAATAGATAATGTTGCCCAAATTGGATAACCAGAGAATAATTGGTTGTATTCTGGTGTCCGTGCAAATTTAACCATACGTAATTTCATGATTAAATGGTCAATCATTTCTTGTGCTTCAAATTCAGTGATTAAACCTGCTTCTAAGTCACGTTGGATATAGATATCTAAGAATGCTGAGATACGACCAATTGACATTGCCGCACCATTTTGAGATTTAATGGCACCTAGGTAACCAAAGTATAACCATTGGATTGCTTCTTGCGCATTTGCAGCAGGACGAGAAATATCGAAACCATAAGAAGCAGCCATTTGTTTTAAGTCATTTAACGCACGGTATTGTTCAGAAATTTCTTCACGTAAGCGAATAACATCGTCTGTCATTTCTTTGTTACCAGTGTTATCATGATCTTTTTTCTTTTGTTCCATTAAGTAGTCGATACCATATAATGCGATACGACGATAGTCACCGATAATACGGCCACGGCCATAAGCATCTGGAAGACCAGTAATGATTTTGTTTTTACGTGCTAAACGCATTTCAGCTGTGTAGGCATCAAAAACACCTTGGTTATGTGTTTTTCTGTATTCTGTGAAGATTTTTGTCATTTCTTCGTCAGTTTCATAACCATTTGAAACTAAGGCATTGTTCGCCATTTTAATACCACCGAATGGCATAAATGCTTGTTTTAATGGTACATCTGTTTGTAAACCGACAATTTTTTCTTCTTCTTTGATTAAGTAACCAGGTTCATGTGACGTAATAGTTGCTGGGATATCGCTATCCATGTCATAAACGCCATTTTTTTCATGTTGGATTTCAAAATAATTCTTGTAGTTTTTGTCCATTAATTTGTCAGTGCTTGGAGCGATTGGTTCTAAGAAACTGTCGTCGCCTTTGTACTCTGTGTAGTTGTTTTGAATAAAATCACGAGTGTCAACGCTTGTTCTCCATTTGTCGCCTTTAAAGCCTTCCCATTGTTTCATGAAGTGTTTGCCTCCTTAGATTAACTGCTACTTGATTGTATGTAACAGCTTTATGTGATTAGTATAACACATTAACCTTTTAGATGCAAGCGTTTTTTTATTATTTATTGCACTTTCTTAATAAATAAATGGGGAGCGAAGATTATAAACGCTGATATATAAACATTTATACTTGTGAAAATAAGAACGATTTATAGTTGTTATCACTTGTGAAAAATGTACTTCTGTATTAAAAACAGCAGCCATCTGTATTAATACAGATGGCTGCTGTGGAGATATTTATAACACAGTTTAGTTTGTTTGTTCTTCTTCAATCACTGCAGAATGCATCTCGTGGACTTCCATTACTTGGCCATCTTTTTGTTCATCGATGACAAAGGAACCGTTGGATGTTCGTTCACTGATTGGATAGTTTTTCGACTGAATAACTTCTTGTGTGCCTTTTTGCGTAGTAACTAATAAATCTAAATCGGTACTTTCAGACATAAAGACAACACGATGTGGATTTTTCTTCAATTCCCGCAAGACCATTAGTCCACGTTTTGCTCGTCCTAATTGTGTTAATTCTTGGGCTAACATGCGTTTAACACCGCCACGTTGGGTAACGATGACAATTGGTGTATCCCCTTCAGAATGAACCAGTAAACCATTAACGACATAATCGTCTTCTTTGAGGTTCATTGATTTAACTCCAGCCGCTTTACTACCCACGACTGGTACTTCATATAATGGATAGCGTAAGCCAAAACCGCGATTGCTAACGAGGAAAACATCCAATAAGTCTTGATCATTTGTTAAATAAACATTGGTAATTTCATCTTGGTCTGATTTTAATTTCATACAAGATGTCGGGCGGCTCTTATAAGTGCGCCAAGGCTCAAAATCAGCCATTTTGGTTTGTTTAATCATGCCAGCTTTTGTAATGAAAACAAAGGTTTTTGTCGGACTTAACTCTTTATAAGGATATACAGCAATAATCGATTCATCGATAGCAAGATTTAAAATGGTTTGAGAAATATGTTCGCCAATTTCTTTCCAGCGTAAATCTGGCAACTCATGGACGGGGCGATAGATCATATTTCCTTTATTTGTTACTAGTAAAAGATGATCTAATGTATTGACTTCGCCAGCATATAGTAAAAAGTCGCCTTCTTTCATGCCGATTTCTTCTGGTTTTGATGCTGTATAAGAACGAATACTACTCCGCTTGATATAGCCTTCGTGCGTCACGGTTACGACCACGTCTTCCTGCGCAACTAACACGGCTGTTTCAATCTTGATTTCTTGGATTTCCTCTTCAATTTGAGTTAAGCGCGGATTGCCATATTGCTTTTTAACTTCGCGAAGTTCTTTTTTCATGACTGAGAATAGTTCTTTTTCATTGTTTAAAATGTTCAATAACTCAGCAATTTGTTGTTCTAAAGTTTTCGCTTCTTCTTGTAAATCAGTAATATCCGTATTGGTCAAACGGTATAGCTGTAAAGTAACGATTGCTTCAGCTTGTTCTTCAGTAAACGCATAGTCGGATACTAAGTTCTTCTTCGCATCTTTTTTAATCTTTACTGCCACGGATTGTTGCAATCACTTTATCTAAGATAGACAATGCTTTAATTAAACCAGCAACAATGTGCTCACGTTTGCGAGCTTTGTCCAACTCAAATTGACAACGGTTAATGATAACTGATTTGCGGTGCGTAATGTAACTTTCTAAAATCCGTTTTAGTCCCACTTGTTGCGGGGTCATGTTGTCGATGGCTACCATGTTAAAGTTGTAATTGATTTGCAATTCAGTGTTTTTAAATAGATAATTTAAAATACCTTCTGCATTGACATCTTTTTTTAGTTCAACAACAATTTGCAAGCCAGTTCTGTCACTTTCGTCACGAACTTCGGCAATGCCGTCTACTTTTTTATTTAAACGGATTTCATCCATCTTCTTCACTAGCGTTGCTTTATTGACTTCATAAGGAATTTCAGAAATGACAATTTGTTGTTTGCCGCCTTTTAAGGGCTCAATCTTTGTCTTCGCACGTAAAATTACTTTACCACGGCCGGTTTCGTAGGCTTTTTTAATTTCTGCTTTTCCTTGTAGGATCCCACCTGTTGGAAAATCTGGTCCTGGAATGTATTCCATTAATTTCTCTAAACTTGCATTAGGATGATCAATTAAATACACGGTTCCATCAATAATTTCCGCTAAATTATGCGTAGGAATTTCTGTTGCATAGCCTGCTGAAATCCCCGTTGAGCCGTTTACCAATAAATTAGGATATTTGGCTGGTAAAACAGTGGGTTCTTTTTCTGTATCGTCAAAATTCCAGACGAAATCGACGGTATTTTTGTCGATATCTTTTAACAACTCACCACTTAACTGTGATAAACGAGCTTCTGTATAACGCATCGCCGCTGGCGGGTCGCCATCCATACTTCCGTTGTTTCCGTGCATTTCAATTAGTACTTCCCGTAATTTCCAGTCTTGACTTAGACGGACCATCGCTTCATAAATACTGCTGTCGCCATGGGGATGATAATTCCCCATAATGTTTCCGACAGATTTTGCTGATTTACGAAAGCCTTTATCAAAGGTATTGCCATCTTTATTCATTGAAAAGAGAATGCGGCGTTGTACTGGTTTTAGCCCATCTCGAATATCTGGTAGGGCCCGTTCTTGAATGATGTATTTGGAATATCTTCCAAAACGATCGCCCATTACTTCTTCAAGGGTTAATTCTTGAACTTCTTGGCGTTTTTCCAAAATTGTCACTCCCTACTCTATGTCAAACAAACTGATTTCAGTGTCATCGGTTTGTTCTGCTTCTTTTGTTTTTTCCGCATCTAGAAGACTTTCTCCTGTTGGTGCAGAAGTGTCTTCTTCTGAACGATCTAAAATACTGCCATCTTCTTCCAACGTAAATTGAACATGTTGTTCAATCCATTTTCGACGAGGTTCGACTTTGTCGCCCATTAATGTGGTCACACGGCGTTCTGCTTGAGCTGCATCATCAATCCGAACACGAATTAAGGTTCTAGTTTCAGGATCCATCGTTGTTTCCCAAAGTTGTTCTGTATTCATTTCCCCCAGACCTTTATAGCGTTGGAGCATATAGCCTTTACCAACTTTATCAATCACTTCTGCCAATTCACCATCGGTCCAAGCATACTCAATGACTGATTTTTTTCCAGTTCCTTTAGAGACTTTATAAAGAGGTGGTAAGGCAATGTAGACTTTCCCGGCTTCGATTAATGGTTTCATATAACGATAGAAGAACGTTAATAGCAACACTTGAATATGGGCACCATCGGTATCCGCATCGGTCATGATGATGATTTTATCATAATTACAATCTTCAATTGAAAATTCAGGACCAACGCCTGCGCCAATCGTATAGATCATAGTATTGATTTCTTCATTTTTCAAGATGTCTTGCATTTTCGCTTTTTTCCGTATTAATGACTTTTCCTCGTAGCGGTAAAATGGCTTGAAATTTCCGATCGCGTCCTTGTTTTGCTGAGCCACCGGCCGAGTCTCCTTCGACAAGATATAGTTCATTTTTCTTAGGATTTCTAGATTGAGCCGGTGTTAATTTTCCAGAAAGTAACGATTCACCTTTTTTCCGTTTTTTACCGTTCCGGCTTTCTTCACGAGCTTTGCGAGCCGCTTCACGGGCTTCACGGGCTTTAATCGCTTTCCGAATTAATGATTGACTCATTTCACTGTTTTCTTGTAAATAGAAGCCCATTTGTTCGCCTACAACGTTATCGACAACGGTTCTTGCTAAAGGTGTACCTAATTTTCCTTTGGTTTGGCCCTCAAACTGTAGTAAGTTTTCTGGTACTCGAATAGAAAGGACGGCTGCTAAGCCTTCACGGAAGTCGCTACCTTCTAAATTTTTATCTTTTTCTTTTAATAGTCCCACTTTCCGTGCATATTCATTGTACGCCTTCGTCATTGACGTTTTCATACCGACTTCGTGGGTACCGCCATCTTTTGTGCGGACATTGTTAACGAAAGATAAAACATTTTCAGAATAGCCATCGTTGTATTGATAGGCTAATTCAACTTCAATACCTTCTTTGGCTCCTGAAAAATAAACAACGGGTGTTAATGTATCTTTTTCTTCATTTAGATAGGCAACAAATTCTTTAATGCCTTCTTCGTAGTGGAAGACTTCTTCTTTGGGTTCTTCCCCACGTTCATCTGTTAAAGTAATTTTGACGCCTTTTAATAAGAAAGCTGATTCTCTCAAACGTTCTGCTAAAATTTCGTAAGAAAAATTTGTCGTAGAGAAAATGGTGTCGTCAGGTAAAAAAAGTAACGGAGGTACCGTTGCGTTTTTTTGTTTTGCCGATTTTTTTAAGGTACCAACTGGTTTACCGCCGTCCTCAAATCGTTCCATGTATTCTACGCCATCACGAACAATATGAACTTCTAACCACTTAGATAAGGCATTAACAACACTGGCACCCACCCCATGGAGTCCGCCTGAAGTTTTATAGCCACCTTGACCAAACTTACCACCCGCATGTAAGACAGTAAAAATTACTTCTACTGTTGGGATACCAGAAGCATGCATCCCTGTTGGCATTCCGCGGCCAGAGTCTGCAACACAAATGCTATTATCTTTTTGGATAGTTACGTTGATTTCATTCCCGTAGCCAGATAACGCTTCATCGACTGCGTTATCGACAATTTCATAGACTAAGTGATGGAGTCCACGGCTATCGGTTGAACCGATATACATACCAGGTCTTTTCCTCACTGCTTCCAATCCTTCTAGGACTTTGGATAGAGGCATCATTGTACTCATTGTTAATTTTTTTAGCCAAAGAAAAAACTCCTTATACTTAGATTCTTCAGATTTTAGTTAATAAGCGTACATTAACTATTTCTTAAAGAATTAGAAGAAGAGTGAGCCGGTTTCTTGCGTTTTCCGTTCGCTCCTTCTAAAACCATCATTACAATAATACATCTATCTGGGTCAAAAAAAAAGAGCTTTCCGTTCAGGACGCTCTTTCTTTATAAAATTACACGTGTTTATTCAGCATCTGCCATTTTTGCCAATTCAATTTTAATACAACGGTTCATAATAACTTGACGACCTTCATTTAATAACAAGTTCGCTGCCTCTTCATTTTCCAAACCTAGTTGGGCCCAAAAGACAGGCGCTTCTGTTTTCAATGTTTCTGCGGCCACTTCTGGCAAAAATTCACTCCGCCGAAAGACGTCAACAATATCAATCTTTTCAGGAATCTCTGTTAATGTCCCATAAACCGTTTCGCCAAGCACCGTTTCACCTTTTAAAACTGGATTGACAGGCAATACACGATAGCCATGTTGTCTGTAAATTTCCAGTCAATTTTGATTAACTTCGTGCGGTCGGGCTTTGTTACTCAAACCAACTACCGCAATATTTTTTGCTTGTTTTAAAATATCAAAAATTTGATTTTTGACTTGGATTCTCAAATGTCATTCACTCAACCCCTTTTTTCGTTCTTATTTATTATAACGCTGAGTAAATGGGTTTTGGCAAAATTATTCTCTGAATACCGACAAAATAAATTATTGGCTTTGCCAAATTTCTGCTGGATAGTCACGTAGACAAGCGGGCATCACCCGTCACTGAAAATTGAATTTTGCCTACTTTTCGGGATTAAAATAATTTCGCCGGCTGTTGCAGAAATTTTACGTCCGTCAATCAGTATATCTAATTGTCCTGAAATAATATAATCAATTTCATCGTATTCTAGTGTCCAGTCGAAGGTGGTATCTTTCATCACCATTAAACCGCAACCAAGGCGCGGGCTTTCTTCTAAAGAAAACAGATCTTTTGTGTAAACAATGTCCGCTGGGTTGCCTGTATCTAAGCGGTCGTCTTCTGTTACGTCGATTTCGGGTAATTTGATGGACATAATTCCACTTGGATCCACTTGTTTAGTCGGCATTAATTTTTCTGTGACAATTTGTCGAACAAGCGTTTCAATCATTTCACGATTTAATTCTGTCATATTTACACCTCATTATTTCACTTCTGTTTCGGGTTTCCCTAGCATTCGATTTGCCATAAAGATAGCCACAAAAATGGCGGTAATCCCTCCAACTAATTTGCCAACAATCATTGGAAAAATCATTTCTTTTGCTACGCCTGCAGTAAAACCAAGGTGGTCACCTAAAACGAAAGAAGCCGAAACAGCAAAAGCGATATTAATAATTTTTCCTCGATTATCCATGTCTTTTAACATTTGGAACATGGGAATATTGTTAGCTAATGTAGCAACCATTCCTGCAGCCGCTACTTCATTCATTCCTAAAACTTTTCCTAGTTTCATCAATGGTTTATTAAAGACTTTCGTAATCACTGCTACTAAACAGAAAGCGCCAGCTAAAGTTAAAGCAATCCCGCCAACGACTTCAATTCCTTCAGTAACTGGTGCAATACCAGGAATCACTGTGATTCCTAATAATAGTTGAATCGCCCCGACAACTAAACCAAAGATAGCGACAATCACTACGCCTTGACCAAAAATTTGGAAGCCTTTAATCATGCCCTTTGGCGCTAACCATAAACCTAAAATAATTAAAGCAGCAACAATAATAATTGGGATTAAGTTAGGAATAATCAATGACAATGGCATGCCCGCTGTTAAACCACCTGCTAATAAACCAAAAGGAATTGTAATAATCCCGCTCAAAACACCTGTTGCTAAGAATTGTTGGTCGTCTTTTTGGATAATGCCAAGCGCTACTGGAATTGTAAAGACTAACGTTGGTCCCATCATTGCACCTAAGATTGCCCCCGCAAATAAACCAGCTTGCGGATCATTGGCTAATTGTTGCGCTAACGCAAAGCCGCCCATATCATTGGCCAATAAGGTTGTGGCAAACATTGCTGGATCAGCCCCTAGTAATTCATAGACAGGAACGACAATCGGACTTAAAAGATTGGCTAAGACAGGCGCTAAAGTGATAATCCCTACCATAGAAAGCGCTAGAGAACCCATAGCCATAATCCCTTCCTCAAATTGCTCCCCTAAACCTAGTTTGTTGCCAATACATTTATCGATTCCTCCAATAATCATGAAAAGAACCATAATATACATAATAATTTCATTAATGCTCATGTCTCGTCCTCCCTATTCTTCCTCTGTAGAATCAATGACACCAACAATCATTGCATCAATTGGGACATTCGGATCTTCTGCCGAAATACGGGCAGCATTGCCTTGACTAATTAACACTTTGTCCCCGACACCAGCTCCAGCGTTGTCAGCAGCAATTAAAAAATCCTTGCTTTTTCGTCCTCTTGATTCAAAATATCAACCATCATAAATTTCCAGCCATTTAATTTTTCATCTTTTCTTGTTGACCAAAGGCTACCAGTCACTTTTCCTAAAGCATCGTTTTTCCTCCTTACGTCAGCAATTGATGTTTCCTAGCATAATCTTTCGCTAACGGGGTTAAATAGGCGTTTTTACTTAAAGAAACACCTGATTCTGTCATTCTTATCAATTGTTTTTCAGTAATGTAGGTTCGTTTGGTCTCAGCTAAAGAACGAAGTTGTTTTTTGACAGGCCGCCTGAAACACAGCGTAATTTTCTGAATCATGATAAAAAATCAGCCCAAACTGTTGGCACATGTCCACGTTTTCCTGAATCGTTTGTTTCAAACGATACTTCAATCGTGAATTTTTAGTCACTGAAGGTATTGGGGGTTTAAAACCAATACCGGCTTACCTTCAAATAAGAATGCTAAGATGTTTTTGACTAATTCATCCGTTTCCTGTAAATGCGCAATCGCATTTACTTGGGAAATCGTTAGCCTCTTTACAACCAAGCCTCGTGCTAGCTTCTGCTCCTTGGTTACCCAATTTACATCAGGAAAACGAACAAACATTTCTTCAGGAAATGCTTCTTTTGCTTCTGCTAAAGCCACTGAATAAGACGACGACAGCAATTGTTGGCAAATTCGATCAGTAATCTGTTGAATCAAATTTTCCATTTCAGAAACGTTCATTGTCCTTCCTCCTTTTACTTAAGAATATAGCCACGAGCTCCTTTGGTTAAGCCGCAAGCGTTGGCTTCATCGTAGTCAATGTGCATGTACGTTGCAAATCGCGGACTGATTCGCACAACCACATCATCAAAGTATTAACGGACGTGTGCCTTCCACTTTGACTTGTACAATTTGGCTATTGCTTACTTTATTTTTAAGGCATCTTCTGGTGTCATGTGAATATGACGTTTGGCAACGATTAAACCGTGACTTAATGTCACAACTGCTGATCCGTTCATCAGCGTGACGCCTGGCGTCCCTTCTGTCTTGCCACTCTCTCTAACCGGGGCGTTAATTCCTAAAATACGTGTATCCGTCATAGAGACTTCAACTTGTGATTCGCTACGTTCAGGGCCTAAAAATAAACCACATTTTTGAAAAAAGTCCTTTAGGTCCAGCAACCGTAATTCGTTCTTTACAAACGAACTGTCCAGGTTGTGATAAATCTTTCACTTTTGTTAGTTGATATCCTGGTCCAAATAATCATCAATCTCTTGACGAGACAAATGAACATGTCGGCCAGAAGCTTCAACTTCAAAAGTATTTTGTTGTTGTTGCTGAATTCGTTTAACAACTTCTTCAACAATTTCATTCATTGAATCCAATTTGTTCATCTCCTAGTTTCGTGATATTTCAGCCATGGTGCTAATTAATTCTGTAGCCCAAGATTGAAAAAGGCCGAACAGTTGTGATTCTCCTTTTAACTGGAGAATAATTTTATCTAGTTGTAATTGAATTTCTTTTGAGGAATAGCGCCATTGTCTCTGTTGGTTAGTTAGAATAGTTACCTTTGATTCCAAAATGACTGGTTCCATTACAAGCGACTGTTCTAAAATAAACTTCTCTAACCACTGTTGTTGTTGTTCGAAATATAACCAACCTTCTGTTGATAACGCTTCATTCGTTAAGAAAGGCAAATACAATAGATGGCTTAAGTGCCGAATCTCATAAATTGTTTCTTTTGATAAATGTTCTTGTTTTTGTTTTTGTGAGGAGGCCTTCACTGAATGAACCTCAGAAAGCAATGGGTTTGTTGAAGAGAAGCTGCTATTAATCCGATGCTCGCGTAGATAGCTTTTGGCGGCTGGCGTCAGAAAACTGCCTACAGGAAACACAAAATCCGTGCCATCTTCTAGTTCTTTTTTAAGCCTTTTGTTGCGAAGCATATCTTCTGTAATAACTGTCATAACACCCCTCCTCAATGAAAGTTTAGGACAGAAGTAATGAACCTACCTCTGCCCCAAAAAATCAAAATTATAATTCAGTTGTTGCGTGTGGTAAAATAGCGTCTACTTCTGTATGTGGACGTGGAATTACATGGACAGATAATAATTCACCAACACGTTCTGCTGCAGCAGCACCAGCATCTGTTGCTGCTTTTACAGCACCAACGTCACCGCGAACCATTACTGTAACTAAACCGCCACCGACTTGTTCTTTTCCAATTAAAGTAACGTTTGCCGCTTTCACCATTGCATCAGCTGCTTCAACAGCACCTACTAAACCACGAGTTTCGATCATTCCTAAAGCATTTGTACTTGACATTATAATTTCCTCCTAAGATGTATGTTTTATTTTTAAAAATTTGGGACAATTAGCAATTTGACTTAGGTCCCAAACCCTAAATCCAATAATTTATTTGTTTTACTCTTACTCGCTCGTTTCTTGTTAGTTTAAGCGAGCTAAAACTTGGGCTACCACGGCATTTACTAGTTCTTCTTGATTGGTTGTTTCGCAAGAAGTAGCCACAGATGTGGTTGATGTTTGTCCAAATTCTTGACGAATCTCTTCTAAATCACGCACGCCATATGCAACACGACGTAAATTGAACAGATTTTCAACCCCAATATTATCAGAAGTTGAGCTGCCACCAACTGCGCCACAGCCAAGTGTTAATGCTGGCACTAAGTTAGTTGAAGCACCAATTCCGCCAAGTGTACCAGAGGTGTTAACAAGCAAACGAGAGACGGGTTTTCTTAAGCCAAATTCACGAATGACTTCTTTGTTTTCTGTGTGAATACCCATCGTATGACCCGCACCTTCACCTTTCAAAATTTCAATTGATAACGCGCAAGCTGCTTCCCAGTTTTCAACTGTATAGAAAGCAATAATCGGTGCCAATTTTTCTCTTGAAAATGGATATTTCAAGCCTACATGTGTTTCCTCGGCAACAATTAAGCGGCGATCTTTTGGAATAGATAAACCAACTAATGAAGCAATATGTTGAACGGAACGACCCACGATTTGCGGGTTCATTGTACCGTTTGGTCGTAAAATAAATTTAGCTAATTTGTCGGCTTCGGCTGGACTTAAGAAATACGCTCCCTGCTTAATTAACTCTTCTTTGACCGCTTCACGGTTGACAGTTTCAACAATAATTGATTGTTCCGATGCACAAATTGTACCGTTATCGAAAGTTTTTGAATCCATTATTTGTTTCACTGCATGAGGAACATTTGCGCTTCGTTCGATGTAGGCTGGTCCATTACCAGGCCCAACACCGATTGCTGGTGTTCCAGAAGAGTACGCGGCTTTAACCATTGCGTTTCCACCAGTAGCTAAAATTAAATTTGTTTTCTTTATTTTTCATTAATTCGCTGGTCGCTTGCATAGTTGGCGTTTTGATGACCGAGACACAACCTTCTGGTGCCCCTGCAGCAATAGCCGCTTTTTGGATAATTTCCACTGTTTCAATAATCGATTTCAACGCATTGGGATGTGGTGAAAAACAATGCTGTTGGCAGCTTTTAATGAAATTAATGCTTTGTAAATGACTGTTGATGTCGGGTTGGTAGAAGGAATTAATCCTGCAATCACACCAACTGGGACAGCAATTTCAGTGACTTTTTTGGCAGCATCATCATGGATCACACCAACTGTAGCTTTGTCCTTCATTTCGTCATATACTACTTTTGAAGCGAAAGCATTTTTGATGATTTTATCTTCATAGATACCAAATCCTGTTTCTTCATTGGCCATTTTCGCTAACTTTTCTCGTTGGTTAAATGTAGCCTCTGAAACTGCTTGGACAATCGCATCGATTTGTTTTTGCGAAAATGTTGCTAATACTTGCTGTGCCTCTTTGGCTTTTCTGATTAAATTTCTTGTTTCTTGGATGGAACGTAAGTCTTTATCTACTAATTCCACTCGTCTTCACTTCTTTCTATTTCAGCCTATGATTGCTTGAATTAAAGCTTCTTTATTGGCAAATTTAATCTCACTTTTCTTTAAACTACTTAGGTTCATTTTGTAGGCTTGTTTGCGTAAATCAACCACGCGTTGTGTTTCTAATTTTTGGCGTGTGCCAGTGTGTTCTTCCAAATCTGGTGTTTCAATCTCTTCTTCAATTACTTCTACTTGTTCCATCGGTTCAGGTGCTGACTTAGGTTCTGGATCTGATAAAATTACTTCCGTTTGAGCATCAACCCGTGAGATCACATGATGAGCAATTAAACAATTTAATTCTTTAGCTACTTCCGTGCCTACTTCAACGGCAGCTTGAACCGCGGCAACGTCACCAATCAGTTCCACAGTTGTTAAACCGCCATTAATAATTTCAGCTTTTAACAAAGTAACGTCGGCGGCTTTCAATGCCGCATCGGCCACACTAATGGCACCTAAAATCCTTTGACTTCGACCATTCCTAATGCTTTCATTCAGGTCACATCCTTAATAACTCAACGGATTGTCAGCGATATTTTGAATGACTTGTTCAAACGCACTGCAAGCAGCTTTACATGCAGATTGACTACCTGTCAATAAGGCGCCGCCAAAGTTCGTTTCAGAAGGTGGGCCATAAAAGACACCCATTTGAACATCGGCAGCTTTCATTGCTGCATCTAAGCCAACCATTGCTTCTAGCGGTGGTGCAATCAGATAAGCAATCGCTTCACCTTCAGGAATATTCGCTTGTTCAGATAAAAAGCTACCCGTTCTTGATACTACATGTGCAAAATAAACAATGCTGTCATCTTCGTTAGCACTATAGAAGCTGGCTTCTTCTTCAATGACTTGCGTAATGACACTCAAGCCACTATTGACTTCGGCAGGACTCGGACCAGCAATAATGCCAATCACTTCACCGGCTAATTTGGTTGAAGCATTTGCTGCCCCAGCATACATACTTTTACCGTAAACTACAGTAACATCGGCGGCTTTGGTTGCTTCATCTAATGCAACGTAAGTGACATCATCACAATCGGAAGTAACAATTCCTAATGAGCGATGTTCTGGATTTCAAATGATAATTCTTTTGCTAATGCCGGATCGACATTGGGAATGACTTTCATACTTAGGACATTTGCGCCTAGACGATCATTTTTCATGAGAAATCCTCCTTTATTCAGCTTCTTTAAATCAATACCAGATTTTTTCTTGTCTAACATTTTTTTCAATAATTTCGGCAATGTAGGCCCCTGCTTCAACAGCCGGTGTCCCACCTTTGTGAATATTTGAAATAACTGTCCGCCGGGCTTCTGGCATACCAACAGTTGGTTTGTAAGCAATGTAGGCACTCATAGATTCTGCTGTTACTAAACCAGGACGTTCGCCAACTAGTAAGCAAACAACATCAGCGTCAGTGATTTCACCAATTTTATCCATTGCTGGCACGCGACAATATTTAACAAAAACAACATTGTCGAAATCTAAGTTGTACATGTTTAATCCTTGTTTAATTGCTGGTAGGACTTCTTTAATATTCGCTTCGATAGCTGCTGAACTAAGGCCATCCCCTACGACCATTTGGATTTTGGCTTTTGGTGTCGTATTTTTTCGAATGATTTCACTATTTTCTTCATCAAATTGACGACCATAATCTGGACGTGTTAAATATTCATCTTTACTGTTACAGATTGTTTTTGTAGAAATAAAATTCATTTCTTTTACCAAGTCTTCGCTTACGTCTGAAAAGACCGCATCTTGTGCTGCCGCATGGTCCGCTCGGAAACGTAATGTTGAACTAGTCATATAACGCGTCCCTGCACGACCAACGCCTAAACGAGCTGGCGAGAAAGCTTTCATTTTTAATAGTGCTTCAGGATCTACGGCATTTTTCAATAGTAATTGTTTACGTAAATCTACTTCAGTAATGTCAGGAATTAGGCCTTCTTCAATTTCTGTCGTTTCAGTGACGTGTGTTGTGACTGGTTTTTCTTCAGCAGTCACAGTGGCAGTCGAAACCGCTTGATTGTCAGCGACCATTTCTGTTAAAATTCCGGCAATCATTTCTTTTAATTCTTTTTCGTTCATTTGTATTCTCACCTCGTTTATTTAATAAATACAGATGCATCGCCAGCGCGACTTGTTAATTTTCCGTTTTCCATTAAGCCCATTTTTTCCATCCATTCTTCAAATTCTTTAATTGGACGTAAGCCTAATGTTTCACGAATCGTCGCAGTTTCATGGAACCCAGTTGTTTGATAATTTAACATGACATCATCGCCATGAGGAATCCCCATGATATACGTACAACCAGCTGTTGCTAATAACATTGCTAAGTTTTCCATATCATTTTGATCAGCTTTCATATGGTTGGTGTAGCAGACATCACAACCCATTGAAATTCCTGTTAATTTGCCCATGAAATGATCTTCTAAACCAGCGCGGATGACTGTTTTGAATCGTAAAGATATTCTGGTCCAATAAAGCCGACAACGGTATTTACAATATACGGATCAAATTTTTGGCTAAGCCATAACAACGCGCTTCCATTGTGACTTGGTCTGCGCCAAAGTTCGCTTCAGAAGAAAGTTCTGAGCCTTGACCTGTTTCAAAATACATCACATTAGGACCAGCTGCTTGACCACTGTGAAGCGCTAAATCTTGTGCTTCAGCTAAAATTTCTGCATTTAAACCAAATGCTGTGTTCCCTTTTTCTGAACCAGCGATGGATTGAAAGACTAAGCCAGTTGGCGCGCCTTGACGCATGGCTTCCATTTGTGTCGTTACGTGAGCAAGCACGCAAGTTTGTGTTGGAATTTCCCATTCACTGCGGAACTCTTCAAATTTGTTTAAGATCCGTTTAACACTTTCTGTAGAATCATCAACAGGATTCAAACCAATTAAGGCATCACCGGCGCCATAAGAAAGACCTTCCATAACTGATGCCATAATGCCATCGACATTATCGGTTGGATGGTTTGGCTGTAAACGATTTGAAAAAGTTCCGGGACGGCCAATTGTTGTGTTGGCGGTTTTTTCAATATTGATTTTTTTTGCGCCAACAATTAGATCCATGTTGGACATTAATTTACAGACAGCAGCAATCATTTCTGAAGTGAGTCCACGGGAAATTCGTTTGATATCAAAATCGGTTGTTTCCGAAGATAAGATAAATTCGCGTAATTCTGCAACTGTCCAATGTTTAATACTTTCAAAAATTCGCATATTGACTTGGTCAATAATAATGCGTGTCACTTCGTCTTCGTCATAATCAACGACGGGATTGTTAAAACAAGTCATTTAAGGACAATTCTGATAAAACGACTTTCGCCGCCACGCGTTCTTCGGCTGAATTAGCAGCTACGCCAGCTAACTTGTCGCCAGACTTTTCTTCATTGGCTTTGGCTAAGACTTCTTTAACGGATGTAAATTGATAGACTTTGCCAAATAGTTTGGTTTTTAAAATCATCTTTGTGTCGCTCCCTTTTTAATTAAATACTAAGGTCTTAACAATGACTGGAAGGACGGCTCCTTCTGCCACTGGTAAACCGATATCTACATAATCACCGTTTTCTACTTTGACCGAATCAAGACAGATAAACGGATAGTCTTTTGGCAGATGGGCACTTAAGGCATGCCCTAAAGCTTTCGCCATGTCTTCATCCACCATAACAATAATGGGAATTTGTTCAGCAACTAAATTAGCTAATCCTTCCACAATCCCTTGACCATAGCGTTGAATATCAGCAAATGTTGGATTGTTCATGCCTCTAATTGCTAGGGCAATCTGGGGTGTTTCTTCAATACGATGCCAATTGAGTTTTTCTTGGATTCGCTGGCCTAATTCTGTCACAGTAAGGGTTTCATCCTCTTGCGCTAATTTTAGAATGGGGATATTTTTTACTGGCAAAATTTGCTCACGATAAGCAATCGTGCTTCCGCTAATTTCAGCAGTGTGTGAACCTGCTCCGACGACCGTCGCTCGGATTGTTTCTGCGCTTTCTAAGACTTCTTTTTCCGAAAAAATCAGTGACTTTCTCAAGTATTTCCCTAAAAGTAAGCCGATGTCCCCATATTTAAAGAGATTCGTACTTGTCGTATTTAAGCAATCAGCCACACCACCAGAAAATGTTACAATTGGTAATTCCTCACCTTTTCGTAGTGGATGGTTGGTTACTAATAACTGGTAGAACGGACTTTGTGTCCCCAAGCCAATGCTATTTTCTAACACGGCAACTAATTCCGAAATAATTGGTAGTAAGTTTTGTTCGGTGGCTTGGTCACCAAGGTGCAAGGTTAGCCCTTTTTTATTTATAATTTCTTGAATCTTCGGAGCTATATAGGTGATTTTTTGTTGTTGATCTAATTTAATTAAGCGTCCGCCAATGTCAAAACAAGCCGTGTCAATCACTTCACCATCTTTAAAGACAGCTAAATTTGTCGTTCCACCACCAATGTCTAAATTAACCACTGGTTTGCGTTTCGTTTCAGAATAGGTTTGAGCCCCAGCGCCTTTTCCGGCAATGATACTTTCTAAATCAGGTCCAGCCGTAGCAACGACAAAATCACCTGCATAGCCACTAAGTGCTCGTAGCACATTGTTGGCATTGCTTTTTCGAGCAGTTTCACCTGTGATAATTACCGCACCCATTTGAATATCTTGTTTATGAATGCCTGCTTGGCGATATTGCTCCGCTACAAACGCTTTGATAGGTTCTGCATCAATCTCTGATTGGTTAAGTAAGGGTGTAAAGATAATGTCACTTCGGTAAATGACTTTTTATCAGAATGCTGATACGTGGTACTGTAAACGCAGAGGCAAAATTTTCAACAGTTAATTCTGACAAGACTAATTGGGTTGTAGACGTCCCTAAATCAATCCCTACGGTTAAAAGTGTTTCCTTCGACATCGCCTGACTCGCCTCCTTTTGCATACAAAAAGGCACTTAAAGAATCGTTAGAAAATTTCTTTCTACTTTTCTTTAAGCGCCTTTGCTTAATCAATGAACAACATCACTGGTGTTCTGTTCGAAATAGAAACAGGTTTTAGTTCCCTGTTTATTGGATTCAATTGTAATTTTTCCTTTTAATTTATCTCTTACGTAGCTTTTGACAATCATCAAACCTAAACTGGTCTCGTTACTTTGATGAACGTCATAGCCTTTACCATTATCTGTAACAGTAATGGTAATCATTTATTATCTAATGTTCCACTAAGTTTAACAACGCCACTTGTTTGTGGCTCAAATGCATGATCAAAAAATGTTTTGTAATAGTTCGTTGACAACAAGGGAAATGGTGACCATTTGTTCGCTAGAAACCATAATGGCTGGATCAACATCCATCATCATCTCAATGGGTTGTGCGCCTTGAAAAAGATGTCTAAAATTATACATCACTGCTTCCAATGTTTGCCGTAAAGCAACGTCATCTTTGACTTGTTTTGACAGCAATTCATGGGTGGCTGCAATCGCCATAATTCGATTGACACTTTCATGAAGGACTTTCTTTGCTTCGGGGCTTTGCGTTCGCCGTTCTTGAATACGCAATAAGGAAACCACCGATTGCAAGTTATTTTTAACACGATGATGAATTTCACGAATCGCAACAGATTTGGAAATAATTTCCGCTTCTTTTTCTTTAAATTCTGTATTGTCTTGAATAATCATAATCAGTTGTTCTTCTGATGCCAACCACACTTTCCGAACCTTAAAATAATAATTAAGGTAGGTCGTTTTGCTTTCAATTGGTTGATTACTCATTTTATATTTCATTTGATACAACACATATTCAAAAGTTGTATAATCGATGGACAAATTGTCATAACTCATTCCAATGATATTATCCCGATAACCAAGTTTGCGATAAAGCTCTTGTGCATTGTGATTGGTAATTAATAAGTGACCCGCCGCATCAAAAATCAAAACGGCTTCTGCCAATTGATCAATAAATAACGCATCGACTTGACTAGTTGATTTCGCTACTTTTGCTAACTGGCAGTTATTTAGCTCCTCTTTTTGTAAGTCCGCTTGAATCTCTTCATCTGCCGCAATCTCGACAATAATGACACCAATCGTTCGATGTTCATTGCGAATGGGATAGATATTTTGCTTAATCAAACGATTTTCCTGAGTCACTGCTAACAAACCAATGCTATTTAAGCTAGTTTGCATGGTACGCAGAACACCAGGTTCATTTTTTAATAAAGCTTCCATCCCGACGACATCTCCGCTATATAAAGAAGTTGTCTTCGCAGGCGGCTTATGATAAACGACTAGTGCTTGCTGTGACATTTCCTTATACACATCAATAAAAACATCTGCACTTTGATAGAGTGTCGTCGAAGAAAGATAACGTGCTGTACGTTGTAATTCTTTAATGTCTGATTCTGAAAGATTGGTATATTGGTGACATAATTGCTCTAATCGTTTCATTTATTCATCATCCATTACAATCAATTCTGCAATTTCACTCATACGTTGCGCGTTTGTTCATACTTAATCGTACGCAACATTTGGTAGGCTTCTTCTTCCGATATATGATTTTCTTTTACAAGAATACCTTTGGCTTTTTCGTATAATTTACGTTCTTCTAATTTTAAACTTAATTTTATCGATTGATCTTATGTTAACAGTCTGCGTTTTTGTTTGTCCTTCTGTCAATATGCTCATTTTCAATTGTAGGTATTAATGATTTTTCGTCTAGAGGTTTAACTAAATAACCCAGTGCACCTAATTTTTTAGCCTTATCCGTATTTTGTACGTCACTGTATGCAGATAAAAAGACAATACTACTGGCTAGTTGGTCTTGAACAATTTTTTTACCCGCTTTTAGTCCGTCTAAAATTGGCATTTGAATGTCCATTAATACTAGGTCAGGTTGTGTTTTTTTAACATACTTCAATTGCTTCAAAACCATTCAGCTGCTTCACCGACTACTTCGTACCCTGCTTCTATCACAATATCACGAATATCGAGTCTCGTAATAGGTTCATCATCGACTATTACAATTCGTCCATCCATTTTCTTCACGCCCTTGTCCTTTCAACGCTATGTTCTGGTAATTTTACAAGTTACAGAAAAGTTTAAAATCTGTTGTAAACCTTCAATCACCGCTTGTAAGGCTGCTTCCACTGAGCTTACGTCACCAGAAATGACCACCGATCCAGAAAAACGATCAATAAAACCGATTTGGATATCTCCGCTTTTAGTCGCAATATCAACAGCGATAATTGCCGCTTCGCTCGGAGTGATTGTCAAAATACCTAGTGCATTGCTGGTGCCGTCTGGCAACCCTAATTTTGTATAAATTTCTTTATTAGGACTAGCAATGATGTGCGCTAACGTTACTTGTTTCCCAGGAACATATTCTTGAATCATTCGTTGTTTTTCTTCCAACCAGACTCGCTCCTTTAATTTAGCAAATAAAAAAATCCTCAATAAAAAACGTAAAGGTTCCACTTTCGCTTTCTACTAAGGAGCTTCTTTGCTCTTAAATTTTTGAAGCACGCCGTTGTGCTATCCACATTATATGTTATCGATTTCATCCTGTCAATCGCTTATAAGATAGAATTTAAAAATTTTTGTCACTTCTGCTGCTGTTGGTTGGACAGGATTTGTTTTGGTGCAACCATCCATCAATGCGCCTTCAGCTATTTTTGGGATCGCAGCTTGGACTTCTTCTTTTGGTAAACCATAGTCACTAAAAGTGGCAGGCATGTTTAATTTTTGACGGAGTTGCTTGATTTGTCGAATAAATTGTTGAACACCAATCCGTGCATTGGTTGTCTGTGTATCATTTAGACAATTTGCTAACTGCGCATAACGTTTAGCTGTTGGTTCGTTGGTGACTTTGCCATTCGCTAAGCCACTGTTATATGCAATGACTTCCGGTAAGAGCATTGCATTCATTCGTCCATGTGGCACATGTAAACGCGCACCGGCCGCATGAGCAATACCGTGATTCAAGCCTAACGAAGTAACATTAAACGCCATCCCTGCCATACATGAAGCTAAATGCATATTTTCACGGGCTTGTTGGTTGCTACCCTGATTAAAGGCTATTTCTAAATTGTCGAATACCAGGCGAACGACTTTTTCGCACAACGCATCTGAAATCGGATTTGCTTCTGTTGAAACATACGCTTCAATAACATGCGTTAAGACGTCCATTCCTGTATCCGCTGTGATTTTTGGTGGGACACTCATCACTAAATTTGTATCTAAAATCGCAATTTCTGGTTGAATTTTCATCCGTTACAAGCGGGATTTTGGTGCCAGTTTCAGCAACCGTAATCACTGAAAAATTCGTAACTTCTGAACCAGTC
>OKVS01000257.1_pt1 | contig 23072 bp, 27 predicted proteins | sample 1606911 | NCBI WGS metagenome assembly OKVS01 (sample SAMN03281016, study PRJEB24777) | human gut metagenome | isolation source: fecal sample PR161 from 1 month old female Malay infant, caesarean... | reverse complement strand
CCTGAACACTTCGCCGTCTGCGCTTCTCTGGACCTAAAACATCAATCATTCGGACTCCAACGACTAGTCTAAAAACTAGTATTAAGACTATCACTAACTTAAGTGATACCAACTGTCTGGAGATTCAGGGGGCCAGTCTATTCTCCTTCAGTTCGCCGTAGTGAGTCTCCAGCAGAGAACCCAGGCGCCACAGACCGTCATCTATGCGTTTATGGCTGGCAAATCTGATCAGCAGTAGCTTTACGATTAACTGACCAATGTAAAAGGCATATCCGAAGCCGGCCGCCACAAGGTAGGTTGCCAGCCACCAGTCGAAAGAGGTCAAATTGCTCATTTCCGCACTCCCGTCTCGTGAACAACCCGATACAGACGCTTACCGATGCGAAGCGTTTTGGTTTTCAGCTCCTGCCTGACCAGGTCGCGACAGATACTGAAGCCGAGGGCCACGCCCCCCAGCAAAAGATAATAGGATGTATGGAATCATCAGAACGCCCCCGCCTCAGTCAATTGCTGCAACAGTGAGTGTCCTTTTTCAGTGAGTTGATAGTTCTCCACACATCCCTTTGGCGAAACGTTAGCGACAAGATTCATACGTTCCAGTTTGGCGCGGGTCTTTGGCTTCCAGTTGGCATAGAACTCCTTCCACTGGCTGATTTCACGCAGAGTTTCTTTCTCCCGTTTACTTAACATGATCATCCTTAATCTCCTTCAGTGTGTACGTGATATCTACAATGCGGTAAATGCGGCCACGTCTCTGCATGACACCAGCTTTTACGTAATCGTTGATGCAGCTGGACGTAACCAGACTGCCAATAACAATGCCGACGACCAAAAATACAATCATCCAGCCGAGCATCAGTCTTTATCTCCAATACGGTCTTCGGTGTCTCGCAGACATTTCGGCCACTTCAGACGTGGGTGGCGTAAGCTACCGTCTGGCGTTTTCTCATGGCAGTGAACCTCAACGATGCGTCCACGATACTTCTCCTGATTATTCCAGATCTCGTCCAGGTACTTATGCTTGATACCGCTGGCACGAACGATGACGCCGTTCTCCAGACGAATCACTATCTTGCCCAGCGTATGCGCAAAGCCAGAGTCCGGGTCGCCTGGCTCGAAGTCGATGATTTCACCGTCTTCGGAATCCTCGTCTTTCAGCTTCCACCAGCTGCGGGTGCGTTTGAACTCGTAAACAGAATCCGGATCTTTGCCCATCTCCCCCTCTTCGTTCTCGTCCAGGCGCTTCATAAAGCGTTCGATGAAGTCTTCATGACTATGGATGATGTAGAACGGATGCAGGTGGACATCTTGCGCGTAATCTTCCCCGCAAGTGTTGCGGAACAACGCCACCAGCATAGCCAGGCGCTCTTTCAGCTTCATGCCGGTCTTCAGGTACTCTTTGCTTTTTGCCTGAGCACGCCACTCCGGTAAAAAAGAAATCGAAGATGTGGTAAACGGCACCAATGGCTTTCACGTTCTTCTTGCGAAGCGCCGACACGGACTGGTTGAACGTACCTGCAGTACCCTCACCATCGAAAAAGATGTGCTTGAAACCGGAGAGTCTGCCTCGCTCCAGCATGGCTGGTTTAAGGTGATCGAGTGACGTAATCGGATTGCCGGTACGCGTCAGGAAGTTCACCTCTTCCTCGTCAACGATAACTTCGCAGATAACCCGGAGACCATCGAGTTTGAGGCTGCCGATCATTGGCCACTTGGCCTTGGGATTTGGTTTAAATGGGTATTTGTCGCCTTTCTCCTTGTACGGAGACGCCAGCTGTACCTCAAAATTCGGAATTGGGTTTTCGAACACCTTGTTGCACAGGCTGATACCGACACCGGCTTTCGGATCTTTCAGCAGGAAGCGACGAAACACGTCCTGCCCGTCAGCGCACATTGAGGCAACGAGTGATTCGACAGCAGTAATGGCCGCGTTCCCGGTCAGTTCGCGCGCCGCCAGCTTCTCCAGCAGCTCGACTACCTTCTGGTCGCTGGGTACGGAAGTATCGAGTGGCTCGGCCACTTTGTACTTCTTCACACCGAATCGAATGAATGGGTTGAGCATTAGCGAGACCATGCTCTGCTCAAATTCATCAAGGTTGGCCAGCGCCTCTTTCTTGGCGTTGGTTCCCATCGTTTTTATGGCATCCAGCTTGTGCTTTAGGGCGATCAGTTTTTCCATTAGTGTTTAACCTCCATCGGTCGCGCGGGAGTTTTCATGTGTTTTCTTTGGTTGCTTCTTCAATGAGTGCCGCGTACACATCAGTGACGGGCGCCAGTGAATCGGTGGACGTGGTTTCGGGTTTGGCTGGTTCTGTTTTCTTCGTGCGTTTAACCAGACTGTTAATCGTCATGGTGTTGCGCTTACGGGTTAGCGTTCTGGCGTGGTCGTTTTGCTCTTCCACTTCTTTGATAAGCGCAGTCATATCGATGAAGTAGAGCTGTTCACCTTTGCGGATCTCTTCGACCATCATCTTCAGCGCCTGGCATTTGCCAGCAGCAATGGCCGCAGCGCAGGACTGGAAAGATGTAGCCGGGAGACGCTTCTCTTTGTAGGCGAGGATGGTGTGCTGGCAGACTGTATAGCTGCAATGGGCCTCATGGCCGTTGATCTTCACTTCCGGGCAGCGCAGCGAATAACCGTTGTTTCCGGAGATAGACGGGATTTTCGACAAATCTGTTCTTGTGGACATGCTTCTAACCGTAGTCGTGTACTTACTTATTGAGCGCAGTTTAAAAAAGCCCCACCAGGGGGCTAAATGGTTTTTCGAGGCTTACCAGGTCGCCCAGCCAGTCATTTTGTCCTGAGCGGCTTCGAACCGGTATGGCTCCAGTAAATCGTTGGCATGGTGGACGGCGTAAGATTTTGCCTCCTGTTTAATCATCGGCAGCTCGTTGGCCAGGCGTGCCACCTGCCCTGCAAAACTGGCGAGCACACCGTCACATGCCTGACCCGCGTCAACAATGATGCGCACCAGGTCTAAGTCGCTGCGGCACATATCGCAGATGATGCCGTATTCCACCTCACGAATGCGCTCAACGGCTTTTTTGGTATCGCCACTGACCACCAATTCCAGCAAACCAGGCGGTGTTGTCAGATCGGTAACGCGTTCGGTAACTTCAGGCAGTTCGACAATGCTCAGGAACGCCGCGATAGACGGATCATCCTCTACACCAGCCCTGCCTTTGATCGCGCGAAGAGTTGCGTCGACAATTTCCTCAAATCGTTCACCTTCATCACACACCGCCTGATTGGTGTAGACAACGCGGCCGTCGTACCATGCACCGGCACGTACTTCGACCGTTGCGTCCTTCATTTTGCGAGTGAACGCCACGAGTGCCGCGCGTTTCTGTTTAACACCAGGCAGCTCCGGGGACTCTCCAAAACGAACCCATACCCGCATGTATTTCGAGCCTTCCCCAAGAGGTGCTGTGCTCACAGACGTGGCGATGTGCTCCAGCGCAGTTTGGATCGCCTCATCGATAATCTTCTGGCGCTCTTCTGTATCAATTTCTACGCCTGATTTGTCGATAATTTCGGTAACGGACTTCTGAATATCTGCTTTCATAAAGGTTCCTCAATTCCTTCGTCGAGCATATTCTTACAGAAAAATAAGTATGTATCTACTTATCATTAAAGGCGTGCAATTTATACAAGAGCTTTAATGCCGAGTACCTTGCTTTGTAGCTCCAACTGTCTGGAGTACGGCTTGGCACGATAATAGGCTTTTAGTATCTGCTCTGGCGTCGCGTCGCCGGGGTCGAGACCTTCTTCGCCCAGACAGGCCACTTTGACATTCAGTCCGATGCTGGTGAGACGTTTGGCCGCTGACATGGTGTTGCGGATCGCTTGCTTTTCGCTGTCCCACATCATGATGACGTTGCGTAATCCACGCGCCTTGAGCGTCAGGAACGCGCCTAACTGATCTTCAGCGTCCTCATTCATATTTCCGGACAAGTGCATCCCGAACGTGCCAATTGGCTCTACATAATCCCGCAGCGTCTCTTCGTCGAAGATGGCTCGCTTCACGCCCATTACGTCAAATGCCCCTTCACACACAACGACCGTTTGTTTTCCGACTGCATTGTGGCCGTTGTAGAGAAACTTGCCAGACGCCGGCAGCTGCATGGGGAAGAGGTAACGGCGTTCTGCTGCACCGGTAATGTCACGCCCCTGGAAGGTCTTCATCACGCCATCCAGATCGTAAACCGGTATCAGGATGCGCATATCAAACACCTGCCCTTTGACCTGGTCTGTGTACGGATCGACGTATGCGTGCTTGCCTTCGACGCAGTAACGCAGATCAAAGTATTTGGCCAGCTCCGGGGAGATATGGCGCTCCACCAGATAATCAGGAAGACGACCGTCAATGGGGAGTTCGTAATGGCGCGGGAGAGCTACTGGCCCTTCGAGTTCAACCTTGCTGGCCAGCACGACCTCTTCCGTCTTCGGCGCCCATCCTTGTGAGATCAGCGCGTTCTGGACGTACTCTTCAAAATCGCGACGGGATTTGCCGCTGTAGTGCTTGAGGAAGACCAGCTTGTTGAACTGAATCTCTTCGGGATGATCACCAGCAAAGCATTTGCCGACGCCATTGGTCAGGTTGAAATAAACCTTCCAGTTTGAGCTGCCGCATACCGGACACTCCTTGATATTCACCTCACGTCCACGAGTACTGACGCCACCACGACGGTAGATGATTCCTTCCATATCGAGCCATTGTTCAAAATCCAGCTCGGTCAGTAATTCTTTCAAGTCGCTCACGTTCTTAACCCTACTTTTTGCAGGTAATATCTTGATAAGCCTCGGTATTTGAATACCATAAAGGCTCATGTGTTTTTTCTTTTGTGGCTTTGGCAAAAGAGAAAATTTGTTCTCTTATGGAGACCGGCGTGGAGAGCGTTTCTCCACGCCTTCTTTTTTTAGAGGACGTCCATAATGCGTTCGATGAATCGCATTTGTTCGAGGTTCTGCTTAACGCGGATGCTTACGCCGCCTTTCTGGTTACGTGAACCAGCGAAGTACAGACGCGCTTCGCCTTTCGCTTCTTCCTCTTCCGTTTTGTTGATCGTGATAACGAGGTCAGCGATACGCACCTTCTCGATGTTGTCCGCTGCGTGCATCATTGTAGCCACCTCTGAAGCACCACCTTCCCTGTTAGTCTGCGATGCAGTGATGCCGGCAACGTTGTGTTTGTCGTACAGCGCACGCAGGTCAGTGTAGATGCTGCGAATGTTGGCGCGGTCGTCGCGGAGGTCGTAGCTGGCACGCATCAGGTCAGCGTAGTCGACCACGACCATGTCGGGGATCATGCCATTGGCTTTCATGCTGCCCAACATACGATCCAGATCTGCAGGCGACATGCTTCCGGACGGTCGTTCAACAATCCACAAGCTCCCCACGCCTTTCGTCGCGCCCAGCTCTGCCAGTTTGCGATGGACGTCGTCGCGGCGCTCCACCAGCTTGGACATTTCGGTCTCAGACAGACGGGCGTCAAAGCGATCTGACAGAATGGAGGTGTGAACTTCCAGCGACAGATACAGGACGTTGTAACCGGCAAGCGTGGCGTTGATGGAGAACTCGCCCATCGCCGTCGATTTACCAGATTTCGCGAAGCCCATGAACAGCACCATTTCACGCTTTGCCCAGCCTTTCTGGTAAAGCAGCTTGTCGAGCAGCGGTAGACCCGTTGTGATGCTGTTTGGCACGTAATCGTCGGACGCTTCATACTCACGCGCCTTGTAACGCTCTGCTGATTCAGAGAAGTAATCGTAAATGCCGGTCGCTTCGTTAGAGCCGATTTGCTGGACTTTAGCCATGATTGCCATCGCGCCCTGGAAATCGCCCTTCTCTTTCATCTCAGCCGCTTTAATCAGCGCGTCGTCGAATGCTACGCTTTTGGCGAACGTGGCGACCTGGTCGACCATGTACGCCGTGTCTGACAGCTTCTCAGCGAGAATCCGCTTAAACGCCTCAACGACGTCGGGGAACAGCTCTTCGCGGATCGTCTTATCGCGTTTGGCGCGTTTGAGCATGTCGAGTATGGCCGACGATGATGGTGCGCTCTTATACATTCTGTAGTAGCCCGACACCATGTTCACCAGAATGGCGTTGGCCGCATTGGAGAACTGGTTTGGCGCAACCAGATCACCGGCGCGAGTCAGAAACTCATGGTCGCGACAGAAGTAGGCTGCGAGTCGATTCTGGAAGTCGTCATCGAACTCTTCAGACAACCCTCGTCCTGTGTGGCAAAGTTCGGTCATGTGCTTTCCTTTGGTGCTTAAACAATTTGTTTTCTAATACTAAAAAAGCCAAATAGGGGATCAACAGAATCGCCGTGCTTCTTCCAGTTCTTCCGGGAAGTGCGCGTAAATCACACGCTCAGGCACGATTTCCATCAACCAGACAGCGGAGAAGATGATGCGGACACGTTTGTCTCGGGTAATGCCACGCAGACGCTCCAGAACCCACTCAAAATAGCGTTCTTGAATCGGGTCGTGCTGCATGTCTCCCAGATGCTTAAAACTCACCAGAGAGTCATCCAGACGGGTTACAGCGCGTTTGGCTAACTTCTCTTCGAATATCTCAATCAGCTCGGGCTGCCAGAGATGCTGGGGGCGAGGTAATTTGTCCCACAGACGGCGTGCAGCTGCGGAAAGAACGGTAGAAATGAAGTAGTCATAAGAGCAGCAGTACTGGTCGGCAAACTGGCGTGCTTTCCAGAGAGATGTTTTGTTGGCCGTCGACAGCTCCTGATACGGCACACGTTTCAAACCGGTAGTGAATTGGGCCGTCTCATAGTGTTCGCGGCCATGCGACAGCATGATGTATGAGTACTGGCGCTTGTATGCCTCAGTGAAGAGGCATGTGGCCATAAGCGGGTGCATGTCGCGGTAATCAAACCACTTTGTCTCGAACAACTCCGCCTCATCCTTGCAGCGTGACAGCCCAATATTCTCGGCCACCCACTTGTCCATGACTGTGGCATCCCACTCGGTCATGAAGTCGTACTGGTCGTTGTTAATAGTGTTAAAGAAGATCTGGCTCATGTGCTCCGCCTGATAGGTAGTCACTTACTTATCATAATGGGCGAATCATAGCGACTGGTGACTGTTTTTGGAAGTGGAAACGGAAGGGAATGTGTCTGGGAAGTTGGCATAGAAAAAGACCTGCTTCCGTATAAATAATAATAAGTAACTTAGTATTTATATACAGAAGCAGGTCTCAAAATCCATGATGTACGCCAGATATACCTCATAGTATTGAGATAAGGTTAAGTGCGCAGATTTTTGACACCCAGGCGTGTTAAAATTGGTTTTTAATCATTGGGGTATCACTATGCGCACGAGAAGAATTTTGGGCTATGGACTTCCAGAACTTGCTTACTGGCCACAACCTAATTATGAGCAGGACGGGTGGTCGATGCACAGTCTGAAATTGCGCAGTGATGGCTCACTCCACTGGTTTCGCCAATATGTCGATCGAGGAATGCCAGGCCATGCTTTTAACGATGATTACGACGACTATCAGACCGCAAGGGAAGCTGCGGTAGAGTTGAACAAAAACCTGTCGGTTAACCTTGATGCTCTGAGCATCCCGGATGCGCACAAAGAGTCGTTACGCTTAAAAGCAGATAAGGCGCTGATGGCAAAATCTCGACTGATGGATGAAGAGCATTTGATGTATCAGGTTGCGGTAAGAAAACATGCTTCAGATCCGCGTCCGACCATAGACGAATTAGTTATTGACTCTAAATTTGAGAGTATACGCCAGCCTCTGCACAGCATTCTGAGCGAAATGCCTTATTTGCATTATGTTTATCTGCCAACCTTTCACGTTCTGCTAAATCGTATTGCTCAAAATACCTGGAATTGCACCTATGAAAATAGAGCCGAGTTTGCCAAGAGGTGTTATCAAGAGCGTATAGCCAGAGGCTTTGGGTTCTCAGGAACAGATCATTGGGGCAAAACCAAATCAGCGATTCGTTTCCATGTTGTTGCCGCGCGCCAACCAAATTACTTCAGCTCGCCAGCGTAAAAAGAATGCTGGATGAGGCCATAAGAAATGGGCAAAGAGTTCTCATTATAGGCGGTTACGTTTTCTGGTATGAGGACAAAAATCAAGTAGGCTGGAGCGTCAAAGAGGTCAATGACAAAGAGACGACAGCTAAAGGCAATACGATTTGGAGTGAAGGAACAATCATTTCTAAAAATCACGGTCGAATCGTCGTTCTGCCGTATACAAAGGAAAACGGGGAGCATGTAAAAGGCTACACCAAGAACGCCCCTAACGACGGCAAAGCAATTCCGAGGCATAAGGATGAGTATGTCGAGTTGCCCTTTGAAATTTTGGATGGTGACTTGATGTTCAGTCTGTTCGGTGAGCTTAACTACGAATAGCTATCATAGAACGTTGTATTTCTAAGGCTGGCCAATGCAGGCCAGCCTTAGAAATTTATATCAGCTTTTCTTCATCAGCTCACGCTTGATTTCATCGGTGCGCATCGTGACGTCGGCAGCGGTGATCGCCTCGTTCAGCTTCACGATGTCCTCGATTTCCTGCGGCGACTTCTCTGCCAGATGGAAAATGGCTGCACGAATCACGTCAGAACGGGTGAACTTCTCGAAACGAGGGATGAACTTCATCATCTCCAGCAGATCGAAGTACTCGTCTTCCAGCGACATTGTGCGGCTCTTAATCTTCTCTTTCCCACGAGTCGGACGCCCCTGCGGTCTGACTGGCTGGCGCATTGGGGTGCTGCTTTTTTACCGGTTCTTCCGGATCTTTGCGCTTTGCAAGGTCTCCCATTCTCATGGACATTATTCTTCCTCCAGACTCATGATGTAATCTACAAACTCTTCAAACTCGGCTTCTGCCTTCTTATCGCGTTCGGCGCCAGTCATTTCAAAGATAGAACGACCTGCCTCTTCCGCGTCGTCATAAACGTTACGGTTGTACAGGTTAACCGGCGCAGCCTCGATGCCGAATGTCTCGACAATTTCCTTCGCTGCCAGAATACGTGACGCCTGGGAAGGCAGTGACGGACACTGGTTCACTACCGCGCGGATCTTCACAGTCTCGTTCACGTTGCGAACGTTGTCGATAATCGGGTCGATATCACGCAGGGATTTCAAATCACGACGCTTAGGGCGCAGCGGGATGACAATCACGTCAGCCATAAGCATCGCCAGACGCTGAATTTCGGAGTCAAAGCCACCAGCATCCACCACTACATAATCGGTGCGTCCCTGAAGTGATTTAAGATGTTTGACGATGTCGTCCTGAACGTATGCGAACGGGATTAGCTCAAGATCTTCGTTCTGGCGACGGTCTTCACACCAGCTCGTAGTTGTGCGCTGAATATCAATATCGGTTACATGAACCTTCTTTTTCTTCTTAACTTTGAGGCATACCGCAATTTGCTGGGCAACGGTAGATTTGCCTGGGCCGCCTTTTGTGCCGCCAACCACAATGATCTTGGTCATTGGTGAGTTCCCTTTGCGTGAATTATTGTCGTATGAAACAACTTGTTTTCTTATATGCGATATAGCCTAAATGCCTACGGCTACGGTGTAAAGGTGAAATGATAGGCAGTACGGGTGTTGGCTCACAGGACAAACAATCAGTTGAAAGTTTGTTCGATTGGCTTTATAGTTCTTGTACGGAAAGATGCCGTACAAAGAGTGGCGTAATCCGTCTACAAAACTAAATGCGAAAAACTGAAAATCGAAAAACTGAAAACTGAAAACTGAAAACTGAAAAATCGACTATAGAGATGCCTCGCGAGTCAAGGCGTGGGGCTAGGAGTACAAGCATGTCAGCACTGAAAAAACAGCGCATCGATCTCAGATTAACCGACGACGACAAGAGCATGATCGAAGAAGCTGCGGCAATGACCAACCAGACAATTACTCAGTTTATGGTTGCCAGTGCCTCAGAACGTGCTGCGGAAGTGATAGAGCAACATCGTCGCCTGATTCTTAGCGAAGAGTCATGGAATATAGTGATGGATGCCATCAGTAACCCGCCTGCACCGAATGATAGGCTGAAACGAGCTGCCGAGCGTCTACAAAGCATGGAGTAAGACGTGGCCAACCTGACCATTGAGATGTTTTCAGAAGAGGCTGTATATGATTTCTCATGCTTCGACTGCGGAGAAACGTCTCTCAATGATTTTCTTAACAATCGCCTGGCACAGCAACACAGCGGGCGTATATTGCGCGGTTATCTACTTCTGACCAAAGACGCGATACCGAAAGTTAAAGGGTTTTACACGCTGTCCCGGGAGCTGTTTCGCAAGACAAACGCTCCCATCCAACACGCAGCAGCGGAAGATACCTTATTCTGATGCCCCCAGCGTTACGCTCGGACGTCTGGCGATAGACAAAAGCATTCAGCGGCAAGGCTATGGGGAAGTTTTGGTAGCAAGTGCCATGAAAGTGGTTTATCAGGCATCTCGTGCCGTTGGCATCTACGCTCTGTTTGTGGATGCAAAAAATCCGGCCGCCAGGCAGTTTTACCTGAATCTGGGGTTTACCCCTCTTAAGGGTGAAAACGCCAACTCGCTTTTCTATTCAACGAAGAGCATTGAGACACTGTTTGAAGAGAAACCGTCTGAAGACGAATAAGAAAAGCCCCTCAAAGGAGGGGCTTTTTTCATTGAGCCAGTCTGCTCTGCCACTTACACAACCGCTCACCCAGCATGTTGTGCGTTAAAATCTCTCGCTCCGTTTCTTCCGTCATGAAATCGTTATGACTGACGTAAACCGGATTGGCCACATCACAGAACAGCACGCCAACGGGTTGCGGCTTAATCACGCAGCCATTTGTCATGCAGATCGCGATGAACAGCAGAAGCGCTCTTCCGTCGCAACTCATTGGTAATTTCATTCCCGACGTCCACCGTATTTTGAAGCCGTTCTCTGTCTTCCTGTTTTGCCTTCTCCTCTACTGCTCGTCTGGCCGCTCGTCCACCCATTGTGTATGCGCCAACAAGCACCAGAAGAACGGCAGCCAGAGTAATCAGAGCAATTTTGAGCTTTAAAAACAGGCTGCCGAACATATCAGGCCATCCCCTTCTTGTACTTGCACACCTGCGACCAGGCGATGAACCCCGCCACAAGGATGGTGGCAACGCCGAAGATGATGCGCACCGTGTCTCCACTGGTGATGTTCCCCCTGCGCTTTATCCATTGCTGCGGAGATCTGCGGTATCACCTCTGCCAGCTGCGCAAGACCGATGCCAGCAGTGACGGTAGCGCCAGCCGTCTCTTTAGTGACAGGAAGGGCTTTGACCGTCTTAACTGCCTTAACCACACCGGCACGGCGCAGGCCTTCTTCGATGACTTCGGATGCGTACCAGCTGTTCAGGGTTTTTAGTGGACCGCGGCCGTTCTCGTGACGAATGATTGCCTCCACCAGTGGGCGCAGGGTGTCGTAGTCGTGCAGATCGATAATCATGTCCGGCGTGACACCAACAGCTTTGGCCACCTCATTCACATAAGCCAAAGTGTTGTTCTCATGCGGAGGCGCCCAGCGCTCAATAACTTCGCGGATCGTGTCGATGCTTGAGCCGTCTTTGGCTCGACGTTTGTCATGGTAGGTGATGAGCGTAACTGCCAATGCCCGAATCCCCCATACGGGATCTTTGAAAGTGCAGAAGCGCGGTTCTGAAGGGTTGTCGACTAAGCCCTGCCACGGCGAACCTTTATCAAGATTGCCAGGGTTGTTGTTGCGAATACCTCTTGGAGTTTTCATCCTTGATCTCCTTATTGCAGTCCATTTTTTAACGCCGTAAGCGGCCAGCCCCAACAGCAGAACGGTAATCAGGAACGACGTAATCTTTGAGACAATGCCGCCAAAAAACCCGCTGGAAATGGAGTCGAGCCGATTAAGAAGTTTGTCCAGATTTGAATGCTGGATGCTGTGTTGTGCCGGGGTCATATCTCCAAAGTAGTTCTTGAGCTGATCGTTAACTTCCTGACCAATCTCCTCGCGCAGTTCTTTGCCCAATTTGCCGACTACCTCGCGGGCGACAATCGCGGCAATGCGCTCTACCTGCTCTGGCGTTACGCCTGCCATCTCGTTCGACATTATTTCCTCCATGAAAAGTCAAATCGGGATGGCAGGTTTATAACACATTATCAAATATTTTAGTAGGTGAGTACTTACTTATTATCTAATTTAAACACGAGTTCCATAAATAGTGCCGACGGTCACCCACGTTGGGGCATTACCATTAACAGCAGCACCACCAGCCCCACCTGCATACGGAGTGATATTTTTCCCCACCTCCAGAATGCGAAGCAGTAGCACCTGCGGAACCCAAGTGCCCCCCCTTCCCGCCAACAGATGTTCCAAGGCTTGTGGAAGTGTTCCCTGCACCTGGAGCCGTAAGCGAAGCATTGCTGCCATTGCCACCGCCGCCACTGGGGTAGGTTTTTGTACCACCGGTACCAAATGGTCGCCCGCCGCCGCCGCCGGAAAATGTTGGTTTATTATTACCAGCCCCTACAGCTCCACCGCCTCCACCACCGCCTCCAATAATGCCGTTATTTTGTATGCGAAGTTTAGTTCCGATGGCATTGGTGATTGCAGGACCGCCAGGCTTACCGATGTTGGCATCACCATTTCCGCCGCCGCCGCCATTTCCGCCGCGCCCCAGCACCATTTGTCCCGAGTTAATCACAAGCAAAATATAAGCGCAGCCGGCAAGCTCGCTTGTAAAATTGAGACATGGCGCACCGGAGGAACTGGACACAATGGTTCCGGTGATATTGACCCTGAAAGCGTTGTCATTCACCCCTAATGATTTGATCTGACTCACCAAAGTAGACCAAGAATAGTTGTCGTTCGCTGACACATTAATAACCTGCTCTCTGGACTTGCCTACCAAGGTTTTTATCCAGAAAGGAGGACTAACCTGAACAGCTCTACCGGCAGCTGACATCCACCGTTGCCCCGTCTCATTCACTGCGGAAGATCCTACCCATCCTGATCCAATCGCCATTATCTGCTCTCCTTGATTTCACGAATTTCATCGCGCAGCTCCTTGACGGCCTCAACCAGCATACCGATAACGCCGTTGTAGTTCAGACGCAGACGAGGCTCTCCAGACTGATCGTTATGGTCAACCGTTACCAGTTCAGGCTGAACATTCTGGACGTCCTGAGCGATGAGGCCACCAGACTGCTCATAACGGTCACAGACCTGAATCTCGTACAGAACACCTTCGATCCGATCCAGCTTGTCGAGCGCCCGTTCAATCTTGCGAATATTGCGTTTGCTACGACGGTCAGAGCGGATATAAACGTCATTGAAGCTGCCATTGCCTCCACAAACCCAAGTACCATCATTCTGGAGGTATGCGTTCGCATCCGTGCCGTTTTCGGTACGTGAGTTGTTGATCATGTAAAAACCAAACTGACTGTTTCCCAAGCCACCCAAGAAGAATTTGCGATCTGCGTGGTCTTGTCTCAACAACGCTTGTGCAGAGCTTGTACTTACAGCGTTCCCCCCGAAGATGACGTTCTGGTTACGCATATCGATCCACGCACCAGAACCGCTGTTGATGGAAAAACGGTTGGCGTAAATCCACGCACTTGACGTGATGTCACCCGTTACACTCAACGGCTTAAGGCTTTGCAGCGTGCTACTAATGAACCTAAAAACATGGGCGCTATTGGCGTAAACATCCAGAATGCCATCTCCGTTCTGTTTAAAGCCGGTGTCATTGTCACCCAGAACAATGGAATTACCGCCAAGACCATTGACCACACCCAGCCCAAGACCACCGTTAACAACAGCACCATTGTCCATTGTTACTCTGCCATTAGTGAGATCTACATAAAATGGACGAAGCGAACCTATATCACCATTTTCTCCCTGGTCTTTTGCTGTCGGGATAAGGTAAAAATTATTTTCGGAACGGCGAAAAATCATCCCGTATGCCGCATCGTAAATGCGTAACCCATCCGTAGAGCGGATCTTAAGCTGTCCGGACATCGTATCGCCGCTGTTTTTCAAAAACAGTGCATCAATCCAGCCTGCAAATCCCGACTTATTGATGTATAAATTTCCATCATTTGCCAGAATGCCGCCACCCGGAGTCTTGAGGGGCTGACTCACATTTTGCAGCGTCAGCACACCAGTCATTGTTCCGCCAGAAATCGGTAACGCACCGACATCAGCCGCAGTGGGTTTGAGAGCAGTGTTGTAATCTCTGCGCCAGGCAGGGGGAATACGCGCTACCGTGATTAATATAGGTGAACTGAGCACAGGCAATCCCACCACCGGTAGTCGTTGTAGGCGTAGTAACTCGGATGGTCATTGCGCCTTCGGTACCTAAAACCTCGATAACCGCACCAGCAAGACAGATATTACCGACACCTGTATCAGTGATAATTTTATTGTCGGCATATGACCAGGAACCCTTCATCATCCAGTACGGCACTTCGAAAGCACCACGCTCCTTCAGCCATGCGATAAATTCAGCGGTAGTCCAATTGCCAGCCTCTGTGCTGTAAGACGCGCTAAAACGCTTGCGCGGACCCCAAACATCTTTCGCTGTGGGTTTATGAGCAGTTGTGTAGACCTGCGCCCAACCAGACCAGTTCGCTCCCACTGTATCACGGCGAGAACGAATATAAACCGGCGCATGAGCGCCATCTGACCCACTCCAGCCAACAAGTAGCTCGCCCTCACCAACCGCTCCTGCACCTTTCATGTGCAGGATGTTGCCGTAGGCTGTCGGGTAGCCATTGTTATAGGCTTCGTACATCTCGATACCAGTCATTGCCCCCTGGGTATTGCCCGCTAGTGCAGTCATACGCCCACGAGAAACAAGCGTCGGGATCGAGATGTTTGCCGAACCGTCAAAGGAAACGCTGTTAATCGTTCTCGGCGTTTGAAGTTTGGTCGCAGTACCGGCATTGCCTGTAGTGCTCTGATTGCCGGCCGCGTAACACCAGGTAAGTTGATGTCGGCAGAACCGTCAAACGACACTCCGCCAATCTTACGCGCTGTTTGCAATTTGGTTGCCGTAGCTGCGTTGCCAGAGGTGTTTTGATTACCGGCAGCATTAACGCCAGGTAAATCAATATCAGCAGAGCCATCAAAACTAACGCCACCGATTCTGCGTGCGGTCTGTAGCTTTGTTGCGGTTGCGGCATTACCAGTGGTGTTCTGATTACCCTGCGCATTCACGCCCGGCAGCTCAATATCCTGACTGCCATCGAACAGCACACCGCCGATCTTACGTGCAGTCTCTAAAACCGTCGCGGTACTTGCATTGCCTACCAGTGAGCCTGTAATAGCACCATGAATGTCTGAAAGTACTCGATGATAAACCATTCCCTCTACGGCGCCTTCAGGCAACGAGTCAACCGATTCGATCACTTCCAGCGATTCAACCGCGGCGCCGGAGAATTGCAGGTTCACAATTAACTTTTGAGCGCCCGCGCCCACGCGAAGGTAGATGTCGTAATTTTCTACGTCGGTATTAACGGTGGCCACGCTATTTACAGCGGAGTCCTGCGTTAAATAGGCAACAGCATTGAGACCTTTGGGATCGCCCCCCGCTGTGCGAAGAACAATGTCAGCCATCGCAGCCTGGCCTGGGCTATCGGCATCATAGCCAGCGCCACCGATCACTTCGATGTAGACAGTGCTGGTCGCTTGCGGCATACGCGCACGCGAGACTTTTACCCACTTGGGCGTATCAGAGGTCAAGTCCAGTTCGGCGGACGTACCTTTCCATTTCACGCTGGCGATACTGGACTGCGCATTCTGCGCATATTCGTATGCCTTGTCCTCAGATGCTTTCGCTTTCGTCTGGGATGCTTTGGCCTCAGCTGCCGAAGTCGAGGCCTCGGACGCTTTTGCTGTCGCGAGTGTGGCCGACTCAGCGGCTTCTGTTGCCTTTGCTTCAATACCTGCCAGCGCGTCAGTTGCGGTGGTCGCAGATGCGGCTGCGCTTGCCTCAGACTTCTTCGCTTCACCAGCACTTGATGCGGCTGCATCTTTGCTGGCCTTTGCCGCATCAGCATATTCACCAGCTGTAGTGGCGCTCCCCGCCGCCGCGTCAGCGCTTAAACCGGCAGCCACTTTGCTCGCGGAGGCGGCTGTTTCCGAGGCGGCGGCGTTGGTTTCAGATACTTTAGCCGCGGCAGCGCTGGCGGCCGACCCATCGGCGCTCTGCGCCGCGTTTGTTTCAGATGTTTTGGCTGCGTTCTGAGATGCCAGCGCGGCAGCTGCACTACCCGCTGCTGCGTTTTCCGATGCGGCGGCATTGCTCTCAGAAACCTCAGCAGCCGCGGCGGAATTAGATGCTGCGGTCGCAGAATCCGCAGCAGAGACAGCGCTGCCAGCAGCGTTATTTTCTGAGGCTTTCGCGGCATTTTTGAACGCAGAGGCACTCGAAGCAGATGCCCCTGCTTCGGCGGCTTTCTCCGTTGCGGTGGCAGCTGAAGCTACAGCAGTCTCTTTATAGCTTTCTGCATTCGTTTCGGAGGTCTTTGCACCCTTAGCGGCTTCACTGGCAACGCCTTCGGATGCAGCAGCTGCGGCGGCACTTTTGCTGGCCTCAGTCGCCTTTGTTCCGGCAGTGCTTGCGCTATTGGCAGCTGCCGCTGCGCTGGCGGCGGCCTGTTTAGCTTTGTCACCTGCGGCATCGATTGCATCCGTATTGTCCCTGTACCATTGCTGGTTGGCATTGTGCTCATCGACGATCTGCATAAGCGGCTTAACAGTTACCTCTGTATCGTCTTCTCGCTCAATGGTGACGGCATCAAGAGCAGTCAGCCAACCTCTCATCGATTTTGAATCCGCATAAATGCGGGTCATGAGCGCTGCAAATCGCGCACTGAACTGTGTCAGATCGCCTTCATAAGTGGTGATAATGCGGCACGGGACATCTGTCTGGGTTTCGCCGGAATATGGTTCTACCAGTGTTAAATGGGTGTCGTCCAGAACTTGCTTAATTTCATAGAGCTTGTTGTCTGGGCCGACAACAATCATGCCAGGCAGTACGCCATTCGCGGTGAAGTCCCAGAACGTACCGGTGCCGGTTAGGGTATTACTTCCCTGCGTAAACGTGATAGTACCTTCCCTGTACCACATAGTTTCTCCTTTTTACACGAGCCAGGCTCGCTTACTCACACAAACTTGTAGGTAGTCCATTACCTACAACATCAGTCATACAAAGAGGCGTTGATGTAGTTAACCACCCCACCAAACGCCGTAAAGCTAAACCCTTGCGATGAGGGCATAATCCCTGTCCCCACGGCTGTAAGATCGAGCTGGTTTCCGGTCGCACATGGCGCAGCAACGAAAAGCTGCACCTCCTGCCCGCCTTTGATGGGCTGCACCCAATACTCGCAGGGCGTCGCTATTGGCAGCTGTTGGAAAGCCTGCCTGAAAGGTTTTTACCCCATTGCGGCTCAGCGACGTCTGTAAATTTTGCAACGGCTTGGTTGAAGTGGAATATACCCGCTGCCCGGAAGCATTAAACATATCCAGCCCCCAGCCGCCTGACGATGGGGGGATCTCATTGGTAAAAAAGTAAAATGTCCCTGATACGGCTTTGGAGGAGTTGATTTTGAACCACCATGTTCCTCCAGACTGGTAAGGGGTGACAAAGAACAACGTCTGCGTGCTGCATCTGGCATAGCAGAGTATGCGCACATTAGCAGGAATACCTGTGTTGTAGGCCACTGCTTTGTTGCCTAAAGCCATGTCTCCCACACTGAAAGAGATTTTTGTACGCCATGTGCATAAACGGCGTTTCCGGCGTCGCGAATATCTTGCCGTTGCTGTTAACTATTTTGATGCCATACGCCATTTAGTTTGCCTCCATGCAAACGAGGAAAGTACAACTTGACGGCAGGGAGTAAGAGACGGTGCCGCCCGATATGGAGAACGACGGCTGTGACTGTTTCCGCTCAACGGTGTAATTGAGCACCACGACTTTTAAATGAAACAATGAAGTGTCTATGGCATACGTCAATGATCCACTTCCTGACATTCCGTGCCGGAAATCGAGAACCCAGGTTGGCTGGACAAGGTCGACCCAGCTCGTCCCTTTCTCGCTCCACACTCTTCCACCAAAAGCCAAAATTACCCCCTGTATCATCCTTGATAGTCAGGGAACTGTAACATAAAACCACAAAAAAGTAAGTATTCACATACTTACTAAAAAGGGCGTCATATGACGCCCTTTACTTATTATTTAACCGTATCCCTGCACTGATAATCCGTGAACAAATCCTCTTTCTGCCAGCGGCCATGAAAATGCAAAATCAGGTAGCTTTTGGGATGAACCCATACGTTGCCAACCCGATCAACACGACGCTCGGTGATCTGAACAACACGCTGCTCCGATGGCCATGTTCCGGTGGTGTATTTCGCGACACAGTCGACTTTCTCTACATTGCTTGCGGCGCAACCTGTAAGCGAAAGCGCCATCATAAGTGGATAAACAAATTGTTTACTCATACCAATAACCAAACCCATCTACAAAACATTAACGCACTATAATTAAAGTTTTTAACCTATTGATAAATAGCCTATTTATTGTAAAGGGATGGGGCGTTCTTGTGAATAACTCGAACGCCCACAGCTCATCAGAGCTGCCCCAGCCTTACCCGCAGCACATTGTTGTCGTCATACACGTCAATACGCTGACCGGTAATCACAAGACGACCTTGGCCGCCGCTGCTGCCGTTAATCTCCAGAACACCGTTTTTCTCAAACCGCCAGCCGGAACGGCCAGAAACAAAGTTAGTCGACTGGAGATCGCCCACTTTGGCATTGGTAATCGTGCCATCCTTGATATAGGCGCCATTCATGTAAGCAATGCTGTTTTCAACCACGAACGGCGTTGTAACTTTACCGTTCACTGAGTTCACCAATCCAAAACGGTCGGCTTGAACAAGGAATTGAGACAGACCAGTGCTGTCGATCCCCAGCGCGATGCCGGCAACATACTCCTGCCCGCCGCTGGTGGATGTCTCCATCTTAAGTGTCCAGGCTGTAGAGACCTTTTTATTGGTATCTGCAATAGCTGTCGCCTGTTGCCTAATCGTTGCAGAGTTACCGTCAACAGAGGCTTTTAGCGTGTCGATACGTGACCCCAACGCCCCATCAGCATTAGCCCTGGCGTTCGCCTCGGACGTAATCGCTGCATTAATGTCCTGTGCAGTCTGGGCCTTCAGGCTTGTGATCTGCCCGGCCAGCGCCGAATCGGCATCAGTACGAGCTTTCGTTTCAGTAGCAACCGCTGCTTTGATGTCCTGTGCAGTCTGAGCCTTTAACGTGCTGATCTGGGTTGCCAGTCCGCTATCTGCGTCAGTACGCGCTTTCGTTTCACTGGCAACTGCCGCCTTAATATCCTCCCCCGTCTGAGCCTTGAGGCTGGTAATTTGTTTGGATAATGCCCCATCCCCTGAAGCTCGTGCGGTCTGCTCTTCCGTAAGAGCCGCACTAATGTCACCTTCTACCTTCGCCTGCAGTGACGTAATCTGCCTGGAAAGCGATTCATCCGCAGTCGCTCGGGCTTCCTGCTCAGAAACAATGGCCGCAGAAATATCATCATTGATCTGGGCTTCCAGCTTGGTGATTTGTGTTGTGATCGCCTTATCAGCTTCAACACGAGCTGTCGTCTCTTCGGTAATAGATGCCCGGATGTCCTCACCAATTTCTGCGCGGATCTCTTCCACTTTGGAGGCCATCGCAGACATATCGTCAGCAAAGGTCTTTTGAGTGGCGGCGATCTTCGCATTAATGACCATCTGCTTATGCTGGTCTTCGTCCTGTCGCAGTGCGAGGTCGATGTTGGTTTTGACCAACGCCTCGATATTAGTCGTCACTTCCGCGCTGGCACGTTCGACTTCGGCAACGGTCTTTTTCATCTCTTCGACAGCGGCTACGCTATCATCGACAGAAGACTTCATCGCCTCGATCTGTTTGGCGTTCGCCTTGTCACCCTCTACTCTGGCCTCTCGCTCTTCAGCAATTAAGGCAGATGAATTGTCCAGGGCCGCTTGAGCCGCTTCAACCGCGCCGGCCACTGCTTTGCCCTGTTCAGACACAGTCTCCTGCAATTCAACCAGGGCGGCGTTTGAGTCTTCGACTTGACTCAGCGCCTCGTTAACCTTATCGAGCGTGCCAGACACCTCTGTTTTCAGGTCATTCTGGGCCTGCTCAAGTCTGTCGCTGGTCTCTGACAGCTTCCCGTCCAGATCGGAAACAGACTGGTCGAGTTCTTTGAGGCTTTCCTCCATCCTGCTTATTGATAGCGTCAACGGCTTCTTGAGAGGCTTTGGTGTCAATTTCCTCCAACAGCTCCTGCCCCAGCTCAGAAGACGTGATCTTACCTGTCAGGAAAGAAAGCACGTCTTTCGTCATAGCCTCTGTACCCAGATTAGAGTTAGGCGGACTTAACATGCCTCGTTTATTGGCTGCACGTACCCAATAGAACCAGGTCTCGCTATCCCCTAAACCCGCATGGGTAAAGGTCGTGCTGGCAGACTCAGCGATCAGCTTGGCTGTGTCCAGATTGTTAGTCTGTGACGCATACACGTTGATGTGATCGAGGTCAACGGAGTCAGGGTTAACCCAATTCAGGATCACATTGCGATAGTCGCCAACGGCAGTCAGGCCACTCGGTTGCAGATGGCGGCGTCATCGTTCCCAGAACCTTGTAAACGGTGCTGATGACTTCAGTCTTTTTGCCGCTGAACGACACGGCGTAAAGCTGAAAGTCGTACTGGCCATTCTCAGCAACGTTGGCGATTTCGTACTGCTCTTCGGTGACGCGCGCAGACTGCCAGTTGGACACATGGTTTTCGTCGGAGCGACGCCAGCTGATCCAGTATTCTGGCGACTTGCCCTCCCACGTCGCGATCAACTTCACGGACAGGTTGCCAGGGCTTGAGATGTACGTTCCCTCGGAAATTTGCAGGTTAGAGGGCTTGGAGTACGTGGGATCGAGCACAGTCGTGTTCTGCGCAATCAGTGTTGCCCCGTTATCTATCGCTTCATACTTGGTCGGGTTGTTTTCTACTGCGGTAATGTCAAATGACCCGGCAGTATCACCTTGTGCGATGCTGATGATACGCACGCGCATTGGCTCCAGGTCTGGCTCGGTGATCGTCCAGACACCGTTCAGCACGGGCATTTCATTGGGGGCGAGCGCCTTCGTAAAGGTCACTTTCGTGATGTTCTCGCCAGTTTCCAGAATGTCGCGTTCAACGATTTCCGCATCCTGATTCAAGATCCGGATGAAGCTGCCGCTTTTCATGAGCTTGACGGGCGCATCCAGAGTGATGCTGTTCCGGTCGAACGCCATGATACGACCGGAGTTTCGCTTACCGGCACGATACTTATTTTGAATAAGCACGGTCTCGCCGGGCATCAGGAAGGAAGCATCAAGCCCCGCGGTGAAAGTGATCATGTCGGACTCCATACGCGCGGTATAGAGCAGCCAAAGTCCTACACGGTGAGCCTGTCCTCGACTGGTGCATCCGAATGCCACAGACTCGGTCTTACGCTCCCCATAGCGAGCCATCGCTTCCTGATCTTCGACATATTCAACGTTCTGCTTATACCCATCCTCTTTGTTGTTGTAGGTAATCAGCGCAACGGAAGGACGGTCTTTTCGTGCAGAGCCTTTGTAGGTGAACATGCCGTCTTTGACGTTCGCGTTGGTAAACATCATGACCGGATCTGACGGGCTGTCTTGCATGATGTTCACCATACCGCCAGCCCAGAAGACCATGCCCCGGAATGCCCCAGCGATGTCCTGAATCAGACGATAGGCGTCCTGACGACTGGTGATCTGCGTATTGATGGCAAAGCGCTTCTCTTTGCCGCCGAAGCCATCGTTAACTTCTTCGTCGCAATAGCGGCCAATCTGGTACAGCTGGCCGAGGTCGATCATGGATTCCGAGACAAACTGACCCAGGCCATAGCGAGTGTTGGTAAGCAGGTCGAAGAGAATCCAGGCTGGGTTTGAGGACGACAGCAGCTTAAAGGTGCCATCCCAGACGCCAACATAGGTATTTGAGGTCTCGTTGTAATTCGCCGGCACACGGATTTTTAACCCTCTGACCAGATACGAACGTGCTGGCATGGTGCTGCCGAACTGTTCAGAGTTAACTTTCAGGCCGCAAAGAACCGAGTTCGGGTAGTTCATCGGGGTATCGACAATTTCACCGAGGGAGTCGACCCAGGTATCGTTGAAGAGGTACGACGAGGTGCTGTCATCCGTCAGTCTGGTTACACGGATTTTGTACGAACGACCTGGCTTCGGCAGCTTCAGCTCGTAGCTGCGGTAGTACACGCCAGACTTTTTAGCAGTCAGCGTGATTTCTGCGCTTTTCTCTCCCTCCGGGATCGCATCTCTGAATGTGTCATCGCCATTCGCGATTTGGAACCTGTACTGAACCGTCGTACCGTTGGTATCGCCAGTTTTTTTGCTGATGCTACGAAGCGACGGGAACTTCATGATGACACGAACCCGGTCGGCATCATCGTTGTCGATGGCCACAGTAACAGGGTGCGTTCTCTTCAGCTGGATGTTGACTGATTTCGGCGTTTCGACGAAGTCGAACCCGGCCATTGGAGTCTGGTCTTGCGAGCCGTCGCGGAACTCCCAGGTAATCCCGCTGAAGTTTGAGGAGCCGTCCTCGTTGATAATCGGCAGGTTATCGATGAAGATCGATTTTGCGCCGTCCACAAGCCCGCCGATAACACCTTCCCCGAGCAGATCGAGGATGGATGCCATCGCACGCGAATTAACGGTGTCATTGGCTTCAACTGGTGTGCGGCTGGAGCCACCGCCTTTCTTCTTACCACCCGCCCCGGCAATCAGGAGCGGCAATTTTTCTTCTTGAACTGATCCATGTTCAAAAATTTCCCTTGTGATTAAATTTGGGTCGATGGTGATGGAGGAACTCACGACCTGCGAACCAACCAACACTTCTTCTCCGTAAATAAGCTGTACCGGGTTGCCCTGGTTTGTTGTGTTCTGCGGTCCATCGAAATTAGAACGATTCGGTGTTATCCGCCTGCCTCA
>OKVS01000251.1_pt1 | contig 23301 bp, 23 predicted proteins | sample 1606911 | NCBI WGS metagenome assembly OKVS01 (sample SAMN03281016, study PRJEB24777) | human gut metagenome | isolation source: fecal sample PR161 from 1 month old female Malay infant, caesarean... | reverse complement strand
AATATAAAGCAGGACATACAACAAAATATAAATCATGGATACCTAACAATCTCGTCGGTGTAATTCTCTATCTTTATAATAAATTACCAACCAGAATCTGCCCACTGTACGCTGGCTATAAACAGTTTGTATATTTATCAAGAGGGAACATCAGACATTTTCTGGAGTTATGTCACCAGTCGGTAACAAAAACAAATATCACGTCTCCACTGCCGCCAAAAACGATACCATCCATGACAATCGAAGCTCAATTAGAGGCCACCCTGAAGACGAGTGAACTCGAAATTGAAAAAATAGGAGATTTTGGTGCTCATGGAATGCATCTAAAAAGAGTGGCTAAAAGACTTGGTGCGATTTTCAACTATTGCCAATCTCGACGTTCTCAGAGCGAATCAGAAGTAAACCATTTCACTTTAGATTTAACTGATATAAATCTTCTTGCTTATAATGTTAAGGAAATCCTAAATGAATCATTGGTGTGGTCCGTGCTGATTGAACAGAAAGGAACGAAGAGTAAATCAACTGACAACCTGGAACTCAATGATTACGTCTTACATCCAGTTCTTGCACCATATTTTGGAATAAGCCACAGAAAAAAGAAAAAATAAAATTTAGCAAAGGTGAGGTTGAAACCATTTTTGTAGGTAGTGATGAAGATTTTTCATCCTTGTTAAAGAAATATGGAGCCCGGTGGGATATCGATGACTCATCTTTTGATGTTTCTAGTTCAGTCACATCATACCAGTTGGGCCTGTTATGATAAAATTCAAACGTATCAGAACTCACAACAACTTAGATTTTACTAATCGCCATCATGACATTTTTTTCTATGGTGAAGAGTTAGATGAGAGAACTGGCCTGGCGATAAAAAAAGTAAACGCAAGCAATGCATTTCAGGTTAAATATGTAAAAGATGAATATGCATTAAAACTCAATGGTAATAAATACAAATTGTTAGCATTGAAGGATGCATTAATCTCTATGTCGCCTAAAAAAGTAATAATAGACTCTACTTCTCTTGATTTCCCTGAAATATTGTATCTTTTTTACTCCATTAATATGATTGAAGGTATAGAATCATTTACTGTTCTCTACATTGAACCGAAAGAATACAGTAAGTCGCCTTCGACTGAGGGCGGGGATGAGGAGTATCAATTAAGCGATGGCCGACAGCCATTTTCTTCTCTTCCCGTATTTTCACTGAATACAATCACATCTGGCTTACAAAAAACCAGCCTGGTTTCATTCTTAGGATTTGAAAACTCTCGTCTAGGCCAGATTTTAAGTAATGATGATGGGGCAAGCTTCAATAAATTACTGGCTTGTATATCAGTCCCAGCTTATATCCCAGGCTGGGAGAACAAATCACTCAGAAAGCATTTATTACATTTCGACAGCATGGAGACAGATCTAAGAACCTGTCCTGGTGCAAACCCTTACGCCGTATATCAGACCTTATTAGATATATATGCAGAAAACCCAAGACTGGTGCTGACATCCTTAGGTACAAAGCCTACGGCTATCGGTATCTGCGTTTTCTTAATTAACAATCATCCAAATAATAGCGTTGAAAAACAATTGGGAGCAATATATGACTATCCTATAAAATCCATCAACCGTACAATTGGAATTGGTGAGATTTACTCCTACGAACTATCAATAAGCTAACGTCCCGCCTACGTTCATACGTTTGAAGTGTTCGGTACCACCGGCTCTGTGACAGTTCAAGCTCATCATCAAAATCTTCGGCTACAGGCCTAGTTTTATTGTGGAGAGTAATTACGGTGATTGAATAAGTCGTGAAAAATTGGCAACCTCCATTCGGCTTGTTCCAACTGATGCAGAGCCGGGCTATTGATCCACTCAAAGAGATGGCTCATGCATCAGTTGTATTGTTGTAAAGCCACACCGTCATATTGTATTTGAAAAGAAAACGCTTTAGTCAATCCCAGCCTTAATAACTGTTTGATGTTCAATATAACGTTCTATACTTGAAAAGACTATTTAGATGATTAAAACTGTTATAAATACTGGTATGTATAACACGAAGTCGAATGAGTAAGGTATTTTTTGTGTGGGATTTATTCATTAAGATAATGCTGCTGTTACCGATTCCCTTGATAACTGTTTTTCCCAACATTATTCCTTTTCTGACTTATAGACAAAATGGTGATAAAAACAAATCCGCCCTGATGGATACACTAGCCCGAGAGATGGATAAACAACAACCCTGTGCGTATCTTGTGGAGTCATGCGTTTCTCGACCGCATAACATCCGGCCAATACCTTGGGCGTTTCTGCGGGTGGTACTACATTACAGTAATTCGATGGAAATCATTCAGCTAGTATCATCTGGGAGGAGAATACTGGCACTGTTGCGAAATATAGGCTTGGAGGGAGATGGTAAATGTTGGCTTCACCGGGAGCGAAACGACGGTCAGGGATGTTGTGGCTAAGTGGCGTAAGCAGGTTAACAGTCCCGTTATCGCCCCAGTTCGACTCCCCTCAGCATCCAGGGTAAGCCGCTGGTTAATGCCCTGGCGAATGATCAGAGGAGAAGAAAACTATGCATCCCGCTTCATCGAATCGATGTGCCAGAAAGAACCGCAACTGAAAATGGCGCACAGCTGTCGCTCGACTTCTATCGAATGCTGAAAACGAAGAATAAATCGCAGTTAAATCAATCGTTCACTGACGTAAGTCAAAGTGGGCTCATTGACCTTCAGCGTGTTGCGGCCAGTATGGAAGCGGATGCAACAGCAATACACGAAGCGATAAGCAGCAGATGGAGTAATGGCGTTGTGGAAGGCCATGTAAACCGCCTGAAGATGCTGAAACGACAGATGTACGGTCGAGCTGGCTTCGAGTTACTTCGACGACGAGTCATGAGCCCTCTGGCTTTAAACAACTCCACCTAAGTTGCGGAAGACCCAGTTTTGCACCGTTGGTAACAATGATGATATCTTGGACATGATCGGATGGATGAGCCCTGACCGGAAAACCAATTTTCTGAGTCATTCTGCGAATCTGCGATTTTATGCATTGTGCTCTGTGGAAGGGTTGAATAGCTATATAGCCCCGGAAAAAATTAAGGCGCAGATAAAGGTTTCACGTGGTGGAAAAGGTATCAGCAGGTTAATCAGGGTGCTCGGGAAAAATGAGTTCATCCGAATTGTGAAAGATAGCCAGACGGTACTCACTATCGGCATGGACAATTCCATTGCGACTGGCTAGGTCAATTCATCGCCGTTGCTGTCATTAATTCCGGGTTTAGCACAAGAGTTGTTTATTAGTTTAAATATTAATAACTGGATGATAATTAGATGAATAATATCGAGATAATTGAATCAGGATACAATGCGTTATGTGATGCTTATAATAATTCCGTTATCAGTCTTAAGCGCTCCTCCCTATATGAAGATTTACTAGTCCATATGGATATTCCTGAAAAAAACAGGAGCCGATTCACTTATGCTACTTTGAATGATCGCGACGAAATAATCGCAATATGTGTGTTTATTGTCTCTCTTGATGAGGGAACAACTGATGTAGGATGGTTTGTTAGAGCGGACTTTAGAGGTAAAGGGGTTGGTAGAGATACAGTAGAAAAGGCATTCAACGAGTTTAAGAATGGTCTCAAGGGGGCTGGAGTTGAGGCTATTTTTATTGGCGCCACTGTTGATAATGGTAATACTCCTTCAATTTCATTGGGGCAGAGGTTTATAGGCGGAGAAGAAATAATAGAAAAAGAAGACGGGACTACCATCTACTCATACCTCAATCGTTTCACGCTTTAGTTAATGGGAGAGGGTCAATGGAAAGAGTGAGTACCTATGTCATGGGGTAGTGACCGGGTAGCTGCGATAACTGCCAACTTTTCATCCCTCCACCTTCACGCACAAACGAACGTATATGTGACAGGTACGACATGCTGATAGGCTACATGCGGGTATCGAAGGCGGACGGCTCCCAGGCTACCGATTTGCAGCGCGACGCGCTGATTGCCGCCGGGGTCGATCCAGTACATCTTTACGAGGACCAGGCATCCGGCATGCGCGAGGATCGGCCCGGCTTGACGAGCTGCCTGAAGGCGTTGCGAACTGGCGACACACTGGTCGTGTGGAAACTGGATCGGCTCGGACGCGACCTGCGACATCTCATCAACACCGTGCACGACCTGACTGGGCGCGGCATCGGCTTGAAGGTATTAACCGGGCACGGCGCGGCCATCGACACCACGACCGCCGCCGGCAAGCTGGTCTTTGGCATCTTCGCCGCCCTGGCCGAGTTCGAGCGCGAGTTGATCGCGGAGCGCACGATTGCCGGCCTAGCCTCGGCCCGCGCGCGCGGGCGGAAAGGCGGCCGGCCGTTCAAGATGACCGCCGCCAAGCTGCGGCTGGCGATGGCGGCAATGGGTCAGCCAGAGACCAAGGTCGGCGACCTGTGCCAGGAACTTGGCGTCACGCGGCAGACCCTGTATCGGCATGTTTCACCCAAGGGTGAGCTACGTCCAGATGGCGAGAAGCTACTCAGCCGAATTTGATGCCGGCATGAGGCAACGTAGCGACAGCGTGGTTTGTCTCAATGGGAAGCGCTCATGATCGATCTTTGAAGGCCCGCAGCAGTCGTGTCACAGACAGGACGAACAAACCGGTCAGCGTGAGGGCTGCGATACCCCAGTACTCTCCGATGAACGCGCCGGCCGTCGTGCCGGCCAGCACAATGGCGAGAATCGGCAAATGGCAGGGACAGGTGAGCACGGCCAGCGCGCCCCACAGGTAGCCGGTGATCGGTTTGTGCGTCTCGGACGGCAAGCGCTCGGGGCTGTTCATGGCAGACTCTCCGCGTGCTGTGCCGGCTCGGTCGGCATGGTGGCCAACTGCACCTCCAGATCGGCCAACGCTTCGCGCCGACGCTCGACGAACTGGCGCAGAACGGCAAGCTGCGCGGCCGCTTCATCGCCGTCCGCAGCATCCAGCGCCCGGCACAGCCGCGCCAGCGCGTCCAGGCCGATGCCCGCCTCGAAGGCCGCCCGCACGAAGCACAGCCGTTGCAAGGCGGCATCATCGAACAGGCCATAGCCGCCCGGGGTGCACGCCACCGGACGCAGCAATCCGCGCAGCAGGTAGTCGCGCACCGATATGCACGCTCACCCCGGCATCAAGGGCCAGCCGGGACACGGTGTCAGGCGCTCATTGAAAACCTCCTTTTTTTATCCAGCGCAGCAGGAAAGCTGCTTTCACGTCCTTGTGAAGGTCTGCGCCGCAAGCTTCAACCCCTCGACCATTGTCAGGTAGGGAACAACTGGTCGGCCAGTTCCTGCACCGTCATGCGGTTGCGGATGGCGAGCACCGCCGTCTGGATCAGTTCGCCCGCTTCCGGGGCCACCGCCTGCACGCCGATGAGCCGTCCGCTACCTTCCTCGATGACCAGCTTGATGAAGCCGCGTGTGTCGAAGTTGGCAAGCGCTCGCGGAACGTTGTCGAGTGTCAGCGTGCGACTGTCGGTCTCGATGCCATCGTGGTGCGCTTCCGCCTCGCTGTAGCCCACGGTGGCGACTTGCGGGTCGGTGAACACCACTGCCGGCATCGCGGTCAGATTGAGGGCTGCGTCGCCGCCGGTCATGTTGATCGCGGCACGGGTGCCGGCGGCCGCTGCCACGTAGACGAACTGCGGCTGGTCGGTGCAGTCGCCGGCCGCGTAGATGTTCGGGTTGCTCGTGCGCATGCCTTGGTCGATAACGATGGCCCCTTGCGCATTGACAGTTGACCCCCGCCGCGTCCAGCGCGAGGCTGCGCGTATTCGGTGCCCGACCGGTGGCAACCAGCAACTTGTCAGCGCGCAATTCACCGTGTCCGGTGGTCAGCACGAATTCGCCGTTCACATGGGCGACCTGGCTGGCTTGCGTGTGCTCCAGCACCTCGATGCCCTCGGCGCGGAAAGCGGCTGTCACGGCCTCGCCGATGGCCGGGTCTTCCCGGAAGAACAAGGTGCTGCGTGCCAGGATCGTGACCTGGCTGCCGAGCCGGGCAAAGGCTTGCGCCAGTTCCAACGCCACCACCGACGAACCGATCACGGCCAGGCGTGCGGGAATGGTGTCGCTGACAAGCGCTTCGGTGGAAGTCCAGTAGGGTGACTCTTTCAGGCCCGGAATCGGCGGCACGGCCGGACTGGCACCGGTGGCGACCAGGCAGCGGTCGAACGTTACCTCGCGCTCGCCACCCTCGTTCAAACGGACGACCAGGCTCTGGTCGTCCTTGAAACGCGCTTCACCGTGCAAAACGGTGATGGCTGGATTGCCGTCCAGGATGCCTTCGTATTTGGCGTGCCGCAGTTCATCGACACGGGCCTGCTGCTGGGCCAGCAGTTTGCTGCGGTCAATCGCAGGCACAGTTGCCGCAATACCGCCGTCGAACGGACTTTCCCGGCGCAGATGGGCAATATGGGCAGCGCGGATCATGATCTTGGACGGCACACAGCCGATATTGACGCAGGTGCCGCCGATGGTGCCGCGTTCGATCAGCGTGACCGTCGCGCCTTGCTCGACGGCCTTCAGCGCCGCCGCCATCGCGGCCCCGCCGCTGCCAATGATGGCGATATGCAAACCGGCGCCCTCAAGTGCATCACGGATTTTTGGTTCATCTTTGAAATCACCAACCCGGATCGAGCCTTGATAACCCAATGCGGCGATGGCGGCCAGCAGTTGGTTGTGGCTCACGGCGGTGTCTGCCATGACTTGCGCGCGGCTTTCTGGATAGGACACCACAGCGGCATTCACGCCGGGAATCTTTTCCAAAGCATCTTTGACATGGGTGGCGCAGGATGTGCAGGTCATGCCATTCACGGTGATTTCGGTCATTTTTTTACTCCATTGAATTTCGGGGTGCAGCAGGCATCGGCTTGGCGTTTTCGTTGGATGGCGTAGATGGTCAAGCCGATGAAAATCGCCAGCGCAGGCAGCAGCACATAGTCCAGATAGCCGGTCAGCGCGGACAAGCCGACCACACCGAGCAAAATGACCAGAACAGGGGTGAAGCAACACAGCGCCACGAGGGTTGTGCCAATGATGCTGACCCGCAGCAGTGTCTTCGGGTCTTTCATGATCAGTTCTTGACTGATGATGGGTAGCCCGCATCCTCGGTAGCCTTGGTCAGTTTCTGCACGCTGGTCTTGGCATCATCGAAGGTGACCACCGCTTCGCGCGTCTCGAAGGTCACGTCAACTTTACTGACGCCATCGACCTTGGAAATCGCCTTCTTGACAGTGATCGGACAGGCCGAGCAGGTCATGCCCGGTACGGACAGCGTAACGGTCTGGGTGGCGGCCCACACGGGGGCAACAACGGCAGCGAGGGCAAGGGCGGAAAGCAGCTTTTTCATGGTGAACTCCTGTGATCAATAGAAAAATGGCACGACGTAGGGAAATCCGAGCGCGACCAAAACCAGCACGGCCACGCCCCAGAAAATGAGCTTGTAAGTAGCTCGCACTTGGGGAATCGCGCAAACCTCACCCGGTTTGCAGGCGGCTGACGGCCGGTAGATGCGCCGCCAGGCGAAGAACAACGCCACCAGCGCCACGCCGATAAAGATGGGGCGATAGGGTTCCAACACCGTCAAGTTGCCGATCCAAGCGCCGCTGAACCCCAAGGCGATCAGAACCAGCGGCCCGAGGCAGCAAGCCGAGGCGAGGATGGCGGCCAGCCCGCCAGTGAAGAGCGCGCCGCGCCCGTTTTGAGGTTCAGACATACGTTTGTCCTTTCGAATCTGAATTGGATAGCTTAAGCTTACTTCCGTAGTTATGTACGGAGTCAAGCGATATGGAAAACAATTTGGAGAACCTGACCATTGGCGTTTTCGCCAGGACGGCCGGGGTCAATGTGGAGACCATCCGGTTCTATCAGCGCAAGGGCTTGCTCCCGGAACCGGACAAGCCTTACGGCAGCATTCGCCGCTATGGCGAGACGGATGTAACGCGGGTGCGCTTCGTGAAATCAGCCCAGCGGTTGGGCTTCAGCCTGGATGAGATCGCCGAGCTGCTGCGGCTGGAGGATGGCACCCATTGCGAGGAAGCCAGCAGCCTGGCCGAGCACAAGCTCAAGGACGTGCGCGAGAGGATGGCTGACCTGGCGCGCATGGAGGCCGTGCTGTCTGATTTGGTGTGCGCCTGCCATGCGCGGAAGGGGAACGTTTCCTGTCCGCTGATTGCGTCACTGCAAGGGAAGAAAGAACCGCGCAGTGCGGACGCGGTGTAGCCCGAGGGAACTACGCCTTAGCGTGCTTTATTTTCCGTTTTCTGAGGCGACTCCAACGTCAGAAAAGACCGTGCGGTCGACTTTTGATATTTCGTGCTGTCGCCTTCTGAAAGTGACAGAAAATACCGCGCTCAGCCATCTTTTCCTCCAGATTACGCAGCCTCAGGGAGTAAGCCAGATACCAGCGAACACATTAAGCGATAATATCGACAGGGTAATGTAAACGTTTAAAGGCTTTTCGGATCAGAGGTATGAGCAAGTAACATCGCAAAAAATAGTACGTTACCTGATGCCGCCTTAATGCGACAGAACCTTTTTAGCCTGCCGGAAGATTGAGTCGTACATGGAGTGGCAGGGTATGGGGTCTGAGGTCCAACCATGCGAAAAACCACGTTAAGAAAGCAACCTTCTGAAAAGGCGACGTTTATCAGTTTTTTTTCCGGCCATAAAGGGGGCGGAAATTATTCCCTGCACGGGTATTCGCAAGGATTTCGGTAGTGCTCTGGCTCTGCCCCCCATAACCTGGCGGACAGAGCATGATTGGGAAAGCGGTACCCTCACGGCAGAAACGATTGACGCAGGCTATATTTCTATTATTCTGGAAATATAGATAAAGGAGGTATTATGGATTTAAACACTGCTGCAAACGCACTTCGAGAACTGGGCCACCCGACACGTCTCAGCATATACCGGGAGCTGGTCAGGGCGGGTCATGAAGGCCTGCCGGTTGGCGAACTGCAGAAGCACCTTGAGATTCCTGCCTCCACGCTCAGCCATCATCTTTCAGCGCTGATATCCGCTGGACTCATAAGCCAGGAACGGCAGAGTCGTACCCTGTTCTGCAGGCCCTGCTATGCGCAGCTTGAGCAATTGATGGCCTTTCTGACAGAAGAATGCTGCGCAGGCGGCAGCTGCAGTCTGTCACCCGCAAAGACTCCCGAAGAGACCCCATTGTGAACAACCTGACTGATGCCCTGAAAAAATATCGATCCGGCCCTCCTGGACGCGCCGCTGACGGAAGATAAGCTGAAGGCCAGAGAGATAACGCATCCGCCCCGCATCCTGATGCTCTACGGCTCGCTGCGGGCGCGCTCTTACAGCCGCTGACACGAGAGTGCCGCTGCTGACGGCCATGGGCGCGGAGGTGAAAATTTTCAACCCGTCCGGCCTGCCACTGCCCGATGATGCGCCGGAGACGCACCCGAAAGTGGCTGAGCTGCGGGAGCTGGTTCTCTGGTCGGAAGGCATGGTCTGGTGCTCTCCGGAGCGTCACGGGGCCATGACCGGCATCATGAAAGCCCAGATTGACTGGATACCGCTGACGTCAGGCGCGGTCCGCCCGTCACAGGGAAAAACCCTGGCCGTCATGCAGGTCAGCGGCGGCTCACAGTCGTTCAACGCTGTAAATCAGATGCGTATTCTTGGACGCTGGATGCGGATGATCACCATCCCGAATCAGTCATCCGTGGCAAAAGCCTGGGCCGAGTTTGATGAGGATGGCCGCATGAAGCCTTCTTCGTATTATGACCGCATAGTGGACGTCATGGAGGAACTGATGAAGTTCACCCTGCTGACGCGCGGTCGCAGTGATTATCTCACCGACCGCTACAGCGAAAGGAAAGAGAGTGCCGCGCAGCTTTCTGAGCGGGTCAACCAGCGCAGCATATAAAAAAGCCGGCAGATGCCGGCTTTTTCCACACTGTTATGCCCGCAGCCTGGTAAAAAATCAGTGGCTGACGCGGTTCCCGTGCTCATCAATGACGGCTTCGCCGTCCTCTTTGGTAAACGCGCCCTGCTGCGGGTCCGGCAGTATGTCCAGAACCACTTCGGAGGGACGGCACAGCTTCGTGCCGAGCGGTGTCACTACCACCGGGCGATTAATGAGGATCGGATGAGCCAGCATGGCATCGAGCAGTTCGTCATTGCTGAAGCGGTCTTCTGCCAGGCCGAGCTGTTCGTACGGTTCGGTATTTTTGCGCAGCAGGTCGCGCACGCCGATGCCCATATCCGCAATCAGCTTCTTCAGCTCATCGCGTGACGGCGGCGTTTCCAGATACAGAATAACCGTGGGTTCGGCGCCGCTGTTACGGATAAGCGCCAGGGTATTGCGGGATGTCCCGCAGGCCGGGTTGTGGTAAATGGTAATGTCAGTCATAAGCGGTACTCCGTAAAGGGGCTGCACGGGCGCAGCCCCGGGGTTAAAGTTAAACAGACAGGCGCAGGGCCAGCGCGGCCAGCGTGACAAAAAGCACCGGCAGGGTCATCACGATGCCCACGCGGAAGTAATAGCCCCAGCTGATGGTGATGTTTTTCTGTGCCAGCACGTGCAGCCACAGCAGGGTTGCGAGGCTGCCGATAGGGGTTATTTTCGGGCCGAGGTCACAGCCGATGACGTTGGCGTAAATCATCGCCTGCTTCACCACGCCCTGTGCGCTACTACCGTCAATCGACAACGCGCCAACCAGCACGGTGGGCATGTTGTTCATGACGGACGAGAGTGCCGCCGTCAGGAAGCCGGTGCCGAGCGTTGCGCCCCATACGCCGTGCTCTGCAAACCGGTTCAGGGCGGCGGAAAGGTAATCAGTCAGTCCGGCGTTACGCAGTCCGTATACCACCAGATACATGCCCAGCGAAAAGATAACGATCTGCCAGGGCGCGCCTTTCAGCACCCTGCCGGCGTCAATCACGTGTCCTTTGCGGGCAACCAGCCAGAGAATAAACGCCGCCACCGCCGCCACCAGGCTGACCGGCACGCCGAGCGGCTCCAGAGCAAAAAAGCCAACCAGCAGAAGAACCAAAACCACCCAGCCAGCCTTAAAGGTTCGTGCATCCCGGATGGCTTCCCGCGGTGCCTTCAGCTTCGCCAGGTCATAGGTGACCGGGATGTCCCTGCGGAAAAAGAGATGAAGCATCACCAGCGTGGCCGCAATGGAGGCAATGTTCACCGGCACCATGACGGATGCGTACTCGCTGAAGCCCAGCGTAAAGAAGTCAGCCGTTACGATGTTCACCAGGTTCGATACGATGAGCGGCAGGCTGGAGGTGTCAGCGATAAAGCCCGCTGCCATCACAAACGCCAGCGTGGAGCCGGGAGTGAATCCCAGCGCCAGCAGCATGGCAATAACGATCGGCGTCAGAATTAGCGCGGCTCCGTCATTGGCAAACAGCGCCGCCACTGCGGCACCCAGCAGAACGATATACGTGAACAGCAGCCGGCCCCTGCCGCCTCCCCAGCGGGAAACGTGCAGCGCGGCCCATTCGAAAAAGCCAGACTCATCAAGCAGCAGGCTGATAATGATGACCGCAATGAACGTGCCCGTGGCGTTCCAGACAATCTGCCAGACCACCGGAATATCACCGATGTGCACCACGCCGGTCAGCAGCGCCAGCGCCGCACCGATGACGGCACTCCAGCCAATGCTCAGCCCCTTCGGCTGCCAGATGACCAGTACCAGCGTCAGGATGAAAATCGCACCTGCCAGAAACATACCCGCTCCTATTGAATACAAATGCCTGTTAAACCGGACTGATAAATTTTCGATGCGTAATATATTCGATAATCCAGATATATACCGGTAAATTTTTAAATGCAGACAGGCTTGCCGTTGGTGGTGGCGTTATCGCGTTCAGCCTGCCGGCTGAGCTGGCGGATATCATCCCGCTGGCAGAGATAAGCCTGTTCGATAACCGCCGCTGCCCACGCCGGCATATGAGGCGACAGACGATAGTGGATCCATTTTCCGTCCCGCCGGTCGGTAAGCAGCCCGTTTTCTCTCAGCAGAGCCAGATGCCGTGAGATTTTGGGCTGAGTTTCTTTCAGCACGGACGTAAGTTCACAGACGCAGAGCTCCCCTTTTTCGCGTAGCAGCAGCACGAGGCTGAGTCGGGTTTCGTCGGAAAGGCTTTTAAAAAGCTGCATGGGGGGACACGGGTGGCATGGTGACTCCTTATTGTGACTGACCTGAGTGTACCTGTGAAACTTTCTCCGTCAAATTTATATTCACTTAATCATATGTATGTGCGAACGCCGGACGAGCCTGAGCATGCAGAAGGACTTTCCGTCCGGATGCGCCTGACCGGCATTCCATGAACAGCGTTTTTGCCCTGCGCGTTGACCCCGTTAACAATTCGTGTAGAGTAAAAAGCGCTTTTTGCCGTGGTTCATCTGCCCGGCGGGCATTTGTGGCCGGTACTGAACGTCTGTTCATCCGGTCTTTCTGATTACCCGCGCTGCTCTGTCAGCCGTGAAGGAGTGATAAACACCACCATGCGTCTTACGCCACCCTGAGTCGTACCCCTCCTCTGTCGCACTGAATAAACTTCGGCGCGCACTCAAAAACATCCCGTCTGCGGATGTGCTTTTTCGTACGTAAAATTTTTGCCCTCACGGGCTGACCGTAATCAAAAAACTGAGAAATGACTATGCTGCTGTCCTCGACGCGTAAGGACTGGCTGGGTAACGTCCGTGGTGACGTCCTTGCCGGTATTGTGGTCGCGCTCGCGCTTATTCCCGAAGCGATCGCCTTTTCCATCATCGCCGGAGTCGACCCGCAGGTCGGGCTCTACTCTGCGTTCTGTATTCCCCTGGTTATGGCCTTCCTCGGCGGCCGTCCGGCAATGATATCGTCCGCCACCGGTGCGATGGCGCTGCTGCTGATCACGCTTGTAAAAGACCACGGCCTGCAGTATCTGCTGGCGGCCTCGGCGCTGACCGGCGTACTGCAGCTGGCGGCCGGCTACCTGAAGCTGGGCAGCCTGATGCGCTACGTCTCCCGCTCGGTGGTCACCGGTTTCGTGAACGCGCTGGCCATCCTGATATTTATGGCGCAGCTGCCGGAGCTGACCAACGTCACCTGGCACGTTTATGCCCTGACCGCTGCGGGCCTGGGCATCATTTATCTCTTCCCGTATCTGAACAAAACCATTCCCTCGCCGCTGGTCTGCATCATCGTGCTGACCGCCATTTCCATGTGGCTGCACCTGGACGTGCGCACCGTGGGTGACATGGGCAAACTGCCGGACAGCCTGCCGGTGTTTCTGATCCCGGATATCCCGCTTAACCTCGACACGCTGATGATTATTCTGCCGTACTCGGCAGGACTTGCCGTGGTGGGGCTGCTGGAGTCGATGATGACCGCCACCATCGTGGACGACATGACCGACACGCCGAGCGATAAAAACCGCGAGTGCAAGGCGCAGGGCGTGGCCAACATCTGCACCTCCTTTATCGGCGGCATGGCGGGCTGCGCGATGATTGGCCAGTCGGTGATCAACGTCAAATCGGGCGGGCGCGGGCGGCTTTCCACGCTCACCGCCGGCGTGGTGCTGCTGCTGATGGTGGTGTTCCTGCGCGACTGGGTGTCCCGGATACCCATGGCGGCTCTGGTGGCGGTGATGATCATGGTCTCCATCGGCACCTTCTCCTGGCGCTCCATCAGCAACCTGCGCAGCCATCCGCTGTCAACCAGCGTGGTGATGCTGGCCACCGTGGTGGTGGTGGTGGCGACCGATAACCTGGCGTTTGGCGTGCTCACCGGCGTGCTGATTGCCTCGCTGAACTTCGCCACCAAGGTCGCCCGCTTTATGGCGGTCTCCTCTGAGCTGAAGGACGACACCCGCACCTATACCGTAGCCGGCCAGGTATTCTTTGCCTCATCCGATCGCTTTATGAGCCACTTCGACTTCCGTGAAGCGGTGGAGCGCGTGGTGATTGACGTAACGCACGCCCACTTCTGGGATATCACCTCCGTGAGCGCGCTGGACCGGGTGGTTATCAAGTTCCGTCGCGAAGGCACGGAAGTGGAGATCAAGGGTATGAATGACGCGACCCGCACCCTCGTTGACCGCTTCGGAGTGCATGACAAGCCTGAAGAAGTGGAAAAGCTGATGGGTGGCCATTAATTTACTGGAGAAAGCATCATGAATAACACCGTTATTGCCTGCGTTGACGGCTCGCCGTCAACCCGGCCGGTCTGTGAGTATGCTGCCTGGGCAGCCGGTAAACTTGGCGCGCCGCTGGCGCTGCTGCACGTGCTCGAAAAGAGTGAGACTCCCGCCGTGTCTGACCTGACCGGGAGCATTGGTATTGACAGCCGGGAGCAGCTGACCGAAGCGCTGGTCCGCGTCGAGGGTGAGCGCAGCCGGCTGCTGATGGCGCAGGGCAAGGCCGTGCTGGCCGGCTGTGCGGAGCTCCTGAAGCAGACCGGACAGCCGGACGCACAGCTGCTGCAAAAGCACGGCGCACTGGACGAAATCCTGGCGGAGCTGGGCGAAGTCCGGCTGATGGTGCTGGGGCGCCGCGGGACGCAGAATCAGGTAGGCAGCCATCTGGAAAGCGTCATTCGCCTGCAGAAAAACCCGGTGCTGATTGTGCCGGAGACGTTTACGCCGCCGGCGCGGGTGATGTTTGCGTACGACGGCAGCAGTGAGAGCCGTAAAAACCTGACGCGCCTGACGGTCAGCCCGCTGCTGCACGGCCTGAGCTGTCATATCGTGATGGTCAACGGTGACATGTCAGCCCTGCAGGATGCGCAGGCTGTTCTTCAGGAAGCCGGTATCACGACCGAGACACGCCTGCTGGAAGACGAGTCCGTAACCGGGGCGCTGTGCCGCTACGCGGACGCCCATGATATCGACCTCACGGTAATGGGGGCCTGCGGGCACTCCCGGTTACGGCGATTCTTTATTGGCAGCCACACCACGGAAATGCTGTCTGAAAGCCGTCAGCCCCTGCTGATGCTGCGATGAAACAGGCGGGCCTGATATCAGGCCCGCCTTCACAGGGGAAAGAGGATGACGGGTATGAAGGTAAAGGCGCGTTATTGCGGCGCATCCGTCCTGATACCGGTGGCCAGCAGGCTGGCGCCAAGAATGTAGACCAGGCAGAACAGGGCCTGAAGATGCAGGGTGACATGGTTATCTATCAGCACGCCCATGATTACCGGGGATGCCCCGCTGGCAATCACCGTCCCTGCCTCAACCGCCGAGCGCACCCTGGCCAGCTGCGCCGGACCAAACAGCTGTACCCAGAGCGCGGTGGCAAGCGTTGAGGCAATGGCCGACGATACGCCGGTCATAATCAGGTAAAAAGGCGTCACCCACTGACCGTTGCTGAGCCATAGCGCCAGCATGGCCAGGGCCTGTGGCATCAGAAACCACGGCAGCAGCCTGCGTGGTGAGAGCCGGTCAATCAGCGGGCCAAACGACAGCAGCGATACCGCCTGGGTAATGGCATAGGCAATAAACCATACCGCCACCCACGACAGCTCCCAGCCTTTCTCCTGTGCCAGCCTCGCCTGGTGGAAGAAGAAGCCGGTGGTGATAAAGGGGGAGGCCAGCACGACAGGCAGCGCCAGCAGCAGGTTGCGGTTTCGCCATACCGGCGCCTCTTTTTCTTTCTCCTCACCCCGCTTTCTGAACGTACGCAGCGGCTTCTCTTTCCCGCGGGGCAAAAACATCAGCGCGACCCCCACGCCGGCAACAAGCATTCCGGCATTGATGCCCCAGGCAGCGCGCCATCCCGTCAGCGCGCTTATCTGCACCGCAATCACAGGAAAAACGGCCTGCGCCAGCGAGAGCCCCAGCGCGATGGCGCCGAGCGCCTTGCCTGCATCAAGGGGGAACTGGCGCGCCGTTGCGGTCAGCGCAGTATGCACCATCAGTCCCTGGCCGCCGAGGCGCAGAAAGTAAAACCCGATGCACAGCATCCACGCCGCCTGTGCGCCGGAAACCAGCAGGCAGGCCGTGAGCAGCAAAAGGGTGACCGCCAGCGTGAAGCGGCGGGTCGTGGTGTAGTCAATCAGCCGTCCGGCCCAGGTCAGCGTGATGGCGCTCATCACCGTTCCGATTGCGTACAGGCCGCCCAGTCCGCCGTCGGTGAGCCCAAAGGCCTCACGAAAATCCTGCCCGTAAAGTGAGACAAAATAGGTCTGTCCAAAGCTGGACATGGCCATCAGCATCGCACCGAACGTAAGGTGAGAGGCGTGATGAAACATAAACCGAAAAAGCTGACGCATGAATATCCCTGAAGGCGGGCTGCAGCCCGCCGATTAATCACGACGTGTCCGTACCGGCTGCTGCGGACACGGCGCCTGCGTCCCTGAAGCAGGTACACGCGGGTTCACCGTGAAAGGTGGCAGTCCCGTAACGGATATGAGAGAACGGTACCCGGCGCGGACTGGCTGTCGCGGCAGGCTCTCTGATAAAGGACGGGCGAAGAGAAACTCAGGGTGGCGTAATGTGCATGACTCACAGTCAGATATAAAATGCTGCCGAAACGATAATTTTTAATGCTCTTCAGGTCAAGCCTGAAAACGGGCTCCTCATGCCCGCCGCAGGGGGAGTCGCACAAAAACAGTGGATAGCCGCTTGATTAACGCCCGTGACCGGGCCAGAATTGCGGCGAGGTGATGGCGTTCCACCTTACCCAACCGCTTCCCCTGAGAAGCTGATGACGCCTGATATTACTCCCCTTTAACCGGGAGTATGTCAGGCCGCCCCGTATCATCAGCCTGCATACTCCCTCTGACACAGAGGTAAACCCCGTGAAATCTTATCTGGCCATTATCATTGGTGGATCCGCTGGCTGCCTGATCCGCTGGCTGCTTGGCGCACGCCTGAACAGCCTGTTTCCTGACCTGCCACCGGGCACGCTGGTAGTGAACCTTGCGGGCGGATTTATCATTGGTGCGTCGCTGGCCTGGTTCATGCGCCATCCTGACCTGGATCCGGCCTGGCGATTACTTGTTATCACCGGGCTGTGCGGTGGGCTGACCACGTTTTCCACGTTTTCCCTGGAAATATTCTCACAGCTGCAGTCCGGTAATTATTTCTGGGCGTTTACTTCACTGCTGGTACACGTAACCGGCTCCATTCTGATGACTGCCCTGGGTTTTTTTGTCGTCACATGGCTGCTGTGAGCGTGTGGCTGATGACGGATAAAAATGCCCCTGCCTGCGGCAGCTTTACAGGGCTTTACCTCTTCCGCCTGAAGCGGGCCGGACGTTATGATAAAATTAACGTCACGCTAATTCGTTAATTTATCAGCAATTAATTATCGTATTTTTTATATCTTCAGCGTAGCTCAGCCGGCTTATCCTCTGATAACCAGCGGTTGTATATCAGGGGAAGGCCTGTTTTTTTTGAATAAAGGGAGGGAGTGTGTCAGAAATCCCAGACAGAAATAAAAAGAGGATGTCAGAAGTGCCATCTGCATTTTTCAGCTCGCCCGCAGCCGGCGGCATCGTGCTCATCATCGCCTCAGCAGCCGCTATCATCGTGGCTAACTCTCCGCTCAGGGAGGGATATGAGGTATTCCTGAAATACAACGCCGCCGGCCTCTCCGTTGAGCACTGGATAAACGACGCCCTGATGGCCGTGTTCTTCATGATGGTCGGCCTGGAAATCAAGCGCGAGCTTCTCACCGGTCAGCTTGCCACCTGGGGCCAGCGCGCGCTGCCGGGATTTGCCGCGCTGGGCGGGATGGCCGTGCCTGCGGCCATTTACGTATGGTTTAATGCGGGCAGCGATGAAACCCTCGCTGGCTGGGCAATTCCTGCCGCCACGGACATTGCCTTTGCGCTCGGGGTACTGGCACTGCTGGGCAGTCGCGTACCTGCCTCGCTGAAAATTTTCCTGTCGGCGCTGGCTATTCTGGACGACATGGGCGCAGTGGCTATTATTGCGCTCTTCTATACCAGTAATATTTCGTTTCTGATGCTGGCCGGTGCGGCGGTCACGGTTGCTCTGCTGTTTATCATGAACCGTGCCGGGATTACCCGGCTGTTTCCCTATCTGCTGGCGGGGGGCGTGCTGTGGTTTTTCATGCTTCAGTCCGGGGTGCACGCCACCATCGCGGGTATCCTGCTGGCGCTCTTTATCCCGCTGCGGGTAACCGATCCGGATAAACAATCCCCTCTTGCCCGGCTGGAGCACGGCATCAATCCGTGGGTGACGTTTCTGATACTGCCGCTGTTTGGCTTCGCAAATGCGGGGGTCGCGCTCTCCGGTATGACGGCTGATGACCTGATGTCGCCGGTACCGGTCGGCGTTGCGCTGGGCCTGTTTGTTGGCAAGCAGGCGGGCATTTTCGGCCTGTCGCTGCTGGCCGTCAGCCTGGGCCTGGCAAAACGGCCTGAAAAAAGTACCTGGCTGCAGGTTTACGGCGTATCGGTCCTGTGCGGAATAGGGTTTACCATGAGCCTGTTTATCGGCAACCTGGCGTTTGCAGAAAGCCCCCTGTTGGTGGACGAGGTCAAGGTGGGGGTACTTGCCGGCTCTGTACTGGCAGCACTGGCGGGTATGCTGATACTGCGCTTTTCTCCTTCGCATCCTTCCCGGTAACGCATTCGGGTCCGGAAAATCCCCGTGATGACGGGGATTTTTATTTCCCTGCAAACTTATTAATCAACAGGGCCACCTTCATTACCGTCGGCATTTATTCAGGTGCTTATCATCACACTGGTGCCCGCATTTATAGTTTGCCGAAAAAATTCGCACCGTTAATCATGCAGGTACAAACAAAAAGCAGTCTTTTTGTCAATCATGGCAACTTTTCCTGGCCGCCCCCGGTTATGTCGGTTCTCTCGCCTGTTATTAATGTAGCGGGTAATGTCCCATTTCAAAAAGGGGAAAGGGAGAGGCATGCTGATGTCTAAAATCAGAATGCCCCCGGAGTTCTGTTTATGGATGAGAACCTACAGCTGCTTGTGTCCTGCCAGAATTTTCAGGCCAATGATACCCGCCAGAATCAGTCCGAAACAGGCAATGCGTAACAGGCCCTTATCTTCATTTAAGTAAATTATTCCGTACGCTGCTGTCCCTAAAGCACCAATCCCGACCCAGACCGCATAAGCGGTTCCTACAGGAATAGTCCGTGTTGCCAGGGACAAAAAGTACATGCTCACACCGATAAATGTCAGGCAAAAAGTACTGGGGTAGATCCGGGTAAATCCCTCAGTCCGGAGCATTGACGCGGCATAAAAGACTTCGGCTATGCCGGCAATCACCAGATACATCCATCCATTCATAAAACTCCTTTAACGGCTCATCAAAACCAGCAATATTGTGGGCAATGTTAACTCTGTTTTTAAGCAGGGGATCATCAGCATCAACCGCGAAACCCTTTCCGGCACAGGAAAAAATTCGCTGCCATGCGTCGGGTTAACTGCCTGGGCCCAGTTTTTTTAAACCTGAAATAGGTGGCCCTGGATATGCCGGTTTTCTCCATCACCAGTTTAATGGGCGTTTCGTGCCGGATAAGCTCCAGTGCGGCGGCCGATTTGTGATGAGGTTTCCGTCCAAACCTGACGCCTGCCGCCATGGCGATGACCCGGCCTTCGTTTGTGCGCTCCAGGATCCGCTCCCGCTCAGCTTCAGCAACGGCAGCAAGGATCTGAATGACCATTTTACCCATCGTGCCTTCAGTACTCAGTCCATTCTCCAGAAACCGGATGGCTATTCCCTTTTTATAGCAGGCATCAACAATGTGGATCATATCCGCTGTGTTGCGGCCAAGCCGGTCCATTTTGGTACACATGATAATGTCATCTTTTTCGGCACGGGCAAGCAGCCGTTGTAACCCTTCACGTTCGTCCGTGGCGCCCGACATCATGTCAGTAAAAATCCGGTCATCTCTGACGCCTGAAGATTTCAGCTCCATGATCTGCGCCGTCAGTTTCTGATGGCTCGTTGATACCCTTGCATATCCCAGTAATGCCATATTGGTCTCACAAATCGATACTGATACTGCGTAGTATCATAAAGCATAAAACACGATTTTTGATACTCATGTAAGCACGCACTTTAAAAGGTCTCAAAACTTATAATATCTGAGACTATCAAAATTTGAGCAGAGCGATACCCTTACGAAAGGATGCGGGATGAGTGACGGTTTTCTGACCAGTGAACAGACCGAAAACTACGGACGGTATGCCGCCGAGCCTAACGAGGTTCAGCTGGCCCGGTATTTTCATCTTGATGAACGCGATCTTGTTTTTATTAATCAGCGCCGGGGGAAACATAACCGATTTGGGATTGCCCTTCAGCTAACCACGGCCCGTTTTCTGGGAACCTTCCAGACCGATCCCTTGCAAATACCTCCCGGCGTCCGAAATTACGTTGCATTACAGCTGAACATTCATCGCCCTGAGATCATGGCCCGATACGCCCAGAGAGAGAATACCCGTTGGGAGCATCAAAGGCTGATCAGGCAACACTCTGACTACCATGATTTTGGCAATTTCCCCTGGTCGTTCAGACTGAAACGTCTGCTTTATATCCGCACATGGCTCAGTAACGAGCGCCCCGGTCTGATGTTCGATTTTGCCACGGCATGGTTGCTCCAGAATAAAGTATTGTTGCCCGCAGCCTCAGCGCTGACGAGGCTCATTGGCGAAATTCGTGAGCGGGCAAGCAGGCGTTTGTGGCGCAGACTGGCTGCATTACCTGACAGCTGGCAGACTGAGCAACTGGCCGGTCTGCTTGTCATACCGGAAGGACAGCGGGTTTCCGTGATGGAGCAGATACGAAAAGGGCCCGTCAACGTCAGTGGTCCGGCCTTTACTGACGCACTTCAGCGCTACACACGCCTGCGCAGCCTGGAGTTTTCCCGGCTGAATTTTGCCGGGCTGCCTGCAATTCAACTCCGCAACCTGGCTCGTTATGCTGGCATGGCTTCGGTAAAATATATCGCCAGAATGCCGGAGGAACGGCGGCTGGCCATCCTGACCGCGTTTGTTAAAGCACAGGAAATTTTGGCACTCGATGAGGCTGTCGATGTTCTGGATCTGCTGATCCTCAATATCACGCGTTCAGCGAAGCAAACCGGGCAGAAAAAAACGGCTCAGAACGCTCAAAGATCTTGATCGCGCGGCGCTACTTCTGGCACATGCATGTACGCTTTTACTGGATGATAAAATGGATGACGCAGCGCTGCGTCAGACTATTTTCAGCCACGTACCAAAGAACCGGCTGGCGGAATCCGTAGGTAAAGTCAATGAGCTTGCCCGCCCGCAGGACACAAATTTCCAGGATGAAATGGTCGAGCAATATGGACGGGTTAAGCGCTTTCTGCCAGCGATGCTGCGTGATTTACATTTTCAGTCTGCCCCTGCCGGCGAAAATACGCTATCGGCCATACATTACCTGGCCGAACTGAGTGGTTCGAAAAAACGCCTCCTGGAGAATGCGCCTGAGCAGATCATTACAGGTCCCTGGAAACGTCTGGTGTACGACTCCGAAGGCCGGATACAGCGTGCAGGATACTCATTGTGCCTGCTGGAACGCCTTCAGGATTCGCTGCGTCGCCGCGATATCTGGCTGGAGAACAGCGATCGCTGGGGCGATCCGCGTCAGAAGTTTCTTCAGGGGAAAGAATGGCAGGCTCAGCGGATCGCCGTATGCCGGGCGCTTGGACACCCCACCGATGGTGGAAATGCCGTTAAACAGCTGGCAACCGAACTGGACGAAACCTGGAAAACGGTGGCCTCACGCTTTGAGCTGAATGCTGCCGTGAGCATCTGTCATCAGGGTAAATATCCGTCCCTGACCATCAGCAGTCTGGAAAAACTGGAAGAACCGCAGCCGCTGATTCTTCTGAACAGCCGCGTCAGGCAGCTGGTCCCCCCTGTTGATCTGACAGAGCTGCTGCTTGAAATTGACGCCCGGACTGGTTTTACCCGCGAATTCACTCATGTGAGTGAGTCTGAAGCCCGTGCTCAGGATCTTAACATCAGCCTGTGTGCCGTACTGCTCGCTGAAGCCTGCAATATCGGACATGAACCGCTGATCAAACACAGTATTCCGGCACTGACCCGCCACCGTCTGAGCTGGGTAAAACAAAACTACATTCGGGCTGAAACGCTGGTCAGCGCTAATGCCCGGTTGGTCGATTTTCAGTCCACGCTGGAACTGTCTGAGCGCTGGGGCGGCGGAGAAGTGGCTTCTGCAGATGGGATGCGCTTTGTCACTCCTGTAAAAACGCTGAACTCTGGCCCTAACAGAAAATACTTTGGCTCAGGGCGTGGGATCACCTGGTACAATTTTGTTTCTGACCAGTATTCCGGCTTTCACGGCATCGTTATCCCCGGTACGTTGCGTGACTCTATCTTTGTGCTGGAAGGGCTTCTGGAGCAGCAGACGGGGCTGAATCCGGTGGAGATTATGACGGACACTGGAGGGTCCAGCGACATTATCTTTGGCCTGTTCTGGCTGCTGGGCTACCAGTTTTCGCCCCGCCTGGCAGATGCCGGTGAGGCGGTATTTTGGCGTGCAGATAAAAATGCGAACTACGGGGTACTGGATGAGCTGGCGCGGGGATGCGTTGAACTGTCAAAGATAGAAACCCAATGGGATGAAATGATGAGGGTTTCCGGTTCTCTGAAGCTGGGTACAGTCCACGCCTCAGAACTTGTGGGCTCGCTTTTAAAAAGTTCCCGTCCGTCAGGGCTGGCGCAGGCGATTATGGAGGTGGGACGGGTCAACAAGACGCTGTACCTCCTCAACTACATTGATGATGAAGAATATCGTCGCAGGATACTGACTCAGCTTAACCGGGGAGAAGGCCGTCACGCCGTGGCAAGGGCGATCTGTTACGGCCAACGTGGTGAGATTAGAAAACGTTACCGTGAGGGGCAGGAGGATCAACTGGGTGCGCTGGGGCTTGTCACTAACGCAGTTGTATTGTGGAACACGCTTTATATGCAGGAAGCGCTATCACATTTGCGCAGCGCTGGTGAGATCCCGGAAGACGAGCATATCTCACGCCTGTCGCCACTGATGTACGGTCATATCAACATGCTGGGACATTATACGTTCACGCTGCCGGAAAATATTCTGAAGGGAGAGTTGAGGCCATTAAATTTCAATTCAAACAATGAATTATTGCCTTAACGTGGTTTTTTTACACGATTGAACCTCGAACCCCGATAAGGCCCGGGAAGGCTTCTGAGTCCGTGACGTTATTCAGCGACAGGTCTGCACAGACAACTTCATGTGTGTTGCTGTCAACAGCAAGATGCAACTTTCGCCAGATACGACGGCGCTCTTTGCCG
>OKVS01000249.1_pt1 | contig 23364 bp, 34 predicted proteins | sample 1606911 | NCBI WGS metagenome assembly OKVS01 (sample SAMN03281016, study PRJEB24777) | human gut metagenome | isolation source: fecal sample PR161 from 1 month old female Malay infant, caesarean... | reverse complement strand
GCTGAGACAGCCGATTTCATCAGATGGTGTGTCGAGCACAACGTTGGAATCGACGCCGAAGGCCGTATGCAATTCGCATCCTTCAAAGCGCATCAGAAACTGGTTGGCGAAAGATAAGGTAACAGGGGCGATCATTATGATTGCCCCATCGACTGTTACAGTTATCTTCGTTTTGGTTGACTGCTGTGACATGTCACACCTCCGATGGGTGCGGGAATAACGTAGGTAGATCAGGGCGTAGCTCATGTGGTTTCACCAATCCATTTACTGCATTGGAGACCGCAACCGCATGGACAGGGGACACTTTCTTTATCCCCCTGACCCACTTCCAGACAGCTCCTTGCGTAACGCCGATCTTCTTAGCAAGCGAACTTTGCCCACCAGCAACGTACACGGCTTTCGCCATTGGGGAATCAAAAACCTCATCACTCATAACAAAGCCCTTAGTATTAATATTAGAGATATAAAATAATACCAAAGGAATAATTAATCAAGTATTATCCGCTTGCCACATTTAATCCCATGGTATTAAATATGCATAGAAACCGGAGATACTAAGATGAACACACTTGCAGAAAGGCTCAGGTTGGCAATGGCTCATGCCGGGGCCACCCAAAGCCAATTAGCGCACAGGGTCGGAGTAAGCCAGGGAGCTATTCAAAAGCTCACCTCAGGAAAAGCTCAGTCGAGCGGAAAAATTGTAGATATAGCCAAAGCATTGGATGTAGATCCCGTATGGCTAAGCACTGGTGAAGGCAGCATGGGACCAGCAAAAACCCCTGAACAACGGATGTTTGGTATAGACCCATGGGATAAACATACCCCACTTGAGGATGATGAGGTAGAAGTGCCTTACTTGAAGGATATAGAGTTCGCATGTGGAGATGGCAGCGCGCTCAATGACGATTACAATGGCAAAAAGTTAAGATTCTCCAAAGCTACATTGCGAAAAGTCGGCGCAAACAGCGATGGGGATGGTGTTCTATGCTTTGCTGCTCACGGCAATAGCATGGAACCAGTGATCGCAGACGGCTCTACCGTTGCCATCAACTGCCATGACAAACGTATCATTGATGGTAAAGTTTATGGCATTAATCAAGGTGGATGGAAAAGGTTAAAGATCCTATATAGATCAGGCCCTGACAAGGTAACAATCAGAAGTTACAACTCTGATGAATACCCTGATGAAGAGGTCGATATGGATAGCCTAGAGGTGTTAGGACGACTGTTCTGGGTCTCAACAATATTCTGATAATCTCTTCAAAAACATACAGCCGACGATTCCGTCGGCTTTTTATTACAAAAATAATCTTCAATAACAGATACATAAGAAAAGTATTATTCTTTTTGTATTAATACCATTGACCTTTAATTAATACTTAAGTATTCTCATTTCATCGGCAGAAAACGGAGCCAGTAAGATGAGTAATACCACACCACCGACCAAGGCTATCCCAGCATTTGATATCCATGCAAAGCTTAAATCACTTAATGAATGCTGGTCTTTTGCTATCCGTACGCAACCTCATAATCATGGTTATGATTTCGAGTTTTGCACTCGCTTTATTCCAGATTTAACATTCGCTATATACAAGCGCATTGGTGATTATTTCGTGCTGGTTGATTTCTTTAGCTCATACGATGAAGCATGTGATGAGGCGAAGGATATTCTCTATATTTATCCAGAGTTCAGAGATCTGATATTGAAAGCCACATCCATTTCATGACCATAAAATAAAGACAATCTACCGAAATTAACTTAAAAACCCGAAATGATAAAACGGCTTAATTGCTGAGGCCTCACTCACTTTGAGGAAAGCATAATGAATATTGCATCCCGTAAAAAAGACAACCTTGAAATAACAATGCGTACTGATTTCCCTGTACTCATTGAAGCAAATGGAGCACTCAGGACAGCACAGCACGCAGATGCGTACGCCAATCAACTCAGGGATGAGTTCAATACATTGCTCTTTGCTGCGATAGCCAGAACAGATAAGCATGTCGCCGGTCGCTTTACCAGTCTGCTCAATGAGCTTTGCGTTATGACTGGTTCCACAGTGAACAATATTAGAAAAGGTCGCTAAATATGACATTCATCGTCGACCGAAATGCATATAAAGCTGCCCTGCTTTATGCAGCTAATGGACATGAAATCATAGCAGGCCTTTATCTGCGTAAAGCCTACGGGAGGTAATTATGGGTATGCAGCGCCGCCAAGATATTCAGTGCGTCACTATTAAGGCTGAGCAACTTAACTTCCTTATGCAGACAATTTTCACACATCACAAGGACTTTGACTGCCATCAACTTGATGGGGTTTTAGGTCTTGCATATGACCTTGCTGGCGAGGTCTATTCATGGATGGAAAAAGAGGAAAAGATTGTACAGCAAAATGAAGAACACAAAAGAAGGGGTAATTAGATGAGTAACTTAATTACTACCTATCGCCGCCGAATTTTAAAAGCAGCCTTGTTACGCCACCAGCGAAAGACTGGGAGTAGCTTACTTGTCATTAAGCTTAACAAGGGTGGGATTAGTACTATCGAATTAACTGAGATTCTTCTTGATGGATTGTTGCGGAAATTCGAGCGACTGGCGCTCGGTGAGTACGGAAATGTGGAAGGTGTGAAAGCTCTTAAGGGAATTTACAGCAACTCTGTTGATGTTAATGGCAGCGGCGAATTCCTCACAGAAAGCGGGAAAGAGTTAATCGACGAGCTTATTTCTGAACTGGTGGAGTTCGTCAAAAAGCAGAAACCAGTTACTGCGGAGTCCGGCAATGAATAACCAGCAAACAATGCTCTATCAGGGTGTGCTGATCCCCCGCCCCGTGTTGAACGTGGATCTGCATGTCCACCCTGATTTTACCGGGCGGGTAGTCGTGCACATCGAGAACGGGAGGGTGATATGCGACCACCAGCTGTTCGACGACGAGCACATTTGCACACTGGCCACGTTTATCGAAATGGCGCGAGAAATGGAGCTGAGACTTGAGGAGGTAGCTGGTGGCACTGACAGCAATACGAATTCCTGAGAGGGTTCACCTGCAGGCGCTGCAGGTCCTGCTGCGGTATCGGCGCCGGCGGATATTCCCGCGGCGAATGCGCCGCACCGGCTACCTCAGCCTGAAGGTTAACCCACGCTGGCGCCTGTTATCGAAAGACGATGGCCGGAACTGGGAAGTTATGAGTCATGAAACCTATAACCGGGAGAAAGACAAATGATTGACAACAGAACTGTCAGCGCTATTGACCTGGCGTTGCAAAAGCACCCAACGCCAGTTGGTGATCTGTTCGCCGCGATCCGCCACGGACGCATGAAGCGGTGCTTCAGCCGGGATACCGCAATTCGTTACCTGGCGTTCTTCATGACCTCCCGAGCTTTTGGGCGTTCTGGTTTCAAGCAGCGTTATCCGGACGTGCAGGTAATTCATCCACTGAATCCAGAACTGAGTAGCTGGCAACGTGGCGCCGTGACCATTGAGTATTTCAACGCCCACCAGCGCACCGTTCGCCGGCTGCGTCGCATCCTCGCCCGCAAAGAGAAATGCAAAAGTGGTTGCAAAAAGTGGGATGCCATGCACGACCGCTACGTGAAAGAGCGCGAAGAACTACAGGCCTGTAAGCCTGGAGGGCTGAGTCGATGATTGCTTACTTACGCGTTGTTCTATCGGTGGTGATTGTCGCCAGCGTTTATGGGCTGTTCGTTCCGATCCTCATTTCGATGAAGGACACGACAGCAGTTATATCCGGTTTTGCCCTGGCGATTCTGACCCCCGCCGTGCATCTACGCCATTTGTAAGGGTCTTGTGCTTACCGTAACGAAGGAAAAGAAATGAAAAAAGCAATTATGGCTTCAATTATCGCACTCTCTGCTATCGGCCTTGTTGGTTGCGATCGAGTTGAGCCCGGCAACGTGGGTATCAAGGTGAATAAGTTGGGTGACGATAAAGGCGTTGGTGAAGTCGTCGGAGTCGGCCGCTACTGGACCGGCTGGAATACCGAGGTTTATATCTTTCCGACCTTCAAGCAGATGAAAACGTATGAAGACGCTTTCAACTTCCAGATGAGCGATGGCACCACCATCGGCTACCACATCGGGGTCGCGTACAAGGTTGATCCGACCAAAGTTACAACCGTTTTCCAGACCTACCGTAAAGGCGTGGACGACATCACCGACACCGACCTGCGGCAGAAGATTGCTGACGCCCCTTAATCGTCTCGCAAGTCGGATGAGCACCGATAAATTCATTGACGGCGGGAAAGCTGAGCTGCTTGAAAACGCACTGAAAGAGATCCAGTCCGATATGGGGCCTGTTGGTATCCAGGTTATCAGCCTTTCTTACGTTGGCCGTCCGGAATACCCGCCGACAGTGATCGAAAGCATCAACGCCAAAGTTACGGCCAACCAGAAGACGCTGCAGCGCGAGCAGGAAGTTAAACAACGTGAAGCTGAAGCCAACATGTTGCGAGCCGAAGCCGATGGCCAGGCGGATGCAAAGCTGAAATTGGCTGAAGCAGAAGCAAAGTCTATCCAGATCCGTGGGCAGGCCATGCGTGAGAACCCTGAAGTACTGCAACTGGAGGCCATCAACAAATGGAATGGCACCCTGCCCCAGTACATGACCAGCGGAACAAACACCCCGTTTATCCAGGTTAAATGATCCACCAGCCCGGCGACAAGCCGGGCACATATGAGAGGTTCGCAATGCTTCAGAACATGCTTAACCCGGAACCAACCTCAACAGGGATCCGGTCTGGAAACCGGGTGATTGGCTACTCCGCTGCAATTCGCCTGCTGGATAACGGTCGCTATGACAAACACCTTGCCGATGGAATGGAAATTCTGGCCTGCATCATGGAAGCGGTAGAAAGCAACTGGATCACGCTCAATATCGAAAAAGAGTTGATCCTCTGGCGCTGGCTACTGGCTGCCGTGTTCATCACTGAGGAGCTGGAGAAAAACGGAACTGTCGACGTTCCGAATGATACTGGCGGTGTTGATACTGCTGTTATCTATTCCAGCAAGCATGGCGCCATTAGCATCTATCCGGGACCTGAACGCTTTGCGCTCGCCAACCATATTGAGCTGGGGGCAATCGAGAAATATGGGCCAGAGGTTGGCCAGCAGCTGGCGCTGCGGATGTATCAGGACATGGTTATTGCTGACGAAGAATTTGGGTTCAGGTTATCAGCACTTGGCCGGGAGGGGCTTAACCTCCTCCATGACAGCTTTATCGAACACATCCAGATCGAAGGTGTGCCAGAAGCACCGATTATGCATTGAGGGGAATGATGATGAATAACTTGATCACTAACAAACCATCCATGACCAGCCTTGAGATCGCCGAGCTGGTAGAGAAACGCCACGACAACGTGAAACGTACCATTGTGACACTGGCTTCAAAGGACGTTATCCGGTCTCCTCAAATTGAGGTTCTCGAAAGAATCAATAACTTAGGATTTGCCGTCAATGACGAGGTTTACAAATTTTCAGGTGAAGAAGGAAAACGCGACAGCATCATTGTGGTCGCGCAACTTAGCCCCGAGTTTACCGCCAGGCTGGTAGATCGCTGGAAAGAGCTGGAAGAAGAACGCTCCCGGCCAAAATCGCAGGCAGAGCTGATCGCTGAAATGGCCCTGCTGAATGTTGAGCAGGAGCGACGCCTCTACCAGGTTGAAGAACAGGTTGAAACCGTCGCGGAAGCTGTCGAAAACATTAAGCGAGGAAATATGCGGCCCGGGTATGTCGGTTATCGCCAGGTGGTCGCAAAAAGCGGCATGACCGATGCCAAGTGCCGAAACCTTGTTAACGCATACCGTATCCCCACCGATACTCACGAGTTTATGACACCTGACGGCCTGCTCTCACGGCGGGCTATCGTGGAGTTTGAACCTTTTATGAAAGCATTCCGCCAAATGATGGCAGAAGCCGAACCACGTGGGACCCGTTGGTATCACCCGAAAATGGGGCTGTTTCAGGCTATCGGATGGGAGGAAAAACATTGTGAAAATTGAGTTTAATGATCAAGGGTCGGTTTCAGTTATCACGGTCACCAGCACTGTATTTGAGTTCCGCCGACACAACCGGGCGATTGATGTGGCGTTGCTTCTCACGCCTGAAATGACCAGCCAGCGCAGCGGTTTTTTCATTATGAAAACGATGTTAAGCGGCAAGACACATCACGCCCTGCGGGCTTACAAGCATCTGCTCCGGGAGGCTAAGCGATGACTAAAACAGCCATAACCAGAGAGCGCCTGCAGGAAATCGCTGAAGATGGTTTCCTGAAGCATGGCGAAAGCAAAGCGTTGGCCGGCATGGTGCTGGCCGCAATGGGCGGCGATCCTGTGGAGTGGATCAACGGTTGCAACAAATCTGTTCCAGCAGCCCTGAGATACCTGGCTGAAAATCCGCGGCCAATAGGTGGAGAATCGTCGTTCAATACGGCACATCTGTACCAGCTTGCACGAGAAGTAGAGTTAATGGCTGAAGCTCCGCTCTATCGCCACGCGCAGCCAGCGCCAGAACATCCCGAAGTGCTGCCTTGTTCGGTATTGCTTGAGCCAGGGTTGCGCTTTGGCAAAGGGATTAAAACCAGCACCATGCTTGCCGCCCTGGCGCGCAGGGCCGTACACGAATCAGATATGGCGGCGCTATCACCGGAAGAGAGAGCGGAGTTTCAGGCGGGAATTGAGGGCTTCAAATCGCTGATTGCGCAGCAGCCGGCAGTGCCGGATGAAAAGCCAACGCCTAATTCGCTGAGCATGTACGCGGTTGATGCTGTTGCGGCTATAGCAGAAGTGAGAGGATGGAACGCCTGCCGCGCCGCCATGCTGCAGGGATTAAAAAAAGTGCAGGAACTGAAGCAGTATGCAGGAGTAGCGACAATGCGCAGGTGCTGACCAGCATCAATCCCGCGCCAACTCTGGTTTCCTTGCCAAAAAACGCCAAGTCGCTGACCGGCAACTCTCCGGTAATTGGCATTGACCTGGCATCAGGTCCAGATCGCACTGTCGAGGTTCATTACGTTGTACCTCCCGGTTACGTTGTGGTGCCGAAGGAGCCGACAGACGAAATTGATAGCCGCTGCTATGAACTGCGAAGATGTGCTGTTCAATAGCGATGATTCTTTTTGGCGTACAGTTCGTGAATATCTATGAAGCCATGCTCGCTGCCGCCCCGAAGGAGGTGAAATGATGGACTGGCCTACAGCATTCTGCATCGTCGGTTGGGCGTTTGGCATAGCCTGGCTGTTCCGGAATTAGTGTCATGAATAGAGAATTTGAATTGTGGCGCCACTGTCGTGGCCTGATTGTGGTATGAGGTGAAGATGAACACGATGTTTTTGTTAATGGCCGAATACGGGTCTGCTACGGTTCCGCTCAGCCAGGTATGTGAAAAGTATTTTGGGCTGAAACCGGCAACAGCGGAAAAACGCGCTGCGATGGGCGAGATCCCCATTCCAACGTTCCGAGCCGCAGAAAGCCAAAAAGCACCGCGCATGATCCACATCCAGGACCTTGCGAATCACATTGATGCGCAGCTGAAGAAAGGCCGGGACCTCCTGGAAAAGATGAAAAGCGATCATTAGTGACACTGTAACTTCAATTCCGGATGCTGCACATTATGCAGCATCCGGTTTTATTTTTGCATCACTCGGCACCCCAATAGAACCCCAAAACAACATATCTTATTGTTTTAATTATTTATTCCCTTCATGTTCAACTGGAGCAACATGGGCAAGTTTATGGCCGTCGGGCTGACGGATCTGCTGGAGAGTTCAGGCATGAACGGTGTTCCGGCGTTTGTCGGTCTTGCGCTGCTGTCGGCTTTTCTGTGTATGTTTATCGCCAGCGGCTCGGCCATCTGGTCGATTCTGGCGCCGATCTTCGTGCCAATGTTTATGCTGTTGGGCTTTCACCCGGCGTTTGCGCAGATCCTGTTTCGTATCGCTGATTCATCGGTGCTGCCGCTGGCGCCGGTGTCACCGTTTGTGCCGTTGTTTCTCGGCTTTCTACAGCGCTACCGGCCGGATGCCCGCCTCGGCACCTACTACTCGCTGGTGCTCCCTTACCCGCTGATTTTTCTCGCCGTCTGGCTGCTGTTGCTGGTGGGCTGGTATCTGGTGGGACTGCCGATCGGCCCTGGCATCTATCCGCGGCTGTCTTAACCCACCGATGCGCCAGGGACGGCCGCCTTAGCTTAACGCGATATCTTCACTTTGAACTTACGGGTCGCTTCCCCGGCTCCGGCGAATATGCCGAAAAGCGCGCGATACCCCCGCTCAAGCAACAGCGACATACCGTGAATAACCAGACCGCTGAAGATCAGTACGATTACGCCAGTCAGTATATATTGCATAGCTCCACCTCTGAGTTATTAACCGCGCCGCGCCGACGCGGTAGCACTTTCCCGAGCGCGCACAGCGGCGCGGAGGACCGACGTCGTCAGCTTAAAAGTAGCAAAAACCCTGTCCGGTAACCCGCCAGGATCGATCCAAAAATAAATCATCGTGGCGATCGCAGAATGCCTCCACGGCGGATAGCCCGCCGTGCTATCTGGCGATGCGGTTTTACCTTTTGGGAGTATAGTTGACTGCCGTCAGCGCGTGGTATCGTGTGCCTCTCATGTACGATGGTGGATGACAGAAACGATGTTGACCTTGCTGCAGGATAAAATGGATACCCCGCTGGGGCCGTTGTGGGTGCTTTGCGACGAACAGTTTAATTTGCGCGCCGTCGAGTGGGACGAGCACCGCGATCGGATGGAAACGCTGCTCGACGTTCACTATCGCCGGGAAGGCTATCAGCGCGTCGACTGCCGCAATCCCGGCGGTCTCAGCAGTAAGCTGAGCGACTATTTTGCCGGCGATTTAGCCATTATCGAGACTCTGCCTACCGCCACCGCCGGCACCCCTTTTCAGCGCCAGGTCTGGCAGGCGTTACGCGATATCCCCTGTGGCCAGGTGATGCACTACGGCCAACTGGCCGAGGCGCTCGGTCGTCCCGGCGCCGCGCGCGCGGTGGGCGCCGCCAATGGCGCCAATCCGGTGAGTATCGTGGTGCCCTGCCATCGGGTCATCGGGCGCAACGGCACCATGACCGGCTATGCCGGCGGCGTACAGCGTAAAGAGTGGCTTTTGCGTCATGAGGGCTATCTGTTGCTTTGACTGAAAATGCCTTTTCTGGAATTTTCAGGTAATTTTACAATCAAAAGTGGCGTAATAATCTGTTTTTAATCAAATAGATACACAAGCGATTTGATTTACCCTGCTGATATTACGTGTTTCCGGGCCTGAAGACTTACCTGCTGATCAAAAAGATGTTAAAATTGACCAATATCAATTAAGGCCTGAGCAGACATATGATCCCTGAGAAGCGAATTATTCGACGCATTCAGTCTGGCGGTTGTGCAATCCATTGTCAGGATTGCAGCATTAGCCAGCTCTGCATCCCCTTTACTCTGAACGAGCATGAGCTTGATCAGCTGGATAATATTATCGAGCGGAAAAAGCCTATCCAGAAAGGTCAAACCTTGTTCAAAGCCGGTGATGAGCTGAAGTCGTTGTACGCTATTCGCTCCGGGACCATCAAAAGCTATACCATCACCGAGCAAGGTGATGAGCAGATCACTGGCTTCCATCTGGCGGGCGACCTGGTGGGCTTTGACGCCATCGGCACCGGTCTGCACCCGAGCTTTGCGCAGGCGCTGGAAACCTCAATGGTCTGCGAGATCCCCTTCGAAACTCTTGACGATCTTTCCGGAAAAATGCCCAATCTGCGTCAGCAGATGATGCGCCTGATGAGCGGTGAGATTAAAGGCGACCAGGATATGATCCTGTTGCTTTCCAAAAAGAATGCCGAAGAGCGCCTGGCCGCGTTTATCTATAACCTTTCTCGTCGTTTCGCCCAGCGCGGCTTCTCACCACGTGAGTTCCGGCTGACCATGACCCGCGGCGATATTGGCAACTATCTCGGCCTCACCGTCGAAACCATCAGCCGTCTGCTGGGCCGTTTTCAGAAAAGCGGCATGCTGGCGGTGAAAGGCAAATATATCACTATTGAAAACAGCGATCTGCTGGCCCAGCTGGCCGGGCAGGCGCGCAACGTCGCTTAATCTCTGCGCAATACCTGGTCACGATCGGCAATTTTTTCAGATTTGTTGATCTGACCAGGCTCCTCCCCTGTTTCAATTCATCCATATAGGTTATCTTTTTAATAACTGACGGTAGCTGCAGTTGTAAGGAGACCCTGTATGGCGAAGTATCAGAGCATGCTGGTAGTAATCGATCCTAACCAGGACGACCAGCCGGCGCTAAGGCGAGCGGTGTACCTGCACCAACGGATTGGTGGACGCATCAAAGCCTTTTTGCCGATCTATGATTTTTCCTATGAAATGACCACCCTGCTGTCGCCGGACGAGCGGACGGCAATGCGCCAGGGCGTCATTGCCCAACGAACGGCCTGGATCCGCGAGCAGGCGAAATTCTACCTGGAATCGGGCGTGCCGATTGACGTGAAAGTGGTGTGGCACAACCGCCCCTTCGAAGCGATTATTCAGGAGGTGGTCAGTGAGAAACACGATCTGCTGCTGAAGATGGCCCACCAGCACGACAAACTGGAGGCGGTGATCTTTACCCCGACGGACTGGCATCTGCTGCGTAAATGCCCTTGCCCGGTGTGGATGGTCAAAGACCAGCCGTGGCCGGAAGGCGGCAAAGCGCTGGTCGCCGTCAATCTCGCCAGCGAAGAGAATTATCACAACACCCTTAACGAGAAGCTGGTTCGCGAGACGCTGTCGCTGGCGGAAGAAGTCAACCACACTGAAGTGCACCTGATCGGTGCCTACCCGGTGACGCCGATCAATATCGCGATAGAACTGCCGGATTTTGATCCCAGCGTCTACAACGACGCGATCCGCGGCCAGCATCTGCTGGCGATGAAAGCGCTGCGGCAGAAGTTTGGCATCGATGAAAAATTCACCCACGTCGAAAAAGGACTGCCTGAAGAGGTGATCCCGGACCTCGCCGAGCATCTGCAGGCGGGGATCGTGGTGCTGGGAACGGTCGGACGTACCGGCCTGTCGGCGGCGTTCCTCGGCAATACCGCGGAACAGGTTGTCGACCACCTGCGCTGTGACCTGCTGGTGCTGAAACCGGAGGCCTACCAGACGCCGGTGGAACTGGACGACGACGACGACGATTAACCGCTACCACTCATCTTCCCCCGCCTCGCGGGGGATTTTTTTGCTTGCTGCCAGCCAGGCACAAAAAAAGGGCCGTTGGCGGCCCCTGTCACTGTCCAGCGAGAATGGCTTAGTGGATACCCAGACGCCAGGCCAGATCGATCTCTTCTTTCAGCTCCAGCGAGGAGAGCGCCATCAGGTCAGCAAACTCCAGCTCCAGCAGTTTAAGTTTTTTCAGATACTGCGCTGGGGTCATGACGGTGGGGTCGCGGCGTAAGAATTCGATGGCCATCTGCGTTGGGGTTAACTCGGTATCCATAATATCCTCTGTCTGATGTAAGAACCGGAACATTATATCACCTCTTGCCGCTTATTTTATGAACAATTCCAGGCATCCCCCTGCATATAAAAAAGCCGTCTCACAGGAGACGGCTTATAAACAAACGTTGTAAAACAATTATGTTACATTACAGCGCTTTCAGGATCGCATCGACGCTGGCTTTAGCATCGCCAAACAGCATATGAGTGTTCTCTTTAAAGAACAGCGGGTTCTGTACGCCGGCATAACCGGTGTTCATTGAACGCTTAAAGACCACCACATTCTGCGCTTTCCACACCTCGAGCACCGGCATGCCGGCGATCGGGCTCTTCGGATCGTCCTGCGCCGCCGGGTTGACGGTATCGTTGGCGCCGATCACCAGCACGGTGTCGGTGTCGCTGAAATCGTCGTTGATCTCATCCATCTCCAGCACGATGTCGTAAGGCACTTTGGCTTCCGCCAGCAGGACGTTCATATGCCCCGGCAGGCGCCCGGCCACCGGATGAATACCAAAGCGTACTTTGATACCCCGCGCCCGCAGCTTCTCGGTAATTTCTGCTACCGGATACTGCGCCTGAGCCACCGCCATACCGTAGCCCGGGGTGATGATCACCGAGTGCGAGTTTTTCAGCATCTCCGCCGTCTCTTCGGCACTAATCTCGCGATGCTCGCCCACTTCTTCATCGCCGCCGCTGGAGGAACCATCGGTGCCGAAGCCCCCGGCGATCACGCTGATAAAGGAGCGGTTCATCGCCTTACACATAATGTAAGAGAGGATGGCGCCGGAAGAGCCCACCAGCGCGCCGGTGACGATCAGCAGGTCATTACTCAGCATAAAGCCCGCCGCCGCTGCCGCCCAGCCCGAGTAGGAGTTGAGCATCGAGACCACCACCGGCATGTCCGCACCGCCGATAGAGGCCACCAGGTGCCAGCCAAAGGCCAGCGCGATCGCGGTCATCACCAGCAGGCACAGGACCTGGGTGCCGGTGCTGTCAGAGCGAACAAAAATCACCATCAGGATGAAGGAAACCACCAGCGCCGCCAGGTTCAGCTTATGGCGATTGGGCAGCATCAGCGGCCTGGAGGAAATTTTGCCGCGCAGTTTACCAAACGCCACCACCGAACCGGTGAAGGTCACCGCGCCGATGAAGATCCCGAGGAACACTTCGGTCAAATGAATATTGACCAGAATTTGCTCCATACCGGTTTCATGCTGCAGGTAGCTGTTGAAACCCACCAGCACCGCTGCCAGACCCACGAAGCTGTGCAGGATAGCCACCAGCTCCGGCATTTCGGTCATCTCGACCTTCTTCGCCAGACGAATACCGATCGCCCCGCCGATCACCATCGCAAGAATAATCCAGCCGACGTTGCCGGCGTCCGGCCCCAGGATGGTAGCTATCAGGGCAATGGCCATCCCGGCAATGCCGAAATAGTTGCCCTGCTGCGACGTTTCGTGTTTCGACAGGCCCGCCAGGCTGAAAATAAACAGGATTGCAGCAACAATGTATGCAGCCGTTACTAATCCACCAGACATGTGCTACCCCTTATCCTTTGCGAAACATTTTCAGCATGCGCTGAGTCACGGTAAAACCACCGAAAATATTAATGCTGGCGATCAGCACCGCGATAAAGCTCAGGAAGCTGACCCAGCCGCCGTGGCCTATCTGCAACAACGCGCCAACCACGATAATGCCCGAAATGGCATTGGTCACCGACATCAGCGGCGTATGCAGCGCATGGGAGACGTTCCACACCACGTAGTAACCCACCACGCAGGCCAGCGCGAAGACGGTGAAATGGCCGAGGAACTCTTTTGGCGCCACGTTGGCCAGCCAGCCGAAGAGAATAATCGCCAGCGCCATCAGCGCATATTTGCGCCACGGCGACGCCGGTTTCACCGCTTCTTTCGGCGCTTCCACTTTTTTCGCCGCGGCCTGCGGCTGAGCGGAGACCTGAATCGGCGGCGCCGGCCAGGTGATTTCACCTTCGCGAACAACGGTCACGCCGCGCACTACCACGTCATCGAAATCGATAACGATATTGCCGTCTTTCTCTTTGCACAGCAGCTTCAGCAGGTTCACCAGGTTGGTGCCGTAGAGCTGGGAGGACTGGGTCGGCAGACGGCCAGGAAGATCGGTGTAACCGATGATTTTCACGCCGTTGGCGGTGGTCACCACTTCGCCCGGTACGGTGTACTCACAGTTGCCGCCGTTTTGCGAGGCCAGATCGACCACCACGCTGCCCGATTTCATGGAGTCGACCATTTCGCGGGTGATCAGCTTCGGCGCCGGTTTGCCCGGGATTAACGCCGTGGTGACAATGATATCGACCTCTTTCGCCTGCGCGGCGAACAGCGCCATTTCAGCCTTAATAAAGGCCTCAGACATCACCTTGGCGTAGCCATCGCCGCTGCCCGCTTCCTCTTTAAAGTCCAGCTCGAGGAACTCGGCGCCCATACTCTGCACCTGCTCCTTCACTTCCGGACGGGTATCGAAGGCGCGAACAATAGCGCCCAGGCTGTTGGCGGCGCCAATCGCCGCCAGACCGGCTACCCCGGCGCCAATGACCATCACCTTGGCGGGCGGAACCTTGCCTGCCGCCGTAATCTGCCCGGTAAAGAATCGACCAAATTCATGCGCCGCTTCAACGATAGCGCGGTACCCGGCGATGTTGGCCATTGAGCTGAGCGCATCCAGCGACTGGGCGCGGGAAATACGCGGCACGGAATCCATCGCCATTACGTTGATATTACGGGCCGCCAGTTTTTCCATCAGCTGCGGGTTTTGCGCCGGCCAGATAAAACTAATCAGCGTGGTCCCCGGATTCAGCAGGGCAATTTCATCGTCATTCGGAGCATTGACCTTAAGGATGACATCAGACTGCCATACCTCGTCGCCGGTCACGATTTCAGCTCCTGCCTCGGCAAAGGCCTCATCGTCAAAGCTGGCCAGCTTCCCGGCGCCGCTTTCTACCGCGACGCTAAAGCCGAGTTTGAGCAATTGCTCAACGGTCTTCGGCGTGGCGGCGGCCCGGGTCTCCTGGGCTAGCCTTTCTTGTGGTACACCAATACGCATAGTTTTCCCTTCCATCGGTTTTTGATGATGGTTTACTTTTCTGCCCAACAACGCCAGGACGGCAAAATCTTCCTCGCCATCTTTCGCTGTCTACAAAATGAAACAGTAACAAACTTTTTATAACCTACTGAAAATACCGATTGTGATCTACTGCGATAAAACACAAATTTTGATTTTATTGCTTATTGTCAGCTCAGATGGGTCCGGGCAGCAATATTTACCTGAATTTGCCGCTCAGGCCTGATAATCCGCTTATCCTGCGGTATAAAACGCCATTTATCGCCATTGAGATCATTGTGTTAACATTACATTAACTAATAAAAGTGGTATTGATTATCGTTTTTGCTGGTCAAGCGCCTGTTTTTTCAACATATCGAAAAATGTTATCTTTCCGTAGTATACGATTCGGGCGGCAAGCAAAAATTGACGCAGACAGTCACGGCGATTAAATGCAATAATCAAACGTTTTCAGTCAACAACAACACCAGTATATGGTTTGCGCAAGGCAAAGGATTATTTTTATGAAGCTTAAAAACACCCTCCTGGCGTCTGCTCTCCTGACAACCGCCACGTTGTCTGCCCATGCAGCGACCGAGTTGACCCCGGAGCAGGCGGCTGCGCTGAAGCCCTACGATCGCGTTGTCGTCACCGGCCGGTTTAATGCCATTGGCGATGCGGTACAGGCAGTATCGCGCAAAGCCGACAAAGACGGCGCGGCCTCATTCTATGTTGTCGACACGTCGGACTACGGCAATGGCGGCAACTGGCGCGTCACGGCTGACCTTTATAAAGAAGACGCGCCGAAAGCGGATGCGCCGAAGAATCGCATTATCAACGGCGTGATGGAGTTGCCGAAAGATCAGGCCGTTGAGCTGATGCCTTACGACACCGTCACCGTTCAGGGCTTCTATCGCAGCCAGCCGGAAGTCAACGACGCCATCACCAAAGCGGCGAAAGCAAAAGGCGCCTATGCGTTCTTTATCGTCCGCCAGGTTGACGCCAACCAGGGCGGCAACCAGCGCATTACCGCTTATATCTACAAAAAAGATGCTGAAAAACGCGTGCTGCAGAGCCCGGACGCTATCCCGGCTGACTCTGAAGCTGGCCGCGCAGCGCTGGCCAAAGGCGGCGAAGCGGCGAAGAACGTTGAAATTCCGGGCGTTGCCACCACCGCCGCGGTGGGTTCGGGTACCGGCGTTGGGCGTTTCTTTGAGACTCAGTCTTCGAAAGGTGGACGTTACACTGTCACTCTGCCGAACGGCACTAAGGTCGAAGAAGTGAACAAAGTGACTGCGGCGCAAATGGTGCCGTTCGATAACATCCAGTTCACCGGCAACTACGGCAACATGACCGAAATCTCCTATCAGACGGCGAAACGCGCGGCGAAGAAAGGGGCGAAGTACTACCACATCACCCGCCAGTGGCAGGAACGCGGCGGCAACATCACCATCAGCGCCGATTTGTACAAATAATCGCTGCTGGCTGGCTAAAAAGGCGGCGCATTGCCGCCTTTTCATTTTTTTTCATCCCCCGCCATTGCATGGCCCCCGGACACTCCGTAAAATCCCGCGCCTTAGCGCAATCCTCCATTTTTATGCGATTTCGCAAAATAAATATTCTGGAACAGCCATTTTCACCTCGGGAATGCAATGGAAAAGAAACTGGGCCTGAGCGCCCTGACCGCCCTGGTCCTTAGCTCAATGCTCGGCGCTGGCGTATTCAGTTTGCCGCAAAATATGGCTGCCGTGGCCAGCCCCTCCGCTCTGCTCATTGGCTGGGCCATCACCGGCGTCGGGATCCTGTTTCTCGCTTTCGCCATGCTGCTGTTGACCCGTATTCGTCCCGACCTCGACGGCGGGATCTTCACCTACGCTCGCGAAGGATTCGGCGAACTGATCGGCTTCTGCTCCGCCTGGGGATACTGGCTGTGCGCGGTGATCGCCAACGTCTCCTATCTGGTTATCGTCTTTTCGGCGCTCAGTTTTTTCACCGATACCCCTGAGCTGCGCCTGTTTGGCGATGGTAATACCTGGCAGTCTATCGTTGGCGCGTCGGTTCTGCTGTGGGTCGTCCACTTTCTGGTCCTGCGCGGTGTCCAGACGGCAGCGGGGATTAACCTGGTGGCCACCCTCGCCAAGCTTCTGCCGCTGGGCGCCTTTGTCGCGCTCGCCGCCCTGGCCTTTCAGCTGGATACGTTCCGCCTCGATTTTAGCGGCCTGGCGCTGGGCGTGCCGGTATGGGAGCAGGTCAAAAACACCATGCTGATCACCCTGTGGGTGTTTATCGGCGTGGAGGGGGCGGTAGTCGTGTCCGCGCGGGCGCGACACAAGCGCGACGTTGGCCGCGCGACGCTGCTGGCGGTGCTGTCGGCCCTCGCGGTGTATCTGCTGGTCACCCTGCTGTCGCTGGGCGTTGTGCCGCGCAGCGAACTGGCCGAAATGCGCAACCCGTCGATGGCGGGACTGATGGTCAGGCTGATGGGGTCGTGGGGGGAGATCGTCATTGCCGCCGGGCTGATCGTGTCGGTGTGCGGCGCTTATCTCAGCTGGACCATCATGGCCGCGGAGGTGCCTTTCCTCGCCGCCACTCATAAAGCCTTCCCGCGCCTGTTTGCCCGTCAGAATAGCAACAACGCCCCCTCCGCCTCATTGTGGTTGACCAATATCAGCGTTCAGGTATCGCTGGTGCTGATCTGGCTGACCGGATCGGACTACGGCACGCTGCTGACCATTGCCTCTGAGATGATTCTCGTGCCCTATCTGCTGGTCGGCGCCTTTCTGCTGAAAATCGCCACTCGCCCGCTGCATAAAGCGGTGGCTATCGGCGCCTGTATTTATGGCATATGGTTATTATACGCGTCGGGGCCTGTGCATTTGCTGTTGTCGGTGGTACTTTACGCTCCGGGTCTTCTGGTCTTTTTGTACGCCCGACGTACGCACCAGCACGATCGTTCGCTCAAACGCCGCGAAGTGGCGCTAATTGGTTTATTGCTGGTTGCCGCTGTGCCGGCAACGTGGATGCTGGTGGGGTAAGCGGTCGCCCTGCCGCAGAACGCATAGGAGATACCCATGGCTGAACAACAGCCCCGCCCGATTCTGATCACAGGAGCAGGCCGCCGCATCGGCCTCGCTCTGGCACACCATTTTCTGCAACAGCACCAACCGGTCATCGTCAGCTATCGTACGCCCTATCCGGCGATTGACGGCCTGCGCGAAGCGGGCGCGCTCTGCCTGCAGGCCGATTTTAGCAGCGATGACGGCATTCTGACCTTCGCTGAAGCGGTCAAATCACACACCGACGGTCTGCGCGCCATTATCCATAACGCCAGCGACTGGATGGCGGAAAAGCCGGGCGTCCCGCTGAGCACCGTCATCAACCGCATGATGCAGATCCACGTCAACGCCCCCTATCTGCTCAACCATGCGCTGGAGGCGTTGCTGCGCGGCCACGGCCATGCCGCCAGCGACATTATCCATATCACCGATTACGTGGTGGAGCGCGGGAGCGACAAACATATCGCCTATGCCGCCAGCAAAGCCGCCCTGGATAACATGACCCGCTCCTTCGCTCGCAAGCTGGCGCCAGAGGTTAAGGTCAACGCCATCGCGCCGTCGCTAATCATGTTTAATGAGGGTGACGACGAGGCCTATCGTCAGCAGGCGCTGGATAAATCGCTGATGAAAATCGCCCCTGGCGAAAAAGAGATTAGCGATCTCATCGATTACCTGTTTACCAGCCGCTACGTTACCGGCCGCTCATTCGCTGTCGACGGCGGCCGCCCGCTGCGCTAGTGGAAACGGCTCCAGCCGAGGATTAACAGCCAGGCGCACAGCCCCCAGCATCCCACCGCGCCTGCCAGCGCCAACGGCAGGCGCATGATCCCGGTGAAATACCACAGTGACAGCAGATAGATAAAATAGGGAAGAATCGACCACATGCCGAATACGATGGTCGCGCGCAGGGCTTCGATCCCCCGCTCGCTGGCGACAATATAATGGGCGATGAGCGCAAAGGTGGGAAACAGCGGGACCAGGCCAGCGATAGCGTAGTTTTTGGTTTTCGCCAGCACGCCAATCAGCACCACCACCAGCGCTCCCAGCAGCCCTTTGATTAACAGCCCCATGCCCGTATGCCTTAACAGTGAATCAATAAGTTAGGGCAGCATAGCGGATTTAACGCTGTTTATAAAAGAGTAATGGCGGGTAAAATAAGTGCGGTGTATGTTACTTCTTTTACTGATGTGCAATAGACATGAATAAAATCGTTTTTGTTGAGGATGACCCTGAGGTAGGCACGCTGATCGCCGCCTATCTCGGCAAGCATGATATGGATGTGGTGGTCGAGCCTCGCGGCGACCGCGCTGAGGAGGTGATCGCGCGGGAGAAACCGGATCTGGTGCTGCTGGACATTATGCTGCCCGGCAAGGACGGAATGACGCTCTGTCGCGATCTGCGCGGGCAATGGCAAGGGCCGATTGTCCTGCTGACTTCGCTCGACAGCGATATGAACCATATCCTCTCCCTGGAGATGGGCGCCAGCGATTATATTCTGAAAACCACCCCGCCAGCGGTACTTCTCGCGCGACTGCGTCTGCATTTGCGCCAGCATATTGCTCCGGCAGGCGCCGGATCCGCCTCCTCAACGCTCACGCCACATAAAACCATCTCCTTCGGCTCGCTGACCATTGACCCGGTCAACCGCCAGGTGCTGCTTGGCGGAGAAAACGTCGCCCTGTCGACCGCCGATTTCGATCTGCTGTGGGAGTTGGCCACCCACGCCGGGCAGATTATGGACCGCGACGCACTGCTGAAAAATTTACGCGGCGTTACCTATGACGGGATGGATCGCAGCGTCGACGTGGCTATCTCCCGCCTGCGCAAAAAACTGCTCGACAACGCCACGGAGCCCTATCGTATTAAGACCGTTCGCAACAAAGGCTACCTGTTCGCCCCTCACGCCTGGGATAACTAAGCAGCCCTTCTGCGGCCCTGCGAGGGGCCCGCTCATCGCGCGCTCGCCGGCGGCAAAGTTATCACGTTTGCTGCCTGCTGCGTTCGTCCCTGGCGCGCACATTCATCACCGGAACTTGTCATATTGATTAAATCAATAGAATTAGCCGTACAGAACCCCATCACATAACTCCTCAATATGATTGTGCTCAAGGACTTACCGCTGTCAGAGTGGCATAAAGCCTGAAAACACAGGACTTTTGCATGATGAAATACGTTGTACTTTTGGCACTCTCACTGTTCACTTCTCTCTCTGGCTGGGCTTTTTCCCTCGACAACGCCGATATTCGACTCCTCTGTCCGCAGCGCGGGCAAATCGAGGTGATCCTTCATCGCTATGAACATACCCAGCAATCCTGGGGGCAGCATCACTTTGAAACCGGCGGCGGCCACGTTCGCCAGGGGCCGCTGCTGGTGATCCCGTTTGCCAACCTCGATCAGATGATTTACCACCAGACCACCGGCGAGTTTGCTTACTGGTATGCCGAAACGGAAAAGCTGGTGCGCTGTCGGCTGCTGAGTCTGACGACCACCTATCCGGTAGACATTCCTTATTATCGTGAGTAGCGTATCCATCGACGCACAAAATACGATTGCCCTGCTCCCCCCGAGGTGAAGAAATCACCGCATCGAGTGACACTGTCACCTTTTCACCGTTCTGTCTCCAGGCTGGCTATTGTCAGGGGGCATAAACCCTGCTTTGATAGCGTATCTATGATTTCCCCGCGCCTCGCCCGGGGATATCGATAACATTGACTCCCCGACGCGCAGAAGATGCCCCTGGGGCGCCAGACAGGTTTCTCTTGAATACGCGGTAATGTAATGAAAAAGCTGTTCGTGCAGTTCTATCTTCTGCTCTTCGTCTGCTTTCTGGTGATGACCATGCTGGTCGGTCTGGTCTATAAATTTACCGCGGAGCGCGCCGGACGGCAGTCGCTTGACGATTTGATGAAAAGCTCGCTGTATCTGATGCGCAGCGAGCTGCGGGAGATACCGCCGCGCGACTGGAGCAAGACCCTTAAAGAGCTGGACCTGAATTTATCGTTTGATCTGCACATCGAGCCGATCAGCAAATTTAAGCTGTCGGAAAGCTCGATGCAGCACCTGCGCGCCGGCGATATCGTCGCCCTCGACGATCAGTACACCTTTATTCAGCGCATTCCCCGCAGCCACTATGTGCTGTCGGTGGGTCCGGTGCCCTATCTCTATTTTCTGCATGAGATGCGCCTGCTGGACGTGGCGCTGATGGCGTTTATTGCTATCTCGCTGGCCTTTCCGGTGTTTATCTGGATGCGCCCGCACTGGCAGGACATGCTGCGCATTGAGACGGCCGCCCAGCGCTTTGGCGAAGGTCACCTCAGCGAGCGCATTCACTTCGACAGTATGTCCAGCTTCGAGCGGCTCGGGGTGGCCTTTAACCAAATGGCCGATAACATTAATGCGCTTATTGCCAGCAAAAAGCAGCTGATTGACGGCATCGCCCATGAACTCAGGACACCGCTGGTACGCCTGCGCTACCGTCTGGAGATGAGCGAGAATCTCACCGAGGCGGAATCGCAGGCGCTGAACCGCGATATCGGTCAGCTGGAGGCGCTGATTGAAGAGCTCCTGACCTACGCCCGCCTCGACCGCCCGCAGACGGAGCTCAGCCTGACGACTCCCGATTTTCCCGCCTGGATCAGCGATCACGTCGAGGATATCCAGATGGTTAACCCACAGCGCGAGGTCGCCCTGGCGACGCTGACCCACGGTAACTACGGCGCGCTGGATATGCGACTGATGGAGCGGGTGCTGGATAATTTGGTCAATAACGCCCTGCGCTACAGCAGCCAGCGGGTGGCGGTCAGCCTGACGCTGCAGGGTTCGCGCGCTTCGTTGCTGGTTGAGGATGACGGCCCGGGAATCGCCCCCGAGGAGCGCGAGCGGGTGTTTGAGCCCTTTGTCCGCCTTGACCCCAGCCGGGACCGGGCGACAGGAGGCTGCGGCCTCGGCCTGGCGATTGTCCACAGTATCGCCCAGGCGATGGGCGGCGAGGTGCGCTGCGAGGCCAGCCCTCTCGGCGGCGCCCGCTTCTGCTTTAGCTGGCCGGTCTATCATCAGCTGCCTGATTTCACCTCTGCCTGAATAAAACTTGCGCAGAAGCCGCGGGCTGGGTATGCTGCAAAAATCTAATAGTATGTTGTAACTAAGGTGGTAATAATGGCCAGCTACGACCTCGTTGAACGTCTGAATAATACCTTTCGCCAGATCGAGCTGGAGCTGCAGGCGCTCCAGCAGGCGTTAAGTGACTGCCGTCTGCTGGCGGGCCGGGTATTTGAACTGCCGGCGATCGGTAAGGATGCCGAGCACGATCCGCTGGCCACTATTCCGGTGGTGCAGCACATCGGCAAGACGGCCCTGGCGCGCGCCCTGCGCCACTACAGCCATCTGTTTATCCAGCAGCAATCGGAAAACCGCAGCAGCAAGGCCGCCGTACGCCTGCCGGGGGCTATCTGCCTGCAGGTTACCGCCGCGGAGCAGCAGGATCTGCTGGCGCGTATTCAGCATATCAATGCCCTGAAGGCCACCTTCGAGAAGATCGTCACCGTCGACTCCGGCCTGCCCCCCACCGCCCGTTTTGAGTGGGTACACCGTCATTTGCCGGGGTTGATCACCCTTAGCGCCTACCGCACGCTGACGACCCTCGTCGACCCGAGCACCATCCGCTTCGGCTGGGCCAATAAGCACGTCATCAAGAATCTGACCCGCGACCAGGTGTTGATGATGCTGGAGAAAAGCCGGCAAGCGCCGCGGGCGGTGCCGCCGTGGACCCGGGAGCAGTGGCAGAGCAAACTGGAAAGGGAGTATCAGGATATCGCCGCCCTGCCGCAGCGGGCGCGGCTGAAAATAAAACGACCGGTGAAAGTCCAGCCGATCGCCCGCGTCTGGTACGCCGGCGAGCAGAAACAGGTACAGTACGCCTGCCCCAGCCCGCTGATCGCCCTGATGTCCGGCAGCCGGGGGGTCAGCGTACCGGATATTGGCGAGCTGCTGAACTATGATGCCGACAATGTGCAGTATCGCTACAAACCGGAGGCGCAGTCGCTGAGATTGCTTATCCCGCGCCTGCACCTCTGGCTGGCTAGCGAATAGCCAGGCTGCCGACCATCTCTTCCGGGCGCACCCAGCTGTCGAATTCGGCTTCCGTCAGGTAGCCCAGCGCCAGCGCCGAGGCTTTGAGAGTCAGCCCCTCATGGTGCGCTTTTTTAGCGATTTCCGCCGCCTTGTCGTAGCCGATATGGGTATTCAGCGCAGTAACCAGCATCAGCGACTCATTGAGCAACTGACTGATCCGCTCGCGATTCGGTTCAATACCCACCGCACAGTGCTCGTTAAAGCTCGCCATACCGTCCGCCAGCAGACGCACCGACTGCAGGAAGTTGTGGATGACCATCGGGCGATAGACGTTAAGCTCAAAGTTGCCGGAAGCACCGCCGATATTCACCGCCACGTCGTTGCCCATCACCTGGCAGCAGACCATGGTCAGAGCTTCGCACTGGGTTGGGTTAACCTTGCCCGGCATAATCGATGACCCTGGCTCGTTTTCCGGGATGGCGATTTCACCAATGCCGCAGCGGGGGCCCGGAGGCCAGTCCAGCGGTACATCGTTAGCGCATTTTCATCAGCGGAGGCCGCCAGGCCTTTCAGCGCGCCGTGGGCATGGACCAGGCATCCACAGTGGCCAGCGCTTCGAATTTGTTCGGCGCGGTGACAAATGGCTGCCCGCTGAGCG
>OKVS01000243.1_pt1 | contig 23987 bp, 21 predicted proteins | sample 1606911 | NCBI WGS metagenome assembly OKVS01 (sample SAMN03281016, study PRJEB24777) | human gut metagenome | isolation source: fecal sample PR161 from 1 month old female Malay infant, caesarean... | reverse complement strand
AGTTGTGGCATTCAGGCAACTCCGTATCATTGCCTGCTTCAAGGCTCTCCAGCCAGTTGTCTGCTTCTGCATGGGTTAGATGCAAGCCAGTTTGCTGGTAATCAGCCCAGGCCCCGAAGCGCATCCTGCCGGAAGGCTTCACGTTTTTCTTCACGTTCAACATACTGTTCAATGGCTTCCCGCATGATCCAGTGTGAGCTACGACGGCGTGCATCTGCCAGATGCTGAACTCGCCCTTTCAGTTGATCGTCCAGTTTAATAGAAGTTGGTGTTGCCATATCACATTACTCCGTAGTGCAAGGTATTACCTTAAACTACCCCAGATACCCATTTGCGTCCACTCTAAAGATGAAAAAATAATCAATATCGATATCAAACCCGCCAAATTTTCACGCCAAACACAGCATTAAGCCCCGCAATAAGCGCTAACACCTTAATAAGGTGTCCGCTGCTGTCATTCAGTTACCCATCTGCGACATGCTGACCCCACTGAAACAAAGGAGGCAGTATGAGTACAACATTTATCACCCCCACCCCGGAAGAACGCCTGAAAACCCTGCGTGATTACGGCGAGCATGGTGATCGTCTGGTGCGTGAACGGGAACGCCAGCGTATCACGTCCATTTCCCGCTCTACCGCGTGGAAACTGGAACAGGTTGGAAAGTTTCCACAGCGTAAGTCTATCGGCCTGAAATCCTGTGGATGGCTGTTAAGTGACCTGCTTTGTTGGATCAATGATCGTTAACCTTAGGTTTTTTTATTTATTTTTTGTTTTTTTCTTAAATGCCCCGTGTTCATCCTGCTATTTCTTCCATTAATAGCGGAATAGCAATGTGAGGGGAATCGTTTTAAACGTTAACTGAATAAGAGGTATCTATGCTGTGTGGTCGTCCTTTCCCTGTGCATGTGTTCCCGCAGATCATCAGAAATGCGGTATATGAAGTGGAACAGCACACGCAGGCTCCTCAGGCTTTGATTGCTGCATCGGTACTGGGGGCTATTTCGCTTGCCTGCCAGAACCGTATTGATGTGTGCCGACTGAATAATCTGCGCAGTCCGGTATCGCTTTTCTTACTAACGCTGGCGGAATCTGGTGAACGCAAAAGCACTGTAGACAAACTACTGATGAAGCCATTATATCAACTGGAAGAAGAATGGTTTGAAAAATATACCCAGGACCTGATTGTCTGGAGGAATGCGGAAACGGTTTTTAATATTGAAAAGAAAGCCCTGATGTCAAAATTGAAAACCGATATTCGCCGTAATAAAGATCACTCCGCAACGAATGAACGGCTGAAAGCGCTACTGGCGGTGTCTCCAAAAGCTCCGGTCAGGTTAAGGCAGATACTCAACGATGCCACACCTGCGGCGATGAAAGACTCTCTCTGTGGACGCTGGCGATCCATCGGGCTTATGTCTGATGAAGCTGGCACTATTTTTAACGGCTACGCGCTGAATGAACTGCCTTTCATCAATAAAATGTGGGATGGCGCAATGTTTCCCGTGGAAGAAAAAGCGAGCCAGATAAATTAATCAAAGATGCCAGAATGACGCTGGGACTGATGATTCAGCCTGATGTGTTTAAAAAAGGGTATCTGGAACGAAAAGGCGATGCCGCGAAAGGGATCGGATTCTTCGCCCGATGTCTGATATGTCAACCAGGTTCAACACAGGGCTACAGGCAAATTACCAGTCCGGTTGTCTCAAGTGAGCATCTGCCGGTATTTCATCAACGACTGATAGACATTGTTAATGAGAGCATTGCCAGAAATGAGGAAAATGAGCGTCAGTGTCTGCGTTTCTCTCCCGAAGCAGAAAAACGCTGGCTCGAATTTTATAACAAAGTCGAGTCAGAAATGGGGCTGATTGGCTTCCTGTCTGATTTTAAGGATTATGCTTCTAAAATGGCGGAGAATATGGCGAGGATCGCCGCACTGTTGCATTACTTCAACGGCGATGAAGGAGATATATCCCTTACTGCCGTGGAAGCCGCAGTAGATATAATCGCCTGGTATGTGGATGAGTATGTGAGAATTTTCTCTAAACCCCAGACGTTGCTGCTGGTAAGTTCAGATGCAGACGAACTTTACTCGTGGATAAAAGATTATTGCTACAGGTGTGTGGTGCCGTATATCAGGAAGACAACCATCCTGCAATATGGTCCGAACCGGTTCAGGAACCGGAGTAAAGTGAATGAACTGCTCAGTACACTTTATTCGCAAAACAAAATACGGGCAGAGAAAAGAGGGAAAACCATTTTTATACAACCTGTCGATGGTTTTATATAACGAACAGAGCAAAGACAAGTTGGAATAATTTCTTTATTAAAGAGCCATCATTGTAACTAATTACAGAGTAACTTTTAATCAGTCATCGCAGGCTGTGGCTATTCTTTGCCTGAAATTAAGTGTCGGATAGTTAATATATTGTCACTAACAATATCTGTATATCCACCACACTAATATCCATACCAGTAATGCGATGACTGCTATCTATCAAGGAATAAATCATTATGAATCTCTACGATAGCGAGTATGGAAGTCATGTTAAATCATACAAAGAAAGAATTATCGAAGTTATTAATAAAGCCGTTAAAGAACACGGACGTACACTGGCAATACGAGTGGATCTGCATGACCCGGTTATTCTGGATAATGGTGATACCATTTCCTGTATTGCGAATACTGATTCAGGGTCTATATCAAGATTTACCAATTCACTGAAAGCCAAACTGGCAGCAGATGAACAGCGCAAGCGTAAAGAAGGTAAACGGGTACACCCGAATACGCTCCGCTATGCGTGGGTGCGGGAATTTACCCAGAATGGTAAGCGTCATTTTCACGTATTTCTGTTTCTGAACAAGGATGCTTACTACCACTTAGGGGATTTCAATCTGGATGAAGATACGCTAAGAACCATGATTAGCTCGGCATGGTGTAGCGCATTAAACCTGACTCCCGAAGAGGGGCAGCACTTGGTGCAGTACCCTGCTAATGGTAAATATACCCTGAACCGTGATGATGTTCTGAATGACATTTATCCCGGTGATTTACTAAACAGGATTGATTATCTCACCAAAGTGAAAAGTAAGATCTTTGATGACGGGAACAGATCGTTTGGGTGTAGTAATAATTAATACCAATGAGTTTTAATGCCCTTGTCGCAATGAAAAGGGCATTTTATTAACATAAAAATAAAACGGCGCGAATTACGGTAAAAGAGGTAAGCCTAACTCTTTTAGAAATTCGTTATGTTTTTGAGTTGCTGATTTTATCTGGTTATCCAGAGAAACCAACTCAGCATGTACTGAAGAAAGTTTGATTTCTTCTTCAGCCTCAGCCGTACTTACATAGCGTGAGATGTTTAAATTAAAATCATTTTTTTCGATCTCTTCCATGCTAACGCGACGCGCGTAGCGTGGTTTTTCTTTACGGAACTTATAAGTATCAATAATTTCTTTAATATGATCAGACGAAATCTGATTCTGCCTTTTACCCTTATCGAAGTGTTCGGCAGCATTGATGAATAATACGTCGTCAGGTTTTTTACATTTTTTCAGCACCAGAATACACACCGGAATACCAGTAGAGAAGAACAGATTTGCAGGCAGTCCAATTACCGTATCAATATGACCATCCTTCAGCAGCTTCGTGCGTATGCGTGCTTCGGCACCGCTTCGGAAAAGTACACCATGAGGCAGGATAATTGCCATTACGCCATCTTCTTTTAAAAAATGGAATCCATGCAAAAGGAAGGCGAAGTCAGCAGCAGATTTAGGTGCTAGACCGTGGTTTTTAAAGCGCACATCATCAGCTAATGTTTCTGTAGGTTCCCAGCGATAGCTGAATGGAGGGTTGGCAACCACCGCATCGAATTTAGGCATTCGGGACGGATTGGTCTCGCGTAGCATATCCCAATCGTTGAGTAGGGTATCACCGTGGAAAATATCAAACTCTGAATCTTTCACTCCATGCAGAAGCATGTTCATACGTGCCAGGTTGTAGGTAGTGATATTTTTCTCTTGCCCGTATATTTTCCCAATACCGTGCTGCCCCATGCGCTTGCGAATATTCAGGAGCAATGATCCTGACCCGCAGGCAAAATCAAACACGCTGTCTAGGTGTGACCGTTGTCCAGTGGCAGGTTCCTGGCTATCCAACGTAACGATGGCAGATAAGATGTCTGAAATATGCTGAGGTGTGTAGAACTCCCCGGCTTTTTTACCTGAGCCCGCTGCAAATTGGCCGATCAGATATTCGTAAGCATCCCCCAACGTGTCGCTGTCGGTGGAGAACTGCTTCAACCCATCAGCAATCTCTTTGATTATCTTACAAAGACGGTCATTTCGCTCACCATATGTTTTGCCAAGTTTTTCTGAGGCAAGATTGATTTCCGAGAACAAACCCCGGAAGACACTGGCGAACGATTCTTCCTCAATGTACTTAAAACCTGCCTGTAATGTATTAAGCAGTTTCACATGCTGGGTTCGTGCCATCTCAGCAATGCTCGTCCAAAGATACTGAGGTTCGATTACGTAATGCACTTTACGGCGCATTAGTTTTTCAAACTCAGGAACATCCTGCTCATTTTGTTCATACCACAGAGTCAGCGGTGGTTGACGTTCCCCCTCTTTCTGTTTGGGGTAGTCTATCCCTAGCTCTTTTTTGAGCTGCGGCTTCGTAATTATCCGATAGATATCGCAGGAATAAAAATGCCAGCATATAATCGCGAAAATCATCCGCATTCATAGCGCCGCGTAATTGATCGGCTATATTCCAGAGCGTTTTGCCCAGTTTTTGTTTTTCAAACTCAGTCATAGTTTTTCTTCACCTTCCTCAATCTGTTGAGGAAATAAATCAGGATTAAATGGATAGCGCTTCAGGAAATCATGCAAAATCTTTCTGAAATAAGTTTTATTTTCGTCGAGCATAGGCTGAGGCTCGAAAAGCGAATAGTTTCCATGGCTCAGAATATTAATGAGCCTCGAATGCAAAATTCTTTCAGGGTCATCAGCATCCTGCGCAATGCAGGCTGAGAAGTTTGAGAAACCATGGAAGCTGGCTGATTTTTCCAGAACCGAACGCAACATATTGAAATGATAGGTATATAACTCGCCTGATTGCTCCGCCTTATACAACTCGGTCAGTATCGCAACATGATGAAAGAATGGTGTCGCGCCTGTATAAGCCACAGAATAACTACCATCAACCTTGGATCTTGATAAAAAGTAGGCTGCGACCTTTTTGGATTTACGAACATCAAGTTCATTGTGCATGACATTGAAGAATAATGGATGATGAGACGAGATCATCACTTTCAACGGGTTATCAGCCTTGTTCAATAGTTGCGCCAGATGGCTACCAACTGTGATGGCGTTATGCTCATCCAGTGAAGATATAGGGTCATCGATGTAGACATATTTTACCCACTGGTAAGCATCAGCACCATCAAGCGCTAATTGTACGATAGCTAAGAAGAAGCACCAAATGAAGATATTTTCCTCTCCTCGCGAAACCTTGATGTTATCAATGATTTGACCATCCACAGTCCGTGAGAAGCGTATCGCCCATTCTTCTGTATCAATTCGAAAGTCAAAGTCTGTATAACGCTGCAACAACGGGCGTATGCGGTTGTCCATTTCCAGCTCAGACAGTCCCTGAAAAAATCGCGAATCCCTGTTGAGCAGCAAGCGGCGATCCTCATCACCTTCCAGATCGTTGTTCCAATGGAACAGATCTTCGGTGAAGGCGTTGAAATATAAGGTATCGCCGGTCGTTTCGGTAATTGTAAGCGGCTGGCCCACATGATCACCAACCGAAAAAGGGCGGTGAATTGTTTTTTTACCTGCATCTTTAAACGCCATCGACAGTCGTGTCTTCCCTGTACCGTTATAGGCATAGAGCAAGATGGCCTTTTTGTTTTCCAGTTCGCTGTGCAGATGAGCCGCCAGCATGGAAAGATCAGGAAAAACAGGTGGAGTATTCTGCCTCATCACTGTTCCCCATCCATAATCATCCAGGCCTTGCGGTAGACAGTACCTTCTTTACCTAAAGCCTCGCTCCAAACTTGCTCCGGTAGATTCTCAAGACGTTGACGAATGGCAGGAAGCGAATCCTCCCGCGTTAATCGTAAGGCTTCAGCCAAACGTGGCGCAGCACGGCGAGGAACTCCCAAAAGACGCAGTGAAACCGCCTCATCCGTGGCAACTCCGTAGTAAACCTGCGATGGAAGATTAGATAACCGACTACGCTCATCATCATCCAGTTCTGCCGTGGTAATTGCCAACAAAGCATTCAGGCCCCATGACGTAGTATGGGTCAGCTTGCCAAACAGGTTCTGTCCGCATTTAGTCAAGGCAGTAACAGCATCTGCACCATCCTCGCTGAAATATTGCTTCGCGATATGAGCAATATCTTCTCCGTTCACCCAATCCTTCAGAATGCATGCAAGCTTGTCACCATCAGGTGATCTGCCACCCAGTACCGAATTCAGATTGTCGCGCAATTCGGGTACTCGCAGCAGCACGCCCATCATGTTCTTCAGGGTATTGTCACCGGAGCTGAATAGCCGTTCTCGATTCCAGGAGTCCGGTCCCAGATCACCTTTATGCGTCAACACCGTCCTGATGCTTTGCAGTGAAAATCCAGTACTATCAACCAGTTTCAGCGGTTGGGAAGGACTGGCAAGATAATCGACATAGCGATGGATACCATTCAGTAAACGACGAGCTATCTGGCTATCCGATGTACGCAATTTCTCGAAGCCAAAAGTGCCACGCAGTACCTGCTCGATCTGATCCGCAAAATTCGATGGCTGCCCCATCTGGCGATAAGTATGAGCCAGATATTGTAAGAAGCTCGACCATTCCGGGTGGCGGTATACGATGAGACCCAGGTCTTCCAGTCCATCAGCCGCAGCTTGCGCAATCTGAATCAACGCAGAATTCAAGTCGCCTGTGTTTCGGTTAATAAACTCCCTTTTTTGTGCCACTTCACTTTCATCTTTGGCGACGAGAGCAACCACACCGAGTTGGCCTTGAGAAACTCGACCAGCACGACCCGCAATATTCCAGAAATCCTCAGGAGGCATGTCCTGACCAAAGGGGTACTGGGTAGCCGCCATCACCACACCGCTGACCGGAAAGTTCACGCCCTGAGCAAGAGTAGTCGTTGCTGCCAAAGCATTAAGATGTCCTTTCTCGAACAGCCACTCCATCAACATTCGAACCTCTTCAGGCAGGCCACCGTGATGCACTCCAATCCGGTGAGCAAGTAGAGCGACCAGCGGAAACTCTGCACCCAACTCGGCAGCCACGTAGCTCTGAACAAAGCGCACATCATCTGGCAAAGTCTCGCTACAGTTACCTTTCAGCTTCTCGGCCAGTTTCCAGACATAATCCGGGCGGCTATGCATAACGATCACAGGGCCACGCCGCGACAGCTTGCGTGCAGTCATCGCAGCCAAGGTGCCAATATCTTTGGCTTTTGATAGAGAAACAGCCAATGCTTCTTCTTTTCCCAGAGAAAAATCCTCATCTAGGCGAATACTCGGCCGTGAGGTATGCACAGCCTGGAAGCTTAGGTGGTAATCCCTACTTTTCCCCTTCAAGGCTCCGGCATCCAATGGGCTGACAATACCAATGGCTCTATCGTTTGGCTGCCAATCCACCCCTAGACTGATGTCATCCGAGTTTTGTCCGCCCAACCAGCGTGCAACTTCTCGGGCATTTTCAATAAAGGGAGTCAGTAACAAAAACTGCGCTTCACGGCATTCCCGGTTGATGGTGGCAAGCAACAGTTCTAACCGCAACCCACGTTCCTTGTCCTGAATAGTATGAGCCTCATCCACCACCACCAGGGTCAGGGGGCGACCGATTTTTTCCTCCCAGCTCTGACGCATCATCAGGTCGAATTTTTCCGGTGTTGCTACCAGAACACGGAACTGAGTATCGTCCTGAGAATCTGCCAGCAACCCAGCCTCGATACCATTGACTTCCAGTGCCGGGCTGACTCGCTCAACAACGACCCCTAGAGGCTGAAAGTCACGCCGTAACTGTCTTGTTATTTGATTCACCAGTGCCCGGCTGGGCGCAAGATAGGCCACCCAGCCCTTCTGGTCATCAAACTGATTCAGTGCCTGCAACATGCGGAACTGGGCTATCAGCGTCTTGCCGCTGGATGTCGGCAAGCTGACCACCACAGCACGACGACTGGACCCCAACAGTCCGCACTCAGCCAATGTACGACGCTGGGGGGGCAATACGTCAAACAGCGCACGGTCACCACGACCCCGGCTTACCAGTTCGCGCACGAATCTGGTTACGCGCGAGTTCACGGCTCGGGTCACCGTCCACAGCGAGTTCTCCACCATCTGCGCAGCAGCTCGTGCCAGCAGACGCGTCAACGGCCCCAACTCCAGTAACTGACCTGTATCACAGGCGGCCACGGCTCGGTCGAAATGCGAATCCAGCACAGGCTGAATCTGATAGCTGTCTTCTACCACACCATCGGTGATGTAGTGGGCCAGCACATCTGCTGCCTTGGTCAGGTGGTAGATGGCAATCAGTTCCAGCGCCGAGCGCTTTGCCGCAAGTGGCGCGAAGCTTCCCAGATAGTTACGCTCGAATGTCTGTTGGGCATCACGCAATGCCGCGACTCTCTCCAGCACGGTATCGCGGTCAGACCAGCCTTTCTTACGCACCAGACGCAGCCAGATGTCAGTTAGTACCGCCCAGCAACGCTCGCCCCAATCCGCAGAATCCAGCGGTAAGGTGGGTGAGGTTTGATCATCCTCCAGCGCACGCAGCCAGCGAGCAGCGTCTGCACCACGATCACCGATCACAGCCAGGGCTGAAGCCCGTAAAAGCTGTGTGGCTGCTTCCATCGGCGCTTCTGGCAAAGGTTGGATACGCAGCAGTCGGAAGGCATCCTCAGCCGTACGTCGCATCACTTTTCGGGAAGCCTCATCATCGGCAAAACGATCCAGCTCCATATCCAGCACCGCCAATTCTAGTGCAGCGGCCACTTCTTGAATGGTTTGAATATCAAAGGTTGGGGCGGCTTGTGTCATTTCACTATAGAACTGCACCCGATCAGCCTTGCGTAATGCCAGGCTACGTTTATCTGCTATGGCATCCAGCAACCAATGGTTCATGCGTCACCTCCCCGCCTGACAAATTCGGGCAGTTGGGCAATCGGCCAGGGGAGATAAAACGCCAGAAGTCGGCAGCAACTGGGCGCTTGCAGGCGACCAGCCAGACTACGGCCTCGCGCCCGTAAATCCGTCTCATTTACGGCCTGATCGCGAATCAGTACGCCGAACAATACCAGATCACGATTCCCGCTATTGAAATAGCGCGTGCAGGCGTTATTGAACGCTGTCTCATGCTCAGTGCCTTTGACCCGTGGTAGCAGCCATTTGAGTAACTGGCAGAGAGTGGCAAGGTTGCTGGCGAGAGTATCCAGCTGGTGTGTCATGCCACTGCGCCCGCTCATGACCTGTGGCGGTGACTGGGCTTCGGATGAACATTTGACTTCCCCCAGAGCCAGCCGGTGGGATTCGCCATCACGCTGGAAACCCACAATATCCGCGCCGGGCAATGAGGCAAAAGGATTGCGCTTGTCGCGCTCGGTATTCCACGGAAGCACCACGTCGTGCTGTGCCTCCAGCACGGCTTCTGCCAACGCTTCACCGACGGCCCAATCACGAGTTTCAGGCACCTCAGCCGCCAGGACTTCTTCCAGTGAATCATGTCCCATGCCGGTCAAGCTAAGCCCACGCAGATGCTCAGTCAGCGCATCATGGCCTGTCGTATCATTCAGACGAGCAGCCACTGGCCCTTGCAGGAAATCATTAAACGCACTGTCTTCCTGCGCACAGTGCCCCTGCCAAGAAACGCAGTCTTGCTCAGACTGGTAAGTTATCCGCCAGGTCATGCGGGAACCTCATTCAGTACTGGGAATAACTGCTGCACCAGGCCCCTTTTGTGGGTTTTCAGCACCTCGATTCTTTGAGCTTGAGCGGCGGTGAGTTCGTCGAGAGATGTAAGAAATCGGCGACTGCCTTTTGCTCCGCTTGTTTCGGAATGAGGAATGTATATTTCTTTAATTGATTCCCATTTATTGAGTTAATGGTTGCCCCCAAATCAGCAGCAACCTGGTTCTCGTACGCCGTCGTTTGAAATAGTTGTATCATGAACTTTGCTGAATTTGACCTAAATATGGTCATAAATGCACCATGCGTACATGGCGGCATTCCTTCAGGTATAAGTGCATTTTTCCCAATTAGTGATTTTGAGCCATTTCGGACGCAAATCAAAATGTCGTTTGGTAGAGATGGTTTAGCGCCATCTATGTCTATTCTTACATAAACGTTGTCGCCCAAAACAATTCTGCCATCCTGAACATTCGATGAGCGTAAAACCAACAGGCCGTTTTCACGGACGTCATTAGGGCTGTATGTCAACCCAGAGACAAGCTCTCCTAACTGTTCAAGTGTTTTCCTCTCCCACTCTGTTGCATTTTGGAATTCACGGAAACGCAGCCGGGGAACCGTCTCACCTTCACGAGGAAAAAGCTGTTGCAACAGGCCTTTTTTATATTTTTTTAACGCATCCAGTTTCTGGACTTCTGCTGTGAGCAGGTCATCCAGCGAAGACAGGCAGTCGGCGATTTTTTTTGTTCGGAAAGCGACTGCGAACCAATTGGTAATGGTACGGGGACTTTCATTAAGTCATCATTATTGACTTGCAATGCACCATTAGCACGTGCACCCACAGCAACGCGATTCTTTAGCCATTTCCCATGTAAGTTGGCAATAAAAAGATTATCCAAAAAAGCTGGTATGACTAAGTTTGTGGTGGGGCGAAAACAAGTGAAAATACTGTTGGGAACAGCAGCTCGTTCGTGTCCCTGGTAACATGCAATATATCCTTGCGGGTATGCTTTTGTGGCACTCTTATTGTAAGCAAAATCGTTATGCTGTAGGAGTATGTAATTTTTTAAAGAATTACCTGCAATAGTTCTACCTAGTTTTTCCTGTTGGCTAATAAGGCCAACCCCAGATGTGATTGTATATGGAATACAATCATCATTTCCCACTCTCTCTGTTACAATTTTTGAAAGTTGGCCTAAATTATAGGTGGTCCATTCTTCTGCATTTCTAAACTCTGGGAAACGCAATTGTGGTACCAGCATATGTTTATTGCTTCCACTCATACCGCTTGCTCCTGAGGCATTACGTCACTAGTTGAGAGCATCGGTGCCCATATCTGTGCTTGCTGGTATTTTGGTCTCGCATGAGTATTAACTTCCACGAACATGAATTTGCTGTTCGCGATGGTATGCGAATTCAAATTTTCACTACTCCACTGCATGTTATTAGTAAAAATGGCTGCCATTATTTCCCTTCCTCATAGGCTGATAGTCCCGTGATCTCACGCCCTTGTGCCAGTTTGTGTAGCAACGGTGTCAGCTCATCCATAAGCGCCAGCTCTTTCTGCGTGCGTGCTTTCCAGCCCAGATTCAGCGGAGCCATTAATTCGGAAAGGCGTTCGCCGTCGAAGATACGGCGACGCAGAATTTCATCCACAAAAATTTGTAGGGCATCAGGTGCGAGTTCGTGTCGGGCGGCGATAACATTGAGTTCTTTCGCCTTCTTCTCTGCCTTGAAGTGTTCAAAACCCGTTCGAATCTGTTTTTCGTTTAATGCTTCATTTACCGGCAGGCCACGGATGTACTCAGCAATATCTTCACGCTCGTCGATAAACTTGGCATCGGACTGGATCAGGCCAATGAGTTCTTCGCGATTCAGGGTGAGCTTGCCTGGTTTCTGCTGAGTCAGATTAGCAATAAGACCCATGATAAAGTCGTAATCAATAACTGCAGAGGCAAAAAGCACAAATTCAAAATCAAGTTGTTGTACTTCTGGTGGTGTCTGGTCCTTGTCCTGTTGTTCCTTCAGGCGCTTGGCCGTTTCCAGATACACGCCCTTAAATCCCTGCAATTGATCTGTCGGCACGATCCTCTCGATCTGTTGCTTCTGCGCTTTAGACAGATCGGTATACTGATCGAGCTGAGTTTTGAGTCTCTGAACATCTTTGAACAGGTTAACGAATTGTGCTCTTGCAACATCGCCTTTAAGATTGACGACTTCTTCCGGTGCATTAGTCAGTCCCTGTGATTGCATAAAGTCGGCCAGTTTTTGCGTGGCTGTTTGCAGATTCTCAATGACTTTAGGTGCAGGGTCTACCAGCCAGATTTCACGCGGGTTATCGATTTTCTCACCGGAAAATAGCGCGATGGCTCCTTCTACCGACTTTTGTTGCTGACGAAAATCGAGAATATTGCCGTAGGGCTTCGTATCGTTGAGAACACGATTAGTCCGTGAGAATGCCTGAATTAAGCCATGGTGTTTGAGATTTTTGTCCACGTACAGCGTATTGAGATACTTGGAGTCAAATCCCGTAAGCAGCATGTCCACTACGATGGTGATGTCAATTTTTTGCGCGGCAGATAAGTCTGTATTGGGGTACTGCTGATCCTTGATGCGCTTTTGTACGTCCTGATAGTAAGAGTCAAATTCGCTTATGCGGTGATTGGTCCCGAAACGGGCATTGTAATCAGCAATGATACGGGTGAGTGCCGCTTTCTTGCCCTCTGGGTCCTGCTGGTTATCTTCTTTCTCCTGAGGCAGATCTTCCTGTATCTGCTGAACGTCTTTGTTACCTTCAGAAGGTGGGGAAAAAACACATGCTACGTTTAATGGCCGGAATTCAGCGTCTTTTTCTGCATTTTTTGTCTGAATACTGGCAAATAACTCAAAATATTCGATGGCATCGTTAATGCTGGCTGTCGCCAGGACAGCGTTAAATTTGCGTCCGTTGGTCGCAGAATCGTGCTTGGAAAGAATGGTTTCGATAACCTTGGATTTAGCGATGCCTTCACCGGGCTTAGGTGGGTTCTTTCCTTCGGGTTTGAAATAGTCTATGTGAAAGCGTAAGACGTTGCGATCTTCGATAGCATGAGTGATGGTGTACTGGTGCAAACACCGTTCGAATAAGTCGTCGGTGGTACGCAGGCTGGCTTGCTGACCTTCGATTTGCTGGTAGCTGGCATTCTGCTCGAAGATAGGCGTCCCCGTGAAGCCAAAAAGCTGGGCATTGGGGAAAAATTCTTTTATAGCCTTATGGTTCTCACCAAATTGCGAGCGGTGGCATTCATCGAAGATGAAAACGATACGGGCGTCTCGTAACGGCTCCAGACGTTCTTTGTACTTACGTTTATTTGTGCCGTCTAAGGCAAGGCCCAGCTTCTGGATAGTCGTGACAATAACCTTATCGGCATAGTCGTCAGACAAAAGTCGGCGAACCAGTGTTTCAGTGTTAGTGTTCTCTTCTACACAGCCTTCCTGAAAACGGTTAAATTCTTCGCGGGTCTGGCGATCCAGATCTTTACGATCCACCACAAAAAGGCATTTTTCGATGTCAGGATTATCCTTGAGCAAAGTGGACGCTTTGAACGAAGTCAGCGTCTTGCCCGAACCAGTGGTATGCCAGATGTAGCCGTTTCCGCAATTCTGATGAATGCACTCGACGATAGCCTTGACCGCATAAATTTGGTATGGGCGCATCATCAATAGTTTCTGTTCGCTGGCAACCAGGACCATATAACGACTGATCATTTGCCCTAAAGTACACTTGGCTAAGAACTTGTCGGCGAAGATCTCTAGCTGGGTAATCTTTTTGTTATCTTCACTAGCGAACTGGTAGACCGGCAGGAAGCGCTCATCGGCATTAAAACTGAAATGTCGCGCATTATTGTTAGCGAAGTACCAGGTATCAGTACGATTGCTGACGATGAAGAGCTGGATGAAACACAGCAGCGTCTTACCGTAGCCATTGCCAGGCTCGGTTTTGTAATCCACGATTTGCTGCATAGCACGGCGTGGGCTAACGGACAGTGTTTTAAAGCTCGATCTGCACAACCGGTACACCGTTTATGAGAAGTATCACATCATAGCGGTGATGACTGTTATCGGTGTTGATGCGTAATTGGTTCACTACCTCAAAGTCGTTCTTGCACCAGTCGCGAATGTTAACCAAGCTGTAGTTCAGTGGTGTTCCATCATCACGCTCGAAGCTATTGATATTGCGTAGCGTCTGAGCTGCATTGTACACATCAGGCGTAATAATAGTATCGAGCAGACGCTGAAACTCGCTATCGGTCAGATGCACCTTATTGAGAGCTTCAAACTTCTCCCTGAAGTTTTTTTCGAGTGATGCCCGATCGCGAATGTCGGGCCGCAGTGTGTATTTTAGTTCAGCCAGCCGGGCAATAAGATCCAGCTCAATTTGGTTTTCGGTCGTACTCATTGGTGAATTCCTCGCCTCAGTATCACTCTTTACTTGACCATGCTTCTATTTTCGTGGAATGAGGCACTAAAAGTGAGCTACTCGGCAGTGTTATTTTTTAGAGTGATCCGGTGTTAGTCCGTGTGCCTTCGCATAATTTATAACCAAAACCTCAATCATTGAGGCGACAGAGCGACGCTCACGATCAGCGGCCTGGCGAAGAAGTTGTTTAATGTCGGCAGATGTGCGTATAGAAAGTGTTTCATCTTTAAGGCGTGTCATCGGCGGAGCCCTCAATCCCAGAGCCTGTAAATGTAATGCATTTTGCATTGCAACTCTACAAAACTCAATGGGTTCTTATTGACTGAAAATAACTACTGCTACTGACATAATTCCAAATAATTTCAGATATATATCATCCTCCCGAACACCTCCACCCATAACGGCTAACCGACAAGTTAGCCGTTGTCGTTTTATTTTCTGTTCGGGAAAAATAATGAGTAAACAAGAAGGTATCAACGCTATTAGCAAGGCAATGGCCGCGCTGCCCACACAACTGTCTGGCACCATCCTAAAACACATTCACTCGCTTACCGACTATGAGCCGGTGATCGGCATTATGGGGAAAACCGGAGTCGGGAAATCCAGCCTGTGTAATGCCCTGTTTGCAGGGGAAGTCTCGCCAGTCAGTGATGTTGCAGCCTGTACCCGTGAACCGCTGCGCTTTCGTTTACAGGCTGGCGAACGCTTTATGACCATCGTGGATCTGCCCGGTGTCGGAGAAAGCGAAAGCCGTGATGCGGAATATGCCGCGATGTATCGCCAGCAACTGCCGCGCCTCGATCTGGTGTTGTGGATGGTCAAGGCCGATGACAGGGCGTTGGCGGTAGACGAGCGGTTTTACCGTCAGGTGATTGGCGAGGATCACCAGCATAAGGTGATGTTTGTTATCAGCCAGGCCGACAAAATTGAACCGGTCAGCGGCAATGCTGAAAGTCTGTCCATGCCACAACAACTTAGTATCAGCTGTAAAATCCAGATACTGAACTCACTTTTTACGCCTGCACATCCGATCTGTGCCGTGTCGGTACGAATGCAATGGGGGATAGCCCAGATGGCGGAACGGATGATCCGTTGCCTGCCTCGTGAGGCCAGCAGCCCGGTCGTCGCCCGGTTACAGCAACCTTTGCGTACTACACGGGTAAAGGAAACCGCACGTACTGACTTCGGCGAGGCGGTAGGTGACGTGCTGGATTCCGTCGCTTCCATGCCTTTTGTTCCTCAGATAGCGCGTACCGTTATTCGCTATGTGCGTAATGCTGTTGTATCGGTCGCCCGTTCTGTCTGGGATTTTTTCTTCTAAAGATTTTCACATCCAATAACCCGTCCCGTCGCCCTGTGCGACGAGGGCTTTTCTTTATTTATTGCTTAAGGAATTAACCATGACCCGTTTAGCTTCCCGTTTCGGTCGGGCGAATGTTATCCGCCGTGACCGTCCGTTAACCCGTGATGAACTGTTGCGCGTGGTTCCCAGCGTGTTCAGCGAAGACAAGCACGCATCCCGCAGTGAGCGTTACACTTGCATTCCCACTATCACTTTGCTGGAAAACCTGCAACGTGAAGGTTTTCAGCCGTTCTTTGCCTGCCAGACGCGCGTACGCGACCAGGGCAAACGTGAGCATACCAAACACATGCTGCGCCTGCGCCGTGGGGGGCAAATCACGGGGCATCAGGTGCCGGAAATCATTCTGCTTAACTCACACGATGGTTCCAGCTCATACCAGATGCTGCCGGGGCTGTTCCGTATGGTGTGCCAGAACGGGCTTATTTGCGGAGAGTCCTTCGGCGAGGTGCGAGTTCCCCATAAGGGCGATGTGGTGGAGCGGGTGATTGAAGGCGCGTATGAGGTGCTGGATGTGTTTGACCGTGTTGATGAAAAGCGCGAGGAAATGCAGGCGCTGATGCTGCCTCCACCGGCACAGCAGGCGATGGCGAAAGCGGCACTGACGTACCGTTTTGGCGAGGAATTTCAGCCTGTCAGCGAAATTCAGTTACTGGCCCCGCGCCGCGCACAGGATCAGAGCAATGACCTGTGGACCACGTACCAGCGTATTCAGGAGAACCTGATTAAGGGCGGGCTGACGGGTCGTAATGCCACCGGCAAACGCGCCCGTACCCGTGCCGTGAGTGGCATCGACGGCGACGTAAAACTCAACCGTGCGCTGTGGGTCATGGCAGAAACCATGCTGGGTCATGTGCAGGGTAGAGCGGTCATTTAAATGGTTAATTTAATGTTAATTAAGGACGCTCCCTGTTTGTTTTAACATTGTTCAACTGTGCAAATATCGCACACTTGTCTTCGCAGCCCCCGCCATCGCTGGGATAAGCAGAAATAAAAAATAGTTTCTGCTGTGTCCATACCCTTACCGCCCCCCTCTTTAAAGTAATTACACCATTTTTCAGTGAGTTATTACCCACGGAGACAACATTATGACACTGGCGGAACGCCGACACGACCGGCTGGCGGTCAGGCTTTCGCTGATCATCAGCCGACTGCTGGCCGGAGAAACCCTGCATGTGGGAAAACTGGCGGCTGAATTTGGCGTGTCGGTACGTACCCTGCGGCGGGATTTTCGTGAACGACTGATGTATCTGGATCTGGAATATCACCGGGGAATGTGCCGCCTGCGCTCCGGTGGCAGCGTATCGCAACGGGAGCTGGATATTCTGACCTTTGCCTGGCGCTCCGGGATGGGAGATGTATTTCCGGGGCTGGACAGGAAGATGGTCAACACGCTGCTGGCGTGTGATGAATCGCCCTGCCTGGTCTGGTCATCCCCCTGTACCAGCACGGCGGCAGGCTCTCTTTCCTTCTTTCGGCTGATTCAGGCCATTACGGCGCGTCAGCGAGTGACGCTGCTGGCAGAGGGGCAACGCTGCGAAAGGCTGGCTCCCTGTCGGCTGGTGGCGCGGGATGGCACCTGGTATCTGCTGGCGGAATATGGACAACGCATGGCGGTGTTCTCGCTGGATGAGATTCATCAGGTCGTTCCCTCCACTGAAACCTTTATCCGTAATGACGCCATTTTCCGCCTGCCGGAAAACGAGCGTTTTCTCAATGCATTACCTCATTTTCATTTCATCCAGCGCTCTCTTGATGCGCTGTCTCTTTAATCTGCACACAGTAATAAGGATTGTTTAATGAAACGAAACCTCAATACCAGTTACAGGCTGGTCTGGAATGATGTCCTCGGCGCATTTGTCGCCGGTTTCTGAGCTGGCGAAAGCGAAAGGTAAACGAACCGGTGCGGTGCTGGCGGTGACGGTCATCGGGCTGGCTGGCTCTGCGGCGGCACTGGCGGACGGCAGCAGTATTACCGTGTCTGAAGGGGAGTCCGTCACTGGTGTGGTGGTCAGTAATCACGACTCTCATCTGGTGTACGGTCAGGCAGCAGGCTCCATTATCAACACCGGTCAGGAATACGGCGATGATGATGAAAACAATCAGGGTGGGCAGTTTATCCAGTCCGGCGGTGTGGCAACGTCATCCGTCGTCAATGCCAGTGGCCTTGAGGCGGTACTGAAAGGCGGTAGCGCCACCGATACCATTGTTAATAGCGGTGGTGGGCAAAGCGTGCATGGCGAGGCGACAGACACTGTGCTGAATGGTGGCTCGCAATGGGTGCATGATGGCGGTGTGGCAAATGGCACGGTCATTAATGAATCGGGTTATCAGTTAGTTAAAGCAGGCGCGACAGCTTCCGGTACGGTGGTTAACACTGGCTCTCAGGGCGGGCCGGATGCCGAAAACAGTGATGGTCAGTTTGTGTCCGGTGATGTCACCGACACCCTGATTAATGCCAATGGTCGTCAGGTCATTTTCGAGGGCGGTTCCGCTGACACCACTACCGTGAAAATGGGGGGCGACCAGAGTGTGCATGGAGTGGCAAAAAATACCCTGCTGGAAGGCGGTTTCCAGTACGTTCATGAAGGTGCCAGCGCCGAAGGTACAGTGATTAGCCAGAACGGCTGGCAGGTGGTGAAGAACGGGGCGACAGCAACGGATACCACTATCCTTAATGGTACTGGCACCGAGGCGGCAAACGGCAACAGTGCATCCTCGCAGAATGTGCAGGCTGGTGGCTCCGCCCTGAACACCACCATCGGTGATGATTCGCCCTCCGGCGAATTGCTGACCGACCTGTCGTATCAGATGGTGAATGGTGGACGTGCGGAAAACACCACCATCAATAATGGCGGGGTACAGTCGGTTTTTGCTGGTGGTGCAGCTATCGGCTCGGTCGTGAATCGTGGTGGTCGGCTGGAAGTGTCCATCTGGCAGGATGAACCTGTTGCCGGGAAAACGGCGATGGCCGGGTCGGCGAATAACGTCACGGTGGAAGCGGATGGCGTGTTGTCGGTGGATGCGGGCACTTCCGCGACGGATGTGGTCATCAAACAGGGCGGTGCATTATGGGCGACCACCGATTCCACGGTTACCGGGACGAACAGTCTGGGGGATTTCTCCATTGATGGCACCACGCATACCGCCACCAATGTCCTGCTGGAAAATGGCGGGAAACTGTCGGTTCTGAGCAACGGTATTGCAGAGTCCACCACCGTAAACAACGGCGGGGTACTGGCGGTGGCCGCCGGAGGCACTGCCTCAGACATTGTGATGAACGATGGCGGCACGCTGATTGCGGACTCGGGCGCAAACATCCTCGGTAACACCACCCTGAAAGATAATGCAGTGCTGGCCGGGGATGTCACCAATAATGATACCCTGCTGTTCAGTACGGGTTCAGGTGCTGAAGCCCGTTTCACAGGGACATTAAGTGGTGAAGGTTCGTTGCTGAAAGAAGGTGAGGGCACACTGACGGTCAGTGACAGTACCGTGACTCAGTCGCAGTTAACGCTGAATGGCGGCACGCTGGCGCTGGAAAACAGCGTGGTTAACAGTGATGTGATTGCGCAGTCCGGCACCAGCCTGTTGCTGACCGGAAACACCGTGCTGAACGGTGCCATTGACCCGACCGATGTGACGCTGGATTCCGGCGCGATCTGGAATATTCCCGATAACGCTACGGTAAAATCGGTACTGGATGACCTCAGTGCCTCAGGCACCATCAATTTCACGTCTGTATCGGGCAGCTTTACGCCCAACACGCTGACCGTGAAAAACCTGATTGGGCATGGCGGCAGCATCAATATGTCCGTGCGCCTGGACGATCCGACTTTCCCCACCGATATGCTGATTATTGATGGTGGCACCGCAACCGGCAAAACCTGGCTGAACTTCACGAATGTGGGGAATGCCGGGCTGGGGCTTGCCACGACCGGTAACGGTATCAAGGTGGTGGATGCCATCAACGGTGCCACAACCGAAGCGGGGGCGTTTGCGCTGGGAAGAAAACTCCAGGCCGGGGCGTATAACTATACCCTGCAACACGGCACGGCAGATGAAAACTGGTATCTGACCAGCGAAGCGGCTTACCGCGCGGAAACCGCGCTTTATGCTTCTTTGTTCGCGCAGACGCTGGATTATGACCGTGTACTGGCAGGCAGCTACAGCCAGCGCAGTAATAATGCACAGCGTGGCAGCGATAACGCGGTCTGGGGCCGTATTCAGGGCGGTCATCTGGGGCATGGCGATCGTAAAGGGTTGGCGCAGGGAACCACGCCGGAAAGCAGCGGCAGTTACGGTTTTATGCAACTGGGTGGCGATCTGTTGCGTACCGATGTCCTGACGGCGGGTGTTTACGGTGCGCTGGGTGAATCCAACAACGAAGTGAAAAACGATGATCGTTCCCGTGCGGGTTCTGTGCGTGACCATGCGTACAGCCTGGGCGGCTACCTGACGGCGGTGGATCGTGGCACCGGTTTATGGGCCGATATGGTGGCACAGGGTTCCCGTCACAGCCTGGAAGCAACATCCGCAGATAACCGTTTTGATACCCGTGGCTGGAGTTGGCTGGGTTCACTGGAAAGTGGTCTGCCGCTGAATATCGGGCACAGCCTGGTGCTGGAACCGCAGGTGCAGTACGTGTACCAGTCCACGTCACTGGATAATGGTCATGATAATGGGGGGTACGTGAACTTCGGCATTGGCAGTGCCCAGCATGTCCGCGCCGGGCTGCGTTTAGGCAACCAGTCGGAGATGGCGTTTGATCAGGGAACGTCCACACTGGCAGGTTATGAATCCACCATGAAGCACAGCGCGGCAGAGCTTCCGGTTAACTGGTGGATCACGCCATCGGTTATCCGCACCTTTGGCAATGATGGCGACCTGAACATGGGAACTACCACCGCAGGCAGCAACGTCACGTTCAGTCCGTCACAGAATGGCACCGCGCTGGATGTTCAGGCGGGCGTGGAAGCGCAAATCCGCCAGAATGTCACGCTCGGCGTGCAGGGCGGTTATACCCGCAGCGTGAGCGGTAACAGCGCTGGTGGTTATAACGGTCAGGCCAGCCTGAAAGTCGCCTTCTGATAATCCCTTCGCCCTAGTCAGGGCGATTATCCACTCAGCCCCTGTTGCTCCGGCAGCAGGGGCCTTTTTGTATTTTAAGGAGTATAAACATGTCACATTCTTTACTGGCGGCATCATCTGGCCTGCCATTGGCAGTATCGCAGACGGCATCACCGGTCGGCATCTGGAAAACATTACTAACCCGGCTGCTGGCGCAGCATTACGGCCTGACGCTCAGTGATACACCATTCAGTAACGATTCCGTCATTCAGGCGCATATTGACGCCGGAATTGCATTGATCGACGCACTGAACTTTATGGTGGAAAAATACGACCTGGTGCGCACTGACCGTCAGGGTTTCAGTGCGCAGACTCCATCGCCGTTCATCAGCCATATCGACATGCTGCGTGCCAGGCGAGCCACCGGACTGATGACCCGTCGCAGCTATAAAACTGTCACCGACATCACGCGTGGCGCATTAAGTGGCCCGAAACAATAATCCCATCAAACCTTCACACTCGCATCCGCGCCAGCCCTCACCGGCTGGCGCTTTGCTTTTATTAAAGGAAAACCAGAAATGACAGAACTGGCACTGACCGACCCCGACGTGTTAACCGGACTTTGCTCATCCCGCACTGAACTGTCCGGCGGCATCGCCCCCGGAGAACAGCGGATTATCCGTCAGGCGCTGTCCCTGCTGGATAAATGCCTGAGGGAGCCGGGCATATCGTTTACCTCTTCCCATGCGGTTAGCGACTGGTTGCGCCTGCAAATGAGCCACCTGGAACGAGAGGTGTTTATGGTGATTTACCTCGACAATCAGCACCGGTTGCTGGGGAAAGAAGTCATCGCCCTCGGCACGATTAACAGCGTTGAGGTGCATCCGCGCGAGGTCGTCAGGGGCGCGTTGCGTCATAACGCGGCGGCAGTGATTGTTGCGCACAATCACCCTTCAGGCTACGCCGAGCCCAGCGTAGCTGATCGGCATATAACGGAAACGCTGAAAACCGCGCTGGAGCTGCTGGATATTCGTTTGCTGGATCACCTGGTGGTGGGCGGCGCGGATGTGGTGTCATTCGCCGAACGTGGCTGGATATAGCGGAGGGCGTTCTGATGAGCAAAGTGATAGTAACCACCGTCTATCAGCTTGATGAACTGTCCGATGCTGCCAGAGAAAAAGCCCGCGCCTGGTATCGTGAGGGCAGTTTCGACTACGACTGGTTTGATACGGTATATGAGGATTTTCAGCATATTTGCGACATCCTTGGTGTGCGCCTCAAAACCCGTGCTGTCCGGCTCTATGGCGGTCATACCCGTCAGGAGCCGTGCATCTGGTTCCGTGGTTTCTGGAGTCAGGGTGACGGTGCCTGTTTCGAGGCCGATTATGCTTACCAGCCGCAGGCATCACGCCAGATCCGGGACTACGCGCCGCAGGACGCCGGGCTTCACCGCATTGCCGATGCATTGCAGGCTATCCAGCGTCGTAATTTCTGGCAGTTGCACGCCGAAATCCGCCATCGTGGCAACTATTATCATGAGTATTGCATGGTGATCGCCGTCGGGCGCGACTGCGCAACCGGGCAGGCGATGACCGTTGACGCAGAAACATCGGTCAGCGAAGCGCTGCGCGAGCTGGCCTGCTGGCTCTACCGGCGGCTTGAAGACGAGTACGCCTGCTTAACTTCAGATGACGCCGTAGACGAAGCCATCGCCGCCAACGAATACACCTTCACCGAATCGGGCGACCGGTTTGGTTGAGTTTCAATCTGTCCCCTCACCGTCAGCGCCAGCCATTTCCGGCTGGCGTTGGCATTTATGGAGTTTACCTTATGCAAACCACTTCACCCGACCCGCAGGTCTTGACCGGCCATAGCGAACTGATCCCCTCAACCAGCATCGAGCGAATAGTGACTGGCCGCGATGCGGCACTGGAGCAAATCCGGCAGCTTATCGCGCAACTGAACGCGATTTCTCAACTCACTGACAGCATCGGGGGTGGTATCGCCCGTGACTGGATGATGCGCCAGGGATATGCGTATGACTGTTGGCTGACGGAAACGCCAGAGAAAGCGATGAAGGCCATTACCCGGCATCTTGACCGCAGTATCTGGCGTGACCTGATGCAAAAATCGGGAATGCTGGCGCTGATGGATGCCCAGGCACGCGAACAGTGGTACAACAGCCTGGAACAGGAGGATATTCCTACCATCAGCACCGACAATATTCTTACTACCTTTGAACTTCTGCACTGTGATAAACAGGCCGTTTTTGAGCGTGGCGTTATCAATGTGTTTCGGGGGCTATCGTGGGATTACAAAACCAACAGCCCTTGTCAGTTTGGTAAGAAAATCATCGTTACCGGTCTTGTCAGACATCAGCCCTGGGGTTTTGGGCTGAACTGGGGCAGACAGCGGGATCAACTGGTGGATCTGGAAAGAATGCTGCATGTGCTGAACGGCAAACCCATTCCCGATAACCGTACCGATATTGCCTCACGGTTGTCAGAGCATATCCGGCAACATCCCCATGACCGGCAGTTTGAGGATGAGATGATGTCCATCCGTTACTTCCAGAAAGGCACCTGCCATATCATTTTCAGGTGCATGGAACTGGTGGAAAAGATGAACGTCATCGTGGCAAGACATTATCCGGGGATGCTGGCAGCGAGATGAAGAGGGCAGGGAGGCAATTCCTTACCTGACCCATTACCTGACCCAAATCGCATCCAAAGAAAAAGGAGTCAGACGATTTCTCATCTAACTCCTTGTTTTATTTGGTGGCCCCTGTTGGGTTTGAACCAACGACCAAGCGATTATGAGTCGCCTGCTCTAACCACTGAGCTAAGGGGCCGTGGCGGTGAATTATAAAGTAACTCCCCGCAGCAATCCAGCCATTCACACCTGCCTGCTGTTTTTATAAACAACGCATTATCAATCCTTTATACTTCCATAACGATGTATCAGCGGGAGTAAAGATGATCAACGACATTCTGGCCCCTGGCCTGCGGGTGGTGTTTTGCGGAATCAATCCGGGAAAGTCCTCGGCGCACACCGGTTTTCACTTTGCCCATCCGGGCAATCGCTTCTGGAAGGTGATCTACCAGGCCGGGTTTACCGACAGGTTACTCAAGCCCGAAGAGGTAGCAGCATCTGCTGGACACGCGC
>OKVS01000242.1_pt1 | contig 24060 bp, 20 predicted proteins | sample 1606911 | NCBI WGS metagenome assembly OKVS01 (sample SAMN03281016, study PRJEB24777) | human gut metagenome | isolation source: fecal sample PR161 from 1 month old female Malay infant, caesarean... | reverse complement strand
AATGGCTTCCGGGCAGCAAACGAGGAATAAAGATGAGTGTGATTGCGCAGGCAGGGGCGAAGGGTCGTCAGCTGCACAAATTTGGTGGGAGTAGTTTAGCGGATGCGAAATGTTACCTGCGCGTCGCCGGGATCATGACCGACTATGCGCAGGCAGGCGATATGATGGTCGTCTCTGCCGCCGGTAGCACCACCAACCAGCTGATTAGCTGGCTGCAGCTAAGCCAGACCGATCGTCTTTCTGCGCATCAGGTGCAACAAGCGCTGCGTCGCTATCAAATGGATCTGATCGCCAGCCTGTTGCCGGCGGACGCCGCTGACGCGCTGATCGCGACGTTTATTCACGATCTTGAACGTCTGGCGGGCCTGCTGGATAGCGGCATCACCGATGCGGTATATGCTGAAGTCGTCGGCCACGGCGAAGTGTGGTCCGCACGCCTGATGGCGGCGGTACTGAATCACCTTGGCGTTGAAGCCGCCTGGCTGGACGCGCGCGCCTTCCTGCGCGCGGAACGCGCCGCGCAGCCGCAGGTTGATGAAGGCTTATCCTACCCGTTGTTACAACAGTTGATGGCGCAGCACCCCAACAAAAGGCTGGTGGTGACCGGCTTTATCGCCCGTAACAATGCCGGAGAAACCGTGCTGCTGGGCCGTAACGGTTCCGACTACTCCGCCACCCAAATTGGCGCGCTGGCCGGGGTCTCCCGCGTCACCATCTGGAGCGATGTGGCCGGGGTCTATAGCGCCGACCCGCGTAAAGTGAAAGATGCGTGCCTGCTGCCGCTGCTGCGCCTTGATGAGGCCAGCGAGCTGGCTCGCCTGGCGGCGCCGGTGCTGCACGCGCGTACGCTACAGCCGGTTTCCGGCAGCGATATCGATTTACAGCTGCGCTGCAGCTACACCCCGGACCAGGGTTCGACGCGCATTGAGCGCGTGCTGGCATCTGGCACCGGCGCGCGTATTGTCACCAGTCACGACGACGTCTGCCTGATTGAATTCCAGGTGCCGGCTGGTCAGGATTTCAAGTTGGCGCATAAAGAGCTGGATCAGATTTTCAAACGCGCGCAGCTGCGCCCGCTAGCGGTGGGCGTGCATGCCGACCGTAAGCTGCTGCAGTTCTGTTACACCTCTGAAGTGGCCGACAGCGCGCTGAAGCTGCTGGACGAGGCGGGCCTGCCGGGCGAGCTGCGTCTGCGCCAGAAGCTGGCGCTGGTGGCGATGGTCGGCGCGGGCGTGACCCGCAATCCGCTGCATTGCCACCGTTTCTGGCAGCAGTTGAAAGGGCAGCCGGTAGAGTTTACCTGGCAATCGGAAGAGGGCATCAGCCTGGTGGCGGTGCTGCGCGCCGGCCCAACCGAGAGCCTGATTCAGGGGCTGCATCATTCCGTGTTCCGCGCTGAGAAACGCATCGGTCTGGTGCTGTTTGGCAAAGGTAATATCGGCTCCCGCTGGCTGGAGTTGTTCGCGCGCGAGCAGAGCACGCTTTCCGCCCGCACCGGCTTTGAGTTCCTGCTGGCTGGGGTGGTGGATAGCCGCCGTAGCCTGCTGAACTATGAAGGTCTGGATGCCAGTCGCGCATTGGCATTCTTTGAAGATGAAGCGGTTGAGCAGGATGAAGAATCGCTATTCCTGTGGATGCGCGCGCACCCTTATGATGATTTAGTGGTGCTGGACGTGACCGCCAGCGAACAGCTGGCCGATCAGTATCTGGATTTCGCCAGCCACGGTTTTCACGTGATCAGCGCCAATAAGCTGGCGGGCGCCAGCAGCAGCGATAAATATCGCCAGATCCACGACGCCTTCGAAAAGACCGGACGTCACTGGCTGTATAACGCCACCGTCGGCGCAGGCTTGCCGGTTAACCATACGGTGCGCGATCTCATCGACAGCGGCGATACCATCCTGGGGCTGAGCGGTATCTTCTCCGGTACGCTCTCCTGGCTGTTCCTGCAGTTTGACGGCACGGTGCCATTTACCGAACTGGTGGATCAGGCCTGGCAGCAAGGGCTGACCGAACCGGACCCGCGCGTTGACCTGTCAGGTAAAGACGTGATGCGCAAGCTGGTGATCCTGGCGCGCGAAGCTGGTTACAATATCGAGCCGGATCAGGTGCGCGTGGAATCGCTGGTTCCGGCGCATTGCGAAGAGGGCTCGGTTGACCACTTCTTTGAGAACGGCGAAGAGCTGAACGAACAGATGCTGCAGCGCCTTGAAGCCGCCCGTGAGATGGGGCTGGTGTTGCGTTACGTGGCGCGTTTTGATGCTAACGGTAAAGCGCGCGTCGGGGTAGAAGCAGTGCGTCAGGAACATCCGCTGGCGGCGCTGCTGCCGTGCGATAACGTCTTCGCCATCGAGAGTCGCTGGTATCGCGATAATCCAATGGTGATCCGCGGGCCAGGCGCGGGTCGCGATGTCACCGCCGGGGCTATTCAGTCAGATATTAATCGTCTGGCGCAGTTGCTGTAATCTCTCCTCTCAGGCCGGCCCGTAGGGCCGGCCTTCATTATGCTCATTCCCGCGCCACCAGCTGCCCTGAGAGGGTGAGATGCTGCGTCGGCAGCGTGGGCTCTTTGATCTTGCGGATAATTAACGCGCCTGGCCTGACGCCAGATGAACTTTTTTCACTTTGACTGAAAATTCCTCACTGTTTACGCAGATTTTTCTATTGACGCCCGCCCGCTTTTCCGTCATTTTTACATCTGGACGTCTAAACGTATAGAAGTTCGCAACACGACTGATAAATATAATGCGATTGATGAGGTAAGGTATGAGCTTTTTTCACGCCAATCAGCGGGAAGCCCTGAATCAGAGCCTGGCGGAAGTCCAGGGCCAGATTAATGTGTCCTTTGAATTCTTTCCGCCGCGTACCAGTGAAATGGAGCAAACCCTGTGGAAATCCATCGATCGCTTAAGCAGCCTGAAGCCGAAGTTTGTTTCCGTCACCTACGGGGCGAACTCCGGCGAGCGCGACCGCACTCATAGCATTATCAAGGGCATTAAAGACCGCACCGGTCTGGAAGCAGCGCCGCACCTGACCTGTATCGACGCCAGCCGTGATGAACTGCGCGCGATTGCCCAGGATTACTGGAACAACGGTATCCGCCATATCGTCGCGCTGCGCGGCGACCTGCCGCCGGGTAGCGGCAAGCCGGAGATGTACGCCGCCGACCTGGTGACGCTGCTAAAAGACGTCGGTGATTTTGATATCTCCGTCGCCGCCTATCCGGAAGTGCATCCGGAAGCCAAAAGCGCGCAGGCCGACTTGTTGAACCTGAAACGTAAAGTAGAAGCGGGCGCTAATCGCGCGATCACTCAGTTCTTTTTTGATGTCGAAAGCTACCTGCGTTTCCGTGACCGCTGCGTCTCCGCCGGTATCGATGTGGAAATTATTCCGGGCATTCTGCCAGTCTCCAACTTTAAACAGGCGAAGAAATTTGCCGATATGACGAACGTGCGTATTCCGACCTGGATGTCGAAAATGTTCGAAGGGTTGGATAACGATGCCGAAACGCGCCAACTGGTAGGGGCGAATATCGCCATGGACATGGTGAAAATTTTAAGCCGCGAAGGAGTGAAAGATTTCCACTTCTATACCCTGAATCGCGCCGAAATGAGCTATGCCATTTGCCATACCCTGGGCGTGCGTCCAGCGTAATTACCTGTTTTACCTATTTTTTATTCCTGTCGGGGCGGCGAAATGCAATTCGCCGCCCTCTTTTTTCGCACGAAAAGTGCGCTCTGCCCTTAAGCAACCTGCCGCCAAAGAGAGTATAGTGCCCGCAAAAATCATGACGGTGGAGAAGTTATGACGGTTGCAAGGAACAGCAATCTCCTGGCCGGTTGTGGCCTCGTCCTGCTGACGCTTATCTGGAGCTACAGCTGGATTGCGATGAAACAGGTAACGCTCTATATCGGCGCTTTCGATTTTACCGCCCTGCGCTGTATTTTCGGCGCGATTGTGCTGATGGCGGTGTTGGCGCTGCGCGGGCGCGGCATGCGGCCAACGCCGTTTGGTTACACCTTGGCGATTGCGCTGCTGCAAACCTGCGGCATGGTCGGTCTGGCGCAGTGGGCGCTGATGAGTGGCGGCGCAGGTAAAGTCGCCATTCTTAGCTATACCATGCCGTTCTGGGTGGTGATCATGGCGGCGCTGTTTTTAGGCGAGCGCATGCGGCGGCTACAATATGCCGCTATCGTACTGGCGGCGTGCGGTCTACTGCTGGTGCTGCAGCCCTGGCAGTTGGATTTCTCCTCGATGAAAAGCGCGCTGCTGGCGATCCTCTCCGGCATCAGTTGGGGGGCGAGCGCGATTGTCGCCAAACGCATGTATCGCCGCTATCCGCGCCTCGATTTACTGTCGTTAACCGCCTGGCAGATGCTGTATGCCGCGCTGGTGATGAGCGTGGTGGCGTGGCTGGTGCCGCAGCGCAGCATTGACTGGCAACCTGGGGTTTTTTGGGCACTGGCCTATAGCGCAATCCTGGCGACGGCGGTGGCCTGGAGTCTGTGGCTGTATGTTCTGCGTAACCTGCCTGCCAGCGTCGCCGGCCTGAGTACGCTGGCGGTACCGGTTTGCGGCGTGCTGTTTTCCTGGTGGCTGCTGGGTGAAAATCCGGGGCTAGTGGAAGGCACTGGTATTGTGCTGATCGTCGCGGCGCTGGCGATAATCAGCCTTAAAAAACGTCAACCTCAGATTACCAGGCAAGGTATTACTCGTTAAGCGTTATGCCCGGCAAATGCCGGGCATTTGGGGCAGGTTATTCCCACTCTTGCAGGAAACGCTGACCGTATTGGTCGGCAACCAGTAGCGCGGCGTAAACCTGGTCGGCACAGGCGCCGCCCGGCATGTTGTGGATGGTTTCGCCTTCGGCGCAGGCGGCCTCCGCGACCGTGCGCATTTTGGCCGGGATGTCGCCTTTAATATCGAGCTGCGCCAGCGTGATGGGCAGGCCGACGCTGTGACACAACGCCGCCGCGGTTTCTATCTCTTCCACCGGCGCGTTTTCCAGCACCAGCTGCGTCAGGGTACCAAACGCGACCTTCTCGCCGTGATAGAAGTGATGGGCGTCCGGGATGGCGGTCAAACCGTTGTGAATCGCGTGCGCCGCCGCCAGCCCACCGCTCTCAAAGCCGACGCCGCTCAGGTAGGTGTTGGCTTCGATCACCCGTTCGAGCGCTGGGGTAACCACATGCTGCTCGGCGGCAAGCATCGCCTTTTCGCCTTCTTCAACCAGCGTGTTGTAGCAGAGTTCCGCCAGTGCCAGCGCTGCCTGAGTGCATTTACCGCCCGCCATTGTGGTCGCACCGCTGCGCGAGCAGGCGCGTGCTTCAAACCAGGTCGCCAGCGCATCGCCAATCCCGGCTGCCAGCAGGCGAGCTGGCGCGGCCGCGACGATCTGCGTATCGACAACCACCATGTTCGGGTTGTGCGGCAGCATCAAATAGCTTTCGAATTCCCCATCGTCGGTATAGATAACAGACAACGCGCTGCACGGCGCGTCGGTGGAGGCGATGGTCGGCGCCACGACCACCGGCAGATGCATATAGTGAGCCAGCGCTTTCGCGGTATCCAAAGTCTTGCCGCCGCCGATGCCGAGCACCGCATGGCATTGGGCGCTGCTGGCGATATCGCGCAGGCGGTTGATTTCATTTTGCGAACATTCACCGCCGAACGGTGCGATTTCGGCCACCAGGCCAGCGCCGCCAAGGCTGGTACGCAACTGCTCTTCGGCAAAGCCAAGAACAAACTTATCGCCGATGATAAGCCACCGTTCGGCCAGCGGTTTAAGATATTCGCCGAGGCGCTTGATGGCGCCAGCGCCCTGAATGTATTTACCGGGTGATTGAATAATGCGATCCATTTCGATTCCTCCTCGATGACCGTGCAGGCCGCCGGACGGCGGCTGGCGATCGGATTACAGGTTCAACGTGCCAAATGCGTTATTCCAGTCCAGCTCGAACTTCTCTATGGCTGACTCTACCGCGGGGGTGCCGAGCATTTGTTGCGCTACGTCTAAGGGGAGGGTGATAGCTTCGCAGCCAGCCAACAGGCAATCCAACGCCTGGCGCGGGGTTTTGAAACTCGCGGCCAGGACTTTGCTTTCCGGGCGTGCATTTCCAGCAGAGATTGCAGTTCTTGCACCATGCGAATGCCGTCACCGCCCTGGGCGTCGACGCGGTTGACGTATGGCGCGACGTATTTCGCGCCGGCCAGCGCCGCCAGCAGCCCCTGGGAAGCGCTATAGACCGCGGTGCCAAGCGTCGGGATGCCTTCTTTTTTCAGCAGTTTGATGGCGGCGAGACCTTCGGCGGTAACCGGGATTTTAACCACGATACCCGGCACGGCGTTGCTCAAGCGTTTGGCTTCTTCCACCATGCCCTGCGCATCGCGACTCATGGTCTGCGCGAACAGAACACCTTCCGGGCCGACGGCTTTTTTGCAGGCGCGGCAGCACGTCCCAAACCGGGGTTTTGCCGGCGGCGATGATGCTCGGGTTGGTGGTGACGCCAGCCAGCGGATAAATGCGGGCCAGACGTTCAACTTCAGCGACGTTCGCGGTGTCCAGATAGAGTTCCATAACCATTCCTCGATGTGTAATTCAGTGATGTTGAGGAAAGGATACGGTTTTCGTTTGCTTGCTCGCCAGATGACAAATTTGCCAAAAACTGGATAAATGTACGCATTGCGATTAAGGATGATTTAGATCACATTTGTCCGCCTGTTCCTGCTTATAAAGGTACGTGGCCAGCAATCAGCAGACAGTTACTTACAAAAATCTAGTTTTACGGCGCAGAGGATTTTTCCGTCAACTGGCTGTGATACTGGCGGCGGTATTCGGAAGGCGAACGTTCGGTGTTCTTGCGAAACAGACGGCAGAAGTAGTTGCTGTCGGCGAAGCCGCAGGCGTGGGCAACGTCTTTCACTTTCATATCATGGCCTTTCAACAGCATGCGCGCCTGTTCGAGGCGGATATGATTGAGGTATTCGTTAAAGCCCATGGGCCCGCACTTCTGAAACAGATGCGAGAGATAGTTGGGAGAGAGATAAAACTCCTGGGCTACGGATTCCCGGCTCAGCGGCTCAGCGAAATGGAGATCGATATACTGGCGGATCGCCTCGAACAGCGCCTGGCTGCGCGATGAAGTTTGCGCCTGACTACCCAGCAGATCGGTACAGTGGCTGAGTAGGCTAATCACGATGCTGCGGGCGGTTTGTTGTTCCTGCGGCTGCATACGTATTTCATTTAGCGCCTGTAGCAGGAATGAACCCACGCGCGGCCCGCGGCGCGGTACCTGGATCTTCTGGACAAGAGTTAGCGCCTCGCCGCTCCAGCGCTGCAGCGAAAATTCCAACTGCTGTTTGCCGAATAAGATGCTTAATAGCAGGCAGGGTGTCTGCCATTGCGGCCAGTTCCATCTATCGCCCGCAATATACAGTACATCGCGCGGCTGCAGCGGCGCGGCATTATCGCCGAGGGCGAGATCGTACAACTGCCCCTCAATGACAATATTCAGACGAGGAAAATCAACCTTGATCGCGGCGTCGGCAGGGGGGCGTGACTCACCGGTAAAATGCACTTCTGCAATGCAGGTTTGTTTTTTCACGAATGAATCAATGAGCTGATTGATGCTGTTATCCATCTTTACCCCGCCAAAACGCCACGCATTTCATCATACCGGACATTTTTCCAGCGGTAAAAGCGCGAGCTTGTCGTTATTGCTTCTTGATTAAGATATGTTATATCGTAACACTTTATCGCAATCGATATTCAACTCAGGAGAGAGTAATGACCCGAAAGATCCCCATGCTCGCGCTTGGCTTCGGCATGGCGCTTGCGAGCGTCCAGGCGTTCGCCCACGGTAACCATAGCCATGGCCCAGCGTTGACCGACATAGAACGCCAGGCTAGCGAAGGCATTTTTGCCGATAAAGATGTGAAGGATCGCGCGTTGAGCGATTGGGATGGCGTCTGGCAGTCCGTTAATCCGTACCTGCTGAATGGCGACCTTGATCCGGTTCTGGAGCAGAAGGCGAAAAAGCCCGGCGGCAAGAGCGTGGAAGAGTATCGCGCCTATTATAAGAAGGGTTACGCCACCGACGTGGAGCAGATTGGCATCGAAGATGACGTGATAGAGTTCCACGTCGGTAAGACCGTTAATAGCTGCAAATATACCTACTCAGGCTACAAAATCCTGCAATACGCCTCCGGCAAGAAGGGCGTTCGCTACCTGTTTGAGTGCCAGCAGGCTGATGGCAAAGCGCCGAAATTCGTCCAGTTCAGCGACCATATTATTGGCCCGCGCAAATCGCAGCATTTCCATATATTTATGGGCAATGAATCACAGGAGGCCTTGCTGAAAGAGATGGATAACTGGCCGACCTATTATCCCTATGCGCTGCATAAAGAGCAGATCGTCGATGAGATGTTGCATCACTAAAATGAGAGGGAAAATCCCCCGGCCGGGCGGCCGGGGGAAACGGTGACTAGCCGGTATTACGCATCCCTGCCGCGACGCCGGCAATGGTGACCATCAGCGCTTGCTCAACGCGCGCATCCGGTTCCTCGCCAGCCTCTTCAGCCTGGCGCGAACGGTGCAACAGTTCGGCCTGCAGGACGTTAAGCGGGTCGGTATAGATGTTACGCAACTGGATGGATTCGGCGATCCACGGCAGGTCGGCCATCAGGTGGGAGTCATTAGCGATAGCCAGCACCACTTTGATATCGGCGGTTAACAGCTGACGTAGCTCTTCGCCTAGCTTCCACAGTTCCGGTTTCACCAGACGCTGATCGTAGTACTCCGCCAGCCACAGGTCGGCTTTTGAGTAGACCATTTCCAGCATTCCGAGGCGGGTCGAGAAGAACGGCCAGTCGCGGCACATGCTTTCCAGCTCGCTTTGCTTACCGCCCTCGACCACTTTCTGCAGCGCGGCACCGGCGCCCAGCCAGGCCGGCAGCATCAGGCGGTTCTGGGTCCAGGCGAAGATCCACGGGATGGCGCGCAGTGACTCGACGCCGCCGGTCGGGCGACGCTTCGCCGGGCGCGAGCCAAGCGGCAGTTTGCCCAGTTCTTGTTCCGGGGTCGCGGAGCGGAAATAAGGGACGAAGTCTTTGTTTTCCCGCACGTAGCCGCGGTACATCTTGCAGGAGACGTCGGACAGCTCGGCCATGATTTCGCGCCACTGCGGTTTTGGTTCCGGCGGCGGCAGCAGGTTGGCTTCCAGAATCGCGCTGGTGTACAACGACAGGCTGCTGATGGTCACTTCCGGCAGGCCGTACTTAAAGCGGATCATTTCGCCCTGTTCGGTGACGCGCAGGCCGCCTTTCAGGCTGCCCGGCGGCTGCGAGAGCAGCGCCGCGTGGGCCGGAGCGCCGCCGCGACCGATGGAGCCACCGCGACCGTGGAATAGAGTCAGTTCAATACCGGCTTTTTCGCAGGTTTTGATTAGCGCGTCCTGTGCCTGGTACTGGGCCCAGGAGGCGGCCATCACGCCGGCATCTTTGGCCGAGTCGGAGTAACCGATCATGACCATCTGCTTGCCCTGAATAAAGCCGCGATACCAGTCAATATTCAGTAACTGAGTCATAACGTCGTTGGCGTTGTTCAGGTCGTCCAGCGTTTCAAACAGCGGCGCGACCGGCAGGGCAAAGCCGATACCGGCTTCTTTTAGCAGAAGATGAACCGCCAGCACGTCGGACGGCGTTTTGGCCATTGAGATCACATAAGCGGCGATCGATCCACGCGGCGCTTCGGCGATCACTTTACAGGTGTCGAGGACCTCGCGGGTCTCTTCGCTCGGCTCCCACTGACGCGGCAGCAGCGGGCGTTTGGAGTTCAGCTCACGGATCAGGAAGGCCTGCTTGTCGGCTTCCGACCAGCTTTCATAATCGCCGATCCCGAGGTAGCGGGTCATTTCGCCCAGCGCTTCGGTATGGCGGGTACTTTCCTGACGGATATCGATACGCACCAGCGGTACGCCGAAAGATTTCACCCGGCGCAGGGTATCGAGCAGTTCGCCGTTGGCGATGATGCCCATTCCGCAGGCCTGCAGCGATTTATAGCAGGCATACAGCGGTTCCCACAGCTGTTCGTTTTGCGTGATAAGCCCCGCCGGTTTCGGCAGTTTTTGCCCTTTCAGACGCGCTTCCAGCCAGGCCTGGGTCTCCATCAACTGGCTACGCAGCTTTTTCATCAGATAACGATACGGCTCTTGCGCGCCTTCCGCACCCGCCAAATCGCGGAGCTCGTCGGTGCATTCGACCATCGACAGCTCGGAGATAAGCACCTGGATATCTTTCAGGAACAGATCGGTCGCTTTCCAGCGGCTGAGCAACAGCACGTGGCGGGTGATATCGGCGGTGACGTTCGGGTTGCCGTCACGGTCGCCGCCCATCCAGGAAGTGAATCGTACCGGCACAAAATCAACCGGTAGCTGGTAGCCGAGGTTGGCTTCCAGCTGTTCGTTCAGCTCGCGCAGATAGTTCGGCACGCCTTCCCACAGGCTGTTTTCAACTACCGCGAAACCCCATTTGGCTTCATCGACCGGAGAAGGGCGGTGCTTACGAATTTCATCGGTATGCCAGGACTGGGCGATCAGCTGGCGCAGGCGGCGCATCAGCTGGTTGTGCTCATAGTCGGCGATATCTTTGTTATCCAACTGCTTAAGGCAGTTGTTCACTTCCACCATTTTGTGGATCAGCGTCCGGCGGGTGATTTCGGTCGGGTGAGCGGTTAATACCAGCTCCAGCGACAGGGATTCCACCGCTTTTTTTATGGTGTCTTCGTTGAGATTGGGTTGGTCTTTGAGTTTTCTCAGGGTACGCGCAATAACTTCCGGATTGCTGGCGGCTTCGCCGTTGGGCGAAATGCTGTGATATTGCTCAGCGGTATTGGCCAGATTCAGGAACTGGCTAAAGGCGCGCGCCACCGGCAGCAGCTCGTCGTTGGACAAGTTTTGCAGCGTGGTGAGCAGCTCCTGGCGATTGGCTTCATTGCCCGCGCGAGAAGATTTGGACAACTTACGGATAGTTTCGACACGATCAAGAATGTTTTCTCCTAACGCATCCTTGATGGTGTCGCCCAGCACCTTACCGAGCATACTGACATTACTACGCAAAGCGGAATATTGTTCGTTCATGTTACCCCAGACACCCCATCTCATTTTATTTTGTTATATCCGGCGCTCCGTGATTTGAGCAGTGGATAAGCAACCCGTCTTTTATAAAGCCACGTAAATACCCCCGCGTCAATTGCTGCGAAATCGCTTCAGCAAACGAATAAATGGCGATAATTTGCGAAAGTTAACTCAGCGGTCGGCGGATAAGCATTACTTATGGAAGTGTGACGATCGTCACTCTCCCGCCTCCGCACGTGAAGGCGGGAAACTAGCAGCGATTAATGCCAGCAGAAGTGATGGACAACCTGGGTGATGAGTTCGCGCGTCGGCTTAATAAACCGCGTCTCCAGATATTCATCCGGCTGGTGGGCCTGGTTGATGGAGCCCGGTCCTAACACCAGCGTAGGACACAGCGTCTGGATAAACGGCGCTTCGGTGCAGTAGTTCACCACTTCGGTCTGCGCGCCGAGCAGTTTTTCAACCACTTCGACCAGCTTGTGGTCCGGCGGGCATTCATAGCCTGGAATCGGCGGATGCAGCTCAGAGACCGTCAGACGCCCCGGCCAGCGTTCGCTGACCGGCGCCAGCGCTTCATCCAGCAGGCCGTTCAGGTCGTTAAGCGTCATCCCCGGCAATGGACGAATATCCATGTGCAATTCGCAGCAGGCGCAGATGCGATTGGATGCATCGCCGCCGTGAATGGCGCCCAGGTTGAGCGTCGGATAAGGCACGGTGAAGGCGGCATAGTGGTAACGCTCTTTTAAATCATCGCGCAGTTGCATTATGCGGCCAATCGCATCGTGCATCAGTTCGATAGCGTTCACGCCGCGCGCCGGGTCGCTGGAGTGGCCGGACTGGCCCAGTACGCGTACCGCTGTTGAAATGTGGCCTTTATGCGCCCGCACCGGCTGCAGCGAGGTCGGCTCGCCGATGATGGCGCAATCCGGGCGCAGTTGCGTGGTTTCGGCAAAGTAGCGCGCGCCCGCCATGCTGGTTTCTTCGTCAGCGGTGGCCAGAATATACAGCGGTTTTTTCAATTTACTGACGTCAACGTCGCGCAGGGCATCGAGGATAAACGCGAAGAAGCCTTTCATATCGGCGGTGCCGAGCCCGTAGAGTTTGTTGTCGTGCTCCGTAAGTGTAAACGGGTCGCGGGTCCAGCGACCATCGTCGAAAGGCACGGTATCGGTATGCCCGGCGAGCAGCAGGCCGCCAGCGCCGTGGCCAGTGCTGGCCAACATATTGAATTTATTGCGCGTCTCAGGTACCGGCTGGATCTCGACGTTGAAGCCCAGATCGCGGAACCAGCCGCCGAGTAAATTGATTAAAGACTCATTGCTTTGATCCAGCGCTTCTTCGGTCGCGCTGATGGATGGTGTGGCGATCAATGCGCGGTAAATCTCGATAAAGGGCGGTAAATTGTTTTTCATTGTTGACACACCTCAGGTCATGATAGTATCAATATTCATGCAGTATTTGTGAATAAAAATACAATATCGTTGAGCGCAATAAAACCCATCGAATGTAAGGAGATGCTCTTCCAATGCTAAATACGCTGATCGTGGGAGCTAGCGGCTATGCCGGCGCAGAGCTGGTGGCCTATGTAAATCGCCACCCTCATATGAACATAACCGCTTTGACCGTCTCCGCGCAAAGCAATGATGCCGGAAAGTTAATTTCCGATATACATCCGCAGCTGAAAGGTATTGTCGACCTGCCGCTGCAAGCAATGTCCGATATCAGCGAATTTAGCGCCGGCGCGGATGTAGTGTTCCTCGCCACCGCGCATGAAGTTAGCCACGATCTGGCGCCGCAGTTTTTGGCCGCGGGCTGCGTGGTGTTCGATTTATCCGGCGCGTTTCGCGTCAACGATGGCGCGTTCTACGAAAAATACTACGGTTTCACTCATCAGCATTCCGATCTGCTTAAGCAGGCGGTATACGGTCTGGCGGAGTGGAACGTAGAAGCATTGAAAGAGGCGAATTTGATCGCGGTGCCTGGCTGCTACCCGACGGCGGCGCAGCTGGCGTTAAAACCGCTGATCGATGCCGGTCTGCTGGATCTGAAGCAATGGCCGGTGATCAACGCCACCAGCGGCGTCAGCGGCGCCGGGCGTAAGGCGGCGATGAGCAATAGCTTCTGCGAAGTCAGCCTGCAGCCGTACGGTGTTTTCAATCATCGCCACCATCCGGAAATTTCTACCCATCTGGGCGCAGAGGTGATCTTCACTCCCCATTTGGGCAATTTTAAACGCGGTATTCTGGAAACCATTACCTGCCGCCTGAAGCCGGGCGTCGGTAAAGATCAGGTGGCTGAGGTCTTCCAGCAGGCCTATGCCAATAAGCCGTTGGTCCGTTTATACGATAAAGGCGTACCGGCGCTGAAAAACGTAGTTGGGCTGCCATTCTGTGATATCGGTTTTGCCGTCCAGGACGAACATATTATCGTCGTGGCCGCAGAAGATAACTTGCTGAAAGGCGCGGCAGCGCAGGCCGTGCAGTGCGCTAACATTCGTTTCGGCTTCGCTGAGACGCAGTCTTTAATTTAAGGTGTGATGATGAACAATCCATTGATTATCAAACTTGGCGGCGTGTTGTTGGATAGCGAAGAAGCGCTGGAACGTCTGTTTACCGCCTTGGTGCACTACCGCGAAACACACCAGCGTCCGCTGGTTATCGTCCACGGCGGCGGCTGCGTGGTGGATGAGCTGATGAAACAGCTTAATCTGCCGGTGAAAAAGAAAAATGGCCTGCGCGTAACGCCTGCCGATCAGATTGACATCATTACCGGCGCGCTGGCGGGAACTGCCAACAAAACGCTGCTGGCATGGGCGAAAAAGCATGGTCTTTCCTCGGTAGGGCTGTTCCTCGGCGATGGCGATAGCGTGAAGGTGACTCAGTTGGATGAAGAACTGGGCCACGTTGGTAAAGCGCAGGCAGGCTCGCCGACGCTTATCAATACGCTGTTGGCGGGCGGCTACCTGCCCGTCGTGAGCTCGATTGGCGTCACCGACGAAGGACAACTGATGAACGTCAACGCCGATCAGGCGGCGACGGCGCTGGCGGCGACGCTGGGCGCGGATCTTATCCTGCTGTCCGATGTTAGCGGCATTCTCGACGGTAAAGGTCAGCGGATTGCGGAAATGACCGCCTCCAGGGCTGAACAACTGATTGAACAGGGCATTATTACCGACGGCATGATTGTGAAAGTGAACGCGGCGCTGGACGCGGCGCGCGAGCTGGGCCGCCCGGTGGATATCGCTTCCTGGCGCCATGCCGAGCAGCTGCCGGCATTATTTAACGGTACCCCGATCGGTACGCGTATTTTGGCTTAAGATTGAATGCCCGGCGGCGCGTTGCTTGCCGGGGCAACAAGACCGTAGACCGGGTAAGCGCAGCGCGACCCGGCAGAACTCACGAATAAAGGAAGCATGTTATGGCACTTTGGGGCGGGCGTTTTACACAGGCAGCAGACCAGCGGTTCAAACAATTCAACGACTCTTTACGCTTTGACTATCGTCTGGCGGAACAGGATATCGTGGGATCCGTCGCCTGGTCCAAAGCGCTGGTAACCGTAGGCGTACTGACCGCCGATGAGCAGCTGCAGCTGGAAGAGGCGCTGAACGTCTTGCTGGAAGAGGTACGCGCCAACCCGCAGCAAATCCTTGAAAGCGATGCCGAAGATATTCATAGCTGGGTCGAAGGAAAACTGATCGATAAAGTCGGCCAGTTGGGCAAAAAACTGCATACCGGACGTAGCCGTAATGACCAGGTCGCCACCGATCTCAAGCTGTGGTGCAAAGAGACCGTCACCGAGTTGCTGTCCGCGACCCGCCAACTGCAAAGCGCGCTGGTGGAAACCGCTGGCAACAATCAGGATGCGGTGATGCCGGGTTATACCCATCTGCAGCGCGCCCAGCCGGTGACTTTTGCGCACTGGTGTCTGGCCTACGTTGAAATGCTGGCCCGTGATGAAAGCCGTCTGCAGGACGCGCTCAAGCGCCTCGATGTCAGCCCGCTGGGATGCGGCGCGCTGGCGGGAACCGCTTATGAAATCGACCGTGAGCAGCTGGCCGGTTGGTTGGGTTTCGCATCGGCGACCCGTAACAGCCTCGATAGCGTCTCCGATCGCGATCATGTGCTGGAACTGCTTTCCGATGCCTCTATCGGCATGGTGCACCTGTCGCGTTTTGCCGAAGATCTGATTTTCTTCAATACCGGCGAAGCGGGTTTTGTTGAACTGTCTGACCGCGTTACTTCCGGTTCGTCGCTGATGCCGCAGAAGAAAAACCCGGATGCGCTGGAACTGATCCGCGGTAAATGCGGCCGCGTGCAGGGCGCGCTGACCGGCATGATGATGACCCTGAAAGGGCTACCGCTGGCCTACAACAAAGATATGCAGGAAGACAAAGAAGGGCTGTTCGATGCGCTGGACACCTGGCTTGACTGCCTGCACATGGCGGCGCTGGTGCTGGACGGTATCCAGGTGAAACGTCCGCGCTGTGCGGAAGCGGCGCAGCAGGGTTACGCCAACGCTACCGAGCTGGCGGATTACCTGGTGGCAAAAGGCGTTCCGTTCCGCGAAGCACACCATATCGTCGGTGAAGCGGTGGTTGAAGCGATTGCTCAGGGCAAAGCGCTGGAAGATTTACCGTTAAGCGACTTGCAAAAGTTCAGCAGCGTTATCGGCGATGACGTCTACCCGATCCTGTCGTTGCAGTCCTGCCTTGATAAACGTGCGGCCAAAGGCGGCGTCTCGCCGCAGCAGGTGGTGCAGGCGATTGCCGACGCCAGACAGCGACTGGTGTAAGAGATTACACCGATGTTGAATGAGCCTGGGTAATCCCCGGGCTTTTTTACGCCAAAAAAAAAGCGGACACGAGGTCCGCAAAAGTTCACGTTGGCTTTAGTTGTTCGGGTAGGGAAACTGTGAGGCGACTCAATGATTTTCAGATGTTCTCCTCGTTTCTGTGGTTATTATTGAACAGAAAACTTGATAGGGATAATCGTTCGTTGCTATTCTATCTATCGCCATGGACTATCGTGGCGATGGAGGATGAATAATGAATATTCGCGATCTTGAATACCTGGTAGCGCTGGCTGAACATCGCCACTTCCGACGTGCGGCAGATTCCTGCCACGTCAGTCAGCCTACGCTTAGCGGACAAATTCGCAAGCTGGAAGATGAACTTGGGGTGATGTTGCTGGAGCGCACCAGCCGTAAGGTTCTGTTCACTCAGGCGGGTTTGCTGCTGGTGGATCAGGCGCGTACCGTGCTACGCGAAGTAAAAGTGCTCAAGGAGATGGCAAGCCAGCAAGGGGAAACCATGTCCGGGCCGCTGCATATCGGCCTGATCCCAACGGTGGGGCCATATTTGCTGCCGCACATAATTCCGATGCTGCATCAGACTTTCCCGAAGCTGGAAATGTATCTGCATGAGGCGCAAACCCATCAGCTGCTGGCGCAGCTCGATAGCGGTAAGCTCGACTGCGCGATCCTCGCGCTGGTCAAAGAGAGTGAAGCCTTTATCGAAGTGCCGCTGTTCGATGAGCCGATGATGCTGGCTATCTACGAAGACCATCCGTGGGCAGAGCGCGATCGCGTGCCGATGGCGGATTTAGCGGGTGAAAAGCTGTTGATGCTGGAAGACGGACACTGTCTGCGCGACCAGGCGATGGGCTTCTGCTTTGAAGCGGGTGCGGACGAAGATACCCACTTCCGCGCGACCAGCCTTGAAACGCTGCGCAACATGGTTGCCGCCGGAAGTGGTATTACACTGCTGCCTGCGCTGGCGGTGCCGCAGGAGAGAAAACGCGATGGCGTGGTCTATATTCCGTGCATTAAGCCGGAACCAAGACGCACAATCGGGCTGGTTTATCGTCCTGGTTCGCCGCTGCGTAGCCGCTATGAGCATCTGGCGGAGGCCATCCGCAGTACTATGGATGGCCACTTCGATAAGGCGTTAAAAGAGGCGGTTTAAGCCGTTTAACGCCGCTACCCGATAGGCTTCGGCCATGGTCGGGTAGTTAAAGGTGGTGTTAACGAAGTACTCAATGGTGTTACCGCCGCCTTTCTGCTCCATAATCGCCTGGCCGATATGAATAATTTCGGCCGCGCGCTCACCAAAGCAGTGGATGCCGAGGATCTCTTTCGTCTCGCGATGGAACAGAATCTTCAGAGTACCCACGCTCATACCGACGATTTGCGCCCGCGCCAGATGTTTAAACTGTGCGCGACCTACCTCATAAGGCACCTTCATCGCGGTTAGCTGCTGCTCGGTTTTACCCACCGAGCTGATTTCCGGAATGGTGTAGATCCCGGTCGGGATATCTTCAATCAGATGCGCGGAGGCTTCGCCTTTGATCAGCGCCTGCGCGGCGATGCGTCCCTGATCGTAAGCCGCTGACGCCAGGCTTGGATAACCGATAACGTCACCGACGGCATAGATGTGCGGTAGGGCGGTCTGATACATGCTGTTTACTTTCAGCTGGCCGCGGCTGTCGGTTTGCAGACCGATATTTTCCAGCGCCAGCGTATCGGTGTTACCGGTACGACCGTTGGCGTACAGCAGGCAGTCAGCTTTCAGCTTCTTACCAGACTTCAGATGCATGATCACGCCGTCATCGACGCCTTCGATTTTCTCGTACTCTTCGTTATGGCGGATAACCACGCCGCTGTTCCAGAAGTGATAGGAGAGCGAATCGGACATCTCCTGATCAAGGAACGCCAGTAGACGATCGCGGGTATTGATCAGATCGACCTTAACCTCCATACCGCGGAAGATCGACGCGTACTCGCAGCCGATCACCCCGGCGCCGTAAATGATCACGTGGCGCGGTTCGTGGTGCAGGCTAAGAATGGAATCGCTGTCGTAAATACGCGGGTGGTGGAAATCGACATCGGCCGGATGATACGGGCGCGAGCCGCAGGCGATAACGAATTTCTCGGCGGTGACCGTTTCTACGGTGCCATCGTGACACTCCAGCGCCAGCGTGTGCTCATCAACAAAGTGGGCGTTGCCCTGCAGAATTTCGCAGTGGTTGCGCTCATAGAAACCCTGACGCATATGGGTTTGCTGGTTAATGACGCTGTCGGCATGGTTGAGGATGTCGGCGAAGGAAGAACGGAGAAGACGGGAATGGTCGCTGTAGAGGGGGTTTTGGTTAAACTCGATAATACGGCTGACGGCATGGCGAAGCGCTTTTGACGGGATGGTTCCCCAGTGGGTACAACCACCGCCGACGTTATGGTAGCGCTCGATAACGGCAACACGAGCTCCCTGTTTCACCAGTCCCATAGCGGCGCCTTCGCCGCCAGGACCGGAACCAATCACTATTGCATCATAATCCCAAGAGTGTGACATGGCATTACTCACCTGTTTTATACACAAAATAAACACGATGATAACATTTGGCGAGCTTTAACCCAATTATCGTTGTGCTTTTTTGCGGCATAAAAGCAGAAACGGCTCATAAACAATCATTCACAATCCAGTACAAACCGATTAGTTTTAATCTCTGGTATAGTGCCGACAGGGCTATTGGAAGGATTCATACATCGTGATGGGCGTAAGAGCACAACAAAAAGAAAAAACCCGCCGCTCGCTGGTGGAAGCGGCATTTAGCCAACTTAGCGCTGAGCGAAGCTTTGCCAGCCTGAGCTTGCGCGAGGTTGCGCGGGAAGCAGGGATCGCGCCGACGTCCTTTTATCGTCATTTTCGCGATGTCGATGAGTTAGGCCTGACGATGGTAGACGAAAGCGGGCTAATGCTGCGCCAACTGATGCGCCAGGCGCGCCAGCGCATTGCGAAAGGCGGCAGCGTGATCCGCACCTCCGTCTCTACCTTTATGGAGTTTATTGGTAACAACCCGAACGCCTTCCGCCTGCTGTTGCGTGAGCGTTCTGGCACATCCGCGGCGTTTCGAGCCGCTGTAGCGCGCGAGATCCAGCATTTCATCGCGGAACTTGCCGACTATTTAGAACTCGAAAACCATATGCCGCGCGCCTTTACCGAAGCGCAGGCTGAAGCTATGGTCACCATCGTATTCAACGCCGGTGCGGAAGCGTTGGACGTCAGTCCGGAGCAGCGCCGACAGCTGGAAGAACGGCTGGTACTGCAGCTCAGAATGATTTCAAAAGGCGCGTATTACTGGTATCGCCGTGAACAAGAAAAAATGTCACATCATTCCGAATAACGTGAAGGACGAGCAATGAAACACTCAGTTCAAGATAAAGGTACGCTACTGCTGGCGCTGATCGCGGGTCTGTCCATTAATGGCACCTTCGCCGCGCTGTTCAGCTCAATCGTTCCCTTTTCCATCTTCCCGGTTCTGTCGCTGCTGCTGACGGTATACTGTCTGCACCAGCGCTATCAGAACCGCAGTATGCCAGTCGGGCTGCCGGGGCTTTCCGCCGCCTGCTTTATTCTCGGCGTTCTGCTGTATAGCACCGTGGTGCGCGCAGAATATCCGGATATCGGCTCTAACTTCTTCCCGGCGGTGCTGTCTGTCGCGATGGTGTTCTGGATCGGTTACAAGATGCGCAACCGCAAAGATACCGCGGCGGAGTAATCCGCCAGGCAATAACCCGGCAACGTTGCGTTCGCCGGGTTTTTTTATGCGTTTATTTCTTCGTTAACAGTACGCCGCATTCCATATGGTGGGTATACGGGAACTGATCGAATAGCGCCAGGCGGGTGACATTGTGCGTCTGGCTGAGGGTTTCCAGGTTCTGGCACAGCGTTTCCGGGTTGCAGGAGATATAGAGAATTCGTGGATAGGCCTGGACCATTTTTTCCGTCTCGCTATCCAGCCCGCTGCGCGGCGGATCGACAAAAATGGTTTCGCACTGATAGCTTTGCAGATCGATACCCTGCAGGCGGTTAAACTCCCGCACGCCGTTCATCGCCTGAGTAAATTCTTCCGCCGCCATACGGATAATTTGCACGTTATCGATATGGTTGGCGGCAATATTGTATTGCGCGGAGGCGACTGACGGTTTAGCGATTTCCGTCGCCAGCACGCGATCGAAGTTACGCGCCAGCGCCAGCGAGAAGTTGCCGTTGCCGCAGTAGAGCTCCAGCAGATCGCCGGTGGAACCTTTGGTGACGTCCAGCGCCCACTCCAGCATCTGAATATTCATCGCCGCGTTTGGTTGGGTAAAGCTGTTTTCCACCTGACGATAGATCATTTCGCGCCCGCCAACCGGCAGACGTTCATCGACATAATCCCTATCGAGCTCGATTTTGGTTTTAGTGGCGCGGCCTATCAGCTGCACGTTGAGATTTTGCGCGCGTAGGGCATCGCGTAGCGCTTCCGCCTGCTGGCGCCACTCGTCGTCGAGCTTTTTGTGATAGAGCAGCGAGACGATGGCCTGGTTGCTCATGGTCGTCAGATAATCAATCTGGAAAAGCTTATGGCGCAGGACCGGGTTATGGCGCACGCCGTCGAGCATTGCCGGCATCAGCTGGTTGATGAGCTCGCTGGCGGCCGGGAAGGTATCGACGCGAATACGCGACTTGGTCTGCTGATCGAAGATGATGTGATAGAGATCGTCGCCGTCGTGCCACAGGCGAAATTCAGCGCGCATCCGGTAGTGGCTGACCGGCGAACGAAACACCTCCGGAACCGGCGCGGCAAAAGGGGCCATCATTTTCTGCAAACGGACGACTTTTTCTGCCAGTTGCGCTTCGTATTGTTCGGTAGGAAGGTGTTCGGGGGTCATGATGCATCCTGAATAAAATAAGTACGCGGGGATTGTAGGGAAAGCATTGGGGATGTCCAGCCCTGGTTGCGGATGAAATATCGTTATAGCAGTCTGGACATCTATATGTTTCTAATTGTAGCATCTTGCAACCGGTCCTCTGAGTTAATAGGGAATCCAGTGCGAATCTGGAGCTGACGCGCAGCGGTAAGGAAAGGCGAGAAATAAGCGCACTCGGTGCAGACACTGCGGTTAGCCGTGGGAAGTCATTATTTCTTAAAGCAGCCTCCAAGCCCGAAGACCTGCCGGATACGTCGCATTTGGTTTCTATCATCGCGAGCTACTGATAGAGCCGGCGGCATCCTCTCTATATTATGGATGCTTTTACAATGATTAAAAAAGCTTCGCTGATGACGGCTTTATCCGTCACGGCATTTTCCGGCTGGGCGCAGGACAGCAATTCAAATACGTTAGTGGTGACGGCAAACCGTGTGGCGCAACCTATCGAGACCGTGCTGGCGCCGGTGAGCGTGGTGACGCGGCAGGATATCGATCGCTGGCAGTCAACCTCTCTCACCGATGTGATGCGCCGCCTGCCGGGCGTGGACATCGCGCAAAACGGCGGCATGGGGCAGCAGAGCTCTCTTTTCGTACGCGGCACCAACTCCAGCCATGTCTTAATTTTGGTGGATGGCGTACGTCTGAATCAGGCGGGCGTCAGCGGCTCTTCCGACTTAAGCCAGTTCCCTATCGCTCTGGTACAGCGCATTGAATACGTTCGTGGCCCGCGCTCGGCGGTCTACGGCTCAGATGCGATCGGCGGGGTGGTGAACATTATTACCACTCGCGACCAGGACGGCACCACGCTCAATGCCGGCGTGGGTTCAAATGGCTACCAGAACTACGGCGGCAGCACGCAGCAGACTTTCGGCGGACATACCCGCGTCACCCTGGCGGGCGACTATACCTATACCAAAGGCTTTGATGTGGTCGCCGAAGGCAATACCGGTGGCGTTCGCCAGCCGGATCGCGATGGCTTTATGAGCAAAACGATCTACGGCGCGCTGGAGCATAGCTTCTCCAATGAGTGGAGCGGCTTTGTGCGTGGGTACGGCTATGACAACCGGACGGCCTACGACGGCTCTCCTTATGGCGGCGTATTAGTCGATACTCGCCAGTTGTATAGCCAGACCTGGGATGCCGGCCTGCGTTTTAATCAGGATATCTTCCACTCGCAGCTGACTTCCAGCTATAGCCACAGCAAGGACTACAATTACGATCCGCGACTGGGGCGCTATGACACCTCGGCGACGCTGGATGAAGCGAAACAGTACAATGTGCAGTGGGCGAACACGGTCGATGTTGGCCACGGCAACGTTGGCGCTGGAATTGACTGGCAAAAACAAACCACCGAGCCTGGCACGAACTATGTGACCGATGGCTATGAAATCCGTAATACCGGCCTGTTTATCACCGGCTTGCAAAAGTTGGGCGATTTCACCCTGGAAGGGGCGGCGCGTAGTGATGATAACTCGCAGTTTGGCCAGCATGGTACCTGGCAGAGCAGCGCCGCGTGGGAATTTATCGACGGCTATCGCTTTATCGCCTCTTATGGTACCGCCTACAAAGCGCCGAATCTCGGCCAGCTGTACGGCTTCTACGGTAATCAGAATCTCGACCCGGAAGAGAGCAAGCAGTGGGAAGGGGCCTTTGAAGGCCTGACGTCTGGGGTGACATGGCGCCTGTCCGGATATCGTAACGACATCAATAATCTGATCGACTACGACTCGCAGTTGATGAAATATTATAACGTCGGCAAGGCGCGTATTAAAGGTATTGAAGCGACGGCGTCGTTTGATACCGGGCCGCTGGCGCACAGCATCAGCTATGACTATGTCGATGCGCGTGATGCGAAAACCAACGAGCTGCTGGTGCGCCGGGCAAAACAGCAGGTGAAATACCAGCTGGACTGGCAGGTTTATGATTTCGACTGGGGTGTGACCTATCACTATCTTGGCACCCGTTATGACAACACTTACGACCCGGTAACCTATGCGCCTGAGAGCGTTAAGTTGGGCGGTGTAAGCTTGTGGGATCTCGCAGTTTCGTATCCAGTCACCTCACATCTCACAGTTCGTGGTAAAATAGCCAACCTGTTCGATAAAGATTACGAGACAGTATATGGCTACCAAACTGCAGGACGGGAATACACCTTGTCTGGCAGCTACACCTTCTGATCCACGTCCCACCGTGCTGGTGTTTGATTCCGGCGTCGGTGGGTTGTCGGTATATAACGAGATTCGGCAGCTGTTGCCGGATCTACATTATATTTATGCTTTCGATAACGTTGCCTTCCCCTATGGCGAGAAGAGCGAGGAGTTTATCGTTGAGCGTGTTGTTGAAATCGTGACTGCCGTTCAGCAACGCTATCCTCTGGCGCTGGCGGTCATCGCCTGTAATACCGCCAGTACCGTTTCCCTGCCAGCCCTACGTGAAAAGTTCGCTTTCCCGGTGGTCGGCGTGGTGCCGGCGATTAAGCCTGCCGCGCGCTTAACGGCGAACGGTATTGTCGGCCTGCTGGCGACACGCGGAACCGTCAAGCGTCCTTATACTCGTGAACTCATTGACCGCTTTGCCAATGAATGCCGCATCGAAATGCTGGGTTCCGCTGAGCTGGTGGAACTGGCAGAGGCGAAGCTGCACGGCGAAGCGGTACCGTTGGAAGAGCTGCGTCGAATTCTGCGCCCGTGGCTACGGATGCAGGAACCGCCCGATACGGTCGTATTAGGTTGTACGCACTTCCCGCTCCTGGCGGAAGAACTGCAACAGGTTATGCCGGAAGGAACGCGGTTTATCGATTCCGGCGCGGCGATTGCTCGACGCACCGCCTGGCTGCTGGAGCATGAAGCGCCGGATGCCAAATCGAATGATGCCAATAAGGCTTTTTGCATGGCGATTACCCCGGATACTGAACAGCTTTTACCCGTTTTACAGCGTTATGGCTTTGAAACGCTGGAAAAACTACCGCTTTAAAGGCGTTTTGCGCAAAAAAAGACGGTTGAAAAGTTTTTTGAAAACAGGGCTTGTCAACGTCTCAGAACTCCCTATAATGCGCCTCCACTGACACGGAACAACGGCAAACAAGCCGCCGGGTCAGCGGGGTTCCGGTGAGAACCTCGCGGAGAAAAGCAAAAATAAATGCTTGACTCTGAGGCGGGAAAGCGTAATATGCACACCCCGCGCC